>Ga0210409_10003514_pt1 | contig 17427 bp, 26 predicted proteins | sample IncBWH17MmetaG_FD_161649 | JGI IMG/M metagenome (GOLD analysis project Ga0210409, IMG submission 161649) | Forest soil microbial communities from Barre Woods Harvard Forest LTER site, Petersham, Massachusetts, United States - Inc-BW-H-17-M | ecosystem: Environmental > Terrestrial > Soil >... | reverse complement strand
AGACGCCGGCCGACCCAATACAGATTTGACTTCAATCGGGGACCAACATAATATGCCGCGATTGCCGAAGCCGCAATGTTCCTCCAAATAAGACCCGACTTGTAGTCCCGGCGTGGGTGAGGGGAGACCTGAATGGAGACTGCCTCCGGGGAAAACCTAAGAGGTCGAGTCCGGGGCCAACTGCTGTTGCCTGTCGATGAGGGCTACGACGCGGCCCGCAAGATTTACAACGCAATGATCGACAAGTACCCGGCCATGATTCTGCGCTGCGCCGGCGCTGCCGACGTTATCGCGGCCATCCGCTTTGCGCAGGAACACAATTTGCTAGTTTCTATTCGCAGCGGAGGTCATGGGATTGCCGGTAAAGCCATCTGCGACGGTGGCCTGACGATCGATCTTTCCAGAATGAAGGGCATTCGTGTCGATCCCCAAAAGTGCACGGTTAGAGCGGAACCCGGTCTCACATTGGGAGAGTTTGATCGGGAAACGCAAGCCTTTGGTCTTGCCACCACTTTGGGGGTCGCGTCCACTACCGGCATTGCCGGGTTGACTCTCGGTGGTGGCCTGGGATGGCTGATGGGCAAGTACGGACTGGCTTGCGACAACGTCATTTCTGCCGATCTTGTGACGGCAGACGGCAGCCTCGTGCGTGTGAGCGCGGACGAGAACCCGGATCTCTTCTGGGGCATTCGGGGCGGGAGTGGCAACTTCGGGGTAGTTACGTCGCTTGAGTACCGTTTGCATTCCGTCGGACCGTTGATCCTGGGAGGAGCTATCCTTTATCCGCTGGCCAAAGCGAAGGATTTTTTACGCTTCTTCCGTGAGTTTGCCGTCGCGACGCCAGATGAGCTGAGCATGCAAGGTGGTATGTTCACTTTCAATGGGACACCGGTCATCGGCATGGCGGCTTGTTACTGCGGCCCGATTGATGAAGGCGAAAGGGTATTGAAGCCACTACGAACGTTCGCCTCCCCGGTTGCCGATCTTTTTGGGACGATTCCCTATATCCAGATGCAATCGATGTTCGACAGTTTCCTCCCGCCGGGCAAGCTACACTACTGGAAATCGAACTTCTTCGAATCCATCAGCGACGATGCCATCGAAGCCTTTGTGCACTTCACTGCGAAAATTCCGTCGCGGGAGACGTTCGTCTGGTTCCCTGGAGAGCACCTGCACGGAGCCGCTGCGCGCATTCCTCCTACAGAATCGGCGTTTGCTCATCGCGGGCATCCCTACAACTTTTCGATTTTTTCAATTTGGTCTGACCCGAACGATAAGGAGAAAAACCTAGGCTGGACGCGCGCTTTCTGGGACGCAATGCAACCGTTCATGACCGCTGGGACGTACGTGAATTACCTCGAAGACGAAGGCGACCCCCGCACCCGCACAGCGTATGGGCCGGGATACGACCGGTTGGTTGCGTTGAAGAACAGGTATGATCCAACCAACTTCTTTCGTCAGAATCACAACATCCAACCAACTCCACAGCCCCAAATCGCATAGAGAAGTCGTCCCGCCGATTGCGGGCGAGAACACCGCGCGGCCATTCCGGGCGGCAATTGCTTTACGCAAAAAGATCTCGATCACGCATGCATATGAACGTGAATAATTGTGGGAGATAGGAATTTTGAACGGCAAAAGTCCACCACCCAAGACGTTAAAGGCGAGCGGCAAGCGGCTATGGAAGGACCTATTGTCGGGCTGGGACATTCAGCTCGAGCAGTTTGTGTTGTTACAGGCGTTGTGCGAGTCGCAGGATCGGATTTCCGAGTTGAGTGAAACGCTGAGGCGTGAAGGGCAGGTGGTCGCGGATAGATTCGGACAGCTGCGACCCCATCCGGCCACCCTGATTCTGAAAGGCGAGAACGGTTCTTTCGCCAGGTTATTCAAATTGTTGGCGCTCGAACCTCCGAGCGGACTCGGGGATGGGCCGGGAAGGCCGGCAGGATTCATGCCGGAATTGAAATAAGTCATGGCAAAACGCGTGCGATGGCTCAAGGCGCGACCGGGACGCGAGGCTGAGATTCTGGAGGTTTGTCTGAACCAGCGTAATCGAGACACCTATTCAGTGGATGAGAGATGCAACTACCATCGACAGCACGAACTGTATACAAGCTAGCGATTGCAGGCGAACAAGCCGGATTCCGCCTCGAACAGATGATCGAGATGCTGAACGGCGGGATCACTGTGGAGACTCTCCTCAACTTGATCGAATGGCGTCTGCGTGAGGTAGCCCCTACGCCCGCGAGTTCCTCCCGCTGGATCATGTAGACGCGAGGCATTCTTGCAGGCGATCTTTTTGAGGATTTCCCGGCTAGCCGAATCGCTTGCATTTTCGCAGAAAAGGCGCATGATTGCTTCCACTTCCTCCAATTCCGTATTTCAAGGAGGGCAAGGCGATGAACACCAGCCCCTCGCCTGTTCGCTTTCTTGGCAACTCTAGCCAAAACACTGCACAACAGAACACAAACAAGGCCGCAGAGTATGAATCAACGGCGCAACTTGTGGAAGGCTTCGTCCCGAGATTCCAGAACAAGCGCGACAAACGGTTCTACCGAGAGGTCGTGGATGCCTATCGAACAGCAGCGCGAGACATTCTTCGCCGTGCATGGTCGGACGGGAAGGGCCAAGACATCGCTGAGTACGCCGTGGTGCTGGCGGTGATCCTCGTCCTTGTTGTCGGGACAATCCGACTCGTTGGTTCCAATGCAAACACAGCGTTCTCGCAAGCGGCTAGTTCGATTCAGTGATCCACACCTCCAACTCGCCACACTCTTGACGGGGAAAAGCAACCTTTGAACGAGGAGGAGCATTGTCCGTTGTGGCGTGAATCATTCTCGGTTTGATTGCGAGCTTTGTCGGCAGCAAGATTGTCAACAAGAGCGGGGAAGGGATCATCATCGACATCCTGCTTGGAGTTGTTGGCGCGGTTGTAGGAGGCTTTCTCTTTCGATTGGTGGGGGCGTCAGGAGTGACAGGATTGAACGTTTACAGCCTCATCGTCGCGGTGATCGGCTCGGTTGTGTTCTTGGTTGTTTATCATGCGGTGAGACGCGCCGTTTAGCATAGCAAGACTGTCGGCAAAGAGTCCCGCGAATTTTGTGATGCGCGACCTTGGCTTCGGTTCGGCCCTTCTCGCTTAAAGCCAGTGACTGGCATCGTGGACGGGGTTCTTTGGCCGATTCATCCGCGTCGAGGCATCGGCGGTAGACCCCTGTCAGAAAAGCCTATATATGGCTTTGGTGAGGACGAGAACTACGAACCGAAGAGGCCCACGCGAAAAATTGCTCTGAATCGATCCCCGTCCCAACGGACGTAGTGGCTTCGCACGGTCGCCGTTACTCTCTCCGCCAAGGAAGGACTTCTTGTACTCGCGTTGATCATCGCGGCTCTTTGGGTTGGAACCGTTGTAGCGAATCGGATGAAGAATGAATAGATGATCAACCAGCGTGATTCGCATCACAATCGTATACCCATATCCTCACTGCGATGCACACAGATGAACCCGACGCTCTGGCAACCATTCAGCAACTTGAAGAGGAATTCGAGAAACATCGTCAGCAGCAAGTGAAGCTGCTCAACACGGCAGTCTTCAAGGGCATGACACCAGAAGAACTGAAAGAATACGAAGATCGTCAGAAGCGAATATCGAACTTGATCGAGCGCCTTGGCGAACTCGAAAAGCACAAGTCGGACAGTACGTAGAAGAACAAATACTGTAAACGCTGTAGCTTTTACTTCGTTTGGCAAATGGGACATCCTTCGATGTGCTTCTTGAGTGCAGAAGTAGCGGAGGCCGCTGCATCCATCAAGCGGTCCGATTCGGCTTTCGGCGCATTTCCTTCGTAGAACTTGGACCAATACACCGACCAAACCTGACTTCGCCATCCAACATTTCATCGTGCATGGGACAGACCGTAGCCGAGTCCATGATTGACGCAATTCTATCAGCGAGTGTTCAATCATCCGTAGCCTCTATACTCGTCAATCATCCCAGACGCAAATACGGATCGCAGTGATTGCCAATTTGTCCTCTGGCGGACTGTTTCTCCAAAATGCTGCCGTGGTCTTTGATCTTTTGAGCGGAATTCGACCTGAGCAAGCGCAGAAAGTTGCCGATCTGCTGAACGAGTACGTTCTCAACGTTTTCGTGACGCTGAGGGAAAAGGGCGCGAAGCGTGAGCAGCAGTGCCATTTCTCCCACAAGAGTGGTAACTGAGGCGTTTCTAAGGTGAGGCAATTATCGAGTACTGCGGACTGGTTTAGGTCAGGGGTGTAGAGGACGCCCTCGGAACACCGTGCGGTCGCTCGGCGGAAACCCGTTGCTACGATTGCTGCACATCCCTTTGCTCAAGGCACTCGGAACGCTGTGAATCGTGTGGCAGGACATTTTGCCTCTCGTGCTTTTCGTTTCATGAAAACGAGCATCCCAAGCCTTCAACATGGGTACACGTCACCGACTCATCTAGGAAGAAGACGGCCTAGTTGTTAATCGAGAATTTAACGTTGATCCGAATCTCAACCGGATAGCGACTCGGATTGCGGTGTCACTAGACGGGGTTCTTTGGCCGATAAGACAACCGGAACATCGGCAATAGAATCCCGTCAAGAAAGCACCCTTACCTTCGGCATCGGATCATGTCGGCGGTAGAGGATTCTGCCGCAAGAACAAAACGCCCCAAACTCCGGTTAGAGTGTTGGGACGGTCTGTTGAACAGCCCTCCCCCGACTACCGTTTATCAACAGAGAAGGTGCCTCTATGGAAGCGGTAAATGGCACCGCTGTGCAAATCCCGCACCACCGCAGAGCCATTCTCAGAAAGACGCAGCGGCTACACGATTAATTGGCTGGCGGCGGAAGGTGGAAGCGATTGGGGTTCTCTCCGAATCGCTGTTGTGAACTTTTTCGTCGTCAGCCCAATCCGTGCCGCACGAGTTGCTCGGCACTCGGAATCAGGCGTTGGATTAACTCACCTTGGGGCGGATTGGCGATTGAAGCGACCTACGCACGACAATCCTAAGGGTTGAGGTCGTGGGCTGTTTCCGGTCGAGCGAAGGATTCTCGCAGGCCATCCTCCTGTCTGGAGGACTTTCCCCCGCCTTATTCTGCTCCTATTCGGCGGCACCCCTAACAGCCCATCAGTTCTGAAATGCGGACGATGGGAATGCTACCGGAGTGGTGCGAAGGTCGAAAGTGACCGAGGTCGTAGCACAGGAAGTGCGGACGGATGGCGACCGACGCAGATCAAAACACGGCATCGTAAGGATTGATGGGAAGGATGTGGGTTGGGCAGTTGGCGCGACATCGCCTTCTTGTAAGCAATTTTCACTGAGCGCAAACGCCCTGCTTACGCCAACTCGCGGAAACTGCTGTAGACTTCTGCCTGTGATGAATATGAGGAGGGGTTATGTCAAGCATCCACAACATTGCGTTCCTCATCGGAAGGGTCATCGCTGGCAGCTTTTTTCTCATGAACGGCTTCAACCACTTCGCGCAACTCAAGATGATGACCGGATATGCCAAGAGCAAAGGCATACCCGCTCCCGCGCTCGCAGTGGGCGGTTCGGGCGTGCTTCTTTTCTTAGGTGGACTGAGTCTGCTCCTTGGCTATCACCCGACTATCGGGGCGGCCCTGTTGGTGATTTTCCTTCTGGGTGCCTCGTTCGGCATCCATAATTTCTGGACGGTTCAAGACCAACAAGCAAAGCAGGGGGAGATGGTCAACTTCCTAAAAAACATGGCCATACTCGGTCTGCTGCTAATGACCTTTGCAATCCCGCGGCCGTGGCTGATGAGTCTCGGCCGTTGATACTAAACAACTGTCGAAACATCCCCATTTCAGCAACAACCCAACGCGGGAGTTACACCCGCTCGGCCTGATCGAGTGGCGTCGGGTTCTGTAAACGCCAGCACAGCCCGCTCTTCCCGCTGGATCGTGAAGCCGCGAAGCATTCGACAACAGACGGATCAGGGGCGGTCTTCACTCCGAATAACCTTCCCCTTCGTCGTCGCTCTCTTTGCCCTCTTCCTCGTCTTCCTCTTGTTCCTCGTCGTCTTCTTCCTCGTCTTCAGGAACCCCTCGAAGCAAGGCGTCCTTCATGCGATCAGCGGGAATTGCTGAACAGATTTTGGTCATGCCAAATGGTAAGCTCGATCCCCGAAACACTTCGAGAGTTGCGGACTCTCCTTCCCGCCGACCGAAAGCACGAATCTTGCACCAAGAACAAAAAGGTGTTCAAAAGTGAACAGAATTTCGCCCTGCGCGACCACTAACATACTGTCCGCCGAGGCGTGGCAGTATGCCGAGACCAACGACAGCACAGGTCGTTTGTGAACTTGCTATTGCAGGTGAGGAGGCCGGATTCAGCCTCGAACAAATGATCGAACTTCTCACTGCGGCAGTCGGCGCGGACGCCTTGTGCCACCTTGTCGAGTTGCGGCTTGTTGAGGCAAACCCCAGCGCAGCCCGTTCCTCTCGCTGGATCATGTAGCCAGCGAAGCATTCGACAACAGATGGATCAGGGTGATGTTCACTCCGAATAGCCTTCCCCTTCGTCGCTCTCTTCATCCTCATCGCCCTCTTCCTCGTCATCTTTCCTTTGTTCCTCTTCGTCTTCTTCGTCTTCGGGAACGTCTTGAGCCATTAACCCAATAGTTAGCTTGGTAATTCTAAACTCCCGCCAAGAGTTCCTCCTTGAAACGGTCGTACCTGAGAACATGTGTTTTTGTGGAAGTCTCAAAAAACCGCTTATTCAAAACGTTCAGAAGGCGCAAGGCACGGTATTGCCCTTCGTCATTAGTGACGAATCTATCGCAAATTGGAAGCTAGATCGCACACCAAAGAAACCAAGGTGGGCTATACTCTGGCACGTCGTGGATACCGACGACTCCGAACGCAAGAAGGATGAGGCGTGGGCTAACCTTTGCCGAGCGGAGGGGTGGGCCTGTCGAGTGTGTGGTTCGATACCCGAACGTGGCCAGCGATTCCCCGATAATCTCTGTGACGACTGTCGCAAGATCGTTCGGAACGAATAGCTTCACGACCCGATCGTGAGTGTACAACACCTACCAGAAAACAATCAGCGAAGACGCAGGGACTGGTCCCAATGCGTCTACTGTTGTTGCTTACTTCTTTCAGGATGAGGATGCCGGGTACCACCACTACCAAGGGACTTCGGGTGATTTTCCGCGCGCCTTTGTCATCGGGACCGCTTACTTGCTTCGGATCGTAACGAACCTGCATCCTCCTCGTCTTTTGATGGCTCGTTGGTTGTTTGAGCAACCGCATCGACGCCAATCGTCTCGGCGCATTCACCTTTTTCGTCGTAATCGCAAACGCGACCGGGGTGGGCTTGTTTGCATTTCTGGCATAGTTGAGTAGCCATTTTTTCACTTCCCCCAACTCTTAATAAATCGTATCGAAGGATGAGACCTGACTGTGGCGGCTTTGCGATTCCGACCACCTGCCGCATCATCGCATCAAATTCTGTCCACCTGCATGCACCCCCACGTTACGCGGCATTCCTAATCGGTGTATGGTCAGAAGCGACCACTCTTGAGAAGGTATGCGCTACCAACCGGGGTCCGACCTGTCTGGTCAAGAACGCTCACATCATGGCACGCTTCGTGCCCTTGCCAGCTTTTTTGGGGATGGCCATTACACTCACGACTGTCCAGTCTCAAGACGGGGTTCTAAGGCCGATGCTCTGACCAGCGTGCCTGTTCGTGTGAGATCGTCAAGGTCACACTCGCCAAACGATGGAAAATCGGATTATCCTCAGGGGCCATGACATACGTCAGAGGATGTCTTAGCGGACTTGCGTCCGTATTCCTCGCGGGATTTGTCCTGATGTACATCACCACCTTCCGGCACATGGATCAGGCCAAGGCCATTTGGACTGGCGGCTCTTGAAGGTGGGGTCATTGAGAGCGTTTTCTCACCGCTATTTTGGCTGCTGGCGATCTTCACGCAGCAACCCGTCCAAAACCAATTGTCGAAATGCGTCCTCGGAACACTTGCGAGAAAGCGGGATGCCAGTGGGATCTTCCAACGAGCACCCAGCACCACCGATGATGCAGATACCGCCGAGGGGGCGGCGGACAGCTGCGGCCAATATTGGTGCGGGCAGCATTTCGATCGCGTGCAAACAGAATACTAGGTAGTCGTTGCCGACTTGTGACTTGCACAAAAACGGGGGCATGAAGTTCCCCAAGCGATCCCCCAAACTGCTGGAGAACGTGAGTGGCCACGGCAGTCTCATGTGGATTACTAACAGACGAGGCGGACCGGGAACCAACTAAAAGATCTCCCGACCCTAGAAAAGGCATAGAACAGAGCAATTCTGGAATTATAGAGGGGAAGTGTCCGATCTAGCCCGAACAGGCATGTTTATTGATTAAAAGGTGGTGCGCCCTGAGAGATTCGAACTCCCGACCTTCTGGTTCGTAGCCAGACGCTCTATCCAACTGAGCTAAGGGCGCGGAAAAATTGGTGGGATGCAACCCACAGATTATATCGGAAACAGTCGCTCCTGAGAATTGCGAACAGGCAGGTTGGGGACGTTTGTCGGCACTCTTCACATATTTCCGACTTTCGAACGCACCTCATATTTTCCTGCGTCTTACCCTATCACCTGTCTATATCCTTGATGAATGGGACCCCGAGTCACAGTCGTCATTTCGAATCTCGAGTAGTGGCCGCGTCCGCTCAACGAAACCACTGGTCTGGGCGCGGCGCGCAACAATTCGACAAGTCCTCCAAGCAAAAACTAACGCGAGGCATAAGCGCATAGCATGATGCCCGTCGGGCGGATTCCCGACATTCGCTAGGAAATCAGACAAACGAAGTGCCGGGGAGCACATAGGCTACGGCGGGGCCGGTTCCGAGAACACTTCTGATATCCACAACCCCTCGGGGCTGGAGTGGCAGGGCACGAGCTACTTTGGCCCTAATCGGTTGCTTCTCAGACGTAAATCTTGCTTGCCAGGAAGAAATTCCTACCCTGTTGATTTTTGTCGGAGGCCAAATTTATCAGCGACTTACGAATGGTCCGCAAGCTGCAACAGGAAGGGGCAGACGAAGTGGCGCGCAACGGGGCGCTCTAGAGAATAACTTCGGCCAGAGGTTTTCTTGAGCGCCCCTTTGCATTTCTAAAATCGCCCATTTCGAGACCGCATCTCTCGAATAAGTCTGGCAGCCCTCCGAGCCCTCCCCCAAATATCGCTTTACGCGAGGGCTAGTTTTTCACGCAGATCAATCCCAGCTTGGCGCAATAGCTTGGCAATCGCGTCCTCTTTCAGACGCGAGGCATCAAGCAGTACCCGCACGGTTCGCTCTTTCTCATCGAAGGTAATCTTCTGTATCCCATACACCTCGCGCACTCCGTCGACCGCGCGCATCTCTCGTTCCCCGGGAATCGCGCCATAGCGGTAAACAACATCCAGATACGTCATAAGGATCCTTTCGCTGCGCATTCAAGATACAACAATCGAATCGGAGTCCACGAGAATCTAAACACCGAAGACTAAAATCGGCATAGCGCCTTTAGCCGACTCAACATGAGCGAACATATAGAGAACGGTCGCCGCGCTGATGCGTTGGTTTTGCATGAGCTCACAGAGGGCAGGGCACGGTTTCTCGCATTCCTTCGTCGCCGTATTCAGTCACCTGAGATTGCGGAAGACATCCTGCATGCCTCCTACATTCGCGCCATCCAGCACGTCCACGAACTTCGAGATGAGACCCGCGCCGACGCCTGGTTCTATCGTTTGTTACGGAATGCCGTCGTCGATCACCATCGGCGGTCTGCCGTTTCGTCCAAAGTCGCGGTTGCCGAAATGCCGGCCGATCTCGCAATCGAATCGGTCCAGCAAACCAAAACCTGTCCCTGCGCAATTCGCGAATTAACGCGCTTGAAAGGGGATTACGCACGCGCGCTAGAGCTTGTGGAAATGGACGGGATGCCGGTTCAGGCCTTCGCCGGAAATGAGGGAATTGCACCGGGAACTGCCTCTGTGCGGCTTCACCGAGCCCGGAAGGCCTTAGCCGAGCGAATCCAGGCCGCCTGCGGGCCATGCGCCGGCGAAGGATGCTTCGACTGCGCCTGCGCATAGTCCTTCTGGCGCTTTTGAAACCGCAAGCCAAGGTGTAAGGTTTTTGTTCCGCCTGCGTCAGCACTCAGTGAGACGTGAGTTTCGGCTCCATCCGAAGCTCACTTGTTTTTCGCTGGAGGAATTCGTGTCCAACGCCGTCGATCAAGCACAATCCGCGATAGATCCGGTCTGTGGAATGACGGTCAATCCGGCGACCGCAAAGTACTCGTGGGAGCACGCTGGCAAGAACTACTACTTCTGTTGCGCCGGGTGTCGCGAGAAATTTCGGGCCGCCCCGGACCATTTCCTGGGCAAGCCCTCTCCTGTACTTGGTCCCGGGCTCGTAACCCTGGGCATGCCGAAGGCCGCCGCGCCTGCAACCATGATACAGATTGCACCGGCGCAGGTCGCACCCGCAAAGAGCACTCCCGCGCAACCGGTTTCGCAAACCGCCAGCGCCGACCCAGTCCCCGATCAGCGCTACTACGTCTGCCCGATGTGCCCTGAAGTTCGCGACCTCGGTCCCGGCCCATGCCCCAGTTGCGGTATGGCTCTCGATCCCGAGCGCCCGTTGCCCACAACCAAAGTCGAGTACACGTGCCCCATGCACCCGGAGATCATTCGCCCCGGCCCCGGCACGTGCCCGATCTGTGGGATGGCGCTTGAGCCACGCACCGTGACCGCCGGCGTCGAAGAGAATCCTGAGTTGCACGACATGAGCCGCCGCTTCTGGGTGAGCGCTGCACTGACCGCACCCTTGCTCGCGATCGCAATGGGCAGCATGCTCGGTTACAAGTTGACGATCGATCTCGACATCAACCGCGTCATCATCAATTTGCCTCGGATCGAATTTGCCCTGGCTACTCCCGTCGTCCTCTGGGGCGGCTGGCCGTTTTTCCAGCGCTTCTGGGCCTCTCTGATCAATCGCAGCCCTAACATGTTCACCCTGATTGGCCTGGGCATGGGCGTCGCCTATCTGTATAGCGTGGTGGCAACCTTCGCGCCGCGGATTTTTCCGGCGTCGTTGCGCACCATGGGTGGATATCCCGACGTTTACTTCGAAGCGGCCGCTGCCATCACCACGCTGGTATTGCTCGGACAGGTGCTCGAACTGCGCGCGCGCAGCCGGACCAGCGCGGCCATTCGAGCTTTACTTGATCTAAGCCCGAAAACCGCGAGTGTGGTGAGCGCCGACGGCGGCGAGAAAGACATCCCGCTCGACGAAGTAAAGCCCGGCGATCGCCTGCGCGTGCGCCCGGGGGAGAAAATACCGGTCGACGGTGAAGTCCTCGAAGGCGCCAGCTCGATCGACGAATCTATGATCACCGGCGAGTCGCTGCCAGTCTCGAAAGTTGCCGGCCAGAAGGTGATCGGCGCGACCGTCAACGGCACCGGTTCGTTTCTCATGCGAGCCGAACGTGTGGGCACCGAAACGATGCTCGCGCAGATCGTTCAACTCGTCAGCCAGGCACAACGAACTCGCGCACCCATTCAACGTCTCGCTGACAGAGTCGCGGCTTGGTTTGTCCCTGCTGTTATCGGCGTAGCAGCATTGACCTTCGTCGTGTGGGCGATCGTCGGTCCACAGCCGCGACTGGCCCATGCTCTCGTGAACGCTGTCGCGGTGCTGATCATTGCTTGTCCATGCGCGCTGGGCCTCGCGACACCCATGGCCATCATGGTGGGCACCGGGCGCGGCGCTCACGCCGGCGTCCTGATCCGCAATGCCGAGGCACTCGAGACACTCGAAAAGATCGACACACTCGTGGTCGACAAGACCGGCACGCTGACAGAAGGGAAGCCCCGCGTAACTTCTGTCGTTCCGATCGGGCTCGAGAAAAAAGAACTCGTGCACCTGGTCGCGAGCCTGGAGCGAGCCAGTGAGCACCCGCTGGCATCTGCCGTCGTCGCAGACGCAAAAGACAAGGGAATTGAACTCTCGGAAGTCGGACAGTTTCTTTCTCATCCAGGCAAGGGCATCGAAGGCACGGTGGAAGGGAAGCGCGTGGTAGCCGGCAATCGCTCATTCATCGAGGCGATTCCGGTGCTTGTCCCTGAAGTTCCGGAAACCTACCTCGCCGGCGGCGAAAGCGAAATCTACGTGGCGGTAGATGGACGCTTCGCGGGCTGGATCGTGGTGGCCGATCCAATCAAACTCTCCACTCCACCGGCGCTGTTCGAGCTACGCGCGCAGGGCATCCGTATCGTGATGCTGACTGGCGACAATCGGGCCGTCGCAGAGGATATCGCCAATAAGCTCAACATCACCGAGATCGAGGCCGAAGTTCTTCCGCAACAAAAATCTGAAATCGTCCGTCGCCTTCAACAGGAAGGTCGCAAGGTCGCCATGGCCGGCGACGGCGTCAACGATGCTCCGGCCCTGGCCCAGGCCGACGTTGGCATCGCGATGGGAACCGGCACGGATGTTGCGATAGAAAGCGGCGGCGTGACGTTAGTCAAGGGCGACCTGGTCGGAGTCGTACGAGCGCGCAAACTCAGCCAGGCGACGATGCGCAACATACGGCAGAACCTCTTTTTTGCGTTTATCTACAACTCGCTCGGAGTGCCGATCGCGGCAGGTGTCCTCTATCCATTCTTCGGACTGCTCTTGAGCCCGATTCTGGCGGCGGCTGCCATGAGCTTCAGTTCAGTCTCGGTGATCACGAACTCGCTGCGCCTACGGAAGGTCAATCTTTAAAGGGCTGAGAACTATTATTTCTTGATTGTCGGGGTCATCTTGGCGCTCGGTCGCCGTGCACGTTGCTTAGCGGAAATCGATCGGATTACCAACAGCCTGGCTTGCTTAGGGTTAATCGCTACTGTCGCCCGCGAGAGCGCGATCTTCATCAGATTCTGGATTTCGGGGTCGTCGAGCGTATTTTCTTTCAGCCGGACACTTCGAACGACGTCTCAGTCCCTTGCAGCCGCCGGGCAGGATCGGGCAGTTTCGCACCTTGGAGGAAAAACAGACTTACCCAGCGCGGGTACAAAACCACCGAAAAGATCGCAAGCGAAGACTTTTCGTTGGGACCGAATCCGATCGCCAGCGCATTGTAGTTGTCGTAGACGATTTCTGCGGCGCCCGGAAGGCGCTGGCGCATCTCGACGAGCGCCCGCCGAGCGACTCTGTCGATCTCGGGGTCGTACTTCTTGAGAAATGAATCGAGTTGCTGCTTCGGCGTCACGGTTGCGACATCCTCAGCGGATCCCTACGTGAACATCCATCTGCGCATTCTGCGGATCTATGGCGCGCTCGTCATAAACCTCGTAATCGGCCTTGTACGCTCGATCTCCTCCCGGCGCGGACTTCGGCTCCGCCCAAATCCTTTGCCACGTCCCTATCACAACCTGCGCCACCGGACCTTTTTCCGAGGTGAAGATCGCGTACTTTCCCGCAGGCACCTTCTTCACGACCATTCCGGCAGGAACGTCCGCCGTCGAAGTCACGCGGGCCCCAATCAGATGCGTATATTCCCCGTCTTTGTCGCTGGCATAATCGGTGATCACCGCGATGATCGAGGTGTCCGCCTTGTTCGGAATCTGGCCGAATACATTGTCCTGCATGAAGTGTCCCCACTGTTTTCCGATGACGCCGTTACCCGACATTTCCTTGGCGTTGGTGGTGCGTTCCGCGATGCCGATCACGTTAAAGCCGGCTTCGTCTGCCACCTTCGGATTCATCGAAGATTCTTTCTGCGGCCGCGGTGTTTGGAGAACGAGCGGCCATAACGCGAGCATCAGTGTCACACCGCCGAGCGCCTTGGACGTCTGAAAAACCATGGCCCTTCCCGGTGAGTGACTAAAGCTTGCTGAGAAAGTCGGTAATCTCGGGCGTGTTCCAGTCGACGGCGCTCACAAATTTCCGTCGCAGGATCCCATTGCGGTCAATGACGTAGGTTTCTGGAATCATGACGGTTCCGTAAAGGCCTTTGGTCTTCGCTGCTGGATCGCGCACCGTGATCACGTTCATGTTGTAGGTCTTAAGGAAGCGATGGTAAGCCGACTCATCCACATCTTCGCTTACGCTTAACACGACAACGCCCTTTTCTTTCAGCCGCTGCTGCATTTGCACGAGCGAGGGGGTCTCCTCGACGCAAGGCGGGCACCAACTCGCCCAGAAATTCAGCACCACCACCTGGCCGCGATATTGGCTGAGACTCACGGTGCGGTCGGCATCCGTAACCGTGAAATCGGGCGCTTTGGTGCCGATACGAGGCGGCCGCGAGCCCGAGTAACAGCCAGCCAGGAGCGTTATTGCAGTCAGAGCTATGAGGGAAACCAGACGTCGCACATAGCTATAATAATAGATTCGGCCTATGGAGACGCCAGTATCAGTACGGGAGCGGCCTTCGGTATCGGTGATCGTACCCGCTCGCAACGAGGAAGCCTCCTTGGGAGCTTGTCTGCGATCTCTGGCATCGCAGGCGGGCATTGCCTTCGAAATCTTGGTCATCGATGACGGTTCCACCGACAATACTCGTGCGATCGCGCAGTCCTTCGCCGCGGTTCGACTAGTTGACCCGAGCCCCCTGCCTCAGGGATGGACTGGAAAGAATAACGCGGTAAGCGCCGGTGCCCGCGAAGCCCAGGGCTACTGGCTACTATTCACCGACGCCGATACCGTGCACAGGCCGGGATCCTTAGCCAGAGCCGTCGCGGAAGCCAGCCAACAGAAAGCGGACCTGCTCTCGTACTCTCCCGAACAGGAAGTTCATGGATTCTGGGAACGTGCTGTGATGCCCGTGATTTTTGCGGAACTCGCGCGCAAGTATCCTCCTTCGCGAATGAGCGATCCTGCCACAAAACTGGCTGCCGCCAATGGGCAATATCTTCTCGTTTCTCGCGCGGCCTATGACGCCGTCGGCGGTCACGCCGCAGTCGCGGGTTCCTTGCTCGAGGATGTGCAACTGGCTCGACTCTTTAAGTCCGCAGGCTACAGAATCAGCTTCCGCTACGGAGGCGATGCAGTACGCACCCGTATGTACCGGAATTTTCGTCAGCTTCGGGAGGGCTGGACGAAGAATCTCGCCCTGCTGTTTCCATCGGCAGTCCCGTTGGCGCTGTGGAGCGTGGTCGAGTTTGCTGCAGTGATCGCCTGTCTCGTATTCGCGGCCGCGCTTGCGATCGCCGGAGACTGGAGACATGCGGTCTTCTACCTCATCGTGCCGTTCCTGACAGTCATGCGAATTGCGACCTCCCACTTTTCCTGGACATCAAATGTATTGGGAATTCTGGGGCTGCCAATATTCTCTTACCTCCTGCTGCGTTCGAAACTGTTCTATAAACGGGGCAGAGTTTCCTGGAAAGGGAGGATTTATCCAGGCAGTCGAACCGGTGTGTTGCCGGTCTCGTAGTTAAAAATCATGGTCTATCTCACGCGCAAAGCCGAATTCGCTGCCTCGCACTACTACCACAATCCGGAATTTACGGCCGAGCAAAACCGCGCCCTTTTTGGAAAATGCAACAACCCCAATGGTCACGGGCACAACTACACGCTTGAGGTTACAGTCAAAGGAAACGTCGATCCCAAGTCAGGCTTCGTCGTCGATCTCAAGCAACTCAAAGATGTGATGAACCGCGAAGTCCTCGATGCCATGGATCATCGCTTCCTCAACAAAGAGGTGCCTGAGTTTGCCAGTCAGATACCGACCACCGAGAATCTGGCCATCGCCATCTGGCAGCGACTCGCCCCAAAGTTGCGCGCGGCTCAACTCCACCGCGTGCGTGTGTATGAAACCCCGGATTTGTTTGTCGATTTCTACGGAGAAGCATGAAGGCTTACCTGACCCGCCGGTATCTGTTTTCGGCATCGCATCGTTTGCACAGCAACGACATGCCGGACGACTGGAACCGCAAAACCTACGGCAAGTGCAACAACCCGCATGGCCATGGGCATAACTATCATCTGGAAGTCACAGTCAGCGGGCAGGTCGATCCGAAAACGGGGATGGTTTGCAACCTGGTGGATCTCGATGGCTTCGTCCACCGCGAGATCGTGGAGCGCTTTGGTCATCAGAACTTGAATACGTTGCCAGAGTTCACCAGTGAAGTCCCGACCACGGAGAACCTGTGCGTAACGATCTATGAAATTGTGAGTCGTGGCTTCCGGCATGCTCATCTGGAGAAGGTTCGCATGGAAGAAACCATGATGAATTCGTTTGCCTATGCGGGCGAAGCTGAATTGCGCGACTGAACTAGGGGCATCGGCGTTTCCCGTCCAGTCCCGAGCACGGCCGAGTGGGCGGAGCCGAAGGACCTCGTTTGGTAGGACCGGCATCTTGCCCTCGGCTGTACCTGGCTCCAAGAGAGATGTCGCCCACGAGAGCGGCTTTGCCCACGACTGGTTCATATCGGGCCATCTTTCGGTAGTCCGGTGTTAGGTTTGTATTAGGGCATCTAGCGATGCCGTAAAGAGATTTCATTGAAGGCCCTTTTAGGGGTTGCACCTGGCAAGGCTATGAGAAGGGAACCATGAAGCAGACAACAGAGGCGCCGACTGTAACTAGCGCCAGCTTCGAAGAACTGATGCGCGAGATCATCGTCCGCCTGGGCGAAGATCCCGCCCGCGAAGGGCTGATCCGGACGCCCGAGCGCGTTCACAAGGCATACGACTTCTTGACCAAGGGCTACCGCGAGGATCCCGAGACGCTACTGAAGGGAGCACTGTTCACGGTCAGCTACGACGAGATGGTCATCGTCAAAGACATTGAGATGTTCAGTCTATGCGAGCACCACATGCTGCCGTTCTTCGGCAAAGTGCATGTCGCCTACATCCCGAATGGCAAAGTCATTGGACTCAGCAAGATTCCAAGGTTGATTGAACTGTTCTCACGACGCCTGCAAATTCAGGAACGGTTGACCACGCAGATTGCCGAGACAATTCAGAAGGTCATCGAGCCACAGGGCGTGGGCGTCGTCATCGAAGCTCGCCACCTGTGCATGATGATGCGCGGCGTCGAAAAGCAACATTCGGCAGCGGTTACGTCTTCGATGCTCGGCTGCTTCCGCAACGAAGAGGAAACGCGCGGAGAGTTCCTGTCGCTGATTCGCAACCGCCCGAACGGGATATAAAGACAAACTGGGCGATCTCAAAGCGAAACTCGCTCCGGGATAAAGATCGGTGTAACAACTTCTTCGCTGCGCGACATCGGGAGGGGCACGGCGTTATCCCTGCCGCAAACTTTTCCCGTGATTTGGCATTCCGAGCCGTCCGGAACCGCGGTTGCGCGGCGAGGACAAGTGAGGAATCTGCTTTGTGATTTTCGTAGTCTTGTTTCGCGACCGAGACCCCGGACCGACTTAATCGTTAGCCGCAACACCATCCATGCCGAAACG
>Ga0210409_10003513_pt1 | contig 17434 bp, 14 predicted proteins | sample IncBWH17MmetaG_FD_161649 | JGI IMG/M metagenome (GOLD analysis project Ga0210409, IMG submission 161649) | Forest soil microbial communities from Barre Woods Harvard Forest LTER site, Petersham, Massachusetts, United States - Inc-BW-H-17-M | ecosystem: Environmental > Terrestrial > Soil >... | reverse complement strand
GGTGACGCGCTGGGAGCCGCGCCCCTCCACCAGCGAGCGATAGATCGCCTCCGGGGTCACCCCCGCCGCGGCGAGCAGGCGCGCGCTGGCGCCGCCCTTCTCCTGGGCGATGCCGATCAGGAGGTGCTCGGTGGAGACGTACTCATCCTTGAGGCGCTCGGCCTCCTCGCGGGCGCGGTTGATCACACCCTCGAAGCGCTGCGAGGCGTACTGCCGGCCGCCGCCCCCGCGGACGGTGGGCAGCTTGTCCACCTCCGCCTGGACCTGGCGGGCGAGCGTCTCCGGGCGCGCCCCGAGCTTGCCCAACAGCGGGCCCACCACGCCCTCCTGTTGCTGCAGGAGCGCGAGCAGCAGGTGCTCGGGCTCGATCGCCTGATGATTGCCCTGGTCGGCCAGCGATTGCGCGGCCTGGATCGCCTCCTGGGCCTTGACGGTCAGCTTGTCTAGCCTCATCTCAGTTGGTCTCCGCTCTGAGCGTCTTCAGCTCCTGGTAGAGCTCCTTCTCCCTCGGGCTGAGCCCACTCGGAATCACGATCTGAACCTTCACCATCTCGTCGCCGGCCCCGCCGCCCTTGAGGTGCGGCATGCCGTAGCCGCGAAGCCGGAACACCTTGCCGCTCGAGGTCTCGGGCGGGATCTTCATCGACACCTGGCCCTTGAGGGTCGGCACCGAGATCTCGCCGCCCAGGGCCGCCACCGTCACCGGGACCGGCAGGTCCACGTGCAGGTCATCGCCCTTGCGCTCGAACCGGGGGTCGGGGGTCACCGTCACCCGCAGGTAGAGGTCGCCCCGGTCGCTGCGATCGCCGCGCCCGCCGCCCGGCCCGCCGGCCGCCACCCGCACCCGCGACCCGGTCTCGACGCCGGCCGGGATCTTCACGTCGAGGTTGCGCGTGGCCTTGGCCCAGCCGCTGCCGTGGCAGCGCGGGCAGGGCCGGCCGCCCACGTTGCCGGAGCCGCCGCACTGCGGGCACGGCTCGTCGAGCTCGAGCGCGAGGGTCTTCCGGGCGCCCGCGAAGGCTTCCTCGAGCGTCAGCTCGATCCCCGCCTCGACGTCGCTGCCGCGCGAGGGACCGCCCATGCCGCCGCCCAGGTCGCCCAGGTCGGAGAACTCATACTCGGTGCGCCCACCCCCCGGCTCGCCTCGGCGGAACCCGCCCACGTCGCCCCCGAAGATGGTGCGGAAGAAGTCGGAGAACCCGCCCAGGTCTGCTTCCTGGGTGAAGCGGACATTGGGACCGCCGGGGGGACCGCCGCCGGGCCGTCCCTCGAACGGCGAGCGGCCGCCCGCCGACGCGCCGGTGCCGGCCTGGGCGTAGCGCTCCCAGTCGGGCCCGAGCGTGTCGTAGCGCTTGCGCTTCTCGGGATCGGAGAGGACCGTGTAGGCCTCGTTGATCTCCTTGAAGCGGTCGGCGTTGCCCTTGTTGACGTCGGGGTGGTACTTGCGGGCGAGCTTCCGGTAGGAGGCCTTGATCGCCTTGTCGTCCGCGCCCCGGTCGACCCCGAGCGTCTTGTAATAGTCTTTGAATTCCATGTTGTTAGACGACGAAGCGGCGCCGGGCTCGGAAGTCCGCGCCGCTTGAGTCGGCTAGGGGAAGTGTAGCAGACGCCTCCAGGCTTGGCAGGGGCCGGGCATCTTTCCCGGGACGGCCGGCCGGTCTAGAATAGCCGGGCCCGTGCCCAAGACCTGTACGCTCGCGATCGACGTCGGCGGGACCTTCACCGACATCACGTTCACCGACGCGGCCACCGGAGCGCTCTGGGTCGCCAAGACGCCCTCCACTCCGGGCGATCTCTCCACCGGGTTCATCACCGCGGTCCGGAAGGTCCTGGCCCTGGCCGGGCGCGCCCCCGCCGACGTGCTGCGCGTCTTCCACGGCACCACCACCGCGACCAACGCGATCCTCGAGGGCAAGACGCCGCCGACCGCGCTCGTCACGACCGCCGGCTTCAAGTACGTGCTCGAGATCGGCCGCCATGACATCCCCCGCCACGGCAATCTGTACGGCTGGTCCAAGCCCATGCGGCCCATCACCCCCGAGCGCGTCTTCGAGGTGCGAGAGCGTCTCGACGTCGACGGCTCCGTCCTCACCCCGCTCGACGAGGCGGCGGCCCGCGCGCTCGCGCGGCAGCTCGCGCAGATCGGCGTGCCCGCGGTGGCGGTGGTGTTCCTGCACGCCTACGCCAATCCCGTCCACGAGCAGCGCATGCAGGCGATCCTCGCCGAGGAGTACCCCGGCGTGCTGGTCTCGCTCTCGTCGGAGGTGCTCCCCCAGTTCCGCGAGTTCGAGCGGACGATGGCCACCTCGCTCAACGCGGCGGTGATGCCGCCGGTGAGCCGCTACGTGAGCGTGCTGCGCGAGGCCCTCGACGGCGAGGGCGTGCAGGCCCCGCTCCTGATCATGAAGTCCGACGGCGGCGTGACCAGCGCGGCCACCTGCGTGCGCCAGCCGGTGCAGACCGTGCTCTCCGGGCCGGCCGCGGGGGTGGTGGGCGCGGTGAGCGTGGGCCGCGCGGCGGGCTTCGGGGACATCATCTCGATCGACGTGGGCGGCACCAGCGCCGATATCTGCCTGGTGCGGGACGGGCGGCCCGAGGTCACCAAGGACGGCATGATCGGGCCCTTCCCGCTCAAGCTCCCGATCGTGGACATCCACACCATCGGGGCGGGGGGCGGATCGATCGCGGCGGTGACCAGCGCGGGACGCCTCACGGTGGGCCCGCGCAGCGCGGGCGCCGAGCCGGGTCCGGTCTGCTACGGACGCGGCGGCACCGAGCCCACCGTCACCGACGCGCACCTCGTGCTGGGGCGCATCCCGCCCGCGCTGCTGGGCGGGGAGCTGCCGCTCGACGTGGCCGCCGCGCGCGCCGCCATCGCCGCGCGCATCGGCCGGCCGCTCGGCCTCGACGTCGAGGAGGCCGCCGCCGGCGTCGTGGAGATCATCGACAACGCCATGGCGCGCGCCATCCGCACCGTATCGGTGGGGCGCGGCCACGATCCGCGCCGGTTCGCCTTGGTGGCTTTCGGCGGGGCGGGGCCGCTCCATGCGTGCCGGCTGGCCGAGCTGCTCGACATCCCGACGGTGGTCGTGCCGCCGCGGCCCGGCGTGCTCTCGACGTGGGGCCTGCTCGACACCGACATCCGCGCCACCTTCGTGAAGACGGTCGGCGTCGGGGAGCGGCGGCTCGCGGAGGCGGGGGCGCAGGTGGCGAGGCTCGAGGCCGCGTGGGCCGAGCTCGAGCGCCAGGCCCAGGGCTGGCTCGCGGGCGAGCAGGTGCCGCCCGAGCGGCGGCGCTTCGAGCGGGCCGCCGACCTGCGCTACGAGCACCAGAGCTTCGAGCTGACCTGTCCGATCGGGGAGGGGCCGATCACCGCGGCCCGGCTGCAGGCCTTGACCGCCACGTTCCACGCCGAGCATCGCCGGCTCTACAGCTACGACTTGCCGTCGGCCCCGGTGGAGCTCGTGAACCTGCGCCTCACCGCGGTCGGCGCGCTGCCGCGCCGGGAGACGCGCCCGCCCGCGGCAAGTGGCGGCGGCCTCGCCTCGGCGCGCACCGGGAGCCGCCCGGTCTACTTCCGCGGCGTGGGCTTCGTCGACACGCCGTCCTACGCGCGCGACCGCCTCGCGCCAGGCCTCGTCCTCTTCGGGCCCGCCATCGTCGAGCAGAGCGACGCCACCCCGCTGATCGCCCCGGGCTTCCGGGCCCGCGTCGAGGCGGGGGGCCACATCCTGCTGGAGCGCGCGCCGGGGTAGGCTGGGGTGGGGGAATGCGCGGCCGGCCTCGGCCGTCTCATGGTCGAGGAGGTGCCCTATGCGCTATGTGAAGATCGTGCTGTTGCTTCTGGCGGTCACCTTCGGAACCCAAGCCTGCATCCTGCCCGTCCCCGTGGGTGGGGGCTGGCATCACCATCACGGCTGGCGCTGAGCGGCTGCAGTAGCGCCAAGCCTTCGCCCGAAGGGGACGGGTCCGCGCGGGACGCGGCCGCCCCTTCGGGCTCTTTTTTTCGCTACCGCGCGCGGCGCGTCGCCTTCGGCAGGGGCGGCTTCTTGCGCTTCTCCTGCTCCGCCTTCGCGCGGGCCTTCGTGTCGGCCTCCTGCTTGCCACGCTCGCGAAGTCGGGCGAAGTGCGCTTCGCGGATGGCGTCGACCTTCTGGAGAACGGCGAGCATCTTGGGGCTGATGGCCATGCGTGCCTGATCCTTCCGCTGCGTATTCTCGGCTGGGGAAGTGGGGTGTCGGCACCGCTGCCGAGGGTCGAATTGTACCACAGGGATAGGAGGTTACGCGCGCCTCATTCTGACCACCCGTACGGCGTCGTCCGCGGGCCCTGAGGGCCCCGTCGCGTTGACAAAGCGGGGCCGGCTGGCGCACCCTTGACCGCGATGCGCGCCGCCGCTCACCCGAGCACCGCCATTCTGCCGCTCTCGTCCCGTCCGGAGCGCTCCCATGCCTGAATCGTCCGGCCCGCGCGTCGATCCGATCACGCTCGAGATCATCCGCGGCAGCCTCGCCTCCGCCATCCGCGACATGGAGCTCCTGATGGAGCGGTGCGCGATGTCGCCCTTCATCAAGGAGAAGAAGGACTACTTCGTCGGCATCTTCGATACCGCGGGCCGCATCGTGGCGTGTCACATCTCGGGCAGCGGGCCGGGCATGCTGCAGGCGATCATGAAGGTCTACCCGCTCGAGACCATGCGCCCGGGCGATGTCTACTGGTTCAACGATCCGTACATCTCAGACGGGGCGGTCCAGCACCACCAGGACATGGTGTTCGCGGTGCCGATCTTCCACGCCGGGCGCCTGGTCGCGTTCTCCACCACCTTCGGCCACTACCAGGACATCGGCGGGCTGCGCGCCGGCTCGATCTCGCCGCACGCCACCGAGATCTACCACGAGGGCGTCCTCGTGCCTCCGGTGCGGATCGTCCGCGAGGGGCAGCTCAACGAGGAGGCCTACCGCATCTTCCTGCGCAACTCGCGGCTGCCGGACCTGGTGGAGGGCGACACCCGCGCGATGATGGCCTCGTGCCGGCTCGCCGAGACGCGCCTGGGCGAGCTGTGCGGCCGCTACGGGGTGGAGACGGTGCTGGCCGCTTTCGACGAGTGCATCGCCCAGACCGCGGCGCGCGCCCGCGAGCTGTTTCTCCAGCTGATCCCGCCGGGGGAATGGCGCTTCCACGACTACCTCGACAGCGACGGGGGCACCGAAGCGCGGCCGTACCGGATCGACCTCACCCTCTCGCGCCGCGGGGACCACGTGCGGCTCGACGGCTCCCACTCGGACGACCAGGCGCGCGGCCCGATCAACTTCACCACCAACCCCGGCCTGTTGCGGATCGCGTTCGGGCGCTATCTGCAGTCGCTCGACGCCGACCTCGAGGTCAACGAGGGGCTGCTCGCGAACCTGGACGAGTGGATCGCGCGCGAGGGCAGCATCCTCAAGCCGCGCTTCCCGGCCCCGCTCGGCATGCGGGCCAACACCCGCTTCCGGGTCATGTCCTGCATCTTCGGCACTCTGGCCCAGGCCAACGGCGGCCGCGTGCCCGCCGGCTCGCCGGTGTACGTGCTGTACTACTTCCGCGCGTGGGACGCGGCCCGCCAGCGGCCGATCCTCTGCATCGAGGGGTTGGGCGTCGGGCTCGGAGCTCGGCCGTTCGCGGACGGGGTCGACGTCATCTACTACATCGCCCAGGAGAACTACCCGGTCGAGTACGTGGAGCGCGACTTCCCGCTGCGGGTGGAGCGCTACGCGGTGCGGCCCGACTCGGGCGGCCCGGGCCTGCATCGCGGCGGCACCGGGGTGGTGCGCGACGTGCGCGTGCTGGCCGAGCGCGCGGAGCTGGCCACCCGCATGGAGAACACGGTGGTCGCGCCCTACGGGGTCGCGGGCGGCGGCGCGGGGAGGACCGGGCGCATCGTGCTGAATCCCGACACCCCGGAGGAACTCGTGCTTCCCGCGCTGGGCGACGGCATCGTGCTCAAGCGCGGCGATCTCCTGCGCCTCGAGACGTGCGGGGGCGGGGGCTGGGGCGACCCGCTCGCCCGCGAGCCGGAGCGGGTGCGGCAGGACGTGGCGCGCGGCTTCATCACCGCGCGCGGCGCGCTCGAGGACTACGGAGTGGTGGTAGACTCGGCCACGCTCGAGGTGGACAAGACCGCCACCCAGGAGGAGCGGGCGCGCCGGGCCCGCGACCTGCCGTTGATCGATCGCGGCGCGGGCTTCACCCAGGCCGAGGAGCGCTGGCGCGCGTTCCGGAGCGCGGAGGCGTCGTCATGAAGAGCGTCGAGATCGATCGCGGCAAGCGGCTCATCGACCAGCCCAAGACCGGGCACAACCGCTGGCATCCGGACGTTCCGCCCATCCTGGAGGCCGACGAGGGCGAGGAGGTCGTGCTCGAGACACGCGACGGCGTGGACGGCCAGCTCGGGCCCTCGACCACCGCGGCGAGCATGGCCGGCATGGAGGCGGGCGCGATCCATCCGATCACCGGCCCGGTGCTGGTGAAGGGTGCCCGCCCGGGCGATCTGCTCGAGATCGAGTTCGTGGACGTCCTGCCGCAGCCGCACGCCTTCACCGGCATCGTGCCGGGGCTCGGCTTCCTGCGGGACCTCTACACCGTGCCGTATCTCGTGCACTGGAGCATCGCGGACGGCTGGGCGACCTCGAAGGAGCTGCCCGGCGTGCGCATCCCCGGCGCCCCGTTCATGGGGGTCATCGGCGTCGCGCCCTCGCGCGAGCAGGTGGCCGCGTGGGCCAAGCGCGAGCAGGCGCTGCTGAGCCGCGGCGGGCTGGTGATGACGCCGGATCCGGCCGGCGCGGTGCCGGGCAAGGGCGCGGCGGCCACCGACGGGCTGCGGACCATTCCGCCGCGCGAGAACGGCGGGAACATGGACGTCAAGCAGATCACCAAGGGCAGCACGCTCCAGCTCCCGGTCGCGGTGGAGGGCGCGCTGTTCTCGGTGGGGGACGGCCACTTCGCCCAGGGCGACGGTGAGGTGTGCGTGACCGCGGTCGAGATGGGCGCCACCGCGGTGGTGAAGTTCAAGGTGATCAAGGGGGCGGGCAAGAGCCTCGCCCGCGGCCCGCGCTTCCGCCACCGCGACTACTTCGCGCCGCCCGAGTGGGCTGCCCCGAAGCGCTTCCTCGCCGCCACCGGGATGCCGATCCGCGACGACGGGGTGAACGAGGGCGAGAACCTGACCCTGGCCTGCCGCAACGCGCTCCTCAACATGATCGATCTCCTGCAGGAGCGCGGCTGGACGCGCGAGCAGGCCTACGTGATCTCGAGCGTGGCGGTCGACCTGCGGGTCAGCAACGTGGTCGACGTGCCGAACTACGTGGTCTCGGCCCTGATCCCGGAGGCCATCTTCGACCGGTAGGGCCGGCCCCTTTCCGCCGCCTCAGACGGCGGAGCCGAGGGAGTTGCGCAGGCGCGGGTCGAGCCAGTCGCGCAGGTGGTCGCCGAGCAGGTTCACCGCCAGCACCGTGACGAAGATCGCGAGGCCGGGGAAGGCGGTGAGCCACCACGCGGTGCGGAGGGTTTCACCTCAGGCGGCATGGTAATGTGCCCGCCATGGCCCGACTCGACGAGAAGGTGGCGGTGGTGACCGGCGCGGCGAACGGACTCGGTCGCGCGATCGCGGAGCGCCTGGCCGGCGAGGGCGCCACCGTGATCCTCGGCGACGTGGACGCGCCCGGGCTCGAGCGCGTGGTGGCCCGCATCGTGGGCCAAGGCGGTCGGGCGACCGGCGTGGTCGGCGACGTGACCGAGGAGGAGCCGGCCGCGCGGCTGATCGCCTCCGCGGTCGAGCGCGGCGGGCACCTCGACATCCTGGTCAACAACGTGGGGGGCAGCCGCAACGCGCGCATCTGGGACATGTCGGTCGCGGACTGGGATTTCACCCTGCGCCTCAACCTGCGCTCGACGTTCCTTTGCACCCGCGCCGCGGTGCCGCACATGATGAAGCGGCGCTACGGCCGCATCGTCTGCATCTCGTCGGGCGCGCGCGAGGGAACCCCGTGGACCGCCTACTACCAGGGCGGCTCCGCCTACTCGGCAGCCAAGGCGGGCGTGCACGGCTTCATCCGCGACGTCGCGCTGGAGCTGGCCGAGCACGGCATCAACGTCAACGCGGTGGCGCCCGGCCCCATCGCCACCGAGCGGGTGGGCGAGGCGCTGCGCCAACTCGATGAGACGGTGGAGTACAGCCCCACCCGGATGACGCCGCTCCGCCGCCTCGGGCGTCCGGAGGAAGTGGCCGACGCGGTCCTGTTCCTGGCCTCGGACGAGGCCACTTACATCACTGGACACACCCTCGCCGTCACCGGCGGACGCTAGGGAGGCCGCCGATAAAGGCCCATCTGCTTCGTTGGCGCCCTCGGCGGCACGCTCGACGTACGGAGAGTACGCCTCGCGTGCCGCCTTCGGGCGCCGCCTCGCAGCTGGACCTTTCTCGGCGGCCTCCCAGGAGGAGAACCCCATGACCAAGGCGGAGCTGATGCAGAAGGTCACCGCGACGATCGATCGACGCGGGGAGGAGATCATCGCGCTGGGCGAGACGATCAGGCGGCAACCCGAGCTCGGGTTCAAGGAGTTCAAGACCGCCAAGCTGGTGGCCCAGACCTTCGAGCGCATGGGGCTCACCCCGCGCACCGGGCTGGCCCTCACCGGCGTCCGCGCCGACGTGGCGGGCCGCGCCGGCGACGGCCCGACCCTCGCGCTCTTCGGCGAGCTCGACGGCCTCGTGGTGGTCGGGCACCCGGTCGCCGATCCGGAGACCGGGGCCGCGCACGCCTGCGGGCACAACGCGCAGGTCGCGGGCATGCTCGGCGCGGCGATGGCCCTGCTCGAGGCGGGCACCTTCGACCACCTGGCCGGCCGGGTCGCTTTCGTGGGCGTGCCCGCGGAGGAGTACGGCGACGTGGAGTGGCGGGTGGCCCAGCGTAACGCGGGCCGTCTCGAGTTCATGGGCGGCAAGCCGGAGATGCTCCGCCTCGGCCACCTCGACGACGTGGACATGGGCATGATGATCCACGCCACCCCGCGCCGCGAGGAGGGCAAGCTCGCGGTGCCCATGTCCAACAACGGCTGCGTGGTGAAGACGGTGCGCTACGTGGGCCGCGCCTCTCACGCGGGTGGCGCGCCTCATCTCGGGGTCAACGCGCTCTACGCGGCCAACATCGGGCTCATGGCGATCAACGCCCTGCGCGAGACCTTCCGGGACGAGGACACCATCCGGGTGCACCCGATCATCACCCACGGCGGCAGCCAGGTGAACGTGATCCCGGGCGAGGTACGGCTCGAGACCTTCGTGCGCGGCAAGTCGCTCGAGGCCATCGCGGACGCGGACCGGAAGGTGGACCGCGCGCTGCGGGCGGGCGCGCTCGCGCTTGGCGCCACCGTGGAGATCGAGACCCTGCCCGGGTACATGCCGCTCCGCTGCGACCCGCTCCTGGTCGAGCGCTTCCGGGCCATCGCGGCGGACCTGGTCGGCGCCGACAACGTGCGCACGATCCTGCACCGCACCGGCTCGACCGACATGGGCGACCTCGGGCAGGTGATGCCGATCATCCATCCCTACGTCGGCGGCGCCAAGGGCACGCCGCACGGCGCCGACTACGAGATCGTCGACCCCGCGCTCACCTACCTCACCAACGCCAAGGCCCTCGCCTCGATGGTCATCGACCTCCTCGCCGACAACGCCGCCGTCGGCCGCCAGGTCGTGGCAAGCGCCAAGCCCCCGCTCACCCGCGACGGCTACCTCGCCTTCCAGCGCAAGATGAGCCGCCGCGAAACCTACGACGGCGCCGCCCCCGACCGCTAGCCCGCGGGGCGGCGCCCGCGCGCAGCGGGACCAAGGGCCGGCTGGCGCGCGCGGCGCGCTGAAAGCGAGTAACGCGGAGGGGACGGGAAGGAAGACGGCAGGGCGACGACTGCCAAACCAAGCGGGAAGGGCGGGAGCAGGAGGGGCGGGGGCGGCGGGGGTAGGCCGGGTGACCCGTTCCCTCCGGCGATCGCCTACAGCGATCCTACCCGGATTGGGAACTCCTCACGCAAGGTGACGAGGGAGCCGGTCGTGGTTAGAGGCCTACCCCCGCCGCCCCCGCCCCTCTCGCTCCCGCCCGTGACCGACCCGCGCGGGAAGGTTGCCCGCTACCCGCGGGCCACCGTGAAGGCGACGTAGAGGGACTGCGGGCCTCGCTGCAGCAGCACCGTCACGCGGTCCCCGTCCTTCACGTCCTTGGTGGCCTTCTCGAAGTCCGGCAGGCTCCGGATACGCTGACGATTCACTTCGCGGATGACGTCGCCGCGCTGCAGCCCCGCCTCCGACGCGGCGCTGTCCTCGTCGACCGAGAAGACGATGACGCCGTCCGGGCTGCGCAGGTTGAGCTGACGCGCCAGCTCGGGGGTGATCGGGCGCACCTCCATGCCGAGGAGGCCCTTGCCCTTGGTCGCCGGCTTGGCCGCCACGTTCTCGTCCGGCGTCTCCCCGATCTTGATCTCGAGCATCTTCTCGCCCTTGTCGCGCCACACCTTGAGCGGGACCGCGCGCCCCGGGGCGGTGGCGGCCACCACCTTCTGCAGCTCCTGGGGCGAATCGACCTTCTTCCGGTCGAACTCGATGATGATGTCGCCGGAGGCGACGCCCGCCTGCGCCGCCGGGCTGTCCGAGACCACGTCGGAGATCAGCACGCCGTTCGGTTCCTTGAGCCCGAAGCTCTTGGCGAGGTCGGCGGTGAGCGGCTGGATCGAGACCCCGAGCCAGCCGCGGGTCACCTTGCCCTTGGCGGCCAGCTCGGTGTAGATCCGCTTGGCCATGTTCACCGGGATCGAGAAGCCGATGCCCACGTTGCCGCCGGTGCGCGAGAGGATCGCGCTGTTGATGCCGACCACCTCGCCCGACATGTTCACGAGCGGGCCGCCCGAGTTGCCCGGGTTGATCGCCGCGTCGGTCTGGAGGAAGTCGTCGAAGGGGCCCTGGCCGATCGAGCGGCCCTTGGCGCTGATGATGCCGGCGGTGACGGTCTGCTGCAGGCCGAACGGCGAGCCGATCGCGAGCACCCAGTCGCCGACCCGGACCCGGTCGGAGTCGCCCAGGTTCGCGGCGGGATAGGGTCCACCACCCGTGAGCTTGAGCACGGCCAGGTCGGTCTTGCGGTCCGCGCCCATCACCTTGGCCTTGTGCTTCTTGCCGTCGGCGGTCGCGACCTCGATCTCGGTGGCGCGCTCCACCACGTGGGCGTTGGTGAGCACGATGCCGGAGGGGTCGACGATCACGCCCGAGCCGAGGCTTCGCTGGACCTGCTGGCGCTCGGGGGCTTCCCCGAGGAACCGCTTGAGCATCTCATCGCCGAAGAACTCCTCCACCGGCGTGCGTCCGCTGACCCGGGTCACGGTGTTGATGTTGACCACCGCCGGCCCCACGCTCTCCGCCACCTGGGCGAAGCTGCCCGACGGGATGGGCAGGGCCGCCGGCACGATGCGGGGCTGGGTGCCGGAGGGCAGGGGACCGAGCGTGCCCGTGCCGGGCCCGGACGGCTTGATCTGGTCGACCGCGCCGGCTCCCCAGGTGCCGAGCCCCGCGCCGACCACGAGCGTGACGAGCACCACGAACCCCAGCGTGCTGCGCTTGAGAGAGATCATGCCTGTGCCCCCACGGGCTCGCCGGCCAGCAGCTCCCGGAGCCGGTCGCCCTCGAGCGTCTCTTTCTGTTTCAGCTCGGCGGCCGCCTCCACCAGCACCCGCTTGCGGGCGGTGAGGAGATCGCGGACGCGGTCGTAGATGCGGTCGATGATCGCGCGCGTCTCGGAGTCGATGCGGCGCGCGCTCTCTTCGCTGTATTCACGCTCCTGGGGCAGGCCCGAGCCGCGGAGGAACATCGACTGCTGCCCTCCGCCGAAGGTCATGGGCCCGAGCGCCTCGGACATGCCGTACTGCATGACCATGAGCCGGGCCAGCTCGGTGCCCCGCTCGAGGTCGTTGTGGGCCCCGGTCGAGACCTCGCCGTAGATGATCTCTTCCGCGACGCGGCCGCCGAGCAGGACCGCGATGCGGTCCTCGAGCTCGCTGCGGGTCAGGAGGTAGCGGTCCTCGAGCGGCAGCTGGTAGGTGGCGCCCAGCGCGGCCACCCCGCGCGGGATGATCGTGACCTTGTGCACCGGGTCCGCGTTCGGCAGGGAGGAGGCGACCAGCGCGTGCCCGATCTCGTGATGGGCGACGATGTCGCGCTCTTTCTCGGACAGCACGCGGCTCTTCCGCTCGAGACCGCCCACCACCCGGTCCACCGCCTCCTCGAGGTCGGCCATGTCGACCGCGTCCTTGCCCTTGCGCGCGGCCAGCAGCGCGGCCTCGTTGATGATGTTGGCCAGGTCCGCGCCGGCCATGCCGGGGGTGCGCGCGGCCAGCACGTGGAGGTCCACGCTCGGGGCGAGCTTCACGTTGCGGGCGTGCACGACGAGGATCGCCTCGCGTCCCTTCACGTCGGGCTTGTCCACCACCACCTGGCGGTCGAAGCGGCCCGCGCGCAGGAGCGCCGCGTCCAGCACCTCGGGGCGGTTGGTGGCCGCCATGATGATCACGCCCTTGGAGGAGTCGAAGCCGTCCATCTCGGCGAGGAGCTGGTTGAGGGTCTGCTCGCGCTCGTCGTGGCCGGAGAGGAAGCCGGTGTTGCCCGCGCGGGTCTTGCCGATCGCGTCGAGCTCGTCGATGAACACGATGCAGGGCGCCTTCTCCTTGGCCTGCTCGAAGAGGTCGCGCACCCGCGAGGCGCCCACGCCCACGAACATCTCCACAAACTCGGAGCCGGAGAGGAAGAAGAACGGCACGTCGGCCTCGCCCGCCACCGCGCGGGCCAGCAGGGTCTTGCCGGTGCCCGGCGGGCCCACCAGGAGCACGCCCTTCGGGATGCGACCGCCGAGGCGCTGGTACTTCTTCGGGTTCTTCAGGAAGTCGACCACCTCCATCAGCTCGGCCTTGGCCTCGTCGACGCCGGCCACGTCCGCGAAGGTGGTCTTCAACTCCTTGCGGTCGTAGATCTTGGCCTTCGAGCGCCCGAAGGAGAGGGCCTGGGTGGGCCCGCCGCCCATGCGGCGCATCAGGAAGAGCCAGAGCCCCGCCATCAGCACCAGCGGCACCAGCCAGGAGATCAGGTCGCGCCAGAACGTGGACTCGATGCGGCCCGAGAACTCCACCTTCGCGTTCTGCAGATCGCGGACGACGTCGTAGTCGTCGGTGGCCGGGATGCGCGCGGTCGTGAAGACGGTCGGCCCCTGCTCGGCGCCCAGGAGCTGGCGCAGTCGATCGCCCGGTCCGGCGGGCGGGGTGGGCAGCGCGCCGGGCTTGAGCACGCCCTGGATCTCGCGCTCGCCCAGGGAAACGCGCAGGACCTTGCCCTCGTGCACCAGGGTCAGGAACTGGCTCATCGGGATGTCGACGGTCCGGGGCGCCCGGAGCCAGCTCTGCACGCCGAAGACGACCATGAGGGCGATGAAGAGATAGACCAGCGAAAACTGAGTCTTCTGACGGTTGGGTAGTTTCATCACGCGGGCTCGGATTCGATGCTATCGGAAGGCTCGGGGGGTGTCAAACCGCTGGCCCGCAAAGGCGATCCGGGGCCGCGAGGGCGAATCGAGGGGGGACGGGCGGGCCGGCTCAGGCCGACCGGGCTACTGGCATTGAGCCCCCTTCGGCGGCTGGTAGTTGGAGAGCTTGTAGGTGGAGTTGAACGAGTCCTCCCAGACCTGGAGGGGGACGCGGCCGACCAGGGTCTCGCCGTCGAACAGATTGAACTTGGCCCGGCTCACGAACTCCTCGGCGGCGACCTTCTTGGCCAGGAAGTCGGCCGCGGTGGCCTTGTCGATGAACAGGGCGAAGGTTTCGTTGACCGCCTGCTGGCCGGGGCGGGTCGTGCCCGGCTTGAGCCAGGAGAGCACCACCGAGAGCCCGGCCACGTCGCCGTCGTCGACGACGTCGGAGAGCGCGGCCATGCGCCGGAGCATGTCGACGCCGTAGCGGGAGAACATCGCGGAGACGCGTCGCTCCTGGGGCAGGGCCGCGAAGACGGGGTCCTCGCGCTGATCGACCCAGATCCACATCGACAGATAGCGGTCGTCGTCCGCGCTGTCCTTGTACTTCGGGAAGCCGAGGCGTCCTGGGTAGACGGCGAGCCACGGCATGCAGTTGTAGATCTGCTCGGAGAACTCGATCAGGCGCAGGCGATGCGTGTTGGCGAGGCTCTTGCCTTTCTCGGTCGTGTACTTCTCGATCGGCATCAGGGCATCCGCGGGCGCCGCCTCGACCTGGGCGGCCGAGGTCATCCCGTTGACCAGCAGGCCAAAGAGCAGCAGGGCGGCCAGGAGGCCGCCCCGCACCGCGAGGACGGACCGGGACATGAGCGGAGGGCTAGTTCTGGAAGATCTGCTCCGGGCTCACCGTGATGGCCTTGCCCCACCAGTTCTCCGCGCGCGCCGCGTCGACATCCGTGCGCGCCACCCGCGGATTCGAGCCGTCCTTGTTGTTGCGCATCGAGAACATTCCGTGCGTGCCCGAGGCGAAGTGGGTGGTGTGGCCCCGCCACTCCGACCACTCCTCCGACGTGGCGCACGCCGAGGTCAGCAGCACGATGCCTCCGAGGAACGAAGCCAGCGATAGCCATGCGCGCATGGGAATTTGCCTCCTTGAGGGCACTTCAGTGTCCCGCTTCCGCTGCACGACCCGTAATGATACGGAGGGCTTCGAGAGAGGTCAACTTTCATTTGCCTCGGCAGGGGCCCTCAGGCATGCTCCGACCAGGAGGCAGCGCCACCGATGAGCCAGTACCTGACGCTGCACGAGGAGCCCGGTCAGCTGCGCCGGCCCGTGATCATCATGGCCTTCTCCGGCTGGAACGATGCGGCCGAATCCGCCACCACCGCCGCGCGCTACCTGAGCCAGGTCTGGTCGTCGCGCCCGCTGGCCACCATCGACCCGGAAGATTTTTACCACTTCGGCCTGTCCCGGCCCTATGTCCGCTTCAAGCCGGGGTCGCGGACCGAGCGCGAGGTGGTCTGGCCCGCGACCGAGTTCTCGGTCGCCCAGCCGGCCGGCCTCGAGCGGGACATCGTGGTCGGGGTGGCGATCGAGCCGCACCTCAAGTGGCGCACCTACTGCGCGGCAATCCTCGAGCTGGCCCGGCGGTCCCGCGCCTCGCTGGTCCTCACGCTGGGCGCGCTCCTGGCCGAGGTCGCCCACACCCGTCCGGTCCGGCTCGTGGGCAGCTCGTACGACGCGGAGCTGTCCGCGCGGCTCGGCCTCCAGCCCTCGCGCTACGAGGGGCCGACCGGGATCGTGGGCGTGCTCAACATCCTCTGCCGCGAGGCGAGCGTGCCGACGGCCAGCCTCTGGGCGAACGTGCCGCACTACGTCTCCGGCATCGAGAACCCGCGCGCCGCGCTGGCCCTCGTCCGGCGGGTGCTGAGCCTGCTCGACACCGACGCGGACCTCACCGATCTGCGCGAGGCGGCCGACCAATTCGATCAGAACCTGAGCTCGATCGTGTCGCAGAACGCGAAGATCTCCGAGTACGTGCGCAAGCTCGAGCGCAAGCATCCCGACGACGAGGACGAGGCGGGGGAGGCGGCCGACGAGGCCGAGACCCCGCGCGGTAGTTCTTCCGAGGCCGGCGACGTGGCGGGAGCCGTCGAGGCCAAGGACGAGCTGCCACCCTCCGCCGATCTGGTCGCCGAGATCGAGCAGTTCCTCCGCCAGCAGCAGCGTCCCGAGAATCCCTGACCGGCTCCCCGCCGGGGGAGCGAAGTGCGTGGTTCGGCGACGGGGGTTGTAAGATCGTCCCGATGCGTCGCCGCTGTGCCCTGCTCGTGGCCCTCGTCAGCGTCCTGCTGGCCCCGTCATCCGCCGCACCGGCGGTATCCGCGCCCGCGGCTCCCTCGATCCGGGTGCGCCTCGTCCCGCCGACCGCCCGGCAGGGCGACACGGTGCTGGTCTTCGTGGCCGGCACCCGGGGCGCGCGCGACGTGGAGGGGAGCCTGGGTGGCCACCACCTGGCCTTCTTCCCGTACGGCGAGGAGTACGCGGCGCTGACCGGCGTGGACCTCGAGACCAAGCCCGGCAAGCTCCCGTGGCGCATCGGCCTGATGGACGGGGCGGGCACGCCGCGGAAGGCGGCGGGGGTGCTCACCGTCAAGGCGGCGGGATTCCCGGTGCAGCGCCTGACCCTGCCGAGCGGCATGGTCAACCTCGATCCGGAGAACGAGCGGCGAGCGGCCAACGAGGCCGTCCGCATGCGCACGCTCTACGACACGGTCACGCCCGAGCGGCTCTGGCATGGGTCGTTCACCCGCCCGGTGGCCGGCCTGCCCAGCATCGGCGGGAGCTTCGGCTCGCGGCGCATCATCAACGGCCAGCCGCGGATGCCGCACACCGGCATCGACTACTCGGCCGAGCGCGGCACGCCGGTGGTGGCGTCGAACCGCGGGCGGGTGGCGCTGCTCGGGGAGTTCTTCTTCGCGGGCCGGTTCGTGGCGCTCGATCACGGGCTCGGGCTCTACACGCTCTACTTCCACCTGGACGGTGTGTCGGTCACCGAGGGCCAGATGGTGGAGCGGGGGCAGACCGTGGGCACCGTCGGCACCACCGGCCGCTCCACCGGCCCGCACCTGCACTTCGCGGCCCAGGTGGGTCGCGCGCGCATCAACCCGCCCGAGCTGTTCGCCCTGCCGGTCCGCGACTGAGCCGCGCGCGGGAGGCCGCGCGCCCTAGGCGCCCGCGCGCAAGCTCGCGCTCAGCACGGTCACCGCGCGCCCTCCCACCCGCACGCGGCTCGCTTGCCCCTCGCTCGCGGTGACCTCGATCTGCAGCCGGCCGGGGCGGCCGAGCCCGTCGCCCTGCTCGGCGGTGAAGACCGCCCGCCCGCCCGCGACGGTCAGGTGCCCGGCCCCGAGCAGCCAGACCGCGAGGGTGGAGTGCGCCGACCCGGTCACGATGTCCTCGGGTAGCCCGAAGTGGGGCGCGAAGAAGCGGCTGTGGCTGATCGAGCCGGGCTCGACGGTCTCGCGCGAGACGCAGAGCACGCCGCGGGCGTGCTGGACGGTGCGCAGGGAGGCGAGCCGGGTCATGTCCGGCTCGAGCGCGCGCAGCGTCGCGAGGTCGGTCACCGGCAGCAGCAGGTCGTCGTCCGGCGTCACCGCCGGCCGCGCCCAGTTCGCGAGCCCGGCGCGGGCCAGGCCGAGCGCGTCGAGCACCTCCAGCACGTCGTGGCCGGGCGCGCGGGGCGCGGGCAGCGGCGGCTCGAGCCACATGAGGGCGCCGCCGTCGCCGCGCTCCACCTCCACCCGGAGAAGGCCGGGCGTGGTGTCGAAGACGACGTGGGTGCCGGGCAGGCGGCCCGCCTCGATCAGCGCGTGGGTGCCCCCGAGCGCGGTGTGGCCGGAGTAGC
>Ga0210409_10003512_pt1 | contig 17435 bp, 15 predicted proteins | sample IncBWH17MmetaG_FD_161649 | JGI IMG/M metagenome (GOLD analysis project Ga0210409, IMG submission 161649) | Forest soil microbial communities from Barre Woods Harvard Forest LTER site, Petersham, Massachusetts, United States - Inc-BW-H-17-M | ecosystem: Environmental > Terrestrial > Soil >... | reverse complement strand
GCACGGTGAACAACTCGCCCTGGTCGCTAAACCGCATCGGTACGTCTTTCGCGCAGTCCCTCAGCCCCAAGGCGTCATTCAACTCCCGGGCGGCCTCCTCGAGCTGACGCGCGCCGTGGAACGGGCCGTAATAGATCTCCGTGTGATCCGTCCCGCTGGCCGTGCGGACCACGACCAACTTGGGCGCCGGCGGCGCGCTGATCTTAATGAATGCGTAGTGACGCGCGTCGCCCTTCATCATCACGTTGTAGCGGGGCCGAAGGCGCTTGATGAGGCGTAGCTCCGTGATCAGCGCCGCGAACTCGCTCGGGCAGTATTCCCAGTCGATGGCGCGCGCCTCGCGCAGGATGCGGGCGCCTTTTTCTTCCGGATATTCGCACCGGAAGTAGCTCAGCAGGCGAGACCGGACTTGTTTCGACTTACCGACGTAAACGACTTCGCCATCCGCCGATAGCATCCGGTACACGCCAGGTCGATCGGCCGCATTCGCGCGTACGTGCGCGCGCATCGCCTGGAGCGCGGCTTTTGCCGCGCTCTGTTCAACGACTCCTTTAAGAGCACCCATGACGATGCAACTCTCCGGAGATGAGCCACCCGCCAATCGTGTGCACCTCGCCGAAGGCGAGGTCGTTATCGCTGGCAGTACGCACAGAACACCGTGGCTCGCCCATCGATCGCGTGCGTGCCAACGAGTCGCGCGCCACACCGCGGGCATGCGCGTCCCGCCCTCCCATACGCCGCGAGCGCCGCGGCAAACGACCCGCGCTCGCCTTTGGCGTCACGATAATCACGAAAGCTCGTGCCCCTCGCCGCAATGGCTTCGTTCAGGACGCCGACGATCGCCTCTCGGAGTTTCCCGGCCTCCGTGACCGAGACGCGTCGCGCCTCTCGCGACGGATCAATGCCGGCGCGCCACAACGCCTCGTTCGCGTAGATATTGCCGATCCCGGCGATCTGCCGCTGGTCCATGAGTAGTTTCTTCACCGCCTGGCGCGAGCGCGCAAGAAGCACGGAGAGATGCGCGGGCGTGAACGCGGAATCAAGGGGCTCGACGCCGAGCGCGCCGGTGTATGCCTCAAAGCGCTTCGGCGTCATCAGCGCGACGGTCCCAAGTCGCCTCACGTCCCTATACGCCAACTCTCGCCCATCATCTAACTCAAACGCGATAGTCACATATTTCTTATCACTGGCATTTATCAACAATGCGCCAGTGAACCGAGGTTGTACGACGAGACGATCGCCGGACGACAGATCGAGGATGACGAGTTTGGCGCGCCGCCAGGCGCGCAAAATAGTCGTACCTATTGTGCGACGGGCAAGGGTCCGCGCGGTGACCTCGCGCAGTACGTCCGCGTGCCGCACCCGAACGTCCGTGATCGTGCGGCCGGCGATCGCGCGGTCGAGATCCCGCGCGATCGTCTCGGTTTCAGGCAGTTCTGGTATGGTGGAACCCGATATCGGAGCGGAACTGCTTGCCTTCCAGATGCACGCGCTCGACGAATCCCAGGCTCTTCGCGTGCGCCGCTTCGAGCGATGCCCCAACGGCCGTCACGCTGAGCACGCGCCCGCCGGCCGAGACGAGTCGCCCGCTCTTGTCATTTGCCGTGCCGGCGTGGAACACGTAGATGCCGTCGTCGGCTGCTGGCATCTCGATGGCGTCGCCACTACGTGGCTTATCGGGATAGCCCTCCGCGGCCACGACGGTCGTCACCGCGTACCCGTCAGGCGTTCGGCCGAGCTCCGGCAGGTCGTCACCGACCGCCACGGCACGCAGCAGCGCGCCCAGCCCATCGCCGGTGAGCGGCATGATCGTCTGCGTCTCCGGATCGCCGAACCGGGAGTTGAACTCGACGACTTTCGGTCCGTCGTCCGTCATCATGAGCCCGGCGTATAGCAGTCCGGTGAACGGCCGACCCCTGTCCGTCATCGCCTCGAGCACGGGGCGCATGACGTGGATCACGACGTCGTTCGCCAGGGCCCACGCCTTATCGCATTTCTGGAACGGGGCATAGGCGCCCATGCCGCCGGTGTTCGGGCCTCGGTCACCATCGAGGAGCCGCTTGTGGTCCTGCGATGGCATGAGCGGGACGATCGTCGTGCCATTCGTCACGCCGAACACCGAGACCTCTTCGCCCTGCATGAACTCTTCAACGAGGATCTCGCCTCGCTTCAGCAAGGCATCGATCGCTGTATCTGCTTCGTCGAACGTCTCGGCTACGATTACACCTTTGCCCGCCGCTAACCCCGACGCCTTGATGACCACCGGCGCGCCAAACTCTCTCGCGGCCCTCTTCGCGGCCGCGGCGTTCGTGTGTCGCTCCGCGTGCGCGGTCGGCACACCCGAGTCGGCCAAGACCTGCTTCGCGAATGCTTTCGACGTCTCGATCTCGGCGGCGGCCTGAGTGGGCCCGAACACGGCCAATCCGTCAGCCTTGAATCGATCCACCAATCCCATAGCCAGAGGCGCTTCGGGGCCGACGATGGTATACGCTGGTCGCTCGGCGCGCGCGAGCGAAGCGAGCGCGCCGACGTCGGTGGCCGCAACGCTGACGCACCGGCCGAGGGTGGCGATGCCTGGATTCCCGGGCGCGGCGATGATCTCGACCGCCGGATCGTCGCGGCGGAGGCGCCAGGCCAGCGCGTGCTCGCGCCCCCCGCCGCCGACGATCAAAACTTTCATTTCTTGCGAAATGCCGATGTGAACGCGTCGCGCGCGCGATCGACCATGCCTTCGAGATCGTTCAACGCGGCTTGCGCGCGATCCGAGTAATGCTTGGCCGCGTCGCCGTAGTCTTTCTTGAGATCGCGATCTTCTTCCGATCCACGGCGCGGATAATCCCCGGCCAGGATCTTCGCGTACTCCCCACTCGCGACCCACCGCTGCAATTCGGCGACGCGCACCGTCGCAAAGGGGTGATCCTTACCGACGGTATTGAGCAGCTTGAGGATGTTATCCCACACGCCACCCGAGGCCTCGTACTCTGCGGCCTGCTTCAAGAACTCGTCGAGGTTGAGCTCATCATCGTTGGCGGAGCCGCCGGCCATCTTGAAGTACGTCATCATGGCCTTGTTCGTATCCTGTCCGCCGAGCAACCCGGCGCGGTCAGACGACAGTTCCGCTTTGCGGAACCACTCGAGCAGCGCCAGTCTGAATGGCAGGAGCGCGACCTCCGCCACCCACGGCAAGTTCGAGAGCCCGAATTGCAACAGAATGATGGCGATCGTGCTATAGGTCACGTGCCCGCTGATAATGTGTCCGAGCTCGTGCGCCAGTACGTCGCGTTGTTCCTCGCGGTCGAGGAGCTTGATCGTGGCGGAGTTCAGCACGACGAACGGATCATCGAAGCCCACGGCCGCGGCGTTCACGATCGGGGTCTGCGTGACGTAGAGCTGCGGCCGTCGTGGCCAGTCGAACGTGGCCAGCACTTCGCTCCATAGTGCGTCCAGCTTGGGCCGCTGACGCGGGCCAACGCGCACCGCGCTCGCCGTAAACAAATGCCGCACGCCGCGATCGCTGATGGCCGCCGCGATTTTCCGTATGATTTCGTCGAACCCCGGCAGTGCGCGCAGCGTTTGCAGCGCTGCCCGGTCCGCGGGGTGCTCCCAGGCGACGGACGAGATCTGCGTCAGGACCACCCGCCCGCCGCCCGGTCTCGCCGACTGCACCGGCAATTCACTCATGAGTATCCTCCGTTGCTGGCCACTACGGCGCTCGGCAGGCGTGAGTTCCGGCTAGAGCCCCTGAAACGCCTGTTCCAGGTCCTCGATGAGATCCTCAGCATCCTCCACGCCGCACGAGAGCCGGATAAGCCCGTCGCCGATGCCAAGCTCGGCGCGCCGCTCCGGAGGGACAGAGGCGTGTGTCATCATCGCCGGCAAGCTGATCAAACTCTCCACACCGCCGAGCGACTCGGCTAGCGAGAACACGCGCACGCGCTCGAGGACTTTTCGCGCGCAGTCGGTGGTGCCGAGGTCGACGGAGATCATGCCGCCAAACCCGCTCATTTGCCGAATCGCGAGCTCGTGCTGCGGGTGAGAAGGGAGCCCAGGATAGATGACGCGGTCGGCGCCGACCCGGTCGACGAGCCAGCCGGCGACCCGCCGGCCGTTCGCGTCGTGTCGCGGCATCCGGAGGTGCAGCGTTTTGGTTCCTCTGAGCGCGAGCCACGAATCAAACGGTCCAGGTACGGCCCCGGCAGCGTTTTGCAGAAATGTGAGTCGCTCGGCGAGACCGTCGTCCCGCACGATGGCGATACCGCCGACCATATCGCTGTGGCCATTGAGGTATTTAGTCGTCGAGTGATATACAATGTCCGCTCCCGAACCAATTTCCAGCGGCCGTTGGAAAAACGGCGTTGCGAACGTATTGTCCACAATCAGCAGGGCGCCGGCGCGGTGAGCGATCTCGGCCATAGCGGCGAGATCGGTCAATCGCATCAACGGGTTGGTCGGAGTCTCGACCAGCACCGCGACTGTCTTTTGACTGATGGCGTCGACCACGCGCTGCGGATCGCGCGTATCGACGTAGGTGAAGCGGAGGCCGAAATGCTCCAGCACCCGGTCGAACAGCCGAAACGTTCCGCCGTAGGTATTGTCGCCACAGATGATGTGGTCGCCCGCGCGGAACAACTTCATGATCGTGTCCAGGCACCCCATGCCACTCGAGAACGCGAACCCATGCGTGCCGCCCTCGAGCGCCGCGACGTTCCGCTCCAGCGCCTGCCTGGTGGGATTCGTGCCCCGCGCGTATTCGTACCCCTTGTGCCGGCCGAGTCCGTCCTGTACAAAGGTGGAGGTCTGGTAGATCGGGGTCATGACAGCGCCGGACAAGGGGTCCGGCCGCTGCCCGGCGTGGATCGCGCGCGTCGCGAACCGCGCTACTAGGTCGTCGTCGAAGACGCGAGTCATGGAGCGATCAATTTAATGGACGGGGTACCAGCCGGCGACCCGACGCCCCGCTGCCTCGTCGTCGACGACGAGCCGCGGCTGCGCCAAGTGCTCATGCGCTTGATGGAGGGCGAGGGCTTCGAATGCTTCGAAGCCTCCTCCGGAGCGGGGGCCATGGACGTCCTTCGGCATACTCCGGTCACCCTCGTGTTGACCGATCTGCGTATGCCGCAGATGGACGGCATCGAATTGCTGCGCCAGGTGCGTTTGCAGTATCCAGACACGGCCGTTGTCCTCATCACCGCCGTGGCTGACGTCGACATCGCGGTCAGCTGTCTCGCGATCGGCGCCATGGACTATTTGATGAAGCCGTTCAATCTCGACGAGGTCCGCGCGCGCGTGGCGCAAGCACTCGAAAAACGCCGCCTCCTCGTCGAAAACCGCGGCTACCAGGAACGCCTCGAAGAGCGAGTCCAGGCTCAGGCGCGTCGCCTCGAAGAATTGTTTCTCGCTAGCATGCAGGCGTTCGCGGAGGCCTTGGAAGTCAAAGACCGCTATACGCGCGGTCACTCGGTCCGTGTAAGTCAGTACTCGGCGGCGATAGCCCGCGCGCTTGGACTGCCATCCGAAGTGGTGAGACAGATCGAGATCGGCGGACATGTGCATGACATTGGCAAAATTGGCGTGCGGGAGTCGGTGCTCAATAAGCCCGGCCCGCTGACTGACGAGGAGTACGAGCACATCATGACGCACCCGATGGTCGGTTGGCGGATCCTCGCGCCGATCCTAGGTGATGCCCCGCTCGCGCTCAACATCGTGCGGTCGCACCATGAACGGTTTGATGGGCGTGGAATACCCGATGGGTTGGCGGGGACCGCGATCCCATTGGAGGCGCGGATTGCCGCGGTGGCCGATGCGTTCGACGCCATGACCAGTGGCCGCGCCTATCGTCGCGGAGGCCGCCTCGGACTCGACGCGGCATTGGCCGAGATGCGACGCTGTAACGGAACGCAATTCGATCCCGAAGTGCTTACCGCGTTCGTGAATGCGATCGACACCGGGGCGATCACACTCGCGGCCATTTCGATCAGCGGCGACTACCCGGCCGTGGGCCGGCTCACCTAGCTTTGAGCGATGTCCAATGCTGGGCTGATGATCAGTGTCTCCGGGATCCGGGGGCGCGTGGGCGAAGGCCTCACTCCCGAGCTCGTGTCTTCATACGCCGCCGGCTTCGGCGCCTGGGCGCGGGGCACCATAGTCATTGGTCGGGACAGCAGGGTGTCGGGGCCAATGTTCCACCGGGCCGTGATAGCCGCACTGCAGTCGGTCGGCTGTGATGTGATCGATGTCGGCCTAGCGCCGACGCCGACAATTCAACTGGCGGTTGAGCACCACCACGCGGCGGGAGGTCTCGCGATCACCGCGAGCCACAATCCCATCGAGTGGAACGCGCTCAAGTTCATTGCGCCGAGCGGCCTCTTTCTCTCGGCCGCCGAAGGCGCCGAGATGCGTGACGCCACCACGCGAGGCATTCCGCGCGCCACGTGGGATTGCCTCGGACGGGTCAGCTCCGACGACGAGGCGATCGCGCGGCATATCGAGGCAATTCTCGCCCTCCCGTATATCGACGTGCCGGCGATCCGTCGTCGAGCGTTTCACGTCGCGCTCGACTGTGTGCGCGGCGCCGGCGCCACCATCATGCCCGCGCTGCTGGAGCGACTCGGCTGCCGCGTTGATGCCATCAACCTGGAAACCGACGGGCGATTCCCGCATCCTCCCGAGCCTATTGCGGAAAACCTTCACGACCTCGAGCGACTCGTGCGCGCGACGCGCGCCGATATTGGTTTTGCCGTTGACCCGGACGTAGATCGATTGGCCCTGGTCGATGAGACCGGCTCAGCGATTGGTGAGGACTACACGCTAGCCTTGGCGGCCGGTGCCGTACTCCGCCGCCAGAAAGGCCCAGTCGTGACCAACCTGTCGACCAGCCGGGTCGTAGACGACGCCGCGGCGCTGGCCGGAGTCGAGGTGATCCGGGCTCCCGTCGGCGAGGTGAACGTCGCTATCCGGATGCGGGACGAACACTCCCCAGTCGGCGGTGAAGGCAATGGCGGGGTGATCGTCAAAGACTTACACCTCGGCCGCGACGCCCCGGCTGGCGCGGCGCTGGTGCTCCAATTGCTACTGGATGAAAATCAGCCGCTCACGAGAATCGTCTCCCGTCGGCCACGTTATGCGATCGTGAAGGACAAGCTCGACCGTCCGGCTGGAAGCTTAGATTCCGCTTACGCGTCGTTACGGACCGCCTTTGCCGGCGCCGGGGTAGATACGGCCGACGGCATCCGGTTCGCCTGGGGGGATCGCTGGGTGCACGTCCGTCCAAGCGGGACGGAGCCCGTAGTCCGGGTGATCGCCGAGGCGCCGACGGAAGCAATGGCACGCGACTTAGTGGAGCGGTCTCGCTCTTATCTTTTGGGTCAATAAACCATGTGTGGAATCGTCGGATACGTCGGGCCCCGCTCGGCGGCCCCAGTGCTCATCGATGGCCTCAAGCGCCTCGAGTACCGCGGCTACGACTCCGCGGGCCTGGCCGTCATGAACGGGCGGCTCGAGACGCGCAAGCAGAAGGGCAAGATCTCACAGCTCGAGTTGCTGCTCGACGCCGAGCCGGTCGAAGGCTCGGTCGGGATAGCGCACACTCGCTGGGCGACCCACGGCGTGCCGAACCAGTGCAATGCGCACCCGCACCTCGACTGCAAGGGTGAGATCGCCGTCGTTCACAATGGCATCATCGAGAACGCGACCGCGCTCCGGCACATGTTGGAGGAGCACGGTCACTTGTTCGTGTCCGACACGGATACCGAAGTCCTCTCGCACTTGATCGAGGCGGCGTTCGACGGCTCGCTCGAGGACGCGGTGATTGAAGCGCTGCACCAGGTCGAGGGCGCGTACGGCATCGCCGTCGTCTCCAGCCTGGATCCCGACAAGGTCGTTGCCGCGAGGAAGGGCAGTCCGCTCCTCGTGGGCCTCGGCGAAGGCGAGTACTACATCGCCAGCGACGCATCGGCGATTCTCGCGCATACGCGCGAAGTGGTGTATCTCGAGGACGGCGACCTTGCGGTGCTCGACCGGAACGGCTATCGCATCCTGGACCTGAATGCGACGACGCTCCACCGGCGCGTGACCAAGATCGACTGGGACCTCGCCCAGATCGAGCGGGGCGGGTACGCGCATTTCATGCTCAAGGAGATCTGCGAGCAGCCCGAGACGATCGGCTACACCATGGCCGGCCGCCTGCTGCTCGATGAAGCGACGGCAAAGCTCTCCGGTCTCAACCTGACCGATGACGAGCTCCTGACGATCGACAACATCATCATCACCGCTTGCGGCACGAGCTGGCATTCGGCGCTGATCGGCGAGCAGATGATCGAAGAGCTGACCCGCGTACCGGTCGAAGTCGAGTACGCGTCCGAGTTTCGTTATCGCAATCCCATCGTCTCGAATCGCACGCTCTGCATCGTCATCTCGCAGTCTGGCGAGACGGCAGATACGCTCGCCGCGATGCGCGAAGCGCAGCGGCGCGGAGCGCGGACGCTCGGCATCGTCAACGTGGTTGGCTCCACGATCGCGCGTGAGGCCGGCGCAGGCATTTATCTGCACGCCGGCCCTGAAATCGGCGTCGCGTCGACCAAAGCGTTTACGAGCCAGGTCGTGGCGCTAGCGATGTTCACTCTCAAACTCGGTCGGCTCAAAGCCCTGTCGTCGTTGCGGGGCAGCGAAATCATTCACGCACTCGAAGCGCTGCCGGGCCAGGTGAAGGGCATCCTCGCGCGCGCTCACGAGATCGAGGAGCTCGCCGAGGAATTCAAGCGAGCCCAGAATTTCCTGTATCTCGGTCGTGGCTATAACTTCCCGACCGCGCTCGAGGGCGCGCTGAAGTTGAAAGAAATCAGCTACATCCACGCCGAGGGCTACCCGGCGGCCGAGATGAAGCACGGCCCGATCGCGCTGATCGATGAAATGATGCCGGTGGTGTTCATCGCCCCCCATGACTCGGTGTTCGACAAGGTCGTGTCGAATGTGCAAGAGGTGAAAGCGCGCCGGGGAACGGTCATTGCGATCACGAGCCGCGACGAGCCATCGCTCAAGGGAACGCTGAACTACGAGTTCCGCATCCCCGAGACGATCGACATGCTGACACCAGTGTTGGCATCGGTCCCGTTGCAACTGCTCGCGTACCACGTGGCCGTCAAGCGCGGCGCCAACGTCGATCAGCCGCGCAACTTGGCCAAGTCGGTCACCGTCGAGTAGGTCGGGCACTCTGCGCGCGCTGGTTCAGCGCGTTACGCGCGCCGAGGTGCGTATCGGCTCCCGCACCTCGGGCCGCATCGGGCGCGGCCTCCTGGTCCTCGTCGGCTTTACGCACACCGACGGCGAAGCCGAATCGGTATGGATGGCCGACAAGATTATCGGCCTCCGCGTGTTCAGTGACTCGGACGACAAGATGAATCTGTCGCTCGCCGACGTGAATGGCGCCGTGTTGGTGGTATCGCAATTCACGCTCTATGGCGACGCGGCCAAGGGCCGCCGGCCGAGTTTCATCGACGCCGCGCGCCCCGAGATTGCCGTTCCCCTCTACGAGCGATTCGTGGCGCTCCTTCGCGACCGCGGCGTACCGGTCGAGACGGGTGAGTTCGGTGCGATGATGGAGGTCGAGCTGGTGAACGATGGACCCGTCACATTGTGGCTCGAGCGATGAACGTGATCCTGGCCTCGCAGTCGCCCCGCCGGCGCGACCTCCTGAACCTGATCGGCATCGCCCATACCGTTCGTCCCGCGGATATCGACGAAACCCCACGCGCAGGCGAATCGCCCATCGCCTGTGTCGAGCGCCTCGCGAGAGCCAAGGCGCGGCGCATCGCGGCGGGCGAGCCGGATGCACTGGTGATTGCCGCCGACACGATCGTCGTGGTCGACGATCACCTACTCAACAAGCCCGTGGACACGGACGACGCACGCCGCATGTTGCGGATCCTGCAAGGTCGACGGCACGATGTCTACACGGCCGTGTGCGCCACCTGGGCTGGCCGCGAAGCCGCGGGCGTCGAGGATACCGGAGTGTGGTTCCGGCCGCTCGACGACCGGGCGATCGACGCCTATATCGCGACGGGGGAGCCGATGGACAAAGCCGGCGCGTACGGCATCCAAGGCTACGGCGCGACAATCGTCGAACGGGTGGACGGCGATTTTTTCACCGTCGTCGGCCTCCCGTTGGTCCGATTGACGCGCCTGTTGGCCGAGATCGGCATCTCCTACGACTACGGCCGCTTGGACATCTAAGCGCCCACTGCGCCGCGATATCACCTCTGGCCCACCCGACCCGCCGATAACAGCCCTCACCGGCTGGGACGAATTGCCTGTAGTTTCCTGCTCTATGATCACCCTTGCCCTCCTCGCGTCGCTCCTGCAGCCGCCGGTACACACGTTCGTCGTCGACTCTTTCACGTTCGAGAGCGGCGTCACGCTCCCTGGCGTCAAGATCGTCTACGCCACCTACGGTCAGCTCAATTCGGCCCGCGACAACGCCGTGCTCGCGCCGTCGCACTATATGGCCGACCATAACGGCTACAATTGGCTCCTCGGTCCGGGGCAAGCCCTGGATACGACACGCTATTTCGTGATCGCGACCGAGATGTTCGGCAATGGCCACTCCACGAGTCCCAGCAACACGCCGGAGCCATTCCACGGCCCGCGGTTTCCCCTGGTCTCGATCCGCGACAATGTGCGTATTGTGCACCAGCTGCTGACCGACTCGTTGCATCTCACGCATCTCAAAGCGATCGTCGGGTTCTCGATGGGTGCCCAGCAGGCGTTCCAATGGGCGGTATCATATCCGGACTTTGCCGATCGCGTCGTCGCGACGGCCGGCACCGCCAAATGCTATCCACACGGTTTCGTGCGACTCGAAGGTGAGATTGCCGCGCTCGAGGCCGACGCCGCGTTCCAAGCCGGTGATTACACGGCCGAGCCCATGCGCGGCATCCGCGCGTTCGGCACGGTCTGGGCCGCGTGGCTCTTCTCGCAAGAATGGTGGCGTCGCGAGCTCTGGAAGGCCGACACGTCGAACGGCCACTCGACCGATGACGTCCTCTCCCGCATCGTCGAGGACTTCACGCACAATGACGCGAATGACATGATCCTGCAAGCGCGCGTCTGGGAGCATCACGACATCGGGACGTCGCCCGGCATGGGCGGCGATGTGGAGCGCGCGCTGCGCTCGATTCGTGCCCCGGTGCTCTATATGCCGTCAGAGACCGACCTGTATTTCCCGGTGGGCGATGCGAAGTACGAGGCGCAATTCATTCCTCACGTGACGCTCGCCCCCATTCCCTCGTTGTGGGGCCACCCCGCGGGCGCCGGCGCCAGTCCGGCTGATCTCGCGTTCCTGAATCGGACGATCGGCGAGTTTCTACGAGGATCGATAGCGCTCCTGCCACCGGGCAACACGCGCTAGCACCTCTTGCACCGTAATCCGCGGCATCCGCCCCCGTCTCCGGATCCAGATCACCGCATCGTTGTCGCCGGGCTCGCGAAACGCGTCGACCACCAGGTCCTGGTACGTGCGATAGGGCCCGGTGCGCTTGGGGTCGGCCTGTGCCATCAGGCTGACGACCGGGCGGTCGAGCGCCACGGCGATGTGGAGCGGTCCGGTGTCGAGCGAGATGACAAGCGCCGCGCCGTCGAGGATCGAGACCAGTCGTCTCAATCCCATGCCGAGCGCATTGCGCACGGGATACCGCGCGAGCATTTGAATGCGGTGTGCGGTGTCGAGCTCGCGCGGGGATTGCCCCCCGACCAGGACCGGCTCGAGATCATATGTCGATGACAGCGCGTCGGCGATCGCCGCCCATCGTTCGGGGAGCCACTCGCGGTCCGGATCGCCGGCTCCAATGACCAGCGCCGCGGCCGGGCGATCGAACCCGGCGAAGAACGACTGCTGCCACGATCGCTCCTCCGCGCGCGGGCCGATCTGCCACACGATCGGCGCGGACGGGATCTTGAGCGCTGTCAGAAACTCGAAATACTGATCCTGCACGTGTGCGCGTGGACCCGGTGGAATCCGCGCCGTCGTGAACAACCAATTGAGATCTCTCGCGCGCGCGCGGTCGAATCCCAACTTGACCGTGGCCGGCGTCACGGCGGTCACCAACCCGCCCTTGAGCGCCACCTGGAGATCGATCAAGAGATCGAACGGTGGCTGGCGGCGAAGTCCGTAACGATACGCGGCGAATGCGCTGGGACCATGATGCGGATCGATCTCGATGATCTCATCGATCGACGGATGACCGCGCACCAGCGCCGCGGGACCGGGCTCGATGACCCACGTGATCCACGCCATCGGGTATTCGCGCTTGATGGCGTTGATCACCGGGAGCACGTGGACGCTGTCGCCGATCGCGCTCAACATCACGATGCAGATGCGGTCGAACGGCGACGTCATGGCCGATACCGCGCGCGCCAAAGCTTCACCCGATCCATCACCGCTTGCACCGTAATGTGCGCCATCCCGTCCGGCCGCCGTTCCTTCATCCGCCGGGATGGCTCGCCGAATCCATTCACGATCAGATCATGATATTTCCGATACGGGCCATAGACGATCGGATCGTTGTACCCGATGAGACTCACCACGGGTCGGTCGAGCGCGACCGCGATGTGCAAGGGACCCGTGTCCAGCGACACGACGAGCGCGGCGCCATCCAGGATTGCCACCAGCTTTCTGACCCCGGAGCCGAGCGCGTTGCGCACGGGGTAGCGCGCCAGCATCTGGATCTGGTGCGCGGTGGCGATCTCGCGCGGCGAACTTCCGCCGACCATGACTGGCGCCAGACCATATTCGGTCGTGAGCGCGTCCGCTACGGCGGCCCATCGTTCCGGCAGCCAATTCTTCGGCTCGCGGCTCGAGCCGATCACGAGCGCCGCCACCGGGCGGTCGATGGGCGCGAAAAACGCCGCCTGCCAATCCCGTTCCTCGGCCCTCGGCGCGATATCCCATATCACCGGCTCGGCATTAATGCCCAACGGTCCCAGGAACTCGAAGAACTGATCTTGAATGTGCCTCGGTCCCTTCACTCTCGGGATTTTCGCGTTCGTAAAAACCCAATCAAAATCTCGAGATCTCCAAAAATCGAACCCGAGCTTGACCTTCCCAGGCACGAGCGCGGTCAATACCCCAGCCTTGAGATAGGGCTGCAAGTCAAAAACGACATCGAACACGCGCGCGCCGCAGGCGCGCCGTGCATCGTAATACGCGCGAAGTCCGCGATCGCGATCAAAGATGACCAAATCATCGATGGCCGGATGCCCACGCACGAGCTCCGCCGGACCTGGCTGCACAATCCACGTGGTTCGCGTCGCTGGCGAGTGCCGCTTGATCGCATTGAGCAGCGGCAACACGTGCACGGCATCGCCGATTGCGCTCGGCATGACCACGCATATGCGAGAGCCGAGCGCGATCATCGGCCGAGTTTCCGCGCCGAGCGCATGAGGCGGGCTCTATTCCGGTCGGTGACGCGCGGATCGCCGGGGGGCAGAAAGTAGATCCGATCGACGTCGAGGACATACGCGGTCGTCCCGTCAACCAGCACATTGCGCATGTTGAGGTCGGGATGCACGGCGCCGGCGCGACTCATGGCCCAGAGCAGTCCCTCGGCGTCCAGGGCTGATTCCAACTCGTGTCCCTCGATCTCTCGCGTGACGACGTCCGCTCGTTCGAGGCCCGGTACGACGATATGCGTCGCGTACGCCACGACCTCCGGCGTCGGCACGCCTGCCGCGCGCAGGCGTAGCGATACCGCCAGCTCGTGCGGCGCGCGCGTGGGTGCGAGGAAGAGGTCGCGCGTGACGGGAGCGAGCAGGCCACCGTGCCGCGAGTGCCGCACCACGACCGGGACCTCGGCGAGCACGGTCGCGTACGCCGTGCCGCGTCCGCGAAGCGGGCGCGCCTGTCGTGTCGTTGCGGCCCATGCATGCAGCGTCGTCCCGGTCGCGAGAACCGCATCGACCGCCGCCGCGAACGCCTCGAGCACGACGGCGCGAGTGCCGCGGCGGCGGAGCAGGGAGTAACCCGCCGGGACGTGGCTCAGCCGGCGACCCGAAAGACGGGGATGGCGTGCGTCTTCCCTTTGAGATCCATGGGCGGCCGTTCCTCGAGGCGCGGCGGCGCTCTGAGAGCCCGCCGCATCGCATCCGACAGCAGGATCTCGCCGGCGTCGGCCGCCGAACAGAGGCGGCTCGCCGTGTTGACCGTGTCGCCGATGACGGTGAACTCGAGTCGCCGTTCGGAGCCAATGTTGCCGGCGAACGCTTCGCCGAAATTGAGTCCGATGCCGATGCCGAGCGCGGGCCGTCCGGCGGCGCGCCACTTCACGTTGAGTTGCTCGAGCGCGCGCATCATGTCCACCGCGGCGCGCATCGCGCGGTCAGCGTCGTCGTTCGTGCCGATCGGCGCGCCCCACTGCGCCATGACCGCGTCACCCATGAACTTGTCGAGCGTCCCACCATGCCGGAAGACGCAATCCACCATTTCGGTGAAGTACTCCGAGAGTAGCGAGGCCATGTCGTCGGGCTTCATGGTCTCGGAGAGCGCCGTAAACCCTCTGATATCGCTGAACAACACCGCGATCGGCCGCTTGTCCCCCCCGAGCTTCACCGCCTCCGGCGCCGTCGCGATTCGGGCAGCGAGGCTGGGCGCGAAGTACCGCTCGAAGTTGCTCCGCACGATCAATTCTTGTCGTATCCTCTCGGAGAACTGGCCATTTTCGATGGCGGCGGCGGCGATCGAGGCAAACGCGATCAAAAAGTCGAGGTCATCCTCGCCGAACCGATGGGTCGATGTAACGTTATCCACGTACAGGACCCCGAGCACTCGCCCTTCGCTCCCCACGAGCGGAGCGCACATCGTGGATCGGACGCGCTGCATCAAGATCGACTGCCCCCCAAAGCGCATATCCTCGGGAGCGTTATCGGACAAGATCCCGACCTTGTCCTGGACGGCGGTCCGCACGATGGATTGCGGGACGGTCCGTTGCGCGGCGGTCCCATGTCGATCGCGAGAAACCTTCGGGACGTTGTCGAGCAAAATCGACACGTAGTCCACGTCGAAGATCTGCAGGCAGAACCCGGCGATCGTGTCCAGCAATGCCCCGGTATCGACGGTACGGGTCAGCCCCTTCGAGACCTCGAGGAGCAGAGCCAGCTTCTTGGCCGAGCGCTCATGGTCGCCTCCCCCGGCATTCGGATGCGTGATGCCGAGGGCAGTGCCGTCGGTCACGGGGAGTTGGCGGACGATCGTAGCGCCGCGAGGCGGCGTGGGGAGCGCCGGAGCGGCAGGCGGGACGACGTGCTCGAGCGACGGCGTCAGCTGCGTCACCTTGAACGGCACTTTGCCGAACGAGATGACGTCCCCGGACGTCAATTGCGCGGTCTCGATCCGCGCGCCGTTCAAGTACGTGCCGTTACTGGACCCCAGGTCCCGCACCTCGACGGCGGTGTCGCTCGCCACCAGTTCGGCGTGGCGCCGCGAGATCGTCGGATCGAACACGGGGATGTCGCTCGTCAGCGCGCGGCCGACCACCATGGTCGACCCCACCGGGAGGTCGAAGTTCTGCTCGTGTTCGCCGCCGACGCTCGTCAGCTTGAACGGCATGCCGCCCGTACCTGTCCGATGGCCGTCAGCAACGCGCGCGCCTTGTTCTCCGTCTCGTCCCACTCGCGCGCGGGATCGGAGTCCGCCACGACGCCGGCGGCCACCTGCACGGACGCCGTGCCGTTCGCGATGATGCACGTGCGGATCGTGATCGCGAGGTCCATCCGGCGCCCGCCCGCCGCGACGTAGCCGACAGCTCCACCGTACGGTCCGCGACGCTCGGGCTCCAGCTCGTCGATGATCTCCATCGCTCGCACCTTGGGCGCCCCAGTCAGCGTTCCAGCGGGGAAGGTCGCTCGGAATACACCCAGCGCGTTCGCATTTCCGGCAACGGTCCCTTCGACCTGACTCACAATATGAAGCACATGCGAATATCGCTCGATCTTCATGAGCTCCGTCACGCTCACCGACCCGAACTCGGCGATGCGCCCGATATCGTTGCGACACAGATCCACGAGCATGACATGCTCGGCCCGCTCTTTCTCGTCGGCAATGAGCTCGGCGCTCAGTGCTTCATCCTCCGCTGCTGTCCGGCCTCGTGGACGTGTCCCCGCGATGGGCCTCAACGTCACACGCCCGTCGGCAACTCTCACATGAACCTCGGGTGAGCTGCCCACTAACTCGACCCCATCGAGGATGAGATGAAACATGTATGGCGAGGGATTGATGGCTCGCAGCGCTCGGTACAAGGCCGCCGATGGGAAATCATGCTCGACATCAATGCGTCGCCCCAACTCAGCCTGGAAGCAATCACCGGCGAAGATGTAATCGCGAATGCGTTCGACATCACGCATGTACGCATCTCGGGTATACGTCGACCTGCCCGTTGCCGGCGGCGCGGTCGGATCGAGATCCAATGGCTCGAGCGCCTGCGGCGCTCGCAGCCGGCCCAATATCGCGTCGATATCCGCCAGCGCCGCGTCGTATTTCGCGCGAATCTCCCCGGACGAATCGCCATCCGAGATGGGAACGCTCATGACGACTCTCGCGCGAGCCCGAAAGTTGTCCATGATGACCACGCCGCGGGTCATGACGAATAACGCATCGGGAACCCGCAGCCCCTTGGGCGGGGGCGACGCGAGTCGCTCGATATAGCGGACGACGTCGTAGCCGAAGTAACCGACCGCGCCGCCCCAGAACGCCCCCAACTCGGCCTCGAGGTCACCAAGAGGCGGCGGTGTAGCGCGGGACAGCACGGCATCCAGATCGGCGAGCGGATCGGCGGGACGCCGCTCACTGTGCCACCCACGCTCGGGCGTCCAGTCCTCGACCGTGCCGTCCGTCAGCCGCCAGGCGGCCCGAGGCTCGGTCCCCAGAAACGTGTAGCGGGACCATGTCTCAGACCCCGCGGGAGCGGATTCGAGCAGGAACGCGAACGGCCCGCGCCGGAGCTTGGCGAACGCCGACACGGGGGTATCGGTGTCCAGCAGGCAATCCCGCCAGACCGGGATGATGCCACCCGCGGGACCGATGGCTTGCGCCAGCGCGCAGAATCGCTCAAATCCGGGCATGTTCGCGAAGGTGCTGGCCGCGTGTGCCATCATATCGGGGTCACTGGCGAGCGTCGCCGGGTCTCAAGTGTGGAACAGCGCCGAGGCGCGAGCGCTCGTCGCACGCGCCACCGCACTGCGCGCGCGCCAGCTGGCCGATACCGGACTGGTCGACTACCACGCGACGGCCCACGGCCACGTGACATTCCTGGCGCAGCTCGGAGACGGGCTCCGCGAGCCGCCCAGAATCGTCCGCGCCGACCAGCTCGCGCTCGAAGTCTATTGGCAGGCACCGAACTTCAGCAAGCAGATCATCGAGGGTCGGCGCGACACCCTATTGCTCCCAACCGCTA
>Ga0210409_10003511_pt1 | contig 17443 bp, 14 predicted proteins | sample IncBWH17MmetaG_FD_161649 | JGI IMG/M metagenome (GOLD analysis project Ga0210409, IMG submission 161649) | Forest soil microbial communities from Barre Woods Harvard Forest LTER site, Petersham, Massachusetts, United States - Inc-BW-H-17-M | ecosystem: Environmental > Terrestrial > Soil >... | reverse complement strand
AAGCCTGGGATCACCGGCTGGGCGCAGCTCTGTTACCAATACGGCTCCTCCGAGCAGGACGCGCTCGAGAAGCTGCAATACGATCTGTACTACATCAAGAACAACACGCTGCTGTTCGACCTGGCGATCCTGGTCCAGACAGTGGAAGTTGTTCTCATGGGCAAGGGAGCGCGCTAATGGCAACCGGCACCTGGCGAATTCTCGGACCTGGGTCGCGGCATGCGACCGACATGCGGCAGCGCAAGCTCCTCATCCTGGCGGACGATCGCGCCGTGCAGCGCGAGCTCGAGACCATCTTCGCGGATCTCGAGGTCACCGCGAGTGAGATCTCCGAACAGGCGCTGGCACTCGTGCGCCGCATCGAGCCGGACGTGGTGCTGTTCGACCTGGGGCAGGCGCGCGAGCCGTCCGGGGCGGCGCACGGCCTGGGGCTGCTGCGCGAGATTCTCAGGCTGGCTCCCGATACGCGCATCGTTGCCATGACCGAGCGCGACGCGCGCGAGCTGGCGGTCGCCGCAGTCGGGCTCGGGGCCGCAGACTTCTATCACAAGCCGCTCGCCGCCCCGGTGCTCTCGATCGTGGTGCGCCGCGCCTTCCGCATGCGTGAGCTCGAGGAAGAGAACTGGCGGCTGCGCGAGCAGTCCGGCGCAATGGCGCTCGATGGGATCATTGGCGTCAGCGATGCGATGCGCAGCGTGTGCCGCGCCATCGAGAAGGTGGCACCCACCAGCGCGACGGTGCTGCTGCTCGGGGAGAGCGGCACGGGCAAGGAGCTGCTCGCACAAGCGCTGCATCGGCTCTCTGCCCGTTCGCACCAGCAGTTCGCCGCGATCAACTGCGCGGCAATTCCGGATACGCTGCTCGAGAGCGAGCTGTTCGGCTATGAGAAGGGCGCGTTCACGGGCGCCGACAAGCGCACCGCGGGCAGGCTCGAATCGGCGAACGGCGGCACGGTGCTCCTCGACGAGATCGGCGAGATGCCGGTGTCGCTGCAGGTGAAGCTGCTGCGGTTCCTGCAGGAGCGCAGCGTGGAGCGCATCGGGGGACGCATATCCATTCCTCTCGACCTGCGCATCGTGTGCGCCAGCAACCGCAACCTCGAGGCGATGATCGGCAGCGGTGGGTTCCGTGACGACCTCTTCTATCGCATCAGCGAGGTGATGGTACGGGTGCCGCCGCTGCGCGAACGCCAGGGCGACAGTCTGCTGCTGGCGCAGGTCCTGCTGCAGCAGATGGCCGGGCGCTTCGAGAAGCCGACCCGGAGCCTCGCGCCCGATGCGATCCGTGCCATCCAGACCTACCGCTGGCCCGGCAACGTGCGTGAGCTCGAGAACCGCATCAAGGGCGCGGTGATCATGGCCGAGGGCACGGTCGTCACCGCGAACGACCTGGGGCTCCACGACCCGAGCGAGAACCTCGAATACCTCAACCTGCGGGTCGCGCGCCAGCGCGCCGAGGTTCAGGCCGTGCGCCAGGCGCTCGCCATCGCGCAGGGGAACCTGTCGCGAGCGGCCGAGCTACTCGGCGTGACGCGCCCGACGGTATACGACCTTCTCGAGCGGCATCACATCGACGCCGCGCAATTCGCGCGCGACGGCGGCGTGGGCGCCGAGGGAGTCGAGTCGGACACCGGCACGTAGGGCGCCGCCTCAGCGCAGCCGCGCGCGCAGCTGGCGCAGCAGCCAGGCCTCGGCGCCAGCCGGCCGGCCGGCCGCGAGCCACAGCAGCAACCCGCTCGCGGTATAGGTGGCTGCGCCGAGCGCCACGCAGCCGAGCAGCGGCAGTAGCGCGTCGATGGAGGAGACGGCGGTCGCGGCGAGCTTCGGACCGAAGGCGCGCCCGGTGACGTACATCACCGTTGCGCTGACCAGTGGGCGCCAGAGCGCGCCGAGGAACTCGCCGCTGCGCACCCCGACGTGCCGCGCAATGTAGAAGAAGTTGACCGGCAGCGAGCCGAGCGACGCGAGCACACAGGCCCAGGCGGCGCCGAGCACGCCCCACGACGGGGTGAGGGCGATGAGACCCGCCAGCTGCAGGCTTACGAATAGAGCACCCATGCGGGTGAACACGCCGGGTCGGCCGAGCGCGATGAGGACGGCGTACGAGTTGCTCAGCACCACCTGGCTGATGCCGTAGAAGGCCAGCACTTCGAGCAGCGGCTGCGCCGCACTCCACTTGGGTCCGAGCGCCACCAGCACGATGAACGGCGCGGCGAGGGCCACGCCGGCCACCGCCGGAATTCCCAGCAGCGCGATTCCTGACATCGACGCGAGAAACTCGCGGCGCAGCGCCGGCGGATCAGCCGCGAGGCGCGCGTAGGCGGGCAGGAGCGCGCGATTGATGGGCGCGATGAGCTCGGTGCCGGGCATGTTGGCGATCTCGGCCGAGACCGTGAAGGTCCCGAGCGCGGCCGGTCCGGCCAACCTCCCGATGAAGAAGGTCGCGGAGCGCTCCCTGAGGAACAGAAGCGCGTCCTGGATCATCAGCCACTTCGAGAAGTGCAGCATCTCGGACGCGGCGCGCAGCGAGAAGCGCGGACGGAACGGTTGGATGAGGTAGCTGTAGCTGACCGCCCCGAGGCGCCCTATGAACGTTCCCAGCACCAGCGCCCAGTAACTGCGCAGCCAAAAGGCGAGCGGCACCGTGACTGCGAACGCCATCAGCTTCTTGGTGATCAGGTAGCGAAACTCACGGTCGAAGCGCAGCTGCTTGCGGAACAGAACGACGCCGATGTTCTCGCAGCCGCCCACCACCGCGCTCACAGCGAGTACGCACATTACCGGGAGGAGGCGCGGCTCGTGGTAGAAGTGGCTCGCGGGCAGAGCGAGGAGCGCTACCACCGCGCCGATCAGGCAGCCGGCCAGCACATTCAGCGACCAGGCGGTGTTGAAGTGCTCGGGGGTCGCGTCCTGGCGCTGGATCAGCACCGTGTCCATCCCGAAAGCGGTGAAAATCTCGAGCAGCGCCAGCACGGAGGTCGCCATGGCGACGATGCCGAAGTCCTTGGGCAGCAGCAGCCGCGCCAGAATCAGGGTGCTGATCAGGCCGAGCCCGCGCTCGAGCAGCTTGAACGACACCATCCAGAGCGCCCCGCGGACGGTCGATTGAGTCATGCGCGGGCCACGAGGGTGGCGGGGCTGGCCGAGCGAGCGCCTCAGCGCTGCTTGAATTCTTCGGGTGTGAGCTGATGCCGCGCCAGGAGCTTGTAGAAGTCGGTGCGGTTGCGCCGCGCGAGCCGCGCCGCCTGGCTGACGTTGCCACCAGTGATCTGCAGGATCTGCGAGAGATAGCTGCGCGTGAACTCATCGCGCGCCTCGTCGAAGGAGGGGAGACGCCCCGGCGAGCCGCCGAGTGACTGCTGCACCAGCTCGACCGGAATGATGGGTGTCTGCGACAGCGCGACGTTCTGACGCACCACGTTCTGCAGCTGGCGGATGTTGCCGGGCCAGTCGGCGGTGGCGAGCAGCTCCACCGCCTCGGGTGCGTAGATCTTGCGCACCCCGCTCTCGCGCGCGATCTGCGCGAGGAAATGCGCGACCAGCAGCGGTATGTCCTCGCGGCGGCGGCTGAGCGGGGGGATCTCGATGTGCACGACGTTCAACCGGTAGTAGAGATCCTCGCGGAACTGCCCGCTCGCCATCAGCTGCTGCAGGTCGCGGTGGGTGGCCGAGGTCACGCGCACGTTGACGGGGATCGCATCGGCGCTGCCCGTCGGGCGGATCGCGTTCTCCTGCAGCACGCGCAGCAGCTTCACCTGCAGCCGCATCGGCATGTCGCCGACCTCATCGAGCATGAGCGTGCCGCCGTCGGCGGCCATGAAGAGACCCTGATGCTCACGCGTCGCCCCGGTGAACGAGCCCTTCTCGTGGCCGAACAGCTCGGATTCCAGCAGGTTCTCCGCCATCGCGCTGCAGTTGACGGCGACGAACGGCTTGTTGCGCCGGGGGCTGGCGCGATGGATGGCGCGCGCCAGCAGTTCCTTGCCGGTGCCGCTCTCACCGGTGATGAGCACGCGTGCATCGGTTCCCGCGACCATGTGCGCCTGGGCGAGCTTCTCCTCCATGACGGCGCTGCGCGTGACGATCTCCGCGCGCCAGTCCTCGTCCGAGGCGCCGAAGCCCGAGATGCGCAACGCCTTCTGCACCTGATCGAGCAGCTCCTGCTTGTCCACCGGCTTGGTGAGGAAGCCGAACGCGCCCATCTGCGTGGCCTGAACCGCATCGGGGATGGTGCCGTGCGCGGTGAGGATGATGACCTTGAGTCCCGGCCAGCGGTTCTGCAGCTCCTTCAGCAGCCCGATGCCGTCCATCTGGTCCATGCGCAGGTCGGTGATCACCAGATCCGGGCGGAAGCGGCTGGCGGCGGCGAGCGCCTGGGCGGCGCTCTCGACCGCCTCGACGTCGTAGCTCTCCGCGCGCAAGCGGATGGTGAGGAGGCGCAGCAACCCCGGGTCGTCGTCGACCACGAGAATGCGCGCTTTGCGTTTTCCAGTCTGATTCAAGTGCGGCTCCCTATCGGCTCATGGGTGCGGCGTGGTCGTGCCGGGCTTGCGCTCATTCAGCGAGCGCTCGATGTTGGCGATCGCGTCGAGCTTGGCGCGGGCCTCGTCCAGCTCCTTGCGCAGCCGCGCGTTCTCGTCGAGCTCCGCCTGCAGGCGGCGGTTGGCGCTCGCGATGCGCGCCTGGTCCTCGCGCACGGCGTCAGTCTGCAGCCTGCGATTTTCCGCGACGAGCGTCAAATGGTCGTCGATCTGCGAAAGCTGCAGGAACGCGAGTGCACGCTCGGCCGGCAGCAGCGTCTCGGGATGCGCCATGAGCTCGCGCAGCAGGCGCTGGGCGCGCGGCTGGTCGGTCGCCGGATGGCCCGGGGTCGAGAGCACCAGGGCGAGCCGCAGCTCGCGGCTCGGCGTCGGCGCCGTGTCGTACTCGTTCTGTGCGCGGGCGACGATTTCCGCCTGCTCGGAGGCACGGCCCTGCGCCAGGTGCTGCAGGAGCAGCAGATAGTCCGAAAGCACCAGTGAGGAGGTCGAGGCCGGCTGCGCCGGCTGCGGGACGGATGCGGCGTGGTCACGGGTGAGGAAGCTCCCGTTGCAGCCCGCCACCGCGAGCACCATCAGCGCCGCGCACAGGCGCGCGCAGTATTGCTCAGGCGGCACGCGCATGCGCCTTAGGCTTAGCAACCGTGGTGACCGGCTGATCACCGGTCGTGGCACCGATCGGCATAGTGATGCGGAAATGTGCCCCGCCGAACTCCCCGTCGATGATCTCCACCGTGCCGTTGTGCGCCGAGACGAATTCGAGCACCACGGACAATCCGATTCCGGTGCCTTTCACCGCGGTGCTGCGCGCCGCCCGGCCGGTATAGAAGGCCTCGAAGATATGGGTCCGCTCCTCGGCGGGAATGCCCGGGCCGCTGTCGGCTACGTCGAGTACGAGCTGGGCCGCCGCGGCCCGCGCCCGCACGTGGATCGTGCCGCCCTTGGGCGAGTACTTGACGGCGTTCGACACCAGATTCTCGAGGATGAGGCGGAATTTGCCGCGGTCGGCCACCAGCGTGATGTCTTCGACGCGCACGTCGAGCCGCACGCGCTGCGAGAGGAGCGTCAGCTGCTGATTCTCCAGTACCTGCTTCACGAGCGGACGGAGCCGGAACTCGGTGGCCTCGAGGCCGACGCTGGAGGTCTGCCAGGCGCTGAACGACAACAGATTCTCGATCATGCGCTGCAGCTTGATGCCGTTCTCGCGCAGGATCGCCGTGACTTCGCGCTGGCTCGAGTCGAGCTCACCGACCGCGCCGTCCATGAGGAGCTCGGTCCCTTCGCGAATGTTGGCGAGCGGCGTCTTCAGCTCGTGCGACATGTGGCGCAGGAACCGGTTGCGCTCGTGCGCGAGCTCGAGCAGCCGCTGGCGCAGCCACTCGAGCTGGCGGCCGAGCCGCTCGAGGTCGTGGGGCCCTGCAACGGCGATCGTGTTGGTGAAGGTGCCCTGGCCCAGCTCGCTGATGGCGCGGTCGAGCTGGCGCAGCGGCCGGCCGACGCCCAAGGTGAGCACGAGCACCGCCAGCAGCGCGAGCGGCAGCAGCAGTGCCGACACCCACAGCAGCTGCTGGCGCGCGTGCAGCGTCTGCGCCTCGAGCGCGGCGACCTGGGCGTCGACCTCGGCGTTGCTCTGCTGCGCCACCTGCTCGACCAGCACCGACAGCTGCGTAAAGCGCGCCGAGAGGTCTGAGGCGGTGGCGGCGCTGGTGCTGGCCGGGGTTGAGAGCACGACGAAGCGGGTGCCCGCCTGCAGCCGGCCGAGCTCATCGAGCGTTCGCTGCGTTTCCGCCGTCGCATGCCGGCGCAGCTGATCGCGCGTGAGCGTGAGGCGCTCGTCCTCGGAGCGGTAGAGCTCGAGGAGCTTGCGGTCGTTCAGAACATTGAAAAGGCGCGCGGTGCGCTCGAGGGAGGCGATCTCGGCAAAGAGGGCCTGACTGGCGCGCGCCGCGGTGACCCCCTCGACGATGATCCGCTGCCCGGTGTCGGCCAGAATCCGCATCTGCAGCAGGGCGGTGAGGATTGCGGCGAGCAGCGGCACGGCCATCAGGCCTAAGCCGACGAGCATCAAGCCACTCAACGACTTGGGGCGAGCCCACTGCATGGATGCATTCTACCGGGCGTGCGTTTTAGCTGTCTGCGATTGGCGACACATTGTCGGCGGATGGCGACAGTCCAAGAAGAAGGCGCTCAGGGCCCGGTCAGCCGAGCTCACCAAGGGTCTCGCTTAAGCTGCCGCTCCCACTCGAATGCGGTCCGCACGATGGTGTCGAGGTCATCGAGCCGGGGGCGCCAGCCGAGCTCGTTGCGGATCCGTTCCGCGCGGGCGACGAGCGCGGGTGGGTCGCCCGACCGCCGTGGCTCCTCGCGCACGTGGAGCTTAGTCCCGGCGGCACGCTCGACCGCGGCGAGCACCTCGCGCACGCTGTAGCCATGACCGTAACCGACGTTGAGCGTCGTCGACTGACCGCCACGGCGCAGGTAGGTGAGGGCATCGAGGTGAGCGGCAGCGAGATCCTCGACGTGCAGATAATCGCGTACACCGGTGCCGTCGGGGGTCGGATAGTCGGTGCCGTAGATGGCGACGGCGGGCCGCTTGCCGACGGCGGCCTCGCACGCGACCTTCACGAGCAAGGTGGCGTTGGGCGTCGCCTGGCCGATGCGGCCGGAGGTGTCGGACCCGGCGACGTTGAAGTAGCGCAGCGCCACGTAGCGCAGCGCCGAAGAGGCTGCGACGTCGCGCAGCATCCACTCCGACATGAGCTTGGAAGTGCCGTAGGGATTGATGGGCGAGGTCGCAGTGGTCTCGGCGGCAAAGCCCTCGGCGGGAATGCCGTACACCGCAGCGGTCGAGGAAAACACGAAGTTCTTGACGCCCGCCTCGAGACAGCACTCGAGGAGCGTGCGCGTCGAGCAGGTGTTGTTGCCATAGTACTTGAGTGGCTCGCGCACCGACTCCGGCACGACGGTGAAGGCGGCAAAATGCATCACGGTTTCGATCGCGTGGGTGCGCAGCAGCGCGAGCACCGCATCGCGGTCGCCGACCCGGCCCACCACCAGCGGCGCATCCAGCACGGCACGGCGAAAACCGCGCGACAGGTCATCCAGCACCACCACCCGCTCGCCGCGGGCGCGCAGCTGCAGCACGACGTGACTGCCGATGTAGCCTGCGCCCCCGGTGACCAAAATGCTGCCGTGTTCCATGGGCCCGCTCGGGATCGACCGCTCGTGGAGCAAGGGCTGCGATGATACGCAAAAGCGCCGGCAGCGACCTGCAGCCGTTCCACGGGTCATAATACGGCCTGCCCGCGCGGGCGATCGCCGGCATAGGGTCTGAAGTCACAGTCGGAGAATGGCGCGAACATCGGCCGCGACGCGATAAGATAGGCTTCACCGAAGGCAGGCCTGGGCACCCAATTAAGTGCGCCGCGGCCGGCCAACGAGAACGACAAAAATGCGCGCCGCGCGTCGAATTTGGAGCGATAAGCATGTCGGTGAGGTCCACTATCCAGTCGCAGTTCGAGCAGGTGGCAGTCGAGCAGGAGCGCAAGCTCGCGGCGCTGAATGATGACGTCAAGCTCATCGACTGCGGTCTCGATTCACTCAGTTTTGCAATCATCGTCGCGCGGCTCGAGGATGCTCTCGGCGTCGACCCCTTCAGTTCCGCGAAGACCGTGGACTTTCCGGTGACCTTCGGCGACTTCGTCAGGTTGTACGAAGGCTTTGCCAAGTAAACCGCGCTCGCTGTGGGAATCGATCGCCGCCGGGAACCTTGCCGGTCGACTCTACGGCGCGGCCGCCACTGTTGATCTCTCGGACCTCGCGCTCAGCTCGAGCCTCGGCGCGCGGCTCGAGGAGTTGCGCGGACGCTCGGTGCTGCTCGCCGTAGAGGACCCGCTGCGCGCCGCGCTCACGATGCTGGAGCTCGATGGTGTGGCTGCACGCCTCGTGCTCTGTCCGGCCGATGTCGCCACAGAGCACCTTCCCGCCATCGCCCGCCGCGCGGCTGTCGACGCCTGTGTAGGGGAGCCGCACGGCCCTGCGACGCAGCTCGAGTGCATCAGAGCCTCCATCGGCGTCGAGCCGAGGCTGCTACCCGGCAACGTCGCGCGTAGCAACTCGCACACGACCGAATGGGTGCTTCTCACGTCCGGAACGACTGGCATGCCGAAGCTCGTCCGGCACGACCTCGCGACCCTGACGTACGCGCTCGCGGACTCATGCCGCGGCCCCGAGCCGATCGTCTGGGGCACTTTCTACGACATCCGCCGCTACGGCGGGCTGCAAATCTTCCTGCGCGCGATGCACCTGGGCTCGCTGGTACCCGCCGACCCCGGGGAGCCGGTGCCGGCGTTCCTCGAGCGTGCAAGAGCAGCCGGTGTGACTCACATCTCGGGGACTCCGTCGCACTGGCGCAAGGTGCTCATGAGTGGCGCTGCCTCGACCATCGCGCCGGGCTACGTGCGACTCTCCGGCGAGATCGCCGACCAGGCGGTACTCGATGCGCTGCACGCGGCTTACCCTCGAGCGATGGTTGCCCATGCCTTCGCCTCGACCGAAGCGGGCGTTGGTTTCGAGGTGCGTGACGGTCTCGCGGGGTTTCCTGCGAGCCTGATCGACGCTCCCGGCGCGAGCGTCCGGTTGACGGTTGCGGACGGAACGCTGCGCATCCGCTCGGGCGGCAACGCCCACGGCTACCTCGGCGAGGACGCCTCGGCATTCCCGCGCGGGTCCGATGGCGCGATCGACACCGGAGACCTCGTCGAGGAACGCGCCGGCCGCTACCATTTTCTCGGCCGGCAAGGTGGGGTGATCAATGTCGGCGGGCTCAAGGTGTATCCGGAAGAGATCGAAGCGGTGATCAACTCTCACCCGTGGGTGCGCATGTCGCTGGTGCGGTCAAAGCGCAATCCGATCACCGGGGCGGTCGTGATTGCGGACGTGGTGCTCGCGGACGAGGGTCCAGGAAGCGCGCGGCCGGCGGCACAGGAGCTCACCCGTGAGCTCATCCAGAGCTGCCGCCAGTCGCTCGCCCCCTACAAGGTCCCGGCGATGATCCGCGTCGTTTCCGGGCTCGAGGTGTCCGCCTCGGGTAAGCTGGTGCGCCCCGATGCGTAGCGTCATCGTTACCGGCGGAAGCAGGGGCCTGGGTCTCGCCACCGCCATACGGCTCGCCGCGAGCGGCTACCGCGCGATCGCGATCGCGCGGAGTGAGACCGCCGAGCTGCGCGCGGCGGCCGCCACTGCCGAGCAAGCGGGCCGCGGCGCACTCCATTTCCGTGCCTTCGATCTCGGCGAGACGCGCGAGATCGCCGCGCTGGTCACAAGCCTTCACAAGGAATTCGCGCCGCTCTACGGACTCGTCAACAACGCCGGCATCGGCACCAACGGCGTGCTCGCGATCATGCCGGACGCGGAGATCGAACGGCTGGTGCAGATCAACCTCCTGTCACCCATGGTGCTGAGCAAGTACGTGGTGCGGCGGATGATGAGTGAGCGGACCGGACGCGTCGTAAATATCTCCTCGATCGTCGCTGCCACCGGCTACCACGGCCTCTCTGCCTATTCGGCCACCAAGGCGGCGCTCGTCGGCTTCACACGCTCGCTCGCACGCGAAGTCGGTCCGCTCGGTATCACGGTCAACGCAGTGGCGCCGGGATTCAGCGACACCGAAATGACCCGCGGGCTGGGCGAAGGGGAGCGGGAGAGGATCATGCGGCGCAGCGCGCTACGCCGCCTCGTGGGGCCCGAGGACGTGGCAGGCGCGGTCGACTTCCTGCTGAGCGATGCGGCCGGGAGCATCACCGGCACGACGCTCACCGTGGACGCGGGCAACACCGCCTAACGAACGCGGGAATCGGCCGCCAGATCGGGCTCGATCATCGTCACGCAGTTCTGGCCTCCAGCGACAGCGCGTCGACAAAATACTTGGTTGCCCAGTTCAGGATCATCAAACGCCCGTATGGCCCCGTAACCGGCCAGGAGCCAGGCAGCCCCCCGCGCAGACGGAGGTCCGGATTACGAATGTCATGTCGGGCCATCAGGTAGCGGTTCACCGTACGCGCACAGTGCTGGTAGCGGTCCTCACCGGTCAGAGAATAGAGCTCACTCCAGACGATCGAGGTCTGAGCCGATCCGGTCAGGCAACACCAGTTCTTCGCGCCGTCGAATGCACGGGTCTGCATCCCTGAAAGGTATCCGTCCGCGCGCATGATACGTGCCTCGGCATCGGCGGCGCGACGGGCTGCTTCGATGAAGTCAGCACGACCGGTGAGCTTACCGATGCTGAGCAGTCCCTGCATCGTGTAGGCGAGGGTGTGCAGGAGTGTTTGCCGCGCATCCCGTAGGCAACATTCCGGAAACCAGCCGTTCGCATGCTGTTGCGTCACACAGAACTCCGCATTCCGGATCGCAGCTTGAACGCAGCGTTCGTCGCCGAGTGTCAGTGCTGCGTCGCACAGACCCGAAGCAGCGTATACGTTGTAGACGCCGGGCACGGCAAAGCGCGAATTTCCGCGGATCCAGTTGCCGTCCGGTTCCTGCATGCTCAGTAGCCAATCCATGGCTCGGCGCGCCGCAGCCTTGAACCGCTGTTCACCGGTGCTGCGAATCAGGGCGCTCCACCCGAGCAATACCGTACCCGTGTTGAATACCGCAGGCGTCGGATCGGAGCTGAGCTTGCCGCCCATCACGGCGCCTTCGGGCATTTGAATGGCGATCTCCCAGTCACCCATCTCCACGGCGCGTCTTAGCAGCTCGCCGTCACCGGATAGCTCACTCTGCTCCACGAACGTGCGACAGATGTAGCCGGTCGTCTCCGGATAGCTGACGTCAAAATCTTTGCCGAACCGCACCCCGTAGGAAACGCCGCGGTCGGTGCCCGCATCCTGCGCGCGCTTGAGCCAATCGATAGCGCCAGCGAGATGCCCGTCGCGGTCGAGATCACTCGGATCAGGGGCGTAGAGAACCGAAAGCTCGCGGTCTTCGCGCCGCGTCGTGCGCGCGTGCTGAAGCACACGCCTCGCCTTTTGCAGAGCGCTCAGCATTGGCGTAGTGGAGCCCCTCGGTCTTGCGAGTCCGCGTGCGCGGAGCATTTTATTAAGTATTAACACAACTTGCGCTTGGCGTGTCAGCGGACACTCGTCACTGGTGTGCGCTTAACATAGCGCCAGCGGTCGTATCCAAGCCAGCGCTTGGACTACCTGAAGGCCGGACTTCGTAAGCGACTCAGCGATGGTGCCCTGAGCACTCTCGCTGAGTGACTATAGCCGAAGCGTTCCCGAGCTGATGCGCCGGTAACGCGCGGCATTGAGGGGCACATACTCCCCACGCGCGGCATCGTCCAGGTACACGGCATCGCGCACCGCGCCTGGGTCGTAACCCTCTCGCGCGAGCTCCTGGGTGCGCAGCTTGAAGGTGCCGGTGAGCTCGAGCGTCGCCACGATCCGGACGAACACGGGGCGCGCATAGCCGGGCAGGGCCCCTGCCACCGTGCGGTGCAGCTCGGCGAGGTCGAAGCCCGCACCAACCACGAGTGCCGCCATGCCGGCGCGACCGTCGGCGTGCGGCACGCTGACGCCGTAGACGGCGACTTCGGAGACGCCGCGACATGCGGCGATCGCAGCCGCGACTTCGGTGGTGGAGACGTTCTCTCCCTTCCAGCGAAAGGTGTCCCCAACGCGGTCGACGAAGTAGAAGAATCCCTGCTCGTCGCGTCGCATGAGATCGCCGGTGCGATACCAGGCATCGCCGGCGGCAAACACGTCGCGCAGAATCTTCTTGCGCGAGGCTTCAGGGTCCGCATAGCCCTCGAAGCGTGTCGTGCCGGCGGCATCGAGAATCTGGCCAAGCGCCTCGCCGACCTCGTTCTGCGCACAGGGTATGCACTGCCCTTGCGCGTTGCGTGCGGGCGCGGCGGTGGCGACGTCGTACCTCACCAGTGCCACGGGCATGCGGTGGGCGAGAAAGGGGGGGATGCGGCCGATGGCGCCCACGCGCCCCTCGCAGTTGTAGAGTGAAAAATTGCCTTCGGTCGAGGCGTAATACTCGAGGATCTGCGGGATGCGGAAGCGGCGCTGGAAGGGCTCCCATACTTCGCCACGCAGCCCGTTGCCGCAGGCGAGTCGCAGTTCGTGGCGGGACTCTTGCGCATCGGGCGGCGCGTTGAGGAGATAGCGGCACAGCTCGCCGATGTACTGAAAGAGCGTGCAGCGCTCCGCGGCGACGTCGCACCAGAAGCTGCTCACCGAAAAGTGCTCGCGCAACACCACTGCACCGCCGCCAACCAGCGCGGCCCCGGTCGCCACTACGCCGCCGACACTGTGGTACATGGGCAGGCAGTTGAACAGCCGGTCGCCGGCCTTCATGTCGGTCAGACCGGCGAACCAGTGGCTCCACTGCACGAGCCGCAGGTGACTCACGTTGGCGGCCTTCGGCAGTCCTGTGGTGCCGGACGTATAGATATAAAGTGCACGGTCGGCGAGCGATGGCAGCGGATGGTCCGCTGCCCCCAGCGGCGCGCCGGACAGGGTCTCAACCTCGCGCTCGAGGCGTGGGAAGCCATGACCGCCGTCGCCGTAGCTCCAACAGACCACGCCCGCGCCGAGCTTAGGCAGCACAGACGCGAGTACGCTCGAGAGCGAAGCGCCGGCGATTACATGCCGGGGATGCACGATGTCGATCGAGTGCCTGAGCGGCTCGCCTGTCAGGTTGGTGTTGATGAGCGCGACGCTGGCGCCGATACGACTCAAACCGAGCCAGATTGCCAGGTACTCCGGGCAGTTCTTCATCAGTAGACATATCACGTCGCCCCGCCCGAGACCCTGGGCGAGTCCCCAGCGTGCGAAGCGGTGGCTGGCCTCGGCCAGGCCACGATACGAGAGGCGGGTTGCGGGTCCGATGAGCGCCGGGGAGTCGCCCAGGCGATCGGCGAGCCCGTCGATGAGCAGCGGCAGGGTAAGCGTCGGATCGCGTCCGATGAGGCTCGTGCGCTCGAGCGCGCGCACCCACGCCTTGAGGGGCGAGCGCATGCTTTCATCGCGCGTAGCTGTCATCATTCGAGACGCGATTCTATATGAGGCGGGATATGAGGCCTGAGACCATTGCCCTGCACGGCGGCTTTGCCGGCGATCCGGCCACCAAGGCGGTCGCGGTGCCGATTTACCAGACGGTCGCCTACTCCTTCGACAGCGCCGCACACGGCGCGGCACTTTTCGATCTGGAAGCCGAAGGCTATCGCTACACCCGCATCGGCAACCCGACCGTGGATGTGCTCGAGCGGCGGGTGGCCATGCTCGAGGGGGGAATCGATGCGCTCGCGGTTGCCTCCGGGCAGACCGCCATGTACTACACCATGCTCAATCTCGCCGAGCAGGGTCAGAACATCGTCTCCGTGCCGCAGCTCTACGGTACGACGCATACGTTGTTCGCGCACATTCTGCCACGGCAGGGAATCGAAGTTCGGCTCGCCCGCTCCGACCGGCCCGCCGAGCTCGAGGCGCTGGTCGATGAGAACACGCGCGCGCTCTTTTGCGAGACGGTCGGCAACCCGGCCGGCAACATCTGCGATCTCGAGGCGCTGGCGGCCATCGCACGCCGCGCGCGCATCCCGCTCGTGGTCGACAACACGGTTCCGACTCCAGTGCTCATGCGGCCGATCGACTACGGCGCCGACATCGTGGTGCACTCGCTCACCAAATTCCTCGGCGGCCACGGTACGAGCCTCGGCGGCGCAATCATCGATAGCGGCCGCTTCCGCTGGACGGAGCACGCCGCGCGCTTCCCGCGCTTCACTGAGCCCGATGAGTCCTACCACGGGCTCGTCTACACCGATCACTACGGCGACAAGGCTTTCCTAGGCCGCGCGCGCAGCGTCTTCCAGCGAGCGATGGGCGCCGTGCTCGCGCCGTTCAACGCGTTCCTCCTGCTGCAGGGCATCGAGACGGTGTCGCTACGGGTCGAGCGACACGTCGAGAACGCGCGCAAAGTAGCGGAGTTCCTGCGCGCGGACCGCCGCGTCACCTCCGTGAGCTACGCGGGCTTTCCCGACAATCCCTATTACGCGCTCTGCCAGAAGTATCTCGGCGGGCGTGCCTGTTCCCTCATGACGTTCACGATTCGCGGCGGCTACGACGCCGGCACGCGCTTTTACGACGCGCTCACGCTCTTCAAGCGACTCGTGAACCTTGGCGATGCCAAGTCGCTCGCCTGCCATCCCGCCTCGACCACGCACCGGCAGATGTCCCCGGAGGAGCAGCGTCGGGCGGGAATCGGACCGGAGACCATGCGCCTGAGCGTCGGTATCGAGCACATCGACGACATCCTCGAGGATCTCGACCAGGCGCTCGCGGCGGCGACCGCCGGCTGACCGTTCCGGCGCGCTAACTCTTGGCGGCCGTCAGGCGCGTCACCAGGGCCTGGATCGAATTGATCGAGCGGAAGTTCTCCGGCGTGATCTCGTTCTGCGGGATGCTGAGATCGAACTCCGCCTCGACCGATAGCATCAGGCTCACCATCTTGAGAGAGCTCACGCCGAGTTCACTCAGCGAGGCCTGAGGCGGCAGCGTTGGTCCGGCGCCCGGTCGCTCGAGAACTCGCTCGACCAGGCCGAGAAGGCGGTCGCGCAGTGCGGAGGGTGAGTCTTGATCCTCGGAGGCCGGGCTCATAACCCGGCCAATGATACTTCTTCCGCGCTGCGTGTCCTCGCTGCGGCAATGAAATCGAGCCAGTTGCCGTAGATCCTGACGGCCGCGGGGCGCCAGCGATTGACGAGGTCCGCCGCCGCGGCCGCGAACGGGAACTGACTGAGCAGCTCCGGGGCGCGCGCCGCGAGGGCCCGCTCCCTGAAGTCCTCGAGCAACGCGACCGCCTCGGCCGACAGATAGCCGTGAGGCATCGTCGGATAATGCGCCTGCTGGCCGTTCACGTAGCGCCCGACATCGCGGCGGTATTCCTTGAGAAGCGTCGTCGCCTCGTATTCCGGGTGACCCTGGAAGAAGAGCATCAAGCTTTGCCGGTGGCGTACGAAGGCGTCTGCTCCGGTTTCGGGGGCGAAGCTGAGCACGGCGTAGCCCGCCTCGCGCAGCGCTTCGATGGGCAGCTCGTTCCAGCGTGAGTGGGGCATCGGCAGCGGCGCCGCGACGCCCTCGAGCAGAGGGTGACCGGCGAGCAGGCCGTGCACATATACGCCGCAGCGCTTCTCAGGCAGCCGCCGGCGCTCGATACGATCGAAATGCTCAACCGCCGCGTGGGCCGCGAGGCACGACCAGATACTCGTGACGGTATGCTCATCCGCCCACTCGAGGAGCGCGGCAAGGCGCGGCCAGTAGGGCTCATCGCCCAGGCGGGGGGCGATCGGCTCAGTCCCGGTGACGATGAGCGCGTCGGGTGCGTCAGCGAGCAGTGTCTCGATCGGCCAGTAGGAGTTGCTAATGCGCGCGCGCGCGTCCTTGGCGCGCGGCAGCTCCGGAAAGGACGTGAAGCGCAGCCGCACTGCGTGCATGCCCGCCGCCGCCTGCAGGAGAGCCGAAAACTGCGCCTCGGTCGATTCGAGCGCCGCGTCCGGCATATTGTTCACCAGGCCGACGAACAGAGGGCTGTTGCGTGCATGCCGCACCGCCATAGTGCGTATCGGGCTATATCCCTCGATCTCTACCGGCATGGAATCTTTATATTGCAGTCGTAGGGTGTGACGCCGGCCAAAAAGCCGGCGGGTTGCGGTGCATTATGAGGTTGCATGCGCTATGTTTCTAACACAAACAGAAGAACTGAGCCGGAGCTGGGATTAACTTAATGGAAGCACAAGTACTTGCTGGACGTGTCGTCAGCGCCGCACCCGGCGATCTGAGAGCGCGCGCCGAACGGGTTGCGCAGGTGGCGGCGGCGCACGCTGCCGAGGTCGACAGCGCCGGGCGGTTCCCGACGGAGGCCGTCGCGGCACTCAAGGCGCAGCGGCTGCTCGGAATTTTCGTGCCGAAGTCCTTGGGCGGAGCGGGCGTGAGCCTCAGCGAGGTCGCCGACGTCTGCTTCCTCCTTGGGCAGTCCTGTTCCTCGACCGGCATGGTCTACGCGATGCATCAGGTGAAGGTCGGGTGCATCACTCGCCACCGCGGCGATGGTCCGGTGCTCGAGCGGATCCTGCGCTCGCTGTGCGCCGAGCAATTACTGCTGGCTTCCTCGACGACCGAGGGCCAGCGCGGCGGCGACATCCGTTCGAGCGAGGCCCCCATCGAGTACCACGACGGTGGGGGCATCAGTCTCGAGCGCCGGGCGAGCGTCATCTCCTACGGCGCCCACGCCGACGGCGTGGTTACTACCGCGCGCCGCGCCGCCGATGCCGCTCCCTCCGACCAGGTACTGGTCGCTTTCCTCAAGAGCGACTACACACTCGCAAAGCTCCAGGGCTGGGACGCGCTCGGCATGCGCGGCACCTGCAGCGAGGGCTACACCCTCAAGGCGCAGGCGGACGCCGGCCAGATACTGCCGGAGCCGTATGAGCTCATTCACTCGCGCACCATGGTGCCGTTCGCGCATCTGTTGTGGGGCTCGGTGTGGGCCGGGATTGCCGCCGGCGCGACGCAGCGTGCGCAGGCGTTCATCCGCAACGCGATGCGTCACAGTAACGGCCAGTTGCCGCCCGGGGCACCGCAGTTCACCAAGGCGCTCACCTCCCTGCGCACGTTGCGCAGCATGCTGGCGACCTCCCTGCGTCGCTACACGCAATGCATGGACGACCCGAAAGCGCTCGCGGCACTCGACTTTCAGATGCTCATCACGCTCACCAAAGTCGAGGCCTCCGAGCTCGCCGCCGCAACCGTGATGAGCGCGATGCGGGCCTGTGGCCTCTCGGGCTATCGCAATGACGGCGACTACAGTATCGGGCGATACTTACGCGACGTGCTGTCCTCGCCC
>Ga0210409_10003510_pt1 | contig 17446 bp, 11 predicted proteins | sample IncBWH17MmetaG_FD_161649 | JGI IMG/M metagenome (GOLD analysis project Ga0210409, IMG submission 161649) | Forest soil microbial communities from Barre Woods Harvard Forest LTER site, Petersham, Massachusetts, United States - Inc-BW-H-17-M | ecosystem: Environmental > Terrestrial > Soil >... | reverse complement strand
CCGCGAGGTTGCCGCTTCCCTCGCAAAAATCGCCGTTTGCGCGAGCGCGATGGGGGTGGTCTGCTGGGGCACCCTGCGTTATTCGCAGTTCGACAGCATCGAACACTTTTTGCCCCGGCTGCTTGTGTTCATTGCGATGATAGCCTCGGCGACACTTACGTATTTGGGAGTCGCCTGGGCGTTGCGGTGCGGAGAGATCAGCGAAGTGTACGGCATCGCATTTCATTCGGGCGGAGCACAGGCAGGCAAGCAGGGAATCGCAGGATAGACAGTCATGGAATCGACCATCCATGTTTTTCTGAGCTATTTGCGCGTCGAAAAAGGCCTCGCGCAGAATACGATTTTGGCCTATGGGCGCGACCTCAAGAGGTTCGCGGAATTTCTCCGCAAGCGGCACAAACAACAGTTGGAAGAAGTCACCCGGGAAGACGTCGTCGATTTCCTTTCCACCTTGTACAAGGAAAAGCTGGACAGCCGCTCCGTGGCGCGGTATCTGGTTTCGCTCCGGGGGCTGTACAAATTCGCGATGATGGAAGGCATGGTCAATACGGATCCGACGGAAAATCTGGAGTCGCCGAAAATCCGGAACAGTCTGCCTACTTATCTCCGGGTGGAAGAAATTAACAAGCTGCTGGAAGCTCCGAACCTGGCGACGCCGATTGGTTTGCGGGACCGGGCCATGCTGGAGGTTCTGTATTCCACGGGGCTGCGCGTATCCGAATTGCTGAACCTGCGCATTTCCGACATCGACATGCGCATCGGCTGCGTTCGCTGCATCGGCAAGGGAGACAAGGAGCGCCTGGTGCCCATCGGGCGCAAGGCCATCGAGGCCGTCGAGCAATATCTGGCGCAGGGGCGGCCGAAATTTGCCAGGCCGTCAAGTCCTCCGCCGCACAATCAGGTCCTCCTTCTGACGAGCATTGGCAGGAGACTCAGCCGCGTGGGGATTTGGAAGATCCTCCACGATTATGGAGTGCGGCTGGGCCTGCGCGGGCGTCTCACGCCGCACAAGCTGCGCCACAGTTTTGCCACGCACCTTCTCGAACGGGGTGCGGACCTCCGCTCGGTCCAACTCATGTTGGGCCACGCGGATATTTCCACGACTCAGATTTACACGCACGTGGTCGAGGAGCGCTTGAAGCAAATTTATAAAGCGCATCACCCGCGGGCGTGAAGGCCAAGAGCCAATTCACGGGAACGTATCCGTGGCGCTATAAATTCGATCGGGTGCGGGGACGCAGAGAAATAAGCGGCGTCTCCGGCCGAGGATGGTAGACGCATGCCTGATTACATGTTCCAGCTCGAGAGCCGGCTTTCCCCGGAGCAGCGCGCCGCGATGGTGCGCATCCAGGAACTTGCGGCCGAGTCCGAGGCCAATCTATATCTGGTCGGCGGTGCAGTGCGCGACGTCGTTTCCGGAATGTCCATCCGCGATCTGGACTTTACGATCGAGGGCAACCCGGCGCGGATCGTCCGCGAGCTTGAAAAGGGCGGAGCGAAAGTGACGCGGGAGGACGAATCCCTGCGCGCCTCGGAACTGGTTCTCTCCGGAGAAGTGGATGCAAGTATTTCCTCCGCGCGCGAGGATATCTACGCGCGCCCGGGAGCCAAACCCGAAACTCGATTCTCGACGATCATGGAAGATTTGAGGCGCCGCGATTTCTCCGTCAATGCCATCGCGATTTCCTTGAATCCGAATTCGCGCGGCTTGCTGCTTGATCCCACGAATGGCCTCGCCGACCTCGAACGCCACGAGGTTCGCGCGCTTTCGATCCACAGTTTCACGAACCAGCCGGTGCGTCTCCTGCGGGCGCTGCGCTACGAGGCGCGGATGGGCTTCAAGATGGAGTCGCGCACCAGGGAGTGGTTCAACCTCGCGCTCGAGAGGGAATTGCAGGAGACGATCTCGGAACAAGACGCCGGCGGCGAGTTCCGCCAGGTAGCCCGCGAAGAAAAGCCGGCCGCGGTCCTCAAGTCCTGGGAATCTCACGGGCTGTTGGGCATCGTGCATCCAACGTTGGCCAAGCGGCACCCCGATTATGATGCGATCAACCGCATCTTTCGTGTGCGGGAAGATCTGGTTTCGTCGGGGCTACGCCCGCGCTTGTTTGCTCCGGTCACCGTAGCGATCCTCGGCCGGCTGAAGGACAACGAGCGAAAAGGGGTTCTCGGCCGCATGTCACTTCCGTCGTCGGAATTGCGCGCGGTGCAGGATGTGGAGCCGGAAGCCTTGAAAATAGTGAAGCTCCTGTCCGGGCCCAAGACGGCAGCCGCGCGAGACGCTTATGCGTTCCTGGAAAAGGCGCCGTTGGAATTGCTGGCCTACATTCTTGCCGAGTCTAACAACGGGAAAGCGGTGGGAAAAATTCGGACGTATTTTGGCAAGTGGAAGCCGCTCCGCCAGGCGCTGCCGGGCGTCGCCACGGAGCTTGAGCTTCTCGGGCTGGAGCGCGGCCCGAAGTTCGATAAGGTGGTGGAAGATTTCTTCCAGTTGCAGCTCCTGGGCCGCGCGCGCAAGCCGGAGGAACACGCCAAGATTTTGCGAAAGCTTGCCGGCATCAAGGAACAGCCTAAAAAAATCGAAGAAAAGAAAAAGCCGGAAAAACCAAAGAAGAAAGGCGAGCCGGCTCCCAGGCCGGAAGCCACTGCCGCAGCTCCGGCACCTCCTGCAAAAATACAGCCGCACCGCATGGGGCCGGGGAAATCGGCTCCCGCGTCAAAGCCGAAGTCGAAACCAAAAGCGAAAAGGAAATAAGTAGAACGCGCTTTAGCCTATTGCACTCGTTTTCGGTCCGCGAAAACGCGCTGTACCGCCTCACGTCGGGGATTTATCCGGGCACCGTGGCCGCCGGTCACCAATCTCTCCCATTTAGTCGATAACTTGAAAGACACGCTATTGCGAATCGTGAGAGGCGCGCTATCCAACGTGTTGCACAATTGCTGATGCTCAGACTCGACGTTCCGGACTCACGCTCCGAGAATCCACGATGATGTTCTCCCTCATAAAAAGCAAGCGTCGATTGGGACCTCGTCCTGAAAACTGGCGCAGCATTGAACAGCGTCAATGGTGGCTGTCTTCGACGGGCATCGTTGTTTCTCTACTGTTGACTCTGGGGATTGTGTCTTACGTGCTTCCGGAAATTATCCCGGGCCTGGAACGGTACTCGGTCGATACAAGCGTGGCCGTGCATGGGCTGGTGGGGTTGATCTTGCTGTTCGATCTTTACGTCATCTTCCAGCAAGTGCAACTCTTCCGCGTTCGCAAACAGCTTGCGCAACGCGAAGAACTTTTCCGGATAATCACCGAAAACGCGGCCGACATGATTGCCGTGGTGGACGGCAGCGGCAACCGGCTGTACAACAGCCCTTCCTACCAGAAATTACTCGGATACTCGCCGGAGGAATTGAGGCAGACCAAGGGCGTTGACCAAATTCACCCCGACGACCGCGAAAAAGTGATCGAGGCCGCCGGAGAAGCGAAACGCTCGGGAACGGGGCGAAGCATCGAATACCGCATCCGCCACAAGGACGGACGTTGGGTGCAACTGGAATCCACAGCCAGCGTGGTCAAAAACAGGAACGGGGAAGTCGAAAAGCTGGTGATTGTGAATCGGGACGTAACCGAGCGCAAAGATCTGGAGAAGCAACTTGTACTTTCTCAAAAACTCGAAGCCATCGGAAAGCTTTCGGGCGGGATAGCCCATGACTTCAATAATCTCCTGAATGTGATCCTGGGATATGCCGAAGAACTGCAGAAGCGCATTCCTCCGGAGGATCCCTATCGCGAGGCGATTGACGAAATTCAAAACGCGGGCAGACGCGCAGCGTCGCTCACGCAACAGCTCCTGGCGTTCAGCCGGAAACAGGTATTTGAACCGCAGGTCATTGACCTGAAACAAGTCGTATCCGAAGCGGCCAAAATGCTGGAACGATTGATTGGAGAAGACATCCAATTGGAAATTGTCCCGGTCCCTAAAATCGGGGCGGTGAAGGCGGACAGATGCCAGATTGAGCGCGTGGTCTTGAACCTGGCCGTCAACGCGCGCGAAGCGATGCCGGAAGGCGGGAAAGTTACCATCGAAATGGCTGACGCTGAGCTGGATGAATCGAGTCCGACTCTTCATCACTGCGTCGCGCCGGGCCCTTACGTCATGTTGCGTGTGACCGATACAGGGTGCGGGATGGACGCCGAGCTGCAATCGCACATTTTTGAGCCATTCTTCACCACCAAGGGGCAAGGCACTGGACTGGGGCTGGCGACGGTTTATGGAGTGGTCAAGCAGAGTGGCGGCTACATCGCGGTTGAGAGCGCGCCGGGGAAGGGCACCACGTTCAGGATTTTTCTTCCCCGGGTCCTGGAAACCACCGAAAAATCCCAGGCCAGCGGGCCGCCGGCGAAGATTCTTCCTATGCATTGGACCGTCCTGCTGGTCGAAGATGAACGACCCCTGCGCAAGCTGACCCGAAAGATGCTAATGGAAATGGGCCTTACCGTTCTCGAAGCGGAAGATGCTTCCCAGGCGATCGCACTCACAAAGCAAAGCGATACCCCGATTGATTTGCTCTTGACGGACGTCATCATGCCCGGCACGAGTGGATGGGTGTTGGCGGAGACGTTGTCTACCCAGCACCCGGAAATGAGAATCCTTTACATGTCGGGCTATCCCGATGGTGTAATTGAAAAGAACGGCCCCTCGAGAGCCGGAATATCGATCCTTCGGAAGCCCTTTACAAGAGACGAACTCATGCGGCGAATCGAGGACGCCGCGACCGGCGTCCCCGGAAAATCGATGATTCAAAATGGTATTACCGAAACCATTACAAAGTGAAGGCCCTGCTCAGACATGATACTCGCAGTCATCGACGACGACCCCGCGAACATCAAGTTCGTGCGATTCGTCCTGGCAAACGAAGGTCTTGATATTCATTCCGCGTCCGACGCGCAGAGTGGGTTGGACCTTATCCATCGGATCCGCCCGCAAATCGTCCTTCTCGACCTGGTGATGCCGGGCGTACAGGGGATGGAGATCCTGCAGAAAATTCTGGAATTCGATCCCGGCATCGATGTCATTTTGATGACGGGCTTCTATTCGACGGAATCCGCCGTGGAGGCAATTCAAAAAGGCGCCGCCGACTACTTCCCCAAGCCGTGCTCCCCGGACAAGCTCCGGGAGAAAATCAACCAGATTAAGGAAATATCCAAACACCGGCAGCGCAGTTTGAAGCTGGAGAATGAATTGCTCGAGAACTTCGAGTTCGACGGCATGATTGGCCGCAGCCCTCTCATGCTGGAGCTGTTCTCCCAGATCCACCGCATTGCCCCTCATTTCCGAAGTGTCCTCGTCACCGGGCCAACGGGAGTGGGCAAGGAGTTGGTTGCAAAAGCATTACACCGCTTGAGTCCCGGACAAAAGGGCAATTTTGTGGCCTTGAACTGCTCCTCGATTTCAGAGGCGCTGGCCGAGAGTGAATTGTTCGGCCACGTGAGGGGCTCCTTCACAGGCGCGCATCAGGACAAGGTGGGGGTATTCGAGTATGCCGACGGGGGAACCGCCATGCTGGACGAAATCGGCGAAATGCCCTTGCCGCTGCAAGCGAAACTCCTGCGCGTCCTGCAAAACCAGGAGGTGCAGCGAGTGGGATCGCCCGTCGTTCGGAAAGTGAATGTTCGCGTAGTGGCCGCGACAAACAGGGATCTCCCCGAGATGGTAAGCCAGGGCAAGTTTCGAGAGGACCTCTATTTCCGGCTGTGCATGGTCGAATTGAAAGTGCCCTCCCTTTCGGAACGACGCGAGGACCTTCCCTTGCTGCAGCGGCACTTCCTGAAATCTTTCTCGGCACAGTACAAAAAACCTCTGGCGGGCCTGACGCGGCGCGCGCAGACCTTGATGCTGCGGTATCCATGGCCGGGCAACGTTCGCGAGCTCGAGAATGTCGTTGGCCACGCCTGCATGATGGCCGAATCCGATGTGATCGATGTGCGCGACCTGCCGGACCGGATTCAGAATCTTCCGCCAACGGCGAAGCCGGAAAGTGAAGAGCAATTGTCGATGGACCAGCTTGCAAGGGTGCATGCGCAGCGCGTGCTGGCTCACGCCGGCGGAAACAAGGCTCGCGCCGCGGAAATCCTGGGAATCAGTCGCACGTATCTGTACGAGCTGCTCAAGAAGAACACTTTGGAGCAAGCCCCGCAGAGCCAGGAAGCCGAGGATGAAGATTCGAAGCTCGCCACGCCGAAGGCCTTGAAGGGCGCCTGATCGGGGCATAGCATCGGCTGGCCTTCCCGTAGTTGCTCTTCGGATCGAAACTCCTTCCCGTGGTAATTTCCCCTGTAGTTTCACCCTGATTGAAATGGGAATAGAGTCGCGCGCTTGTGGGCGCTGTTCGTTTAACGAACGACCTGTCCGCCACGACTACACATGCCGGCGCTTTGAAGGGCTGATCTCCTGATTTGCTGCCAATTTTCCAGCTGCGGAAATTTCGTTAACCCATTCCCTTTGTGATAGATACCGGCGTTTCATGCATCGAACTGCCTTGGCCCGAGGGGGTGGCATAGGGCTTGCTTTATTGTTAGTGCGGCTGGAAAGAAAATACAAAATCTTGTTGGAGGAAAGTTATGAAGAACAAACAGAAGGGTTTTTCGCTGATTGAGTTGTTGATCGTCGTCGCGATTATTTTGATCATCGCGGCTATTGCAATCCCGAACTTGCTGCGCGCAAAGATGGCGGCCAATGAAGCTTCTGCCGTTGCTTCGCTGCGCACATATAACACGACCATCGTGGCTTACCAGACCACCTACGGCACCGATCCTGCCACCAACCTGGCGCAACTCGGGCCGCTGACGGGTGGCGGTACGACACCCAGCTCCGCCTCGGCGGACCTGGTGGACAGCTTGCTCGGCGCCGCCGCTCCGGCAAAGAGTGGATACACGTTCAGCTACACGCCGGTTGCTGCTACGCCCGTCACACAGTACTCGATTCTCGCCAAGCCCCAATCGAGCTCGACCGGTCAGCGGTACTTTCTCACCAACCAGAGCGGTGTGATTTACCAGACCTCGGATGGCGCGGTCCCGTCCATAGGTGCGGCCGACACCACTCCAATCGGATAATTGCCCTTCAAGTCGGCTCATATGGGGGAGAAGGGCTAACGCCCTTCTCCCCCAATCTTTTTTCAGTACGGGTTCCGGATTCAGTCAAGAATGAAGTTTGCTCGCGAATTGCGGATATGGATCGCCGATAAGGCACCCATGATTTGCAATCCACCGCGTACCACAACAAGAACCATGAAGCGTGACTGATTGGGACAAGAACCTTAGTCGTTCTCCAAATAGCTTTCCCGACAGGATCTTCCAGACGTCTCAATTTCCCCCAATTCCATTCTCCTTTACTTTATTTAAGAGAAGCCAATGTTTTAGCGCCGTGCGAACCAATCATTTGGCGACTGGGCTCTGTTTCACTGCGAAACTTGGCGCCAAATTGGGACACTGATCGCTTGAGCTTTTACTTTTTATTAGACGTCTTTGGATTACGTTAACTTCTTATATCCGCGTTAGATATGAAAGATCCCCGCTGAGAAATGTCTCGCGCGAGGGCGATGGCCAGGAGCTTGCATCACTTATGGCATCACTGGATCACTAGATAGTGATTTCGATTACTCAGGAGAGGATTTATGCAGAACAAACAGAAGGGTTTTTCGTTGATTGAGTTGTTGATCGTCGTTGCGATCATTTTGATCATTGCGGGCATTGCAATTCCGAACTTACTGCGCGCAAAGATGGCGGCCAATGAAGCTTCTGCCGTTGCTTCGCTGCGTACATATAACACCTCCATCGTGGCGTACAGCACGACTTACGGTACCGATCCCGCCACGAACCTGGCGCAACTCGGGCCGCTGACGGGCGGCGGTACGATACCCAGCTCCGCCTCGGCAGACCTGGTGGACAGCTTGCTCGGCGCCGCCGCTCCGGTAAAGAGCGGATATACGTTCAGCTACACGCCGATCGCTGCTACGCCCGTCACACAGTACTCAATTCTCGCCAAGCCCTCGTCAACTTCGTCGGGTCAGCGGTATTTTATCACCAACCAGAGCGGTGTGATTTACCAGACCTCGGACGGCGCGGTCCCATCCATCGGTGCTGCCGATACCACCCCAATCGGTTAGTTATCCTTCAAGGCGTCTCAAATGGGGGAGAGGGGCTAGCGCCCTTCTCCCGCCATCCTCATTGTTGGTTCGCGGCCGCTCGATTCAGTACAGATTGGAGTTCATTCTCCAATGACGATTAGTTGATTGTTGATGCGGCTGTACGGACTTCCTGCTGTCGCGCCTGTCTTCGGGCAACCCGCGAAAATTAAACAGTCCCGCCATGACGGGATTGTCCGATTAAATCGGGGCGTAGCCAAAAGCCGCGCGCGAGATTAGAATAGCGTTCGGCATGGAAACTCCCAGATTCGTTCACCTGCATCTGCACACGGATTACAGCTTGCTGGATGGAGCCTGCGACCTGGAAGAGGTCGTCGATGAAGCCGCGCGCCGGAAAATGCCGGCCGTAGCGGTCACCGATCACGGAAATCTTTTCGCGGCGGAATCGTTCTACCACGCGGCCAAGACGCGCGGCGTAAAGCCGATCATCGGCTGCGAGGTGTATGTCGCGAAGGGCAGCCGCCACGATCGCGGGGAAACGCCGCAACGCGACGCCGCCAACGGCCACGCGAGCGCAGCGGCCTCGGAGCCGGGACAGCGAGGGAACAACCACCTCGTCCTGCTCTGCGAAAATGCGGAAGGCTACCGGAATCTGATCCAGCTCGTCTCCGCGGGATACCTGGAGGGTTTTTACTACAAACCCAGAATTGATTACGACCTGCTGGCTAAACACAGCCGCGGGCTGATTGCATTGTCGGCGTGTTTGCGCGGGGCCGTTACCGAAAATCTGGTGGAGGAAAGGCCGGACCAGGCCCGCGAAGCCGCTTACCGCCTGCGCGACATTTTCGGGAAGGGAAACTTCTTCCTCGAGATTCAGGACCAGGGCCTTGAAATCGAGAAGCGCGTCAACCCGAAAATTGAGGCCCTCTCTCGCGAGACCGGGATTCCCCTTGTGGCGACAAACGATTGCCACTACCTGAAACATACCGACGCGCACGCGCAGGAAGTGTTGCTCTGCATCCAGACCGGCAAGACCATGAGCGAAACGCACCGCATGAAATTTGCCACCGACCAATTTTTCTTCAAGACCGCCGAAGAAATGGCGCAGGTGTTTGGCGAGATTCCCGAAGCGCTCGAACGCACGGTGGCGATCGCGGAGCGCTGCAACGTCAAAATCGACGCCGTGCAAAATTCCTTCCCGGATTTCCAGGTTCCCGATGGGCACACCGTGGACAGTTATTTCGAAGCGGTCTCCCGCGAAGGTTTTGCTTCTCGCGCGCCGACTCTTGAGGCGCGAGCAAAGGCGGGCATTCTCCGGAAAACGCTGGCCGAATATGAAACGCGCCTGACGAATGAAATCCGGATGATCCAGCAGATGCGCTACGCCGGATATTTCCTGATCGTCTGGGATTTTATTCGCCATGCGCGGGCGCAGGGAATTCCCGTGGGGCCGGGACGCGGCTCCGCGGCGGGAAGCCTGGTGAGTTACGCGCTGCAAATCACGGACGTCGATCCGCTGCAATACGATTTACTCTTCGAGCGTTTCCTCAATCCGGAACGCGTGTCGATGCCCGATATCGATATCGACTTCTGCATGCGGCGGCGCGGCGAAGTGATTGAATACGTCACGGGGAAGTACGGCCGGTCAAACGTGGCGCAGATCATCACGTTCGGGACCATGGCGGCCAAAGCGGCGATCAAAGATGTGGGCCGCGCCATGGACTTGCCCTACGGCGAAGTGGATCGAATTGCCAAGCTCATTCCCGCGCAGCTCAACATCACGCTGGACGATGCTTTGAAACAGGCGCCGCAGCTCAAGAGCCTGATCGACGGCGACGCCCGTTATACGGACTTGATGGAAGTGGCGAAGCGCCTGGAGGGCCTCGCGCGGCATGCTTCCACGCACGCCGCGGGCGTCGTGATTTCGCCGGAACCGCTGACCAACATCGTCCCCCTCTATAAGTCCAACCGGGATGAAATCACGACGCAATACGACATGAAAGGCCTCGAGCACATCGGCCTGCTGAAGATGGATTTTCTGGGCCTCACGACGCTCACCGTGCTGGACGACACCGTGCGCATGATCGAGCAGAATCGCAGCGCTCACATCGATCTGAGCGCGCTGCCCCTCGATGACGCTGCCACATACAAGCTTTTCGCCAGCGGAGAAACGACGGCGATTTTTCAGTTTGAATCGCACGGCATGCGGGACATTCTGCGACGCTACCAGCCCACGCGCCTCGAGGATCTCACGGCACTCAACGCGCTGTATCGGCCCGGACCGATTCAGGGCGGCATGATCGACGATTTCATCAACCGCAAACAAGGAAAAAAGAAAGTCGCCTACGATTTGCCCGAGCTGAAAGAAATCCTCGAAGAAACCTACGGCGTGATCCTATACCAGGAACAAGTCATGCAGATCGCCAATCGCCTGGCCGGCTTCTCGCTCGGGGAAGCGGACATTCTGCGCCGGGCGATGGGCAAAAAGAATCACGCCGAAATGGCGGCGCAGCGCGAAAAATTCCTGGCCGGATGCGCCACGCGAAAAGTCCCGGCAAAAAAAGCGGAAAAGATTTTCGACCTGATGGCGGAATTCGCCGGGTACGGCTTCAATAAATCGCACTCCTGCGCGTACGCTCTGCTCGCTTATCAGACGGCATATCTGAAAACACATTATCCCGTTGAGTTCATGGCTGCGCTGCTCACTTCGGAAACAGGCAACACGGAAAAAGTAGTGAAGTACATCAACGAGGCGCGCGGCATGGGCATCACCGTCCTTCCGCCCGACGTCAATTCCAGCGATCTCGATTTCACACCGGTCGGCGAGGCGATCCGCTTCGGCCTCCGCGCCATCAAGAACGTCGGCGAAAACACGGTCAAGGGAATTCTCGATGCTCGCGTGGAGCTTGGACGCTTCAATTCGATCTACCAGTTCTGCGATCACGTCGACACGCGTCTCTTGAACAAGCGCGTTCTCGAAAGCCTGATCAAATCGGGCGCGATGGATTCCCTCGGATCGCGGCGTTCGCAAATGTTCGCGGTCATCGACCGCGCCATGGAAAAAGCGCAGCGCCGCCAGCGCGAAAAGACCAGCGGCCAGCACGGCCTTTTCGGTGGCGCCTCGGCCGCCCCCGAACCCGCCGAAGAACCTTTACCCGACCTCGAAGAATGGCCCGAGCACGAAACGCTGTCCGCGGAATTCGCCACCGTGGGCTTTTATATTTCCGGGCATCCGCTGTCGAAATATGTGTCGAAGCTCTCGGACCTCGGCGCCATCGATCTCGCCGGCGTGGAAGGGCGGCGCAACGGGGAGGAGATTACCGTCGCGGGCATCGTGGTCGCCATGCGCAGCATGCGTTCGCGCAAAGGGGAGCGCTGGGGAATTCTCACGCTGCAGGACATGACCGGAGTGCTCGAAGTTCTCGCTTTTCCGGAATCCTTCGCGCGACTCGAAGCCGTGTTCAAGAGCAACGCGCCATTGCTCCTGAAGGGTCGCGTCAACGTGGAAGAAGCCGGAACGCGCCTCGCAGTCATGGACGCGCGCAAACTTGAAGACATTGGGCAGCGTCCTCCGAGCGTGATGCGCGTCCGCGTGAATTTGGAGACGGTGGATGCTGGAGTGCTCGATGAATTGAAGGAGCTGTTCGCGAACAGGCCCGGCTCATGCTCGGTCGCCTTCGATCTCGTTTCGCCGGAAGGAGCGGTAGCTACACTCCGCGCCGATCAGCGCGTGCGAGCGGATCAGGAACTGGTGCGTGAAGTCTGCCGCCTGTGCGGGGACAATTCAGTACAGCTTGAAGTGCGCGCGTAGGTCGAGTAGGACGGGCTTCAGCCTGTCTGCTTTTTTTGCGCTATGCAGCATCAAACCCAGACAGGCTGAAGCCCGTCCTACAAAAACTTTATGGCCCGAGAATCTCGAAAAGATGAAATCGCCAGGCTCGAGCGGGAACTAGCCGACCTGCAGCAGATGGCCCGGCCGGACATTCCTTCCGAACAACTAGACCGTCTGCGCAGCGAAGTCTCGCAATTGCGGCACGATTTTTACGAGCACATGAGCGCCTGGCAGCGAACGCTCCTGGCGCGCCATCCACTGCGCCCCTACATGATGGATTACGTCCGCCTCCTGTTTGAGGATTTCCATGAACTGCACGGCGACCGCGCCTACGGCGATGACGCCGCCATGGTGACGGGTTTTGCGCGATACCATGGACGCCCGGTCATGCTCATCGGCCAACAAAAGGGCAGGGACACTAAGCAGCGAGTGGCGCAAAATTTCGGCCAGGCCAAACCCGAGGGCTATCGCAAGGCGCTGCGTGTCATGCACCTCGCCGCGAAGTTCGGCCGGCCGATCTTTACATTCATTGATACGCCGGGCGCCTATCCGGGAATCGACGCGGAGGAGCGTGGCCAGGCCGAAGCCATTGCCCGAAATCTGCGCGAAATGGCGCGCCTTCCCGTTCCCATTATTGTGACCATCACAGGGGAAGGCGGCTCGGGCGGCGCGCTGGCCATTGCCGTCGGCGATCAGGTGAACATGCTTGAGAATTCGGTTTACTCCGTCATTTCTCCCGAGGGATGCGCGTCGATCCTCTGGCGCGATTCGTCCAAAGCGGAAATCGCCGCCGAGGCTCTGAAGATTACCGCCACCGACTTGAAGGAATTCGGAATCATCGACGAAATTGTTCCCGAGCCCGAAGGCGGCGCCCATCTCGATCATGAAGCTTCCGCCGCTCTTTTGGGCAGTGTGCTCGATGATTCACTTCGCAAACTTTCACAGCTCACGATCGCCGAGCTCCTCGACCACCGCTATGAAAAATTTCGACGCATGGGACAGTTTTTCGACGCCGCTCGAATTTGATCGGATGAATTGTGGCGCCGGCGTCTCGCCGGCGATTTTTCCGGTTTATACTCTTCGCAAGATCGCCGGCGGGACGCCGGCGCCACGAAACAGACCGCTCGGGGCCGCCATTTCCAGCCCCGAAGGAGCATTGCTGGTTTCGCACCACTTTCCAGTATCTTCGTTGTTGCCCCGTGCCTTCTCGTCATAGTCTTGGTGCACGGAGACAGGCCTCTCATGTCAAAGCAAACGGGACCCCAGATGTCGGAAACAACTGCGTCGGACGGAACCACTCAGGTTTTTCGCCCCTACGAGCGGTTGGTTGAAATCAAAGTCATGGGGAAGACTTTTCAGGTCCCCGAAAAAAACACGATTCTTCGCTGCTTTCAGTACATCAGCCCGGAAACGATTCCCTACGGGCGTTTTTGCTGGAATCAGGACTGCCAATATTGCCGCGTGGTCGGAAAACTCACCGATGAAGACCGCCCGCATGAACTCCTGAGCTGCAAATTTCTGGTAAGCCCGGGCATGGAAATCTCCGAGATCAGCCCCGAACTGAAGTATTGCCTCCAAAATAAGCTGGGGAAGTAAGCTTTTCCACCTGATAGTCGCAGGTAAATTTAAGCCCATTCAGCGTTGAACGGAGAGGGCGCGGCGGACCAGATTCATACGTCGTGGAAATGTTTGCCCTGCTAATCTTGGTGGATAGGGAAGTGGTTCGACAGGGTCGAAGTCTTTTGCCTGCTGATCTTCGTACTGATCTAAATTGCCGCTAAAATTCACTTCTTCACCGGCTACGGATCTCTGAGTGCTGGCGCGTATTTGGAACAGCATTGGCTTTTCTGGGCCGCAATGGCACTCGTCGTCGCGATCGAAATCGCAATACGCAGGATCAGGAAAGCCCATCAAGGTACGAAATCAAATTAGCGCGCTACCCCCGCGGCCGCGTGCGCCCTCCCGGACTTTTCCATCTAACTCTTTGCTGAATCTCGAGGATCTTTCGCAACTTTTTTCGCGCAAGCGTGTTTGTTATAGCGGACTCGCATTTTGAGTTTGCTCTATGCCGCGGCCTGACTCCACCCTGGACCCCAGGCTGCGGAGTTGAGCATCGAAGGGCGCGCAGTCCCCGATTACCGCGCGTCCTTCAACTTTTTTGGCGGCGCCGTCGATCCTTCCTACAGACCTTCTTTTGTTTACCGTACCTCTCCTGTAGTTAATTGCTGTAGGATGTTTAATGTATATGGGAACATCTGCGAATTATCTCCCATGCGATGGGTGCGGGCTTCCGGCGTCGCCGGAACACATCGCGGCCCGCCTGCGGCGCCTCGAACTATCTACGCGGTTTCGCCCGGTGCACATTGGTATTCTGTTTGTTGCTTTGGAGCCTCCTGTTCGCCCGGAAGACGATTTTTATGGCCCTGCGGAATCCAAGGAATTCTCCGATCCCTTTCTGGAGGCTCTTGACATTCGCGCATCCACAGACAAGGCCGCGCCGGGGTCGGACGCTCGCGCGGCTGACGTGGCAAGACTCGCGGAATTTCAGCGCAGGGGATTCTACTTGGCGTATCTTTCGGAATGCCCGATTCCGGGGAACGTGGAACCTGCCGCAACAACGATTGCTCGGCTCGCCCCGACCCTGATCCGGCGAATTCGCTTCAATTACAAGCCAAAACACATTACCCCGCTGGGTCTGGAACTGATTCCCTTGGTCGAGATGTTAAGAGCCGCTGGAATTGGCCCCATCCTGACACTGGACCGGGGGCTGGCTTTGCCGGTCCCAAGGACAGGCGATGGGGAATGGATGGAACTGTTCCAAAGAGCGGTGGCTTCCGTAGCACCGCGCGAAAATCTATCTTCGGGGTATGATAGAATTCAACTTACGCAAACGGACCGGAACTTGCGAGCAGGGGGCAATTCGTGAAAACTAAAGCGAAATTTGGCATCGGGGTTGCGATCATCCTCGTCACTCTTTCCTGCCTGGCTTATGTCGGCGCGCAGCAGAGCAAGACCTACTACCATACGATCTCGGAAATCCCCACGCTGAATGGTTCGGCGCTGCACCAGCGACTGCGCGTAGGCGGCGACGTGCAGAACGGTTCGATCCAGCACTATTCCGGCCGCGTGGATTTCGTTCTAGTCGAGCAGGGAAAAGCGCTTCCTGTCAGCTACGTGGGAACCGATCCGCTCCCCGATACGTTCAAGGATGGCGCCCAGTGCCTCGTCGAAGGCAAAGTACAGCCCGACGGGCGATTTGTGGCGGAGACGGTTCAGGCCAAATGCGCGTCTAAGTATGAAGCGGCGCCGAATGGCCAGCCGCAGCCGGGCAACGCGACCGGCAGTTCGTATCAGGGCGGCAAGAGCTAGTCCGCCGGTTTGAGCTAAGATCGAGCGGCGAAGTTAATCGCGAGTGATTCCGTACGATGCACGTGACCAGCCCGAAAACGAGGACCTAAATTGGATTTATTCGGTTCCTATTCGTTGTTGTTGGCGTTTGCCTTCGCCCTCTATGCGATTTTCGGGGGCATAGCCGCGATCATTACCCGCCGCCCGCTCCTGATTAAATCCGCGCGCAATGCCGGCTTCGCGGTTTGCGTTCTCATCTGGATTGGAACGATCAGCCTGTGGTACCTGTTTTACACCGACAATTACTCGATGGCCTATGTAGCGGCGCACAGTAACCGCTCTCTCTCCCCGTATTACAAATTTTCCGCGCTCTGGTCGGGCCAGGAAGGCTCGCTGCTCTTCTGGAGTTTCCTGCTTTCGATTTACGTGTTTTCGGCCCTCTTTACCTACCGGGGGAAACACCCGGAGCTGATGCCGTACGTCGGGGTGGTTCTGGCAAGCGTTCAAATTTTCTTCCTGACGATGAATAATTTTGTCGCCAGTCCTTATCAAGTGTTCGCCGGTTCCGGCGCCGGAGGGATCCTGCACCTGGCAACGCGCGCCGATGGTAGCGGCCTCAATCCGCTGCTCCAATATCCGGAGATGGCGATTCATCCGCCCACTTTGTATTCTGGCTATACCGGCTTCACGATCCCGTTTGCGTTTGCACTGGCTGCGCTCCTCGGGCGGTATCCGGGAGAAAAATGGATTCACCTGACGCGCCGCTGGACCATGATCGCCTGGGCGTTCCAGTCGGCGGGAATCCTGCTCGGCGCGCACTGGGCCTATGCCGTGCTCGGTTGGGGCGGTTACTGGGGCTGGGACCCAGTCGAAAATGCTTCCCTGATGCCGTGGCTTACCGGAACCGCGTTTCTGCATTCGGTGATCATGCAGGAAAAGCGCGGGATGATGCGGGTGTGGAACGTGTGGCTGGTCTTTCTCACTTTCATGCTGTGCATCCTGGGCACATCGCTGACGCGCAGCGGAGCGGTCAATTCGGTGCATGCCTTCGCGGAATCGAACATCGGCCACTGGTTCTGGGGCTTCCTGCTCTTGATCATCCTTGTGTGCCTCGCGGCGTACTTCAAGAATCGCGATTACCTGCGCAGCGACAATCAACTGGACTCCATGCTTTCGCGCGAGTCCAGCTTCTTGTTTAACAACTTGATTCTCCTGGTCGCCTGCGTCGCGGTTCTGGCGGGCACGCTCTTCCCGGTGCTTTCGGAAGCGGTGCGCGGGTCGAAGATCAGCGTTGGCCCTCCATTTTTCAACCGCGTGAATATTCCCATCGCGATGTTTCTCTTGTTCCTGACGGGCGTTGGCCCGCTGCTCGCGTGGCGGAAAACATCGGTGGAAAGCTTGAAGAAGAATTTTGGATTTCCTTTAATCGGCGGCATTGTGACGGCGGTTATCGCGGTCGCGCTCGGACTGCGTGAGTTTTATGTGACGCTATGCCTGCTGCTCTCCGCGTTCGTTACGCTGACGATTCTCTCCGAGTTCTATCGCGGCGCTCGCGTGATTTCCGCGCGCACGGGATCCAATCTGTTTTCCTCCGCCTCGCAACTCACCATGCGTAACACGCGCCGCTACGGCGGATATGTCGTCCACTTCGGAATGGTGCTCGTGTTTATCGGCATCTCCGGCCAGGCGTTCAATCAAGATAAGCAGATGGACATGTCAGCCGGCTCCGAGATGAACCTCGGTCCTTATAATCTTCACCTGCAAAATTACGACACGACTTCGGAGCCGAATTACAGCGCCGAACGCGCCACGATTGACGTCGAAAAGGGCGGCCGCTCCGTGATGATGCTTTATCCCACGCGGCGCTTTTATCCCTCCAATCAGGAATCCGGCACCATGGTGGCGATTGCTTCGACGCTCCGCGAAGACCTCTACGTCGTGTATGCCGGCACGAATCCGGATACCAATCTCCCCGTAATTCACGCCTACCTGAATCCGCTTGTGAAATGGATTTGGCTAGGCGGCGCTGTCGTCGTCCTGGGAACGATTCTTGCTCTCCTGCCGAACCGGCAGGCGGTCATGGTCCTTTCTTCCGCAACGGCGGGAGAATCCGCGCCTGTGCCGGGA
>Ga0210409_10003508_pt1 | contig 17463 bp, 8 predicted proteins | sample IncBWH17MmetaG_FD_161649 | JGI IMG/M metagenome (GOLD analysis project Ga0210409, IMG submission 161649) | Forest soil microbial communities from Barre Woods Harvard Forest LTER site, Petersham, Massachusetts, United States - Inc-BW-H-17-M | ecosystem: Environmental > Terrestrial > Soil >... | reverse complement strand
GCGCGACCTGAGTGAATTCATCGGCCAAACCCACATCCTGGGACCCGGTCAACTACTGCGCCGGGCCATCGAAGCCGACCGGCTCCAGTCGCTGATTTTCTATGGACCACCCGGCACCGGCAAGACCTCGCTGGCCCAAATCATCGCGCGCCAAACCCAAAGCAAGTTCGAGCGGCTCAGCGGCGTTGAATCGAATGTTGCGGATATGCGCCGGGTCCTTTCGGCGGCGGCCAACCGCGTCGAGAACAGCGGCCGGCCGACGATTCTTTTCATCGACGAAATCCACCGCTTCAATAAAGCACAACAGGATGTGCTGCTGCCGGACGTGGAAGCCGGAGTCGTCCGCTTGATCGGGGCCACCACCCACAATCCCTTTTTCTTCGTCAATTCGCCCCTCGTATCGCGCTCGCAGATTTTCGAACTGCGGCCGCTAAGCGAGCAGGATCTTTATGAATTGCTGCGCCGCGCGTTGGAGGATCGCGAGCGGGGCCTCGGATTTATGAGAATTGCCGCGGACGAGCCGGCGCTGCGGCATTTGGCGAAACTTTCGGACGGCGACGCCCGTAAAGCGCTAAACGGGCTGGAGATTGCCGCCCTGACTACTGAACCTGCGGCGGACGGAGTGGCGCACATCGATTTGGCGGCGGCCGAACAAAGCATTCAGAAGAAAGCGGTGGTCTATGACGACGAAGACGCCCATTACGACACGATTTCGGCCTTTATTAAATCGATGCGCGGAAGCGATCCGGACGCCGCCCTTTACTGGCTGGCCAAGATGATTCATGCCGGCGAGGACCCACGTTTCATCGCGCGACGGATCGTGATTCATGCCGCGGAGGATGTCGGATTGGCCGACCCGATGGCGCTGGTGCTGGCCAACGCGGCTTTTCAGGCAGCCGAATTCATTGGCTGGCCCGAAGCGCGAATTCCGCTGGCGGAAGCGACCATTTACATTGCGACCGCAGCCAAGAGCAACAGCACCGTCGCCGCCATTGACTCCGCCTTAAAGGATGTCGAATCAGGGCGCACCCTGCCCGTACCAGAGCATTTGCGCGATTCCAACTATCCGGGGGCTAAGCGATTAGGCCACGGCCAAGGTTACCAGTACGCGCACGATTTCCCGGGACATTTTGTGGCGCAGGATTATTTGGGAGCGGAAAAGCATTACTACGATCCGAGCGATCAGGGCGTTGAGAAGAAGATTAAGGAACGATTGGAGAAGTGGAGGGAGATGGCGAAACGCAAGGGCGACGGAGGAGCCGGGTGATGATTGAAACCCGAAGGCCGAAGCCCGAAATCCGAAGGAAGGCCGGAACCAGAAACCCGAAACTCGTGCATTTCCCGTGGGTTCGCGCCTAAGTGATCTTAAGTCTAGCTTGCGCCAGGAAGTCAGGGCGCGGGTGGCCGGGATGTCGCCGGATGAGCGGAGTCAATCTTCCAGAGGAGCACAGGCGATTCTAAAGGCCCAACCAGCCTGGCAGGAAGCGGGTTCCGTTTTGCTGTACGCGCCGCTGGAGATGGAACTGGATGTTTGGCCGTTGCTCGAGGAGGGGTTGAAGGCTGGAAAGGTGGTCGCTTTGCCCCGATTCGACCCTGAAACGGGTCGTTATATGGCACGCCAGATAAAGGACCTGGCACGGGAAATGAGGCTGGGCCGTTATGGAATCCGGGAGCCCCTCACAAGCTGCGAGCTGGTGCCGTTAAACCGGCTGGACTTTACCCTGGTGCCTGGGGTAGCCTTTGACCTGCATGGCCGCCGCCTGGGCAGGGGTAAAGGATATTATGATGCCTTGCTGGCGGATGTGCGTGGTAAGACGTGCGGGGTTGCGTTCGATCAACAGATCGTGCGCGAAGTGCCCGTCGAACCCCATGACTCAGACGTGAACTGTATCTTGACGCCGACGCGCTGGATTGAGCTATAGGGGCGCCCGGTTTTGGAATGAGCTCGTTAGTTGAGAATTTGGAGCACGCCAGCCTCGTGCTGAGCGGCGCGGTGGGTTGCTACCTTTTGCTGAAGTGGAGAAAACGCCTGGCAAATAAGGAGGACGGGGCTCAAGCCAGCGCAATCGTGGAAAAAGCCCAGCGCGACGCCGAAATCATTTTGCGCGACGCCCGTCTGGCGGCCAGCCAGGAGGCACTCAAATCCCACGAACTGGCCGAACAGGCCTCGGCGGCCCGCCGGGCTGAGCGCTTGGAACTCGAGCGAAGATTGGCCGAGCGTGAAGCCCTGATTAATTCTCAACTCGAACGGGTCGTGGAGGGAGAGAAGAGCCTCAGCCAGCAGAAAGAAGCGCTCAAGAGACACTCGACCGAGATTCAGGAGCACCAGGAAGCCTTAACAAAGCTCGAAGAGCAAACCCGCAAGGAAATGGAACGCATCTCCGGGCTGAGTAAAGCCGAGGCCAGGGAATCCTTCCTCAAAAAAATCGAACAAGATGCTCTTCGGGATGCCAATACCCTCTCTCGCCATATCCTGGAGGAAGCCCGCTCCAAAGTGGAGGAAAAAGCCAAGCGCATTATCAGCCTCGCCATTCAGCGCTACGCCGGAGGGCACACATTTGAGAATACAACCGCCAGCATCGCCTTAACCGGCGGCGAAGATATAAAGGGACGCATCATCGGGCGGGAAGGGCGCAATATAAGGGCTTTCGAGGCGGCCACTGGCGTAACCGTCATGATCGACGATACCCCGGGAATGGTACTCTTGTCGGGCTTCGACCCGGTTCGGCGCGAAATTGCGCGGGAATCGATGCAAAGGCTGATCGCCGACGGTCGAATCCACCCCACGCGCATCGAAGAAGTGGTTAACGAAGTCAGCCAGGAAATGAATGAGATGATCGTCCGCCTCGGTGAGGATGCAGTGCTCAAAGCCGGATTGCCGCCGATGGCTCCAGAAATCGTAAAAGTGCTGGGAAGATTGCACTTCCGGCACAGCTTCTCTCAAAATGTCCTCGATCATTCCGTGGAGGTAGCCCACCTCATGGGCTTGATGGCCTCCGAGTTGGGCCTGGACGTTATTGCAGCGAAACGCGCCGGTCTTCTCCACGATATCGGAAAGGCGGTGAACCATGAAGTGGAAGGCACCCACGCAGTGGTCGGGGCCGACCTCATCAAGCGCTATGGCGAGTCGGACGCGGTCGTCAATGGCGTGGCCTCGCACCACAACGACGTGACGCCCATCGGTCCGTTGGGAATCCTGGTCGGTGCTGCCGATGCCATCAGCGCCTCACGGCCAGGCGCCCGTTCCGAGAACATGACCACTTATCTAAAGAGGATGGAAAACCTCGAAAAACTTGCCGCATCATTCGCGGGGGTTGAAAAGGCTTTTGCCGTCCAAGCAGGCCGGGAGTTGCGCGTGTTTGTTCAACCGGACCAGGTGGGCGACGAGGAGGCCTACGCGTTAGCACGGAATTTGGCCTCAAAAGTGGAGAACGAGCTGCAATACCCCGGCCAGATCCGGATCACGGTGATTCGCGAAACCCGCTGCATCGAGGTGGCGAAGTAGATGGCGGTTTGGAGTCCCGCCTTCAGGCGGTAAGCCGTTAGGAGGTGGAGAACCTTGGAGTCCCGGCGCATTTACGGCCTGAAGGCGGGACTCCGAACCGCAATATCGATCGCTGAATGTGCGGTTGGAAACTCTGTCAGCTCGAGAGCCTTCGCGCGCGAAGCGGCGTGAACGCCGCGCCCCGATGAAATCGTATCGCCAGTGCCTTACCGGCCTTCAGTCATCGTGCTAGGCAGGCCGTTCTCCCACCCCTTCGGGGAATTCCAAGGCCTGACTGACGCGTTGTTGCTTTCTTCAGTACTGGCGCACCCACTTGTCCCCAACGCGACCAATGCCAATAGCATCAACAAAAACGAGAGGATCGAAAAAGCTTTCATGATTCCGGATGAGCGGGCGTGACCTGGTCACCTTCCATCACTTCGCCCAGTTGCCAGCCCGGCATGACGTTCGCGATGCAGCGGTCCTTTTGCGCGCTGCGGATGATGACCTTGGCCACCAGCTTGCCGTTACGGTTCACCAGCAGTTCGCCATACTCTTTAACCCCTTGATCCAGGCCGATATTGAGCACCACGAAATTCCATTTGGGATCCGTTACCAATACCTTGCCCGTGAGAGAGGCTGGGAGGAAGACCGGTTTCTCAGGGCTGACGAAGCGATCCAACTCGGTCTGCAGCTTTGCGATTTTCTGGCCCAGCAGTTTCTTCTCATCCTGGGATGCATCCAAGGCAGCTTGCAAATCTTTGTACTGCTTGTTCATGGCGATGATCTGCTCCGGCTTTAAGCCGGTTCCGACATAAGCTTGCAAATCCGCCTGTGCGTCGTCGCGTTCTTTGCGGATCTTGTCGCGCTCTGCGGTGAGCTGATCGGCGCGCTTGGTCATGTTGGCCAAATCGGCGACCGCTTTGTCGCGTTCGGCCGTCGTGGCTTCCAGGTTTGCTTTGGTCGTTTTGAGATCGGCCGTGGTCTTTTCCAGATCTTTCTTGGTGCTGGCCAACTCCGTCTGCGCTGCGATCTTCGCGGCCTTTTCGTCTTCCCGCTGCTGTGTTATGGTTACAATCTTTTGTTTAACCAGGGAGAAATTCAAGCCGGTCACCGCCAGTCCGGCGATAATGGCGACGATGAGACTAATTCGAATCAACATGGTGCCCTAACAATTTAAACTTTCTGATTGAAAGTAGACATTTCCAGCCAATGTGTCAACGCTCCTTTGACCGTCGTAGCGGTGGGCCTCCGGGCTACCGTAGAGGGCGGCGTCTCGCCGCACGGAAAGGGCTCGATTTGGGGACCGCGCACCTTTTCCTCCACGCATTTTACTCTGCGCGGCGAACCTCCGCATATTCGAAATCGTTCGACGATTCCTTCACTTCGCATCTTTCCGGGCGGCGGGACGCCGCCCTCAACGGGACGCCCGGAGCTACATACCTGTTGCTACATACCTTGCCTGGTCGGACGCCCTGTCCTATCTTTCGGCCGATGTATTACCGACGATTTGGGCGCACGGAACTGTCCATGCCCGTCATCTCTTGCGGCGGCATGCGCTACCAATTCAAATGGCAGGACGTCACACCCGTAGAGATTCCTGCCGATAATCAAGCGAACCTGGAAGCCTGCATTCACCGGGCGCTGGAACTGGGCATCCATCATATCGAAACGGCGCGTGGATATGGCACTTCGGAAATGCAGTTGGGACGCGTTCTTCCAAGACTGCCGCGAGAGAAGATGATCGTTCAAACCAAAGTTGCCCCGAGCGCCAGCGCCAAGACATTCCTGCGCACATTCGAGACTTCCTTGAATTATCTGAAGCTCGATCACGTTGATTTGCTGGCCCTGCACGGGATTAACAACCGCCAACTCCTCGGCTATGCGCTGCAGAAAGACGGCTGCGTCGCCGCCGCCCGCCAACTCCAACGCGAGGGGCGAGCGCGCTTCGTCGGGTTCTCGACGCATGCGACCACGGATATCATCCTCGAGGCCGTTAACAGTGGCGAGTTCGATTATATCAACTTGCATTGGTACTTTGTAAACGACCTGAACTGGCCTGCGATTAAAGCGGCCGCGGCGCGGGACATGGGAGTTTTCATCATCAGCCCCAACGACAAAGGTGGAAAGCTGTACGAGCCGCCGAAAAAACTCGTTGAGCTGTGCGCTCCGTTGACCCCGATGCAGTTCAACGACCTTTACTGTCTCAACCGGGCGCAAGTCCACACCTTAAGCTGCGGGGTGGCAAGACCTGGCGATTTCGACGAGCACGTGGCCGCCCTCCAGTACTACGAGCGGATTGCGGAAACAATTTCTCCCATCCAAAAGCGGCTCGAACAGGAAATGCACCGCACACTGGGAGCCGATTGGTGCGCTCGCTGGTTTGAGGGGCTGCCACAATACGTCGATGCGCCCGGTCAAGTGAATGTCCTTGAAATCCTGCGCCTCTGGACCTTCGCCAAATCGTTGGACCTGGTTGGCTGGGGCAAAATGCGCTACAACTTGCTAGGGCAGGGCGACCATTGGTTTCCAGGAGAAAATGCCGCCAAAGCAATGGGGATGGTTTGGAACGGATGTCTGAATGGCAGCCCGTTCGCCAAACGCATTCCTGCAATTTTGGATGAAGCCCACCAAATGCTGTTTGAAAAACCGGTGCAACGCTTGAGCCAGAGCTGAGCCCCGGAAATGGTTGCAGGTTGCGGGTTGAAAGTTGCAGGTTAAGTAGCACAAAAGATTTGCGCAGCCCGCCTGCATTTCGAGAGATGGCAGTACGGACAAAAGCAACGGGAAGCGCCTTCTGGGATTCGTCCCTCCGCAGAGCTGAGAACGAACGCCGGCCGGCTGAAGCCGGGACCCCGAGCCTGGACCTTACTTTTTGCTGTCCTTTTTGGCGTCGGGCTTGTCTTCGGTTTTCAAAGCGTCGGCGGGAGCGGTGGAATTGAGCTGCTGCAGAACCGCGTCGGTAATGTCGTTTTCGTTGTTGCTGTAAAGGAAAACAGGCGTGCTATTGATGCTCTCAGCGGCGCTATCGATGACCAGGAAATAGCCGGCCGCTTTGGCCTTTGCGTTTACCACGTCGCGAATCTCTTTGAGAATGTTGGAGCGCATGCGCTGGCTCTGCTCGCCAATCGTGGTGCTGGCCTGGCGCTGATATTGGGTGATGGTTTCTTCCATTTCCTTCATGCGCCGCAGTTTCTCCTCGGCGGCGCTTTTGCGCTTGTCGCGTTCCTCGGTGGAAACGGCTTGGTCGTTCGCACTGGACAGAAGAGACTGATAATCATCTTTGACCTTCTTATAGTCGTCGAGCATGTTGCGCCCTTCCTTCTCCATGTCTGCGTTGCGGTCCTTCAAAGCGGCCTCGGCCTGCTTCTTCTTCCAGTAACCGTCAAATACCTTGCGCAGATCGACCGTGGCAATTCGGTTTTGCGCCATGGCGGTTCCGCCGAGCAGGCACAACAGGAGCGATGCAGTAATCAAACGCCGTAATAAATTCATAATCAAATCAGACAATCAGAAATCATCAGTTCAGCCAACTCAAAATTACTCAGACTTTCATTGAGCGCATCCCGAGCCACGCCCAGTGTAGCGCAGGCTTGCAGCCTGCTGTAACGCCGACATTCCTATCGGCAGGCGGCGTTTACTCAGTGGCCGTGCAGTCTGAAGAGTTCAGACGCATTCGTCGTGGAAAGCGTTACCAGGTACTCGCCATTAGTTAACACCGGAGTCTGCGGCACGTTATTCCAGACCTGCGGCGGCGTAAGCGCCAAGGTCGATTGCAGCACAAACTCGGGGGCGGTCGCGGGCCAGGTCAGTTCAATGATGTTGCCGAGGACAGTCACATTAAGAATCGGATTCTGAAGGCGAATCTTAGCAATGAACGAATCACTTGTACCGTCCAGAGCCGTTTGGAAAGCGCCGGCGGAAACGAGAAAATTGCTCGAGAGCGTCATTCCACTAATATAGGCGTTGGCCTCTGCGTCCACAGCGATGGCATACCCATAGTCGTTGGCCGTGCCTCCCAAATAGGCCGAATAGTGAACCGCCGTGGCGTTTGTGTTAAAGGCAACCACAAAGAGGTCGGTACCGCCGGAATTGGTGCCGCGGAAAAGACCAAAGGGGCTCACGACCGGGAAATTGGTCGACAACGTAATTCCAATCACGAAGGCCCGTCCTGAAGGATCAACCGCCACGTCCCACCCCGCATCGTTGTCCGTACCGCCAAACTGCGTCGAGTAGGCAATGTTGCCGTTGTTGTCGAGCTTGGTCAGAAAGGCGTCGAAGTTAACGGCGTTGGTTCCGTTCTGGCCGAGCGTCAGTCCGGAAACGCTTGTCGTAGGGAAGTTCGTCGACTGGGTAGCGCCGGTTACATAGGCGTTTCCAGACCCGTCCACAGCGATCCGGTAGCCATAATCGTTTTCATTCCCGCCCAAATAGGTCGAATAAGATAGGCCCTGGCCGTTCGGCGCAATCTTCGCAGCAAAGCCGTCGAACACGCTGACGGAAACTCCGGAACCATTCAGATTTGTGCTCACTGCGTTCGGGGTGACCGGAAAATTCGTAGAATCGGTATATCCGGCGACATAAGCAAAACCGTTTGCATCTGCGGCAATGCCTTCCCCTTCGTCCGTGCCGATGCCCCCAAAATACGTCGAGTAAATCAGGCTCCCACCCCCAGGAGCAAACTTGGCGACAAACACATCATCGTTTCCGGCCAACGAAGTTTGGGGAGCATTTAGCACCGGAAAATTGGTCGAGTACGTGAGACCCGTCACGTAAGTGTAGCCCGCGGAGTCTACGGCGATACCGCTGCCCACGTCTTTGTCAGTCCCGCCCAGGTAAGTCGAATAAACCAAAGCCGACCCGTTCGTGTTCAACTCGGCCACAAAAGCGTCCGTAGGATAAAGGTGAAAAGTCGAATCCGCCGTGCCGCTGATCTTGGGAAATAATGCGTTCTGAGTTGGGAAATCCGGCGAAACAGTAAAACCAGTGACATAGGCGTTCCCGGCTTTATCGATAGCCATATCGTACGCTCCGTCGTCAGCGCTGCCGCCCAAATAAGTAAAATACAAAAGCTTGGTGCCGGTGCTATCGAGCTTGGCGACAAAAGCGTCTCCTGTCGTTACTCCGCCCAGCATTTTGGATTGGAACGACGTGCCGGGAATCGACCAGGGGAACTGCGTTGAGAGCGTCTCGCCGGCAAGATAAACCGAGCCGTTGGCGTCCACCTTGATCGAGAGTCCCGTGTCCCCGGCATTGCCGCCAAAATACGTAGCATAGGCGAAAACCGGATCGATAACGAGCGGGTAATCACGATCGTATCGGCCGAGAGCGAACGAGACCGTATGAGAATCCTTTATGTAATACCGAGCGTCGACCCCCCGCTGAACACCCTTCACGATTTGATACGCCACCGGCGCATGCTGGCGCAGTTCGGCGTCGCCCAACCCCACCACCAGCTCGCCTCGGGGGCTAACTGAAAGCTTCTCAACACCCTCAAAGCGCAGATGAATCACCGAAGGATCGGCTTGGGGAGCAATGGTAAAATCGTACTCGAGTTGCTGGTGATTGCCATAGTAGACCAGGTCCACTCCGCGATAGAGGCCCGCGACTTTTACTTTGCCGAACATCGGAACCTGTGCGCGCCATTTGGCCGGCTCATTTCCCGTCAGGTAATTTATTTTTCCGTCCATTTGGTCTGCTCCGGACATACCGGCCCGCGCGTTGGCCGCCTCGAAGGCGATCCGCACCCGCCGAGTGGGAGCGTTGCGAAGCGCCAGGGCTTCTTCGCGCCGAACGGAGCCTGTTGCCGACGCCAGTTCCGGTTTGCGCAGCAGGAAATTTATCTCCGCGGGCGAAAGCACCAGTTGGTAATTGGGACCCCGCGCAAGAAAGTTTGTCGAGGCTGCGCTGGAAAGCGGGCTGGGTTCAAAAAACATGGGCCAACCGGCGCGGGAAAGCGAACCAGGCAACACCGCTGAGGAGGCCGGCACCGCCGAGGCCGTCAGCGTCAAGGCGGTGAGGAGTAAAAAATACAACATTGGATTTGCCGGCGCATCCGTCTCCTCGCGCCGGCGGCTGCGGACGTTTGCTCGGAAATGCTCGGCGATTCCAAAGTTCATACTAAAAACCCCGGGTGTACCCCACGCCGAATTGGAACTGGCCGCCGCCGCTGTTGAAGGGGTCATGGTGAATGGGAATGCCATAGTCGAGGCGGATTGGACCGATCGGCAGATTCAGGCGCAATCCCACGCCCCAGTTGTCATCGAAGTTATTCAAGCTCCAGGAGTAAGGGTTGACAGCGACGTTGCCGATATCATAAAAAACGGCAAACCGCACGCCAACGCCGTGCTCCTGCTCAATGATCGGAATGCTGTACTCGGCCGAGCCGAACCAGTAGGTGTCGCCACCGATGGGCTCGGTGAAGCCAGGCTGTCGCGGGCTGATGCTGTAGAATTTGAAGCCGCGCAGCGAATAAAGACCGCCCAGATAGTACCTTTCCTGGAACGGCACGTCACCCGACTGCAAGTTCTCGGCGACCCCAGTGCGGCCCACCAGTTCCAGAACGTGACCCTTGGCAAAACCTCTAAAGTACCAGCCGGTTTTAAGTTCGAGTTTGTAGAAGTTCCGATCGCCGCCCAGGGGGCCGCCGACGAACTCACCGTCCAATTCGGTGCGTTGGCCTTTATTGGGCAACTGAACGCTGTTCCGGGTATCGTAGGCTAGCGAAGCACCTAAGCGCGAATAGAGATTCCACCCCGTTTCAGCCAGAATCGCATCAGGCACGTTTGCCGGAATAACAAAAGGGGGTCCGGCGGCTCCGCCCGGCCCCACCGGACCCGAAGGGGTCCCAAAACCGGGCGGTCCCTGGCCTCCCAAGTTAGCCTGCCGGGGACCGAAGAACCCTGGGTTCAGGTTGATGGCGACATCCTCGAGAGTGTATTTCACGCTCCCAATCAAGTAATCGCTGCCCAAGGCCCGGGTCAGGCTGACGCTGGCGCCGCCGCGCACGACATCGTAGATGTTATTGAGGCTGAAGTAGGCCAGGTCGCGATAGTACAGATCCACGCCCAGGGCCAGTTTGCGCCCGAGAAACCACGGCTCGATGAAGGAAGCCAGGTAGTCTTGCTGCAGCGTTCCCAATGCGATGCGGAGGCGAAACCGCTGGCCGCCACCGGTAAAGGTCGGGGGATGAAACAGGTCAAAGTTTCCTTGCGTCATTTCCGCAAAACCAACCAGCGATTCGACCGAGCTGATGCCGGCCCCCAACGTAAGATTGCCGGTATTCTTTTCGTCAACCCCGATGACGAGATTCTTGTGGCTCGGAACATCGGTCCCCTCGGGACGCGTATCGACCTTCTCGAAGTACTGCAAGCCCTCCAAACGCAGCTTGCTGCGTTTGACCCGAACCATGTCGAATACCTCGCCCGGCGAGACGGCCAATTCGCGGCGGATGACTTTATCCTTCGTCTTCGTATTTCCCCGAATCTCAATCTTCTCGATATAAGATTTCTGGCCCTCATCAAGCTGGAAATCGAGGTCCATCGTGCCGGTCTCGGTATTGGGGATGCGAACCACGTTGAGGTTTCTGGTGGACGCACCGACGTCGATGTAACCCTTGGAACCGTAAAAATCCTCGACGTCTTCGGTATCGGTCTTCAAGCCCTTCGGCGTGAAGATGTCTCCCACATCCATCGGCAAACCGTTTGGACCGACCTTGCCGCGCTCACCTTTCATCGCGTGCACGGCCCGCAAACCGTTCGTGACGTCCGCAGTGCCGAAGATTTTGTTCCCGGTGAATTTGACGGCGCCGACTTTGTATTGGGTACCTTCGTAAATGGTAAATCGAATGACCATCGTGCGCGGCGTGGGATTAAGAAACTCGACGTTCTTGATCTCGAAGTCCAGGTAACCGCCCTCCCCCGCTTTGCCACTCCCGTTGCGATAAAAATCCGCCAGCTTCTCCTTGTCTTCTTCGAATTGTTCGTCCTTGAGCACGCCGCTGCCGGTAATCCAGGAGAACATCCAGTGCCGGCGGGTTTTGATGACTTTGCGCAATCGTTTTTGGGGGAAGGCCTGGGCTCCGTAAAACTCGACATTCACAATACGAATCTTCGGACTTTCTTTGATCTCAAAAGTCGCGGTGGCGCGGCCGGCGTTTTCGTCGATCGTGAAGGTGTATTTAACCTCCGTACGCGGATAGCCCTTTTTTTGATAGAGTTTTTGTATTTCCTGCGCGTCCGCAAACAGCTTCGATTCGTTGAACGGTTCGCCCACCTTTGCGGTCGTGGTTTTGCGCAGCTTGGCTTCGGTGAACTTTTTGTTGCCGCTGAATTTGATTTCCGTCAGGCGGGGATTGCCCTGGACCACGTAGGTGAGGACGATCCCGTCGACCGCGTTGGAAGTCGCCACCCGGACATTATAAAACAAGCCCGTGGCGTATAGATTGCGGACATCATCGTCCACAGCCGGCGGCAGGTACGGATCGCTTGGTTTGACCCGGATGTTGGCCCGGATCAACTCGTCGCCCACGGAGACCGGACCGATGTGCTGGATTTCAACTCTGGCTACTTTGGAGCCAAGCGCCTGAGCCCACGCCACCGGCGCGATGGCCAAGAGCAGCAAGACTCCGCAGAGGCGAAGCAGTTGATTCATCGTTGCTCGGTCAGTTTGGCACGTCGGCGTCGGTTATTTTGGCTGCGCTCTCAAAGCGCGTGTAGGATCGCAAAAATGTCAGGTTCACGTCGCCGGTCGGACCGTTGCGCTGCTTGGCAATCAACAGGTTCACCGGCACTGCTTCTTCCGCGGCGCCGCTGGTGGCAGCGTTCTCTTCTTCTTCGGCATTCGGCTTGTATAACAGACCGACCAGGTCGGCATCCTGTTCAATCGCGCCTGATTCCCGCAAATCCGACAAGCGCGGTTTGCGGTTCTTTTCCCGTTCCAATTCGCGGTTTAACTGGCTGAGAACAATGATGGGAACGTTCAGTTCCTTTGCCAACGCTTTGATACCGCTGGAAATATCGGCGATCTCCTGCTGCCGGTTCTCCGCGCGCCGCGCAGTAGAATGCAGCAATTGCAAGTAGTCAACCACGAAAAGCTTGATTTGGTACTGCTGCTGCATGCGCCGGGCTTTGGCACGCAACTGCAAAATCGACAACCCGGACGAATCATCAATAAACAAAGGCGAGCCCGCCAGTTTGCCGGCGGCGCCGGTCAGCTTGGGGAAATCGCGCTCGGCCAGAAACCCTTCCCGCACATTGCGCAAGTTCACTCGGGAGCGGGAACAGAGCATGCGCAGCACCAGCGACTCGGAAGTCATTTCCAGGCTGAACACGCCCACGGGCAACTTCTCTTCAATAGCCACGTGCTCGGCAATATTCATGGCCAGGCTGGTCTTGCCCATCGAAGGCCGCGCGGCGATTACGATCATTTCGCCCCCATGCAGACCGCTGGTCATTTTATCCAAATCATTGAACCCGGTCGCAATCCCGGTCAACATCCCCTGGCGCTGGTGGAAATCCTCAATGGTGTTGATCGCTTTTTTGACCAACTCCTTGATCGTGTTGGTGTGCGCCTGGACCCGCGCCTCGCTGATACGCAAAATATCGCGCTCCACCTCGTCCATCAAGGCATCGATCTCGCCCTCGTAACCATAGACACGGCTGACCACGTCCGTGCACACGTGGATCATTTTCCGCAGCAGGTATTTCTCCCGCACGATCTCCAGGTAATAGCTCAGGTTGGCGGCGGATGGAACCGTGTCGGGCAGGACCGAGAGGTAAGTGATGCCCCCGACTTGCTCCAGTAACTGGCCGTCCTTGAGCCGTTGCTGCAGTGTTATAAGATCGATCGCCTCGCGGCTGTCGTACATCTCGGAAAGCGCTTTGAAAATCGTCTGATGCCTTAGATCGTAAAAAACCTCCTCGCCGACCCTGAGTTTCTCGATGCATTCGCCCATGCAATCATTGGGCGAAAGCAGAATGCATCCCAAAACCCCTTGCTCCGCTTCGGCGGAATGGGGAGGCAAACGATCGATACCCGTTGAGGCGGCCGCGGGTTTGTGACGGAAAGAACGCTTTAAATCGGGTTCGGGGTTCGGCCCGTCCGGGATCGAGTCAATCATCGCGAGGTTAGTACCAGAAATTTGGCCGCAAGAGCAACGCAATGTTGATAACAGGCGAAAGTGAGTTGCCTGTGAATAAACAGGTCTAAGGCAACTGGCGCAACCGGTAGAAGCGCGGTGAGCCGAGCCCGCCCGATTGGGAACCGTTATCCAGAAATAAGAAGATCCCATTAGAGGACGTCACCGGAGCCGCAAAAGTATGCCAATTGGGCGTCACTAACGAGGAAGTCCATTGAACACGGAAACTCGAATTCGTCGTATCGGTCCACTGCAACAGAATTCCGTTGGTGGCATAGTGGACCGACGAAATCATTGGAATGTCCGGCACCAGGGCGAGACCTTCCAAAACACGGAAGTACTGAAAAGGCAGGGGCAAAACGAGGCAAAAGCTCGTTGTGGAATCTGAGGCCGTCAGCGTGGGCGACAAGGTCACCCAGTTGGTAGCACTAAGAGCTGCCTTACCTTGAAAAATATAATGAACGCCTGGCAATGAGTTCCAGGAAAAGCAAAGTGAGTTGCCGCTCACAATCGGATCCAACAAAACGATATTCGTTCCGAAATCCTGGAATTCGGTAGCTAAAATCGAGTAGCCGGCCGAGCTTCCGGTCACGTCGACCACCGAGAGAAACCATTCACCGTCCAAAGGTACTGGCTTTGAGTATTCGTAAATCACGATCACCTCGTCGTTGGTGCCTGGATTGGCGCTGATAAAATCATAACTGCCCAGACTGGGAAGAGGAGGACCTTTGCGCGCCACCAGCGTCACGTCGCTCGTGGGCGCGTTGACTTCAAACTGCACGCGAACGGCGTTGGGGCTGACGACGTACCGGTAAAAATCCGCGTTGTTAAACGGGCCCGTGTTGGTATTGGAGTAAGGCACGCCCGCGCTCAAAGTGATTACCGAATCCACATCAAAATCAAGCAGGAACCCGACACTGATCGTCGTTGAATTAGTGTTTTGAATTCCCAGATAATAGCGCGATCCCGCCACGAATCCAGGAACGGCGTTGGTTCGCAAGACCCAGGTTCCCGAGGTGAAGCCGCGCGCAAGCACCCAATCGCCAGCATTGGTCCCCGTTGGCGGCGCGTTTGAACTGAACACGAGGTTGACCGGCGCGCTTGCGCTCAGCAACGAGTTGGTCGAAAAATTCGCCCAGTCCGGCACGTCGACCTCATAAGCCTGGATCTGCCCCGGCCCGATCAGGTTGGTGAAAGGCTGGCTGTGGACCAGGGGGATTGGCACAGGGATGGAATTGGCCAACTCAAGGGCCAATCGCCAGCTTAACAAAATCGGCGCAGGATTAGTCGCCCCTGCCCGAGCGTCCCGGATCTCCAGCACCCATTGGCCGTAAGCAGACTTTCCAGCCAACTTGCCCAGGGATTCTTCCGGAAGATAATAAATGCCGTTTTCAGGCAAGGCACTGCCCGGGGTCGCCGTGAAGTTCGTGAACGGTGCCGCCGCAAACTTAATCGGAGTCACGCTAAGATTGGTGTTCTCGGTAAAGGTCAGAAAGAGCGGTTCGGGGCGCGTGGTGGAAACAGAGTAGAACCAGGCCGTATTGGATTCGCTGTTGCCTCCCTGGTTCATCACGATGGTAAAGAAAGTCGAATCGCCTGGACCGTAATTGATGTTAGTGGATCCCTTAAGGCTGACCAGCCCGGAGTCGTAGAGGAGGTTGGTTTCATAATAGAGCCGCATGTCGTCCGGGAGGGCAAAGAAATCGTAGTTTACAACAATGGTACCGGATGTTTCGCCGGCATCGAACGTATTCGTCACCGCCGCTGGTCCGCCCGAGAAGGAAACAGGCGTCGAGTTGGTGATGACCAACGTAGCTCCCAGGCCCGCAGCCGACTCGCCGCCACGGCCTGAGTCCAACAAGACCCGTGTGCCGTCCGGAGCCACCAGGCTTAAGACCAAATCAGAAACACGCGGGTGGTCGAGCCGCACACCCACCTCGACTGCCACAATCCGATCGGTATTTGTAACCATCAAGGTTGAAGAAGAAACCGCGTCGTCCGGAATTACCGTTTGCGGAGCGGAATTATAGATCACTTGCGGTGGCGGAGACGGGTCGATCACGAGACTGGCCTGCAGCCCTACGTCAACCGTGCCAGATCCGGTATTGCACGTGTGAACGACGTAGAGCCCGGGGCTCAATGGTGGATGACTCGTCTGGTCGACCGTTATCGCCCCCATGGTAACCGCCCCGGCGAGCACCAGACTGACACAGTTGCTCGACGAACCGTCGGCGGGATAAACCTCCAGGGAAACCGGCCCCGTTGCCGATCCAATCGTCGCAACGGCGGTTAAATTCGTCACCTGCGCCGGAACCAAAATGAAATCATCGCGACAAAATCCCGGCAGAACCGTGCCTGTGATGGTGCCGGCCAGATCCTGTTGGCGCTCGGCAAAGATCGAGGAAGCTACGTTTGTGGCGGGGTGATTGCTGGTCGTGGTCGTTATCAGCCACACACCCTGGGCATCCTGCCCCGAGAACTGGCGCAGGCTGCCCGGACCGTCGGTAGACACCGCTCCAGGCAGATCACCCTCGCGGCTATCGTCATAGACAAAGGTCTGTGATGGCGGAGAGGCGTTGGTCGAATGATTGTCCAAAACAACCGTGGCGGAATTATGCGAGAGCGTGGTCTCCAAATCGCCAAACGAGGAACCGGCAATCGTGTTTGTAATAATCACCCGCCGCAGCGGCAACGAATCGGCGGTGAGAAACAAAGTGTAAACCTCGCCGGGCCGCGCGGTGCTGCCGGCGTGAACCAAGGCCGGCTGCGGGAAACCGCGCAGAAGTTCGTTTCCTTGCGAATCGATCTGCGCAAAGGGCGGCCCGCTTACGTCAGCCACGAACCCGTATTCCGCGCCCTGCAATGATTCGCATTTGATCCCGATATAATACGCACCAGGAGTGGCGTTGGAATAAACGAGCATCTTTTCTCCTCCACGCCCAAGCGCCATATCTGAGGCAGCCAGTGCCGCCGGATTCAAATTGGTTAAACCAGGATCGCGTGAGACGCAGAGCTCGAGGTCCGCACTCGGCATCCAGATTTGCCCGGAACTTGCCGAACCGCCCGGGATCGGCGACAGGGGCTGAGTCAGGAAACTAAGAAAGACGGCGTTTGTGAAAGAGGTCTCGTTGGTAAAGACGTAAAAATGCCAGGAGTTCATCGTTCCGATGGTGAGGAGCCCATTGTTTGAACCAGGCAACGGCAGCGTGTTGGTGCCCAGGAGCGGGGCGTTAGCGCCCGCATGCTGGTGGAGCAGGATGGTCCCCACATCCGGCCCACCGTCGGTAAAGCTGTTGGTCAGATAGGTTACAATCGGCGCAGAGTTCGACATCGTCGAGCCGCCGATAAGGGTGAGTGCACTGCTGACCTGGCCATCTCCGCTGGATGCGACCAGTGCGTAATCCTGAGCCACATTGTCAGGCTGTTCGGCCACAGCATTGACCCCAATTCTGCGTCCCAAGACCGTAACAGAATAATTGCTACCCAAGGGCGGTTGAAGATAGACGTTCTCGATATTGTTGACCATGTCCGGACCGGACGATCCGCCAGGTTGCCAGGCAGCATTGAAATCAGCGCCGGCGGGGATGTCGTTGCCCAAAAAAACATTGCCGGTTTCCAGGTTGGTAACGATCAAATCGAGGTCGTTGACCAATTTCAAACTGACGACCGGGTTCCCTGCAGGATCGGTCCATACCAAAGTGACCCTTAATGGCAGATTCCGGGCATTCGGCGCGACGGAAATAAAGCGGGTGCGCCGCTGACCGGTCGTCAAGGCCTCCGCGGGACTTTGGTCGAACAACAACATTGGACTGCCAAAGGCGATGTTACTTGTCAGAGCCGG
>Ga0210409_10003507_pt1 | contig 17464 bp, 10 predicted proteins | sample IncBWH17MmetaG_FD_161649 | JGI IMG/M metagenome (GOLD analysis project Ga0210409, IMG submission 161649) | Forest soil microbial communities from Barre Woods Harvard Forest LTER site, Petersham, Massachusetts, United States - Inc-BW-H-17-M | ecosystem: Environmental > Terrestrial > Soil >... | reverse complement strand
GAGGGCCTCGAAGCCGGCCAGATCCCCCGCAGGGAGGGAGATGATGGGCTGGTAGCTGAGAACGAACTCCCCTCGCTCCACCGCCCGCCGGAGGTCGGTCTCGATCTGGAGCCGAGCCACGGCGCGCAGGTGCATGGTCCGATCAAAGACCTCGTAGCGAGCACGGCCCTGGGCCTTGGCTCGGTAGAGCGCGGTGTCCGCGTCCCGCAGCACATCCTCGGGGCGATCGTAGCCGGTGGCGCTCACCGCAATTCCGATGCTCGCGGTCGTGAAGACTTCTTGCTGGCCCACGGAGAAGGAGCGCCGCAGCTCCTCTCCGATCCGGCCCGCCACGCGGGTGGCGTCGCTCACTCCCCCCACGTCCTCCAGCAGCACCGCGAACTCGTCGCCCCCCAGGCGGGCCACGGTGTCCTCGGGCCGGAGGGTGGCCGAGAGCCGGCGGGCAATCCCGACCAGGAGTTCGTCCCCCACCGTGTGGCCCAGGCTGTCGTTGATCACCTTGAAGCGGTCCAGATCCAGGAAGAGCACCGCGAAGCCGTCCTTCCCGTGCCGCTTGGCCCGTTCCACCACGCGGTCGAGCCGGTCCATGAAGAGCGCGCGGTTGGGGAGTCCGGTCAGGAGGTCGTGGAAGGCATCGTGGATGAGCTGCTCCTCCATGGCTTTGTGGCGCGTGATGTCGGTCAGGGAGCCGGCCAGGCGGGTCGCCCGCCCGAACTCGTCGCGCACGGCCAGCCCCCGGCAAAGCATCCAGCGGTAGGTGCCGTCCTGGTGGAGGACGCGGTGCTCGCTCTCGAAGTGTGCGTTCATGCCCTCAAGGTGGGAGACGATCTCCATGCTCAGCCGGTCCCGATCCTCGGGGTGGGTGCGGCGGAACCACTCGCTGGGGTGGGTGGAGATCTCTGCCTCTCCTGGGCCGAGCATCTCCTTCCAGCGGGGGGAGAAGTAGACCTCGCCCCCGACCAGGTCCCAGTCCCAGAGCCCATCGTTGGCCCCGCGCGCGGCCAGGGCATAGCGCTCCTCGCTCGCTCGCAGTGCGGCCTCCGCGCGCTTCCGCTCCGTGATGTCGATCTCCACCGCGAGGACGCAAGCCTCGCCCCCCAGATCGATGGTCTCCGCGGAGGTCAGCATGACCCGCCGGTCGCCACTCTTGGTGCGGAGCACGTACTCCTTGTTTCGAAGCGTGCCCTCCACCTGCAGGAGGCGCCGGAGCCGCTCCCATTCCATCGGCTCCGCCCACAGGGCCAGCTCCAGCCCCGTCCGGCCCACGACCTCCTCGCGCGTGAACCCCCCCACCCGGAGGAAGGTCTCGTTGATCTCCAGGAAGCGCCCCTCTCCAAACGTACTGATGGTCACGCAGCCCGGGCTCGACCGAAAGGTTTTCGAGAACTTCTCCTCCGAGACGCGCAGGGCGTCCTCCGCGCGCCGGCGCAGCGCGGTCTCGAGCTCCAGGCGTTGGTTGGCGGCCCGCAGCTCGCCACTGCGCATCTCGGCCAGGATCTCGAGCCTCCCGCGGGTCTCACGCAACGCCTCCTCCGCGCGAAGCTGGTGGAGCTCGGCGCTCGCTAGGTCGGCGTGGCTCAACAGCATCTTCTCTGCCCGGCCCGGGTCCGCGAGCGGCTTGGTGTCCATGAGGGCGATCCAGGCGGGGCGTCCCTCACCCCGCAAGGACACGCCCAAGTAGCTCTCCAGGTCGGACTCCCCGACGATGGGCCCGGGTGTGAAGTGCAGCCGCACTCCCCGGGGGTAGCAGACGGTGCCTCCGGCCGCCACCTCCCGGCAGGGCATCTGCTGCAGCGGGTACTCGACGTTGGGGGCGATCTGCCCGTGCGCGCAGACCGCCAGCGTGCGGGCCAGCCCACCCGTGCCCGTTGCCTCCGCCACGAAGACGTAGGGCACGTCCAGTGCCCCGGCCAGTTCCCGGACCAGAGAAGCCAAGAAGATCGGACCTGTCAGCGGTAACCCCTCACCGACGTGCTCCTTCGCGACCGCTCGTGGCCATCCCCCTGCCTGCTGCCCACTTGTCGGACCCTCGCCTGCCATCAGCATGACCCCACGCCTCACTGCCACCCCCTCACGACGCCCGGCTCAACACCCGTCTCGAAACGCCAGCTGCCGGGTCGCGTCGATCATGGTTCTGCAACCCGCTTGCCAGGCCTCGCCTGAAGGAGGTGGAGGGTGGTCATCGTTGATAGGACGGGCCTTGCCGCCAAGGGGGGGCGGCCCGCTGCCGGCAGTGTCCGGGATCCGGGATCACGTCTTCCGGGACTCAGGACGGCTTCGGCGGAGGCAGGAGCAGAGGGAGCGGCCAGCCTGAGCTTCGGGCTTTAGGCCCGGTGTGAGGGCGTGTCGCCCGACGGCGTGATCGAGCACCCTCGGCAGGCACGGGGGACGGGCAGGGACAGCGCGAAGAGCTAGAGCTGGCTCCAGAGAAGACACCGAAGGCGCGGAGGGGGCATCCTCATCCGCAGCTCCCCTGGTCCCGTCTCCTCTCGCCCGGCCCGGGTGAAGAGGCCTTCGCCAGCATGGACGCAGGGATCAGGGGCAGGGGGACCACGTCGTCCACCGCCCCCCGCACGATGGCCTCCCTGGGCATGCCGAAGACAACACAGCTCGCCTCGTCCTGGGCGATTGTGGAGGCACCCGCTCGCTTCATGGCCAACAAGCCCTCCGCTCCGTCGGCCCCCATCCCGGTCAGGATCACCCCCACCGCGTTGGAGCCGGCGGCGGCCGCCACCGACCGGAACAAGACATCGACGCTCGGTCGGTGACGGGAGACGAGGGGGCCATCCGTAACTTGCACCGCGTAGTGCGCCCCGTCGCGGATCACGGCGGTGTGGCGATTGCCGGGAGCGATGAGAGCACGGCCCTCCGTGACGCGGTCGCCGTGGGCCGCCTCCTTCACCTCTATGCGGCAGGACTGATTGAGCCGGTCAGCGAAGGCCTTGGTAAAGACCTCCGGCATGTGCTGGACGATGACCAGCCCGGGGCAGTCTGGGGCCAGGCTCTCCAGAATGGCGCGCAGGGCCTCGGTCCCGCCCGTCGAGGCGCCAATGGCGAGCACGCGGTCGGTCGTGACCCGCAGACGGGGGCCAGTAAACGCCGGGAGGAAGCCGGCCGCGTGCCCCCGGTGGCCGGGCGAGGGGGCGGGGTGCGAGCGCGGCCGGAGGCGGGCGGCAGCCGCCCCCCGCAGGGCTTCTTCGAGCGCGACCGCGGAGTCCTGGAGGAACTCGCGGATCCCCAGCCGGGGCTTGGCCACCACTGCCACCGCGCCCTCTTCCATGGCCTGGAGCGCTCCTTGCGTCCCCGCCCCCGCGAGACCGGAGCAGACCACGACGGGGATCGGATCCTCGGTCATGATCTTGCGCAAGAACGACAGGCCGTCCATCCGGGGCATCTCCAGGTCGAGAAGGATCACGGATGGTCGCGACTGGGCCATCTTCTGCATCGCGATCAGCGGGTCCGAAGCCACGGCCACGCTGAATCCCACCCTCTGCAGGATCGCGGTCATGACCTGTCGGACGACCGCGGAGTCGTCGACGACCAGCACCTCCAGACGCTCCTGAGCGCGGAGAGCCCTCATGTCTGAGGCCCTTCCGTAGGAGCATAGACGGTCGGGCCCGCGCTGCGCATGCGGGCGTTCAGGCCCGCCACGGTCTCCGAGTGTCCCAGGAACAAATAGCCCTGAGGGCCCAGTCGGTCTATCAACCGGCCCATGACCCGCGCTTTGGTGGTAGCGTCGAAATAGATGAGAACGTTCCGGCAAAAGATCAGATCGAAACGATCCGCGAGCGAGAACGCGTCCGCGTTCAGATTGAGTCGCTGGAACCGCACGCGGGAGCGTATTTCGGGACCCGCCTTCATATTTCCCGCTTGCGGCCCCGTGCCCTTGAGCATGAAATCCTTGAGGTACGGGGCCGGGATCTCCTTGGCCTTGGCCAGCGGCCAGACCGCGGACCGGGCCTTCTCCAAAGCACGGGTGGAGAGGTCCGTGGCCAGGATGTCGATTTCCCATCCCGAGGAGGGCGGGAACCGGGCCAGGAAGGACATGGCCAGGGAATAGGGCTCCTCGCCGGTCGAGCAACCCGCACTCCAAACCCGCACGCGCCGCGGCATTCTTGCACTCTCGTTTCGCGCGACCCACTCTGGGAACACCCGGCTCTCGAGGAAGCTAAACTGCTTTGGTTCGCGGAAGAAATGGGTTTCGTTGGTGCAGATGCAGTCCAGCATCCGCACCCGTTCCTTTTCGTCGGACTCCACGAGCCGGTAGTAGGCCCCATAGTCGAGCCCGAGCTCACGGAGCCGCCGCGCCAGCCGCCCTTCCACAAGGGCTTTCTTGGCGCGGGAGAGGTGGATGCCCGCCTCCCGGTGGATGAGGGCCTGAAAGAGTCGGAAATGGCGCTCCAACAAGGGCGCCGGACCGTGCCGGAGGCCCCGGAGGCCGGTCGAGGTTCCTTCGCTCACCATCGCCTCATCACCACTATCGTGGGCTTCCCGCCCCCGCCTCCATCCGCCGCTCCTCTTTCCAACTCCCTGGCGGTGCTTATCCCAGTTGGTGGCTCCATGCGCTCGGCCGAGCCCCCCGGCTCAGAAGCGAACGAAGCCCTTCTCCGCCCGCTCCCGAACCGAACCCTTCCCGTTGCCTGCGCCCGAACCCGGCGGAGGGACGGTGAGAGTCTGGCCGCCACGGGAGGAGCGAGCCCTCAAGAGCCCGCCCCCGCCCCGGGCCCAGGCTGGTCCCGCTCCGCTTGGCTCGTTTCCCCGTCCCCGGGTCGCCCCTCGGGAGGGGGCGCGGCGGTCGTGCCCGCTTCCGGGCGTGCGATCTCCAGCTCGTCCAGCGACAGCAACTTGTCGATGTCGAGCAGGAGGACGAATTTGCGGCCTGCCCTTCCCATTCCGATCAGGCAATCCACTCGTACCCGGGTCCCGAAGGGCGGGGGTGGCTCGACCTCGCTTGCCGGGAGATCGATAACCTGGCTCACGGCGTCCGCCAGAACTCCCATCACCGCCCGCTCGCCATCCAGGTTCACCTCAACGACGACGATGCACGTCCGCTTGCTGATCACGCTCTCGGGAAGCCCGAACTTGACGGCCAGATCCACCACCGGCACCACGCTCCCGCGAAGGTTGATGACGCCGCGGATGCTGGGGGGGGTGGTGGGCACCTTGGTGAGGGTGTCGTACTCCAGGATCTCCCTTACCCGAAGGATGCCGATCGCATACTCCTCCCCGGCAATGCAGAAGCCGAGGTACTGGGCTCCCTCAGCCGGGACTGGTTGGCTTGCCATGATTGCCCCCTAGAACCGCTTGAAGTCCGGGTCGGTGCCTACGGCGCGAAGCCAGGCGCCACCCTCCGGCACGGGCGACGGGTGGTGCTCGCCGTTGCTCTTCCGCGAGACGGTGGGCGCGGTCGTGACCCGGGCCAGCGTGGTCGGCCGATCCCTACCCGCCTCCAGGCCGGTTATCTTGAAGAAGGACACGAGCTGCTGCAGAGCCTCCGACTGCGCTGCCATCTCCTCCGCCGTCGAGGCTAGCTCCTCGGTCGCGGCGGCGTTGCGCTGGGTCACCTGGTCCACCTGGGTCATGGCCCGGTTGATCTGGGCGACTCCCGAGGCCTGCTCGGCGGAAGCGGCCGTCACCTCCTGCACCAGGTCCGCGGTCTTGCGGATGCTAGGTACGAGCTCCCCCAGGAGTTGCCCGGACCGCTCCGCCACGGTTACGCTCGATGCCGCCAAACCGCTGATCTCCTTGGCCGCGGACTGGCTTCGCTCGGCCAGCTTTCGCACCTCCGTGGCCACCACTGCGAAGCCCCGGCCATGCTCCCCCGCCCGCGCGGCCTCAATGGCGGCGTTGAGGGCCAGGAGGTTCGTCTGGTAGGCGATCTCTTCGATGATCGACACCTTCTCCGCGATGCTTCGCATCGCGACCACGGTGTCCTTCACCGCCCGACCGCCCTCCTCCGTGTCCTTCGAACCCTTGATCGCCAGCTGTTCCGTCTGGCGGCTGTTCTCGGCATTCTGGGTGATGGACGCAGACATCTCCTCCAGACTGGAGGTTGTCTCTTCGACCGAGGCCGCCTGCTCGCTCGTCCCTGCGGAGAGGCTCTGCGACGTGGCTGCCACCTGGGCCGAAGCCGCTGAGAGTGCGGTCGCACCCGCCTTGACTTCGCCGATCGTCTGGGTGAGGCGCACCACCATCTCCGAGAGCGCGTTGCCGAGCGCGTCCCGCTCGGACTGGGGGTTCAATCTGATCGTGAGATCTCCACCCGCGACCGCCGCCGCCGCGCCCGCCATCCGCTTGAGGGAGGCCACCATGCCCTGCAAGGACGTGAGAAGGAGCCCGGTTTCGTCTGTGGAATCGACTTCGATCAGGACGTCGACGTCGCCCGCCCCGACCCGCTCCGCCACTCTCACGGCCTGGGCCAAGGGCGCCGTGATGCTCCGGGTAATGACGACTCCGACCACGCCAGCCACGATGAACGCCGCCAGGATCACGCCGAATACGATAGCGTTGGTGCGCCGCACGCTTTCCGCCAGCATGGGATCGACCGACTCCATGGCCTTGGAATGCTTGTTGGCGAACTCGTAGGCGGTGTCCTCTAAGCCATGAATCGGATCCTTGAAGGGCAGGATGGCCGCGTTCGCCTCCTGCGGCGTCTTCACCGTCCCCTCGCGAATCCCGACCAGCACTCTCTGAAAACCTTCCTCATATGAGCTGGCGTCTTTCCGCATGCTGCGGACAGTTTCCCGATCAGTCTCGCTCTGGGCGAGCCTCTCGAGCTCGTCCAAGCGCTCCTCGAGGCGCTTCTTCTGGTCCTTCCACTTGGCCAGGTAGTCCACCTCCTTGTCCGGCGATCCGATGTTGAGGAAATAGTCCTTCTCGAAGCGTCGCAGCCCCAAAGTGATCGCGCGGGCGCGCTCGGAGTGCTCGACGAGCGGGGAGCTGACCTTGAGGATCTCGTGGGCAAGCCCGGCCACCCGCTCGAGCCCCCAGTACCCCGCGGTCGCCACCCCTCCAATGAGGGCCAGGACCAGGCCAAACCCCAAGCTCAACCGCTTGCCAATCCGAAGGTTCTTCACCACTGACGTTCTCCTTGCCATTGCTGGCCTCAAGCCCCGTGACTCTGCGCTCGCGGAGCGGATAATTCCCCGTGCCTCGTTTCGCCTTGTCCCCGCACCGTCTCCGCCAGAAGCGCGGGCACGTCCAGGATCAGCGCCACCCGCCCCGTGCCGAGGATGGCGGAGCCGGCGATTCCGGAGACCCCCTGGAAGAGCCGCCCCAGGGGTTTGATGACGGTCTGGAACCCGCCCTCGAGGTTGTCTACAACGAGGCCGACCTGCCGTCCCGCGTCCGCCCGGACCACGACCACGTGCTCCCGGTGCCCCCGCCCCGCGGCGCCCAAACCGAAGAGCCGGCGGAGCCGGAGATAAGGCAGCGCCGCGCCCCGTAGGTTGATGACCCCGTCCCCCCCCGCGTCGCTCGAGGTGTCCGTCGGGAGCTCGAGGCACTCGAGCACCGCCTCCAGCGGGATCACGTAAGCCTCGTCCCCCACCCCGACGATGAATCCGTCGATGATGGCGAGGGTGAGGGGAAGACGCAGCGTGATGGTGGTGCCGATGCCCTCCTGGCTCCGGATCCCGACCTTCCCGCGCAGGGCCGTCACATTGCGCCGCACCACGTCGAGGCCGATCCCGCGTCCCGACAGCTCCGTCACCGTCTCCGCGGTGGAGAAGCCCGGCTCGAAGACCAGCCGCTGGATCTCCTCCTCCCCCTTGTGCTCGCCGTCGATGCCCCGCTCCCGGGCGCGCTCCAGGATCCGCTGGCGGTTGAGGCCGGCGCCGTCGTCCGCGATCTCGATGACGATCGTGGCCCCCTCGTGCCGGGCGCGAAGGGCCAGGGTTCCGCAGGGATCCTTGCCCACCCTCCGGCGCACGTCCGGCGGTTCGATGCCGTGGTCGAGGGCATTGCGGATCATGTGCGTCAGGGGGTCGCGCGCCTGCTCGATGATGCTCGTGTCCACCTCGACGTCCTCGCCTTCGAGGATCAGGCGGGCCTCCTTGCCCTGCCGAGCGGCCAGGTCTCTCACCGTCCGCACGAACCCTCGGAACGTCCCCCGGAGGGGCACGAGCCGAACCTTCATGACCAGCTCCTGAAGATCGAGGGAGAGACGGTCGACCTCGCCCTGCGCCTCCAGGACGGGGGCCGGGACCCCATGTTGCTCGAGCATCCGGCGGAGGCGGCCGCGTGCGATCGCGATCTCCCCCGTCAGGTTCAACATCCGGTCGAGGCGGTCGATGTCCACGCGGAGGCTGCGGTGCTCCGCGGAGCGCGCCGGCCCGGGGGAAACGTGTCCTTCCCCGAAAGGGGATCCCCCCGACCCCGCGCTTGGCGGCGGATCATCCCCGCCCCCCGCCCGGCGAGAGAGCTCACGAAGAAGTTGCTCATGGGCCGCGGTCAGGGCTTCGCTGCCGTTGACCGCGGCGGGGACGAGATCGCGGAGGGCGTCGACGGCCTCCAGTAGGAGCGTGACGAGGTCCCCCGTCACCGGAATGTCGCGGTCGCGCAGGCGGTCCAGCAAGTCCTCGAGGGTGTGGGATAGGCGCACGAGGCTTTGGAATCCGAGGGACGATGCGTTCCCTTTCAACGTGTGGGCGACGCGGAAGACCGCGGCCAGGAGCTCTCCGTCATCCGGACGCGACTCGAGGCCGACCAGGGCCTCCTCCATCATGGCCAGTCCCTCTTCGGACTCGCTCAGGAAGGTCTGGAAGAGGGCGTCGCGATCGATGTCAATTTCCATTGGCCTTCACAGTGCTTTCAGCCACGCGGCCCCGGTAGCGGTGTGAAAGATCAGCTTTCGGCCGCGATTGCCCCCCGTGTCTTGGCTGGAGATGGGCACTCCCCTCTCGTGAAGGAAGGCCACAGCCCGGTCGACGTTCTGCCCCCCGAGATGGCGCTCCCGCCGGCGGAACGCCTGAATCATGCACGCCCCCCCGAAGACCTTGGCTTCCACGCCCCGGGCGCGGGCGCCCAGGCCGACCAGGCGGGTCAGAAGGGCTTCCATGGCGACATTGCCGAACCGGGGCGAGGAGGTGCCGTTTCCGGCCCAGATGGGCAGCACGAAGTGGTTGATGCCCCCGATGCCCCGGTCCCGGTCCCAGAGGCACACGGAGACGCAGGAGCCAAGCACGGTCGTGACCGACGCCGGTTCGGCAGAGGCAAAGAGCTGCCCCGGGTGGAGGTACACGCTGGGAAGCGCGCCCTCCCCGCCGGGGGCGTCTCCACCGACTCCCGACTCCCCGGCGGACATCACGGAGCCGTAGCCAACGAGGCGGTCGCGCCCGCCGTGAGAGAGGTGCAGTAGAGGGCCACCGCCGCCTGCGTCGCCAGGAGGTCGAAGAGCTCGTTATCCAGGGGTTGGAACCCGCCCTTGTGCGGCAGCAGTCGGAAGAGGGCCAGGGCCCCCGTCACCCGTCCGTCGAGCTTCAGGGGGATGCAGGCGCTCAGGTGAGCCTCCTCGGAGGAAGCCCCCTCCCGCCCGTCGCGCTCCACGACATGGATGGTGCCCTTGCGGACCGCCCGCCCGATCAGCCCCTGGCCGACCAGGACCCGCTGAAAGGGGCCGGCCGCAATGCCGAAGGAGGCGATCAGCGAGAGCGTGGAGCCCATGGAATCGAGCTCGAAGAGAGCCATCTCCTCGGAGCCGACCAGGTTGGCCACGATCTCCTGTATGGTCGCCAGCACCACCCGCCGGTCCAGGGTGCCGTGGAGCTGGTAGCTGGCCACATAGAGGTTCGCGAGATTGGAGTTCTGCTGCTCGACGGCCAGGTATTCCTGAGAAAAGCGCTGGTTCTCGTCCTCCACCAGCTTGAGGCGGCTCTCCAGGTCGCGGCGCGCGGTTTCATGGCGTTCGATCTGCTGGCGCAGATCCGTGACTTGGCCGCGAAGCCGGCGCTGTTCGGCGGCTAGCCAGCCGCTCTCTTCCTGCAGAGTCTCGTTTCGCGCGAGAACGGCCTCGAGCTGGCTGGCCTTTCCCGCCAGGGCCGCCCGCTCGCTCTCGACGGCGGCCAGCCGCCGCCTCAGGTGCTCGTTCTCGGCAAGCAGGGTCTGGGCGTATCGCTGGGTCTCGCCCTGGACCCGCCGGACGTACTCGCCGTGCTCTTGCGCTTCTTTCTTCATCCCGAACCTCACTCGCCCAGATAGTCGCGAACCTTCGCGAGGAGCGCGACGGAGTCAATGGGCTTGGTCAAGTAGTCGTTGCAGCCGGAGGCATAGCCCGCCTCGACGTTCTCTCCCTCTCCGCGCGTGGTGACCATGATCACGGGTATCTCCTTGGTGGCCTCGCGCCGCCGGAGCTCCTTGAGGGCATCCAGCCCCGTCATGTGCGGCATCACGACGTCCATCAGGATGAGATCGGGGAGTTCGGAGACGGCCTTGGCCACCCCCTCCGCGCCGTCCCCCGCAATCACAAGCTGGTAGGGGCCGTTCCTCAAGATCATCTGTTCCATTAGGAGGGCCGTCTTCGAATCATCGACGAGCAAGATCTTCTTGCGTGCCATCTGTTTCTCCCTGAGCTCCAGCGGCGGGCAGGACTGCTGTCTTCCCGCGGCCACGCCGTCAATCCACGCCGGGGTGGTTTGCGCCCACCGCCGGCGGGGAGTTACTCAGCAACACTCTTGCCAGGTGGTCGGCGGCGGGCTCGGGCTCCGCTAAGCTCTGCCGGGCGCGAGAGTTCTCCCGCAGAGGAGGAGGCCCTCCTCAGCAGAGCTTCCGGGATCCCGGACCTCGGCGTCTCGAATCCGGGACGGCGCTCGAGTCAAGGCGCGATCGCTTGTGGCGGAGGGAGCGGGGGCGCGGGGACGCCGGAGTTTCTAGCGGCCGGAGCTGGGGAGGCGGATCCCGTGCTTCCTGATCTTCTCGTAGAGAGCGCTCCGGGAGAGGCCCAGCGTGGTGGCGGTGCGGGGAACGCTCCACTTCTCTTCCCGCAGCATGGCTTCGATGTGTTGGCGCTCCGCCTCCACCAGGCTCGCGCGCGGGCGCGCGCTGCCCACGGCCGGCACCGACGTATCCCGCAGGTCTTCCGCCTCCAAGACCGAGCGCTCGCTCAGCAAGACCGCCTGTTCGAGCACGTTACGGAGCTGCCGGATATTGCCGGGCCAGGAGCGCGAACCAAGGGCGCTCTCCGCCCCTTCCGAAAGCCTCACCCCGGGTCGGCCGAGCTCGCTGCCGATGCGCGGCATGAAGCTGCGGGCGAGAAGGACGATGTCGCGGCCCCTCTCGCGCAGGGGCGGCACGACGAGGGAAACGGTGTTGATTCGGTAGAACAGGTCTTCCCGGAACTTCTCTTCTTGAACCAGCCGCACCAAGTCGCGATGGGTGGCCGCCACCAGGCGCACATCGACCTGCCGGTCCCGCACATCCCCCAGCCTGCGGAAGCGCAGTTCCTCCATGACCTTCAGAAGCTTCGGCTGCACCTGGAGGTCGACGTCGCCGATCTCGTCCAGGAAAAGCGTTCCCCGGTGCGCCATCTCCATCAGGCCGGGTTTGGCGGTCACCGCCCCCGTGAAGGCCCCCTTTTCGTGGCCGAACAGCTCGGTCTCCAAGAGGTCCCGCGACAGGCCGGCGCAGTTGAGGTCGACAAACGACTCCTCGGCCCGGGGACCGTTCTCGTGCAGCCAACGGGCGAGCACGCCCTTACCGGTCCCGGTCTCCCCTTGGATCAGGACGGGGATCGAGGAGGCCGCCACCCGGCGGGCCTGCCCCGCAAGCTGGCCGATGGCGGGGCTCTCCCCCAGAAAAGGATCCACCGCCCGCCGGGCCTGCGAGGACTTCCCCACCAGCGAGGCCTGGCGCATGCGCTGATTCTCGAGGGCCCGCTCGATGACGACCAAGAGGGCGGGCAGCTCAACGGGCTTGGTGAAGAATTGCTCCGCCCCCTCCTTGATGGCCGCCACCGCGAGGTCGATGGTGCCGTGCCCGGTCAGCATGACGACGGGAATGGCCACGTCGAGTGATTTCAGGCTCCGGAGCAGCGCCAGCCCATCCCCGTCGGGGAGGGAGAAATCCATGACCACCAGGTCCGGGCGCTGCCGTTTGAACGCTTCCTGGGCCGTGACCAGGCTCTCCGCCTCCTCCACCTCGAAGCCCTTCCCGGCCAAGAAGCGACGCAGCGGAACACGCACGTCCTGGTCATCGTCCACGACGAGGATGCTGCGCCTTTCGGACATGCTTCACCCTCGCGGCCCCTGCCCCATCGTGGGCAGGGTTACCGCGAACACTGCGCCTCCCCCGGCTCGGTTAGCGGCGACGATGCTACCACCATGCGCCTCGACGATTCGCTGCACGATCGACAACCCGAGGCCCGTCCCTCCCCTCCGCCGGCTGAAGAAGGGCTGGAACATGCGCGGGATGTCCTCTTCCGGGAAACCCGGCCCCTCGTCCTCCACCGTGCACACGACATTGGGGTTTGGTTCCTCTCCCCCCAGACGCGCCGCCGCCCGAACCATCCCCCCCGAGGGCGAATGCTGGATCGCGTTCTTGATGAGGTTCTCGAAAACCTGCTCCATCCGGCCGACGTCCATGGAGAGCACGGGCAGGTCGGGCGCGGACTCCTCCGAGACCCTCACCCCGCGCTCCCGGGCCAGGGGGGCGCAGGAACGGAGCCCGCGATGGATGACATCCTGGGGCCGGGCGGGAGACACGCGGAGTGCGGGCGGCTTTCCGTAGTCCAACAAGTCCGTCATCAGGTGAGTGAGACGGGTCACCTGGGAACGCAAGAGGCTTGAAAACTCGGCGTGCCCCTCGCCCGTTCCCTGCTCGGCGTCGAAGGTGTCCAGGGTGGCGGAGATGCTGAAGAGGGGATTACGGACCTCATGGGCCACACCCGCCACGAGGGTGCCCATGGCGGCCATGGTCTCGCTGCGCCGGAGCTTCTCCTGCAGGGCTACGAAGCTCGTGATGTCTCTTACGGTGAGGATCGTCCGCTCCTCCTCCGCCGTCCCCGCGGCCGAGCGGTAGGCGCTCAGGTCCCAAGTCCGGGTGCCCTTCTCGTCCTGGGCTTGCACCGATTCCCGGGAGCCCGCCCGCCGGGAGGCCCGCACCACCTCGGCCGCGCTCGGCCAAGGTTCCTCCCGCCCCACCTCGTCGATGCGGTGCCCCAGCACCTCCTGGTATTCCTTTCCCAGTAGCTCCCGGGCCGCCCGATTGAGACGGGCGATGCGCCCCTCCCGGTCCAGGATGATCACGGCGGTGTCGACCGCGTCCACGCTCCGCTGCCACTCCCTGCCCGCGCGCTCCAGAGCGGCGCGCAACCCCTCCCGCTCGGCGTTGGCCTTCCGCTCGGCGGTGACGTCCCGGGCCAGGGCCAGCCGAGCGGGCCGCCCCCCGAAGGTGATCGCCAGGCTGGTCAGATCGATGTCGATGAGAGCACCATCTTTTCGGCGCTGCTGCCGCAATCCCAGGTGGAGGAGGTCGGCCCGTGGGTCGAAGCGGGTGGCCATGTACCGCTCGAGCTCCGGATCGCCGGGCAGGGCCAGGTCCGGAACCGAGAGCCCGAGGAGCTCCTCGCGGGAATATCCATATTGCCGGACCGCCGCCTCGTTCACGGCCAGGAAGCGGAGCGTCTCCAGATCCGACACCAGCATGGGCAGCGGATTGCCCTCAAACAGAAGCCGGTACCGCTCTTCGGAGGCCCCGAGGGCCGCCTCCGCGGACTTCCGCGCGCTAATGTCCTGAATGAAGCTCTCGAAGTAAAGGGTCTGGCCGCCCGCGTCCTTGACCGCGTGGGCCGACATCTCGGCCCAGAAAGGAGTGCCGTCCCTCCGCTTGAGCAGCACCTCCACGTTAGCTCCCTGCCCCCGCACCTCGTAGCGGGCGATCAGGCGGGCGCGCTCCTCAGGATCGAAGTAGACCTCGCGGTTGAGGTTCAGGCCGAGGACATCGTCGACCCTCTCGCAACCCAGGAGCCGAGCGAAGGCGAGGTTGGCGGTGATGACCGTCCCATCTGGCCGCGACTGGTAGATTCCGATCGGAGAGAAATCGACAATGTCTTTGTACTTCTTCTCCGACGCCCGCAGGGCTTGCTCGGCGGCCACGCGCTCCGTGATCTCGCGCAGCGCGGTGACACGGGCGGTCCGGCCTTTGTAAGGCACGGGCTTGGCGCGTATTTCGACGGGGAATATCGTGCCATCCAGCCGGCGCGCCAGATGGGCGTAGGGCTCGTCGGAGCTGTTGAGAAGGCGGGACGTGACGAGCGCCCGATGCTCGGGCACCACGAAGTCCAGCGGGCTTCGCCCGATCAAGCTGCCCAGCTCGCAGCCCAGCATGGTCGCGAGCTGGTCGTTCCCGTCGACGAAAACCCCCTCCTCGGTGATGGCGATCCCCTCGAAGGACGCCGCCGCCAGCCGCGCGAATCTTTCTTCGCTCTCCCGCAAGGCCCGCTCCCCGCTCTCGCGATCCAGCGATGCCCCCAGGATGAAAGCGGCGGTACGAAGGGTCTCGACTTCGGTCGGGGACCAGCGGCGCTCGAGGCGGGACTCGGCGAAGCCCAAGCAGCCCCACCACCGGCCCTCCACGAAGAACGGTACCAGGAGGACGGAGCGAGTATCCGAGTCCCTCAAGTGCGGCAGGTTGCCCTCCGGCAGCTCCCCGACCACCCCTACCACGGCCTGCCCCTCGGATAGCAGCGCCTCCCAGCGCGCCAAGCCCGAGCGTTTCCAGGGCATGCCCTCGTAGGCGAAGGGGGCGATACCGGGGGCGGTCCACTCTCGCCAGAGGCTGGCCCGAAGCTCGCCGTCCGGAGCCTGGTGGTTCTTGAGGATGTAGGCCCGGCTGCTATTGACGGCCTCGCCCAGCCGAGCCAGGGCTTCCGGCACCGAGTCCTCCCAACGGCCCGCGTGCAGGAAGCGAGCCGAGCAGAAGGCCACCGCTTCCAGGATCCGGTCCCGGGAGTGCAGGTCTTCCTCCACCTGCTTTCGGCCCGTGACGTCCTGCTGTGTGATCCAAATCGAGGTCAGGTACCCGTCTTCGACGATGCCGATCGCGCTGGCACGCGCCCAGACGGTGATCCCATCCGGCCGGACGCGGGGCGCTTCGCTGTCCACCAGCCGATATCCCCCCCTCACAAACCCCCGCAGCCCCTCCTTCAGCTCCGCAACCGCGGCCAGCTCGGACAGGGCCAGACCCAGGAGCCGTTCGCCGGCGGGGCGGCGCAACATCCGCACGAACGCCTCGTTGCACTCCGCGAGCCGGGCCGTCCGCAGGATGTGATCCAGTTGCTCCGCCTCCGGCCGCTCGAGGGCCAGGGGTTCGTCCAGGTCTAGGCGGGCGATTCCCTCGCTGCTGAGGGCTTGGAAGGTCTGATAACGATGCTCGCTCTGCCGCAGGGAGGACGCGAGGTCCTCCCTCTCCCGGAGCGCCGACTCAAGCTTCCGGACCACGGCCTCCCGCTCGGCTTGGGCCTCGCGCCGCGCCTCGGCCTCACGCTCGTAGGCGCGGAAGGCGATCAAGGAGGCCAGGCCCCCGACCAAGGTGGCGAAGGCGATGGTCACCCAGTGGGACTGCCACCGGCTGAACGCGTGGGGGACGAGCGACTCCTTCGCCGCCTCGAAAGAGAGCATCGCGGCAAAGGTGAACGCGGCCAGCACCGCCGCCCGGAAGAGGGGAGTCCGACCCCCCGCGAGGTCGCTCATGGTCGTCGCCTCGACAGGCCTCGGGCCGCGAGTCCCTCGCTCTCGGATCCCGGGCGGGAAGCGCCCGCCCCCCGCTCTCCAGGCGCGGCCCCGGTCGCAGCGCCACAGCCGGCGGTCAACCGACGGCGGGCAGAGCTTCCCGTACCGTCCTGCCGGGGGGGGCCGGAACCGGCCTGCTTCGCCCTGGGGGGGGACCCTTTTCCGGCCCGGCGGCCGTGGATGCGTGGCCGGGGTCGCCCCGGCCGCGGCATCGGAGACGGTGGTAAGACTTGCCTCATCGGTCAGAACCACTTCCAGGGAGCCAGCCGAAGTGACGACGCCCTCACCACGAGCATCCCCTGCGGAGGAGCACGGGAGCGGCAGGAGTCACTTTCGGCGTCTCCCCTGACCCGGATCCGGGCGCGATATCGGCCCCATCTCCCCCTTGCGGCCAAAGTGCCGGTCTCGGGTGGGCCGCGCGGCCAAGCCCTTCCGGCGCGCACCTACGACGCGCAGCGGCATTTCGGGTCTCAACGAGAGTAGCAGAAACCGTTGGCGGATGGCGACGGAGCCAGGAAGCCCGCGCCCGGCAAGGCGATTTCAGGGTCAACTCCCTCGCCGCCTTAAGCGCCCGAGGCTCGGCGGAACCGTCTCCGGACCGCTCCCGCGCTCTCCTATCCTGAAATCAAGACGACCGTGCGAGATCCTGGACCCCTGCCTTCGCCTCCTCTTTCCCGGTGCCAACGTAATCGCATTTCCTTCCTCGGGTTAGCGCGACGGCAGCTCCCGGTTCTTCGCTGGCCCGGGCCTTGCACAACGATCTCGCCGGTGGAATCGGGACGATTGGAGCTACCGTGAGCCTGAACGGGAACCTGGAGGACATACCGCTCCTCGACATCCTTCAGATCATCGCTTTCAGCCAGAAGACCGGATATCTGACCGTCCAGGCTTCCGGTGGCGACGCCGCGCTGGTCTTTCGTGACGGCCTCGTCGTCTCCGCCACCACCCCCGACAGCCTCCCGGCGGACCCCCGCGTGGCTCAGCTCTCGGAGGAGAAGCGGGCGGCGCTCATCCGGCAGCGGGTCGAGGTCGCGCTGGAGCAGCTCATCCGCCTCCGGGAGGGGGCCTTCTGCTTCCACCTTACCGCGGAGCCGCCGGCCGCGGTGGGGTCCCACGACATCTCCTCGCTGACGCTGAGCGAGGGGATCAAGCCCGAGGAGTTGCTGCTGGAGCTGGCCCGGAGCATGGATGAAGACCGGCGCGACTCCGTGGCTCTTGTGGAGTCCGGCTTCGCCGAGCCCTTGGGAGAGCCGGGGGAGGCCGTCTCCACGGAGGCGGAGACGGTGGAACCCGCTCTTCCGGAGGAGCGGCATCCCGCTCTCGACTCTCCCCCCGAGACCGTCACGGACCCCCCCGCTTCCGAACACCACCGCATCGTGCTGCTCCTGGAGGACGAGGACGACCTTCGAGAGAGCCTGGCCCAGCGGCTCATCGACTCCGACTACCAGGTCGTCGAGGCCGGCCAGCCTTCGGCGGCGGTCAAGAAGGCCAAGGGCCTCGGGGACGTCGGGCTGCCCTTCACCTTGGTCGCCGACCGTGGGATGCCCACCTCGGATGGCTCCTCGTTCAACGGCGGCTTGGAGGTCGTGGAGCGCCTCCAGAAGGCAGGCCTCCATCCCCCCGTGCTTCTGATGACGGACCGGATGACCCGCACGCTCTACGCCCGCGCCAAGCGGGTGGGCGTCTCCCGCTGGGTCTTCAAGCCCGTGTTGTCCCGCCTCGACCCCGCCCAGTTCGACGCC
>Ga0210409_10003506_pt1 | contig 17467 bp, 33 predicted proteins | sample IncBWH17MmetaG_FD_161649 | JGI IMG/M metagenome (GOLD analysis project Ga0210409, IMG submission 161649) | Forest soil microbial communities from Barre Woods Harvard Forest LTER site, Petersham, Massachusetts, United States - Inc-BW-H-17-M | ecosystem: Environmental > Terrestrial > Soil >... | reverse complement strand
CTGTGCCGGAAGATGCTGGCCGCCTTCTCCAGCATGGCCAGGGGGTCCACCTGGGGCTGTGGCTTGGCCATCGCGCTGAACGCTTCCGCCAGCCCCTTCATGGCGGTCAGCGTCATGGTGAGCATCGTGGTTTGCATGGCCTGCAGATCGCTCTGGGCTGGCGCGGCGGCCGCCGGTGCGCCGGGGGTCGGCTCGATGTCCGCGGTGTACTCGCGGGGCATCCCTTCGATGGCGAACACCGCCGTCGTTTTCACCTTGTCGCCTTTCAGCGTCCGGCCGATGACGTTCACTTTGTACTTCCCGCCGCCCAGGTGCTGTTTCAGCCAGGCCAGCGAGAACTCGCTGGCGGGGATCGTCGTCACGTAGGCCATCTGATCCCCGCGCACGCGCATGATGACCGCCTTTTCGCCGGCTTCCGCGAGCGCATCGAGCAGCGTCTGGATGTCGCCTTGGTCCATTGCCTCATCGCGGACCGCCTTCCACCCCGGTCGGAGCTCGGGGACCGCCGGCGGCGCCGCGGCCGTCGACGGGTCCCGTTTTTTGGGACGGGTCACGGCCCTACCTCCGGCGATTGATTGAGGGTCCCGCGGCGGGCGCTGAGACCGTGAATGACGATCCCCTCCTTATCCTCCATGCCATTGCGGGAGCGTAATCGGGCCTCGATGAGATGGACCGCGTCCGAGGCATTGGAACCATTCCACAACGGCACGCGCACGATGAGGCGGATGTCCCAGGTCACGACATCGACAGTTGGCTCACCGTTCATGCCGTGCCCCCTGGCGCCTGGCGTACCTTCGGCTTCTCCCCGCGCTGCTGGCGCGTGGTGACGATGATGAGCTGCTCGACCGCCGTCACCTGGGCCAGCAGATCCTTGAACATGTCGAGCGAGAGCCGGACGACGGTCGGCGTCATCGCGAGCGCCGGCATCACGCAGATGTACACGCACATCTTGTCCCACACGAACGTGTACCCGGTATCGGGATAGGCGTCGGCCGCCAATCCCTTCGGGGGGTCCTCACCGATGGCTTTCTGCACGGCGTCCGCCATCGCGGCTTCCCGGGGCGTCAGCACGCCGGGACCGGTATCGACCACGTGTTTTTTCACCGTGCCCCCGTGACGGCGCATGCCACCATCCCGCCGCCATTGACCGCGTTGCCCGCGGCGAGATAGTGATCGCCAAACGAATCGGTCCACTTGTAGACGGTGCACCCATCGCGCGAGAACATGGCCGACACTTTGACGGAGTCCGGCGCGTTGGGACCGTTGACGTACCGACCGCCCACCGTGCATCCCGAGAGCGCCAGCAGCAGCAGAACGAATCTCATCCCTGGCTCAGGCGATCGCGGAAGGTCGGGACCGGCGCATCGGCCGTCACCCCGTCCGCGGGCGGGGCGCCCGGCGCGGGGCCGTGCAATCGCAGCACGCGGACGCGCGCCGTGGTGACGTTCTCGTCTTTCGCGAAGATGTGCGCCGACAATTCGGATTCCGCGGCATAGAAACTCACCATCGGGAGCCCGTTGAAGTTGTAGAGCTCGACCAGATAGGCCGCGTAATCCCCACGCGCGGCCGCGAGCTCGTCGGTCAATGTTTTGACCTGGCCGTTTAGCTGATCGACCCGCTGGAGTCGCGTTTCGCTGACCTGGTGCTCCGCGCGGAGGTCGAGTCGCAACACGTATGCAGTGACCGCGAGCCAAAACATGACCAGGACGAGCACGGCGCACCCAAATTCAACCAGGACCACGGCGCGCACTCCGGGTGATGGGGATGTCATCGTCAGCACAGATCCAACGGAGATAGTTGGCCGTGTTCAGCAAATCGCGGCGGTCCCGCCAATCGGCCAGGTACATCCCGTGGTCGACGGCGAACTGACAGACCCGCACGAGCAGCGAGACGGTCGGCGCGTCGATGTCCAGCGTGACGGCGATCATTCCTGATCGATGGCTTGCAGCGCGTTCACTTCCGGCCCATAGCCCTGGCGAACCAGCAGCGCATCGAGCGTGATCCGTGCGGGCGGCGCCAGCAGCTGGCGGACAAAGTACGGCCCTTCGGCATCGAACACCCGGGCAATCTTCTCGCGGATGTACTCCGGGTACACCGGTCCGGAATCCACCAGCAGAATCGACAGCGCATTCCGGCGAATCGCCCAATTAAAGTTCGGATCCATCGTTGTGAGCCAAAGAGTCTTCACGGCAACAGTCGCGCGTGCAGCACCGTCGGCACCGCCCAGGCGAAATGATGGGTCACGTAGGTGACCGGCCGTTTCAGCGCGGCGTACTCCGTCATCGCCGCATCGGAGTACTCCGCACCCATCGCCTCAAAGAGATCGTTCGGCCAGGGGTCGACGGCGCGCGGCAGTGACTGCCCCGCGGGATTCGACTTCACCCAGGTCAAGAGATGCGTGAGCGCGGCGCGCACTTTGGGCGTGGTCCGGAAGTAGTCGGGGCCGCCCAGGTTCCGGACGAGCCGCGCAGCCGCACAGAGCGGCACGAGATGGTAGTACGTGTACCAGAGCGCGCCTTCTCCCCTCAGCATTTCAATCGGGAGCGTCCCATCGGGGGCGATGGCCTGATCGATGTGCGTGCCGAGCAGCGTGACATCGGCGGCGATGTCGAGCCCGGCGTGATGGCCGCCGAGCAGCTTACCGAACTGTCCCCAGGCGCCCCAATTGTTTTTGTCGTTCTTGATGGCGTCGCACACCGGCGCGTAGACGGCGCGGATCCAGTCGGCCAGGATGTCCATGCCGAGCAGGATGTCCGCCAGGATGAGCCCAGACCCGAGCTCGGCCATCGACAGCTGGCCGTCGTGGCCACTCACGGCTTTGTTTCCATTCGCCCACGCCTGAAGGATCCCCATCGCGTGCGCGTGCGCATCCGGATCCCCATAGAGCGCGAACTGGACCGCCGCGAGGTACGCCGCGGCGGTGTCGCCCGTCAGCCCGTCAACGGCTTTCGTGAATCCGGCCGGGTCGGTGTACCAGCCGGGAACGTTGTAGTCGGCCACCGGCGCCGGTGGGCGCCGCGGATCGTAGGCCACCGTCACGGCGCGCAACGCGCGCGCCCGCGCGGCGACGCCGGCGAGCTCCAGCGGATCATAGAATCCCGTCATCTGCGTTTCCCCTTCAAGCGATGCCGGGGGGGTGCTTCCCCCGGCGGAGGCCGATGTAGCTGCCCGACGACACTGTCTAACAGTCGTTCCACGAACTGCACCCGGGCGCGGGCCGTGATGGGTCGATTGCCGTCGAGATCTTCTTTCACCTGGAGGCAAGCGACCGAACAGGCCCACAGCACATCGGCCAACATCTCGCGATCGTCGACGATGGGCGCGCGCATCACGTCGCCACCCGTTGCTCCGGCATCACCGGCCACTTTCCCAGTAGGCGCGCCGGTAGGGCGCCATCGGATCCGGGACGAGCCGCGCACGCAGCCACACGAGGAGCCGGGTCATTCGCCAAAGAACGGGGGGCGGCCCTCAATCCACGCCGCCCGTGCCGCCTCTAGCTTTTCGATGTACCGCGCGAGCTCGCGGTGGGCGGTGAGCACGGCCGCCCGACGCCCCTCTTCCTCCTCCAACGTGGTCGGGATTTTACCACACTCCACGTTGGTGACTTGCACTTTCGCGAGCAGCCCGAGCGCGGCGGGGGAGACAGCGACGCCCCACTCGGTGAACGTCCGGCCCATGATGGCGACCGCGGTCTCAACGGCTTCCGCGGGCGGTTCGATGGGACGGAGCCATTTGCGCGCTCGGTCCCGTTGTGCGGCGTTGCGGGTACGCTCTTCTGCGGTTTCGGGTGGCAACATGGTACGGCCCCTGGCTCGGGTGAGGGGACTGGGCCGCCGATCAACCTGGCGACCCGGGGAGGGTGTGTCAATTGCGGCGGTGTGGTAGCATTCACAGCGTTTGCGCTGTCTCTGCTACCGCAGAACGTCCCGGGACTGGCCCGAGACCGCCCCGGGGTCAGTGGTCGGGAGGGGCCAGGATCTGCACGAGCCCCAGCCAATGGCGCACGCGCTCCACGACGTAGGGCGGCGCCCAGACCTCGATTTCCGGAAACGGCACGCCCCGCCAGTAGTCGAGCACCGCATCACACCCGGGCGGCCCCGTCTCTTCGGCCACGCGCAACAGCGCGTACATCCGCTCGGGATAGAGGTTCACGCATTTGTCCCAGGTGGCAGCGTCGACGCGATAGAGCACCGCGCCGGCGGTGGGCGGGGTGGCGAGTCCGTCCCAGGCGGGCGGCGCTTCCCAGGCTTCGCCGTGCCGTTCAGGCGGGGGCGCGTCGCCATCATCGAGCGCGAGCGCCAGCTGGCGCGCGGTGACCCAGGCCGTGAAGCGTTTGCGGAGATGGGGCGACATCGCGATGTACTGGGCGCCGCGCGTGGCCCGCCCAAATGCATCCCAGATCGCGACATCCACGCCCGTGTCCGCCTTCGCGAGCTCGCCGGCGCGGATGTCGTGCAGCAGCTGCCACTGATTCCGGTGGCCTGGCTGGCGGCCTTGTTTGGCCGGCGCCAGCAAGAGCTCGGCGACGAGCCCCATTTTCGCGAGGTACGTGGCATCGTCCGCGGCCGGCGAGACCACGACGCCGCGATCCAACGTCGGCGCATCGGCCACGATGCCCAGCTTGGTCGCTTCGCGATCAATGGCCACGACCCACCGCGTCCAGAGCCGCGCGCGGTAGCTATCGAGCTCCCAGGCGGCGAGCTCGCGATTTGTGAAGATCAATTCATGCAGATGGGGGTGGAATCCATTCCGCATCGAGTGCGTGAGCTCCAGCGCCCGCACCATCCCGGTAATCCCGAAGGCGGCCGCCAGCTGCTGGGCATGTTTCCCCTGGCGGACCCGACGCATCGCGCGGGTGACCAGCTGGCGCATCTTCTGGCCGTCGTGGTACGCGCGGTGGGACGTCGTGAGCGTGACCAGGTAGCACGCCCCGCCCGCTTTCCGCGTCTCGGCCATGAGCTCGCGCAAGAACTGCATCCGGGGACCGATGAGTCCGGCCACACACCGGGGGCATTGCCACGGGGAATTGCACCGGAAGAGCCCATCGAAGACGGCCACCGTCGGGTCCGCCATCGACCGGATGATCTTCACCGGCTCGGCCGTGAACTCCGCTTTGCCGCCCGCTCGATGCTTGAACCGAAGTCGCATCCCGCAGCATCGGACCGCTTTCGTGGTCCCAATCCGAGCGACTAATCGTAAGAGCCCATATACCACGGCGTTACGATCGCGCGCTTTCTCGCGCCGCGTGTCGGCGGGGAAACAACGCTCCGTGTGTACTACCGAGAGAGTCATCGCCGGCTTTCGCTTGCCACGTGCGGCGATGCCTTCGGCTTTTTATCGGTCTTGGTTCGGAAGGTGATCGGCTCGCATCCGAGCGCGTAGGTCAGGGTGACCGTGTCCCCATAACAGGACGCGTACGCGATCGGTGGAGATGAGCTCGCTGGCCAGGTATTGCTGGGCCTGCGTCTTGCCCGCTTGTGTCTGCCAGATTGGCCGGATACAGCGGAGGTTGCTAGACTACCTCTTATACGTAGTTGACGCGCGCCAAAAAGCGACGCCTTGCCCCCCCGGTGCGCGCCTGGCGGCGTTTCGACCGATTGGAGACTACTGGACTGCGGGTCGGGGGGGGTAGCTTGTCTGAGGGGCATTTCCGGGGTTTCCCCGTAGGTGAAGGCGGAACGACAGTCCGAACTGAACAGCCAGCTGGGTAGGAAGGACCCGGCGGGCGGCCTACGGGGAGCTCCATTGCCTCACTCCCCTAACAGACGACACCGACCCCGGACGCGTTACGCCGCGGCGGGGAGTGGCTTGGCCGGCGGGAGCGACATCAACCACGTCGCGTAGCTGACCGAGTAGTTCGGATGCGGCGGCTTGTCCGTCCGCCAGGTCTGAAGCCCCGCGGTATCGCCCCGCAGGTACATGTCGTTCAGCGTGGTGATCCGCTCGGCTTCCTTGGCGCCCCCACTCAGGGCGACGAGCACCGACGCGACGAGCGCGCCGGCCGGCCCGAGCTGGGTTTCCAGCGCGGCGACGATGTGATCCCAGACCTGTTGCGGGATGGTTTCGCTGGGCGTCGGCGGCGGGTTGTTCGGCGGATAGGGCGGCGGGGTAGGTACGGTCGGATCGGTCATGGCGGGTACCGGTGAGAGAATGGGAACCAGCGGCTGGGGAGCACTCCACAGCTGACGAACACAAACAGCACGAGCCCCGCGACCACGACGCACGCGATGACCGCTTTCAGATTCGGCGGCACCGGCACGTAGGTCATGAACGCCCAGAGCAGCACGACGGTAATCACCACGACCAGCGCAGCAGATTCGGTCACGGGACGGGTTGGCGAAGCGTGTGCGCGCGCTCGGCTTCGCCGGATGTGATGGGACTGACTGAGGCAATAATGACATCGATGAGTCCCACGCCCAGCGCGGCGAAGTGTGCGCAGACGTCCGCCTCACCGGTTTCCCACACTTCATGCGGGTCATCGCTTTCGTAGAACGCATCCCAGACCACACGCCCCGTCGTCTGATTCACGGCGCGGTAGCGCCAGATGGCGACCCGGCCGACAAACTCGCGCGCGAGCGGCGCGGTCCGGCGATTCAGGACGGGCATTTCAGGCCGCCGGTCGGTAGCGCCGGGATGGGGCGACCACCGTATCCCGGGTGATGTTCACGCGCACCACGTGCATGGTCCGCATCGCGTGCGCCTGGGCGGCCTGCAACCAGCTGTGCGTGTCGCTCCGGTTGGGGGAGTCCTGGGCCGCGAGCGGACCACAGCTGACACACACCGTCGCCAGATGGTAGGTCGTCTCGGTGTCGATGATGATGTTGGAGTCACGGCCCCGCGTCACAGTCGTCGCATGTCTGGTGAACGGTGGGAAGGTTGGCGGGTGCGTGGCCCTGCTGAGCCCGAGCCCGAGAGACGCACGCTACGTCGCCCGCCGCGACGTTCCTCTCTTCCGGCGAAACTGGTTATAGGCTAGCGCGACGGCGGCGGCAAGGATGGCGAGCGCGACCGCAAGCGAGCCATCCAACGACGCCCCGCCGATGTTGACATCGCCACTTTGTGACGTCGGATCTGGCGACGCGCTCGCATCCGGAGTCGGCGCCTGGCTTTGGAAATACGCCGCATACCGCAGCACCTGGGTGACGTACGCTTGGTTGAAATACTGGCCCGCCGGGACCACGCGCGAGCCGCCCGCGTGCAGTGCAACGGTCGTATCCGTCGCTACCGGTTTCCCGAATCCGATCGTCGGCCGGTACCCGCCGTTGTACACGCTCGCGGCCGCGCCCCAGTCCCCGCCGGTTTGCTGCAGCGCACCGAGCAGCACGCGCGTCCCGAATTCGATGTTCAGGTTGGGGTCGAGCAGATCCGTCGCCTGGCCGGTGAATCCCATCCCCTGGGCCGTCGCGAAATTCACCTGCATGAGGCCCATCGACCCGCCGCCCAGGCCGACGTCGCCCTGGGCGTTCGGGTTGAACTGGCTTTCCGCGCCGATGATGCCTTTGACGAGTGCCGGGTCCACGCCGTACTGCGCCGCGATCGGCAGCAGCACCGCATCGAAATCGTTTTCGCGCGAGAACATCAGCGGATCCCGAGTGCCCGGGCCTTCAGGCAGATCAGACGCAGCTGCTGCAGTGTCAGTGCGACGCGGACCGGCTCATCGGCCCATCGAAAATGCAGCACCACCGCACGGAGCTCGCCCCCCTCCGCGCGCACCATCTCCAGACGAATACTCGTGACCCGCATCAGCGCGAGCTCGGACATCAGAAAAGCAGCAGATACGCGAGCAGCGCGCCGCCGATCCACACCCACCGTGGCATCCCCGCGGCCGCCGGCGCCGGCGTGCCCCCCGGTCCCGCGGGCGCGTACGTCACCGCGCCCGACGTCGGATCCACCACGGGCACCGTCGGAATCATCGGCGTCGGCGCCATCGGGTTAAGCGCGCCGCCCGGGAGATACGGGTCCGGCGTCGTGTCCCCCGCGTCGGCCAGAAACGGCTCGCGGCGGGTCGGGGTCCAATCGCGTCGTAATGGCATCAGAACTGATTCTCCCAGGTACAGGCGAGCAGTGAGCCCATCCGAAAGCGCGCCCCGTAGAAATGCAGCACCGGATTGACGGTGTCCGCGGCCGGGGTGTTGTTGCCGATGTAGGGCATGAGCCCGATACTGGCCGCGGGACCGACGCCCGGCGCCGGCAGTGCAGTCCCCGCGATCCAGCTGGTTTGCGCCGCGGTCAGTCCGCTCACCGGCACATTGTCGAGAAAGATCTGGATGGCGGCCGGCGTCGACGCGCTCGGCGCAAAGACGCGAATGTCCAAGTAAAACGGCTTGGTCACTCCGTTCGCCGGGTTGCCGATGCTGACGTTCGCCGTCAGCGGATTCCCGCCGCCCGAGATCCGTTTCACTTTGTACGCGAGCGCCGCCAGCGCGGTGTCGTAGACGATCCCGAAGCCGACGTTCTGCCCGCCGTTGCCGGCCAGCGAGATGTCGTAGATGCATCCCTGGGCCGCGCCGCCGCTCACAAAGCAGACGCCGGAATCTTTCCCGCACTGCGTGCCGGCCGGCACCGTATCCCAGTGGAGCCCGAACACCTCGAAGCGAATCACCTGCACATTGATCGGCATCGGGGAGACGAGCGTGCCGAGCGGCGGCGCCAGCAACCGATGCACGAGGCCAAACGCGGGGCCGACTCCGTTGACCGTGCCCGGGGTGCACGTGATGTCGTACTCGATGCCACTCGCCAGATCGCCGGTCGCGCCGGTGTCGGTGTTGAGCGCGCCGCCCGACGTCAGGATCCATGCGCCCTGGGCGCCATTGATCGCGCCGCCATAGGGCTGGAGGGGATTGGCCGGCGGGGTCCCCCCGGCCACCGCGGACGTCGGGGTGTTCACCAGCCCGAGTGAGACGTCGACTAAGGGCGGACTGTACGGGGGTGGGATGACCGCGGGGGCACTCGCCATGAAGTCAGCTTACCACGCTTGCAACAGGCCGGCGATGGTCGTCGCACCGCCGAAGGCGGCATCGGTCGTGACCGTCGCTTGGATGCGGGTGCCGACATTCGTCCCGGCCAGGTTCGGCACCGACACGCGATTGGGATTGCCCGGCCCGTAAATCGTGCCGTTGCCGGCGGCGGCCGGGCCGATGACGATCGTCGTCGGATCCGCGAACAACCCATGCACATTGACCGTGGCATGGCCGCCGGCGGCAATCGCCGCGTCGAGTGCGAAGAACAGCGAATGGAGATAGCGCGGCCCCTGGGGCAAGAGGATGTAGCCCATCGAGATCGGCCCCTGGGCGCCGGCCGCCAGCACCGGCTGAATCGGGAACGGCAAACTCACAAACGTGTTGCTGGAGACGACCAGCCAATTCGCGACCGTACCGCCGCCACTGATCCGGACCTGGAGCTCCACAAAGGCGCCATACTGCGCCAGCTGCCACGGCCCCGCCCCGACGATGTTGTCGCCCGCCTGGGCGGCGATCGTCACCGCATTGCCACTGGCGTCGAAGCTGACGATGTAGACGCGCTGCCCGTCGCGGAGATTCGCCGCCCCGAGCAGCGTGATGGTGGCCGGCCCGCCGGTGACCCGGATATTCGTATCCGTCGGCAGCATCGCATACGCGCCGGCGCCGATCGTCGTCGTGGGACCGGTGATCGTGGCCCCCGAAAAGGGGCCGGCGACCGATGGCGACGCGGCCGACCACCCAGTCCCGAACACTTTCAGGCCGCATTGCGGGGCGGCGGTTTCGGCGCCGGCGGCAGCGCATCGAGCACGGGCGACGCCAGGGCCTGGGTCAGCGCCACCTGCGGCGCGGCCGCGATGTGCAGATGCGACCCGATCAATCCCGCGAGCACGCCCAGGGCTTCCACCACGGCCGCCCACTTCGGTGGAATGAGCGCCAGCACCTGGGGCGACGCGAGCCAGGCGAGGAGCGCGAGCGCGTAGCCCCAGAGATAGCGCACGAGATCCGTGAGTCGCATGGGCATCATCCGGCTGGCCCCCTCGCGATCGCGGCCGCGTCCGCGCGGTCGCGTTCCTCTTTCGCGCCCTGTGCTTCCCCGCTCTTCCGCGTCAAGGCAAGGAGCTCGGTGAATCGGCCATCTACTTCGACTTTCACATCCTGCACCTTTTCATGGGTCCGAAAACTCAGGAAGGCCGCCGCCACCGCCGCCAACGTCGACGGGACGGCGGCGATAATCGCCACGGTAATCGCATCGCTCATACTTAGATCCCGCCATAGCTCCCCTGGCCGGCCATCCACCGGCGGCCATCTTCCGCGGGCCAATACCAGCCCGCGAACCAGAGACCCACGGTGTAGTTGCCACCGTCGACATCGGTGACGAGCGCGTCGACGGTGGCGCCGTCGGGCACGTGAATGAACGCATCAAAGGCCTGTTCGACCGAGCTCGCGGTCCGCCCGAAAAACGTGCGATTGGTCCAGCCTGGCGCGCCCGCCTGATTGATGCGAATCGTGAACTGCACGTTCGTGGCGAAGGTGAGCCCGCCCGCGCCGCCGGCGAAGATGTTGACCGTGCGGATAATCCCGACACAGTGATTCGGGATCTGGATGCGCGTGCCGGTCAGCACCAGCTGACTGTTCACCCCGACCACGGTCCCGCTGCCGAACTGTTGGAACTCCACCGCGCTCGGAATCGGGAAGACTTCCGGCAGGTAGATCCCGAGCGTTTTGAGTGACAACCCTTGCAGCATCTGCTGCAGCTGCGTCATCGGGTCGGCGCTCGGATCGAAGAGCGGCGGCGCGTCGGGGGAGCCCGGGGGCAGATCCGACGTCAGCGGATACTGGATCGCGGGCGGCGCGCCCTCGACCCAGGCCGCGATATCCTCTTCCTGGACGCTCGGGAGCCCCAGGGGATTCGTCCCCGGGCGGGACCCCAACGCGTGCGAATTGTTGGGGTCCGTCAGGATGCGCGCGCCCGGTGGGCGCCAATACTTCCGGGGCGCCATCGGCTACAGCTGATCGACCGGGGTCCCTTCGGCCGTCTGCTTATCGCGGAACATCTTGAACACCTTGAATCCGTGAATCACCACCTGCACGATGCGCGCGTTGGCGCTGTCGGTGGACTGCAGCTGTACGTTGAGCGTGGCGCTTGCTTTGATGAGCTTGGGCGGCATGACGGGAAACGGCAGCTGGCCGGTGCCGGTGTAGCTCGCGCCAAAGATCGCGGCCGACGACAGGTTCCGCCCCGAGCCGGCGTCGTTGATGAGCAACTTCCAGAGCGGCGTCGCGATCAGCGTCTGCCCCGTCGAGTCGAACGTGATGGCGGCGATCGCTGTCGCGAGAAAGTGACTGTCGGCCTGGATCGAAATCGGGACCGTCTGCGTCGCGAGCGACGGCAGGTTCGGGTTGTTGAAATCCGCCGTGTAGCTGAAGAAATCGAAGACGCGCGCCCGCAGGGATCGCGGGAGATAGGCCAGCACGCCCTGCGCGTTCTGATTCGCGAGCGCCGTCTGGGCCGCTTGGATGTCCTGTTGCTGCTGCGTGGGATTCGGCATCGAGGGAGCCCCATCGGGGGCGGTGGGTGTGCGGCCGCCCCATCGGGGACGGCCGTCCTACGTGCACGTGCACGCAATCAGTTGCGCACAACCCTTTCGCCGATCGGCCGACAAGTTGCGCGCAACCAATCGCTTTACAACACCCGCCGGTGCAGCACGCCCCAGAGCACGAACCGGATGGGGGTGGGTGACAGATTGAGCGTGACGGCGGCGCCGAAGTTGAGCGTCGTATCAAACCCGATCTTGGGCGGGATGACGATCTGTTTGTCGGCCCAGAAGCCGCCATCGAAAATCCCGTTCACCGCCGCCTGCGAGAAGATCGGCGGCGTGGCGTTGTTCGACATCACGCCCACCGGGCCACCCGTCCCATGCGCCGCGGTCAACGGCCAGGGGCCGTACCGCTTGTTGGACATGTTGAACGTGAAAATCCCGCGGGTGGTGAAGAGCAGGTTCGCGATGTCGTTGTACGGCCCGAGGAACGTGGCCGCACTCACCGGCGCCGACAGCACATCACACTCAAAGCCGGCGATTTCGTAGAACTGGGGATCCGGCAGCTGGCCGGGGCCTTCCATGTTCGACAGCGTCTTGTCGACGTTCACCGTTTGGAAGAAGATGAGCGTCGGCGTGGTGGCCGTCGTGGCGTTCTGCGTGTCGTAGAGCCGCCACGCGTTACACTCTGGCTGGCCCGCCTGATCGGGCGACGCGATCGCGATGAGCTTCGCGCGCGCTTTGGGGACGACTGCAATCCGTGGCACAGAGACGAGCTCCCATTATTTGGGGAGTGGTGGGACCGTTGTCGCCTCTGTCCTGCGATACCTCCCGACGGATCCCGCGCGTGTAGGCCGCGCGGCGCCGGCCGTGCTCAGAGCGAGGAGAGTGCGACCGCATCCCCATCGCCAAAGGATTCCGCGACGACGTCTTCGCTCGCCGTCTTCGCGTAGGCGCCGTACCCCGAGAGGCGCGGCGGATAGCCCGCGAGCCGCGCGGCCGCGCGCGTGCTCGGATAGCCGCCGTACGTCAGCTGGCTGTCGTACGTCCCGAGCGTCACCGCCAGGTCATCGCCCGCGTCGCCCAGATAGGCCGACACATACGGGACGTTGAGCCCTTTCAACACGGATTCGCCCACCGCCGAAATCCCGGCCGCGGCCAGCAGCTGCCCCTTACTCGCGCCCAGCATCTTCCCGCCGATGACGCCGGCCAGGGCGGCAATCACGACGCCGGCGGCCGCCTGCACGTACACCGACTGCGCCGACAGTCCGACCAGCGATGGCACGGCGCGCGTGACCAGCCGACCGCCGATGATGACGACGGCGTCGCCCAGCCCGCCGGTAATCATCTTGACGATGCTCCCGCCCGGATTCCGGCGATAATGGCGCCGCCGACGCCGGAACGGATTCGCCCGGTGGCGGTGGACGCGCCGGCGTGCTGTGTGCCGGCGTGGGTTACTTCGTACGCGATGGCGCCTGCGCCGCGGGTTGCTCTTGCGGCGACGGCGGCGACGGACAGCCATACCGACCCCCGTGTGTAGTGTCGCGGCCCGATGCCGCACTGCCGTGCGCCGGCGGGTGCGTCGACGCACTCGATGCGGCCCTTTGCGGCGCCGCGCTTTCGTTCGTTTCGCCCGGCCGCGGCCGGGATTCACCATCCAGAGCGGCATTTACGATTCTTCGATGATCGCGCGCCCATCGGGGCGGTAGAGGATGATCGTGCCCCGCGGCCCTTCGACCGCGCGGACGCCCGCCGCGAAATTGTGGCGGTACCGTTCCCCATCGTGGGCGTGCACGTAGGCGACGGACTCGACGCGCTCGCTGAGGATCCGCCGGCCGCCGGCGTCGCGGGGGATGTCCCCACTTCCGTAACGGCGTCGCATATCACTGCAGCATCCTCTTCACTTTCGCGCTGCCGCCTTTCGCGAACAGCCAATACAACAGCCCTCCCCCAATCGCGAGCGGAATGACCGCGCCGGCGGCCGATGCGGTGGGACCGAGCACCTTGTCGAGGATGCTGCCCCCGCTGCCCGGTGCGCTGCTGCCACCCGGTGCATTGATCAGCGCCGTCGGGGAGAGCGTGCCTTTCGCGACGGCCTGTTCAATCGCCTGCAGCTTGGATCCGGCGAGGTTCGTCTGATCGATGAGGTAGTAAATCCCACCGGCCGCCGTCAGCAGCGCGACGAGCGCCAGCCCCGCGGTTATTGGGTCCATGACGCCGGCACTCCGGGGATGTAGGACAACAGCGACTTGATCTGATCCGACACCGCGCCGGCGCCGGTGTAGAGCGTGGACAAGAGCGTCAGCAAATTCTCTGCGTCGGCCGCCGTCTCGCTGTCGCCCTGGGCCGCGGCCGCGGCCTGGGCGGCCGCCGCGCGGTGCATGTACTGGGTGAGCGTCGCCGGCAATGCCTTCCACGCGGCCCACTGCGTGTTAAAGAATTCCTGGACGTCACTCCAGCCCGGGATGGAGGCGACCGCATCGACCACATCCCCGAAACTGTCGTCGCCATACTCGCCGGTCCGCGCGCCGTATCTCATCGATGGCGCCCGGACATGAGCACGTACACGAGGAGCCCGACGCCCGCGAGCACGGGGAGCGATCCCATCCCGCTCGTGCCCAACATGCTGGCGAGGTTGGCGCCGGGGCCGGGGGTCATTCCGGGACCAAAGATCCCCGTTTGTCCGCCGACGCCCCCCTTCCCGCCCGCGCGTTGCTGCAGCGCAGCAATTTTGCTCGCGGCGTACGCGTTGCTGGCCGGCGGATGCGGCGGATAATCCGCCACCCAGGTCTGCAGCTGCGCCAGGCCGGTGGCGTCGCCGTTGAGCGCCGCCGTGTACATCGCGTCAATCAGCTGCTTCCGCTTCGCGTCGACCTGGGGCGGCCCGCCGCCGCCGAAGAGGCCACCGACCAGCTTGGCGACTTCCGATCCCGCGGCGATCGCGACTTCGCCCTGGCCGTAATCTCCCATTCGGTTGCCGTACGCCATGACGTCCGCCCCTATGCGAAGATGAGAAGACCCAACCCGACGAGCCCCGCGAGCACGTACCGCCCGGGGATCAACATCGAGAGCGCGGGCGGCGGGCCGGACGGCGGGCCGCCGAAGAGCAGCACGTAGCGTGTGGGATCCGCGGCGTAATCGGCCTGGGCCGCTTTGGGGTCGTAGAGATCGCCCCCGGGGACCAGTCGGAGATCGCTGCTTGGCACGGTCGTCGTCGGCATCTACCGACGTCCTTTCCGCGGCCAGAGGAGCAGCGCGAGCGCGCCGACGCCCAACAGGATCATGGGCTGGATCGGCGCGGGTCCCGTCGCGGCCGCCGGCACCGCATCCGTTTGCCCATCGGTCACATCGGGACCGCCCGGCGCGAGACTGCCCTGGGGGGACAAGAGCTGCTGCATCGGGGTGGCGGGACTGTCCGGCGACCCCGGCGGCGTGGGTGCCGGCAGGTAGCTCGGGGTGACGGGGACGTTCGCCGGGGGCGCGAGTGCGACGGGACCGGCGACGGATGGCGGCCGGAACGTGAACGGCGAGGGGACCGCGGCATGGGGCAGCGTCACCGTGGTCGGGGCCGCTGGGGGCGTGTAGAACAGGATCCCCAGATCCCCCAGTCGTATGTTGTCCCGCCCGCTGCCGGTATAGCCCACCCGACCCATCCTACCCTGAGACGATGACCCGCCGTGCGACGGTGATCGGCTCAGCGGCCGCGGGGCGGGTGACGTCCATGTCTTTCCACCCACTGCGGCCCAGTAGCTCCGTATAGACATGGGTCAAGGGCACCTGACTGTCAACCACGCCGGCCGTCGGAAACCCGACCAGCACGAACCGAAAGCGCATCCCGACCGCGCATCCGAGCGACGCCGCGAGCGTCGCGATGCAGTCACAATCCCCGGTGACCGGGCCTTCCGTATTCGCCTGGGCGACCAGATCCCAGGGGTATTGCACCATCTCCGCGACGGGCGGATCGCGGGTGAATTTCACATGGGTGGCCAGCCACCGGCGCAGTAAGAGCGCGTGATCGTCGTAGTCGCGCGCGTCGGCCGGCTCGGTGATGGCGACCGCCAGCTGGCGGACGGCCGGGTGGAGACAGCCCGTCCGGGCCAGGGCGCGCATCTGCTGGGCGGTTTGTTTGCTCCCGACGATCCCGGGCGCGACGAGCATGACGCGGTCAGTCATGCCGGGAGACGCTAGCGCGCGCGCGGACCCGGTGCCAGGGATGCCCCGATACTTGATTGTGGCTTTAGCCAGCGGTGCCCGTCGGGGCCAGCGGACCGTACGCCCTATGCATTCGGTACCTGGCTTCGGCAACCTGGCAGCCGACAGACACGCGATGTCCTGCGCTCGGCTCGGTACTTACGCCTATCCGTCCCGACGCGAGTGGTGGGCAGCCAATGCCCGAGAACCTATCGCGACGCGGTGATGGGCTGCAAGGTCTGATTGCACTCGTGCGTTTTGGTCTGGGACCAGTTATTCGTCGCCGCATCGACGACGAGCGGGACGAACCCGAATACGACGTCCGCAATCACCCAGCCGGCGCCGGTTCCCTTCCCCATCTCACAGCCGATATCGGTAAAGCCCTTCTTGTGAAAGACGACCGTGTGCGCCTGCGTGTTGGAGAGCTCGACGGTCAGCGGGGTCATCCCCACCGGGTTGCCGTCGACCGTCACTTCGGCGCCGTCCGGCGTCGACCCGAACGAAAATTGTTTTTGCTTGCTGCCGAGCACCGTTGCGCAGGCGGTTGTCGCGAGCGCCAGCCCAACCACTGCCATCCGTCTCACCATGATGTCACTCCGGGGTAGGGTATTCCCGGGAGTGACGCATGGGTCCGCCAGCGGTCACGGCGTAGCTGACGATCGCGGTGAATCATCTGGGCAAGGGACCAGCCAAACAGTAGGAGATACGCGACGAGCCATCCCCAGGCTCTGTAGTGCCACATGCGCTCGACGGCCGAGCCGGCGAGTATCGAGAGTGGATACAGGCGCCGGAAGAGCGCGCGGAGTACGGTCACAGCGCCCGGGCGGGATGGATGCTGAACCGGACCATCACTTCGGCCGGCGGGCGGGTCAAGTCGGACCGGCCAGCTTTCACCGCTGCGGCGTACCGACGCCCGGCGATCGCGAACATGCGCCCCGCAAACTCGCTTAACTCGTCGGTAGCGACCATCCCATCGAACTGAACGAGCAGCAGGTTCCCAGTCTCGACGCGAAGGAAAATCGACTGCAACGGATACAGGTCATGGGGGTCATTCATCGTCCGCGCCCTGATCGTCGGCGTGGTCGGTGTCGCGCAGCTGGGCGTCCACCTCTTCCAAGAATTCGCGGAACCATCCCACGACGGCCGGATCCCGCATCGGCGGGTAACTCTCCAGCAGCTGGGTGACGAACGCATCCGGGGTCGGCTCCCCATTGATGGCCACCTCGAGGTGATCCCGCACCCGGGCCGGCGCCTCTTCCAACAACCGCACGGCTTCCGCGCGCGCACTCTTCCCGGTCTTGGCCAGACTCAGGAAGAACGGGACGAACGGGGTCAGCTGATCCCGCCAGTCGCCAAAGGTGGGCAGGGTCGGTGTCGCGGCCGGTTGTTTCACATCTCCCCCGGTGTCAGGTGCGCCGGTCGGCAACGCCGGGACCGGCTTATGGAATCGCAGCGCCTGGGCGCGTTTCAATGCGGTTTCCGCGGTGAGCCGATCGGCCAGCGCCTGGGCGAGGGGTCCGACGGCCGGCGCGATCGCACTGAGCGCCGCGTCGCCCCCGGATCCGCCGCCGCCCCCGCCCGCCAGCTGCCCGAGCTCCATCCCTTCCCGGATGGCGCTCGCGATTTCGTTGGCCGGCGTGCGGGCCGGCTCGCTGTGCCGGAAGATGCTGGCCGCCTTCTCCAGCATGGCCAGGGGGTCCACCTGGGGCTGTGGCTTGGCCATCGCGCTGAACGCTTCCGCCAGCCCCTTCATGGCGGTCAGCGTCATGGTGAGCATCG
>Ga0210409_10003505_pt1 | contig 17469 bp, 10 predicted proteins | sample IncBWH17MmetaG_FD_161649 | JGI IMG/M metagenome (GOLD analysis project Ga0210409, IMG submission 161649) | Forest soil microbial communities from Barre Woods Harvard Forest LTER site, Petersham, Massachusetts, United States - Inc-BW-H-17-M | ecosystem: Environmental > Terrestrial > Soil >... | reverse complement strand
ACGCAATAAGCCTCCCTTCCCGACTCAATCGGGACTCTTCCGCCGGCCCACGATCGTGAACAACGTTGAAACCCTGATCAATATTCCTGAAATCATCCTAAAGGGCGGCACGGCCTATGCGCGAATCGGCACGCCACAATCCACGGGCTACCGGTTGTTATGCCTTTCGGGCCATGTAGCTCGGCCGGGAACATACGAAGTGGCGTTCGGCGTCACGCTACGCCAACTAATCCAATTGGCGGGCGGCGTCGGTGGCACTGGAAAGCTGCAGGCGGTTCTCCTTGGCGGGGCTGCGGGAAGCTTCGTCTCGCCGCACGAACTGGATACGCCGCTCACGTTTGAAGGCGTGCGCGCGATCGGCGCCAGCTTGGGCTCTGGTGTGGTGATGCTCTTTGACGACTCCGTGGACTTGAAGGATATTCTGGCGCGCATCGCAAAATTCTTTCGCCACGAATCCTGTGGCCAGTGCGTTCCCTGCCGCGTCGGCACGATTCGCCAGGAAGAAATCCTGCACCGTCTGAAATCGCACGCGCCAAATGGTTCTGTTCAAAGTGAAATTGCGCTTCTGAAAGAAGCGGCGCAAGCCATGCGCGACGCCTCGATCTGTGGCCTGGGACAAACCGCGCCGGCCGCACTGCTTTCCGCGATCGAACGCTGGAGCCTCTTTTCATGAGCGATTCCCTGCCGGCGCCGTCTTCGTTAATCCCCGTGCCGAGAGGCCCGCTGCCGGACGTCCCCTCTCCCGAACCCGTGCGCATGGTCGAAATCAATATCGACGGCCATTCCCTTTTTGTCAGCGAAGGCGCCACCATTCTTGAAGCCGCCCGCCAATTGGGAATTGAAACGCCCACGCTCTGCTATCTCGAAAACCTGGCGCCGGTAAACGTGTGCCGCCTGTGCGTAGTGGAACTCGAAGGTTCGCGCGTCCTGGTGCCCGCCTGCTCCCGCAAAGTGGAAGCGGGGATGGTGATACATACCGATTCCGAGCGCGTGCGACTCAGCCGAAAGTTGGTTCTGGAATTTCTTGCTTCGTCGGTGGATTTGTCGGCCTGGCCTGCGTTTCCGGAATACAGCGAGCGCTACGGCGCGGATCCCGCGCGCTTCGGCAAAGACGCGGCCAACAATTCACAGCCGGTGAAGATCGACAACGAGCTATACGTCCGTGATTATGCCAAGTGCGTGCTTTGCTACAAATGCGTGCAAGCTTGCGGCGTCGAAGCGCAATACACTTTCGCTATCGCGGTTGCCGGCCGCGGCTCCGGCGCGCACATTTCCACGGAGTTCGAAATTCCACTACCCGAATCGGCTTGCGTCTACTGCGGCAATTGCATCGGCGTGTGCCCTACGGGCGCGTTAATGTTCAAATCTGAATTCGACATGCGCCGCGCCGCCACATGGGACCAATCGCGGCAAACCAGGACGAATACCATTTGTCCCTACTGCGGCGTCGGCTGCGACCTTACCGTTCACGCGCAGGACGGCCGGATTGTGAAGGTAACTTCTCCGCTCGACCACTCCGTGACCAACGGCCACCTGTGCATCAAAGGCCGCTTCGGGTGGCAATTTGTGCAGATTCAACCCGCGGGCGAGCTGTAACTCGGGCCTTCAGGCCTGAGGATTTTCACTGCGCTGGCGCGATTTTGTCGGCATTCGGGAATTTTTATTGCCAGCGCGCGATTTTGCCGGTGTGGGGAACACCCTCACCCCTGAAGGGGTGAGCTACAGTGCGGCCCGTTTCGTTTCCTGCAGGATGTTTCCGCCGTCGACCACCAGGATCTGCCCGGTGATGTAGGACGCCTCTTTCGAAGCCAGGAACGCGACGGCCGCCGCCACTTCTTGGGGCCGGCCTGCGCGGCCAAGCGGCGTGAATTCGGCCGCTACCAACTCTTCCGGCAGCGACGACCCGGTCTGAATCCAACCCGGCGCCACGCCATTGATCGTGATGCCGTCGAGTCCGTGCTCGATCGCCACGGCCCGCATCAATCCGTCCATCGCGCCTTTGGCGGCGCCGTAAGCGCCCGAGCCCGCATTGCTCACCAGTGGTCCCGTCACCGAAGTCACATTCACAATGCGGCCGTACTTTTTTTCCTTCATGACCGGCAGGACCGCCCGGGTCATCAGAAACGCCGTGTCCAGCGTCATCGCCAGTTGCCGTTGCCAATCCGTGTAACGGATTTTTTCGACCGTGGTATTTCCCGGCTGCTTCCCGTTCTGCGCCATCCCGGCGTTGTTCACCAGAATATCGATGCGCCCGGTGCGTTTCGTGATTTCGTCCACAGCCTTTTGCACGCGCGCTTCGTCCGTCAAGTCCGCGATGAACGGAAACACGCTCTCGCCGGATGGATCGAGTAGTTTTGCTGTTTCATGGATACGCTCGGAAGTGGCGCCGATGGCCACGAACGCGCCTTCGCGCAAAAGGTGGCGGGCGATGGCGAAGCCGATGCCCGTGGCGCTGCCCGCGCCGGTGACGATTGCTGTCTGACCTTGAAGAGAAGGAGTCATCGCGGCGCGGAACTACGCGTTGACTCCGCCAATGCACAGATACTTGATCTCGAGAAACTCCTCGATTCCATACTTCGACCCTTCGCGCCCCAGGCCCGATTCCTTCACGCCGCCGAACGGCGCGACCTCGGTGGAAATAATTCCGGTGTTGATGCCGACGATGCCGTATTCAAGCGCTTCGGCCACGCGCCACACACGCGCGAGGTCGCGCCCGTAAAAATACGCGGCCAGGCCGAATTCGGTGTCGTTCGCCAGGGCGACCGCCTCCGATTCCGTCTTGAATCGGAAGAGCGGCGCAACGGGGCCGAACGTCTCCTCGCGAGCCACCGCCATCTGCGGTGTCGCGTCGACCAGGATAGTCGGCTCGAAGAAACGCCCGCCCAGCGCGTGGCGATGCCCGCCTGCAATGACCTTCGCTCCCTTCGAAACCGCATCCTTAATATGGCTTTCCACTTTTTCAACGGCGGCATTGTCGATCAACGGCCCTTGCGAGGCGCCCGCTTCAAGCCCCGGCGCTGGCTTCAGTTTTTTCACCGCCGTCACCAGTTTTTCCGCGAACGCATCGTAAACCGAATCCTGCACCAGTACGCGGTTCGTACACACGCAGGTCTGCCCGGTGTTGCGATATTTCGAGGCGATTGCGCCTTCGACCGCCGCGTCCAGGTCCGCGTCGTCAAAAACGATGAACGGCGCGTTCCCGCCCAGCTCCAGCGAAAGTTTCTTGATCGTGCCCGCGCACTGCGCCATCAATACTTTTCCGACTTCGGTGGAGCCGGTGAACGAAAGTTTGCGCACAATCGGATTCGAGGTCAGCTCCGCGCCGATTTCCTTTGCGGAACCGGTGATCACGTTCAGCACGCCCTTGGGAACTCCGGCGCGCTCGGCAAGCTCTGCTAGCGCCAGCGCCGAAAATGGCGTTTGAGCCGCGGGCTTGATCACCACCGTGCATCCCGCTGCCAGTGCGGGCCCGGCCTTGCGCGTAATCATCGCCAGTGGAAAATTCCACGGAGTGATGCACGCCACCACGCCGATGGGCTGCTTGAGTACGACGATGCGCTTGTCCGCCTGGTGGCCCGGAATCGTGTCGCCATAAACGCGCTTCGCCTCTTCGCCAAACCATTCCAGAAACGCCGCCGCATACGCCACTTCCCCGCGCGATTCGGTCAGTGGCTTGCCCTGCTCCAGCGTCATCAGCCGCGCCAGGTCTTCCTGATTCTCGATCATCAGGTCGAACCACTTGCGCAGCACGTTCGCGCGCTCCTTCGCCGTTCGCGCGCTCCATGGCTTGAACGCCTGGTTCGCCGCTTCGATCGCGTGCCGAGTTTCCGCGCCGCTCAGCTTGGGAACCTTGCCGATGATTTCGCCCGTGGCGGGATTATCCACGCCGACCGTTCCACCGCCCGCCGCCTGCACCCACTTGCCATCCACATAGCAGGCTTCGCGGAACAACCGCATGTCTTTCAAATCAACCGCGGCGGCCGCCGCATTTGTAGCCGTGCTCGACATAAAACACCTCGTTCATTCGTCAGCGCGTGAAAACGCCGGCTTTGCCTGGAATGCCCCCGGTTCCACGCAAAAACTTTATGCGTGAGAAAGGGCAACCTGCTTTTGCTCGGAGACCAGTGCCAACCCCGCCTCCAGCACGTCGAGCCCTTCGTCAAGCTGCTCGTCCGTGACCACCAGCGGCACCAGGATGCGCACCACGTTCCCATAAGTCCCCGCGGTGATGGTGATCAGGCCGTGTTCGTAGGCGTATTTCGAAAGCGCCTTTGTCTGCGCACCGGCAGGCTCTCGCGTCTCCGGATTGCTGACCAGTTCAATCGCGCACATGCCGCCGAGGCCGCGCACGTTGCCGACGATGGGCCACTTCCGCTGCCAGGCCTTGGCGCGCTCTTCGAAACGCTTTCCGATCGCCGTGGACCGCGCCAGCAATCCATCCTTCTCAATCGTTTCAAGCGCCGCGAGTGCCGCCACGCAAGAGGTGGGGTTTCCGGCAAACGTGCTGCCAAGCCCGCCGGGAATCGGCGAATCCATGATTTCCGCGCGGCCGGTGACCGCGGCAATCGGCAGTCCGCCGCCCAGCGACTTCGCGGTGATCAGCAGGTCCGGCTCCACGCCGTAATGCTCGATCGCAAACATTTTTCCGGTGCGCCCGATGCCGCTCTGCACTTCGTCGGCGATGAATACGATTCCGTATTTGTCGCAAATTTCGCGAATCACCGGGAAAAATTCCTTCGGCGGAACCACGAAGCCGCCTTCGCCCAGCACCGGCTCCGCAATAATCGCGGCCACCTGATCGGCGGCGACGACGCGCTTGAACGTGTCTTCCAGGTGATGTGCGCAGGTCAGTTTGCACGACGGATACGTCAAGCCATACGAGCAGTGATAACAGTTGGCGTACGGAATCCGGTAAATCTCCGGCGCAAAGGGACCGAATCCAACTTTGTACGGGTTGGTCTTGCTGGTCAGCGTCATCGTCAGCAGCGTGCGCCCGTGAAACGCATCCTCGAAGCAAATCACCGCCGGCCGCTTGGTGTGCGCGCGGGCAATCTTCACCGCATTTTCCACCGCTTCCGCTCCGGTATTCACAAAGAAAGTTTTCTTCGTTCCGCCCATCGGCGCCAGCGAATTCAGCTTTTCCGCCAGCGCGATGTATGACTCGTACGGCGTAACGCCAAAGCAGGTGTGCAGGAATTTCTCCAGTTGCGCGCGCACGGCGTTTTCCACCCGCGGCGCGCGGTGCCCGGTGTTCAGGCAGCCGATGCCGCCGGCAAAATCCAGGTAACGGTTTCCATCCACGTCCTCGATCCACGCGCCTTCCGCCTTCGCGGTGAAGATCGGCGTCACAAGCTGCGGACCGCGCGGAATCGCGGCTTCGCGGCGCGCCACCAGCGCTTTGGATTTTGGCCCGGGAATTTCGGTGCGCAATTGAATCGTCTTCATAGCTCTCACTTCTCCCATGTGAATTCGGAAACTTTTTTTCTTCTCAGTACCAGCCGATCGGAGTTTCGTCCAGGTTGACGTACACCTGCTTGGTTTCCAGATATTCTTCCAGTCCCCAGGGCCCGAGTTCCCGCCCGAAGCCCGACTGCTTGTAACCTCCCCACGGCGCTTCCACGTAGGTGGGCTGCATATGATTCACCCAGATAATTCCCGCGCGCATCGATTTTACGATGCGGAAAGCCTTATAAATATCACGCGTCCAGACCGCTCCGGCCAGCCCGTACGGTGTGTCGTTGGCAATCTTGATCGCGTCGGCTTCGTTTTCAAACGGAATCACCGAGGCCACCGGCCCGAAAATCTCTTCGCGCGCAATCCGCGCAGAATTGTCCACGTCGTAGAAAATCGTCGGCTCCACGTAAAAGCCCTTGCCAAAAGCCTTCGCGCGTCCGCCGCCGATTGCCGTCTTCGCTTCCTTCTTTCCGATCTCCATGTACGAGGTCACGCGGTCGTACTGCTCCTTGCTGACCAGCGGCCCCATCTTGGTGTCGCGGTTGAGCGGCGCGCCCAGCTTGATGCGCTTGGCCTTTTCCGTCATGGCCTCGACAAACTTCGAGTAAATCTTTTTCTCGACCAGAATGCGGCTGCCTGCCGAGCATACTTCTCCCTGATTGATGAACACGCCGAAAAGGGCGCCATCCACCGCCGCTTCCCAATCGGCGTCGGCAAAAAACACGTTGGGCGATTTTCCGCCGAGCTCCAACGTCACGCGTTTCAGCGTGTCGGCGGCGCTCTTCACGATAATCTTGCCCACGGCGGCGCTGCCGGTGAACGCGATCTTGTCCACGCCCGGATGACCCACCAGCGCTGCCCCGGCTACTTCTCCGACGCCGTTCACCACGTTCACCACGCCCGGCGGCAAGCCAACTTCCTCCAGCCAGTTTGCAAATTCCAGCGCCGTCAACGGCGTCTGCTCGGCCGGCTTCAGCACGCAGGTGCAGCCCGCCGCAAGCGCCGGCGCCAGCTTCCACGCCGCCATCAGCAACGGATAATTCCACGGAATAATCTGCCCCGCCACGCCGACAGGCTCGCGCAGCGTAAAACTCAAGGCGTTCGCGGGAACCGGCATCACGCTGCCGTTCACCTTGTTCGCCAGGCCGCCGTAGTATTCGAAGCACGTCGCCACGTCGCCGATGTCGTATTCCGCCTCGACAATCGGCTTGCCGGTGTTGCGCGATTCCAGTTCCGCCAGCATCGGCTGGTTCTGCCGGATCTTTTCGGCCAGCTTGAAAAGGATGCGCCCGCGATCCTGCGCCGTCGTCGCCGGCCATGGCCCGGAGTCAAACGCCGCGCGAGCCGCCTTCACGGCTTTGTCAACGTCGCTCGCACTCGCTGCGGCCACATGGGCAATCACTTCTTCCGTGGAAGGATCAAAAACGGGGAACGTTTCGCCCGTCGAACTCGAGACCCACTGCCCGTTCACGTAGTTCTGGTAGGTTTTCACCGCGGGTTTTGCTGGACTGGACATAAAGATCCTCCCACTTCAAAAATCAGGCCGGCGTCGAGCCCTCGGCCAATTTCCGAGCCGCTTTCCGGCTGCCGTACACAAAAAAGAAAAACGCCGCCAGGCCGATGAACCCGACCGTTCCGCCAACCATCCAGATTTCGTACGAAAGCAGCGAGGTGATCTGCTGCGCCGGAAAAAACGCCAAGGCAATGCCCAGGGTAGTCGTCAGCAAACCGCAAACACCCGCAAATACCAGCGTCCCCCGGCCATAGTGGCCGCGCACGAATTTTTCGTCGACCGCAATTTTCAGCAGGGCGCCGAACATATAAAGGAATGGAATCAGCTGCAAAACTACGGCGAGGGAAAGCAATTTCTGAAAAGTCTCCTGGACACCGGAACCCGTCAGCGTAAAGTTCAGAATCACCAGAATCAGCGAGACACTCGCATGCACCAGCAGCGCCGGATACGGAGTGGCGTACTTCGGATGAATCTTGCCGAGCCACGACGGCAGATATGAATCGAGGCCCGCGACGAACGGAATGCGCGCCGATCCCCCAAGCCACGCCGAACCAATGCCCGCAATCGACAGGCTCAGCATGAACGCAAACGGCGCCACTATCCACGACACCCCAACCTGCGCCGCCATGTGGCTGACCGCTTGCACAATTCCCTGCAGCACGCTGATGCTGTCTTTGCTGACGGCGATCAGCAGCGTCAGCGTCGCGCCAACGTAAAGCAGCCCGGAAAGCAACCCGCCCCAGGCCACCGCTCCCGGCAAAGTCTTCCGCGGATTTTCAATTTCGTCGCCCATGATGGAGGCCAGCTCCAGCCCCACCAGGCCAAAACAAATCACGCCGAATGAATTCAGCACAAACCGCGGATCGGCCGGAATCCGAAAGTCCGCCCAGTGAATCGACGTGCCAAACCGCAGGCACACCACCACGCCGAGCCCCATCAGCAAAAACGCCGCGGCAAACGTTCCGATGCCGCCGAGGTTGTTAATCCACTTGCCCACGCCCAGCCCCATCACGTTCAAAATCACCAGCACGCTCAGCAGCACCACGCTTGCAGCCAGCGCGAACGGCTTGTTGTCCCCCAGCGCCGCATGGCCCGGGCCCAGCACAAAAACGGAAACGCCGACGAAATACAGCATGATCGTCGGCACGTACATCATGTTGTTGGTCCAATAACACCAACCCGATAGAAAACCGTGGAAGTCGCCGAACACTTCCTTGGCCCAGAGATAGACGCCCCCTTCGCCGGGATACCGGTGCGCCAACTCGATCACCGCGATTCCCTGCGGCCAGAAAAACAAAATCAGGGAAATGATCCACAGCCAAATCGTGACGCCGCCGTTAGCGGCAATCGAAGGCAAAACATTCAAGTTGAAAACGGCGACAACAAACAGCAGCACGAGGTCGCGCTTTCCGAGCACTCGTTTCAGGTGCGTGGTTCCGTTCGAGGAATCGGTGGAGGAAGACGAAACGTCAGCCTCCGCGAGCGCGGCCTCGTGGCTCAAAACGTGTTCTCCTTAGTGTCCGGCTGCGCCGACGAACTGCGCACCACGTTCCTGCTGAGCCTTGGCCAGGCCCGGGGCGACCTCTTCAAAGGCCGCGAGGTGCTTGTCGATGTCGGCTTCCGTGTGCTGCACGGAAATCGTCCATTGCTCGTCCCACCAGTAGGGCATCGCCAGCACGCCGCGGTTGACCATGCCGAACCAGAACTGCCGCCAAATGTCGACGTCAATCTTCAGCCAGTCGCGATAGTTGCGAATTTCCTGGGGATAGAACATCAGCGCGCCATTCACGCCGGCGCTCACAACGTAGGCTTGCACGCCGTTTTTCTTGACGATGGCGCGATAGCCGTCGGTAAGTTTCTTGCCGAGCTTGTCCACGTGCGCGTAATTTTCGCGCGTCAGAACTTCACGGAAGACCGCCAGCCCCGCGGCCATCGCAAAACGGTTGGTGTTGTACGTGCCGCCGTGGAAAACCTTGTGCTGCACGATCAGGTCCATCACTTCGCGGCTCGCGCCAAACGCCGCCAGCGGCACGCCGCCGCCGATGGACTTCGCCAGCGTGATCATGTCCGGCTTCACGCCGAAATATTCGCTTGCGCCGCCCCACCCGAGCTTCGCGCCGGTTTTCACTTCGTCGAAGATCAGCAGCGCCCCGTTCTTGGTGCAGATTGCGCGCAAAGCTTCGAGAAACCCGGGTTGCGGCATGCACAGGCCGACGTTCATCAGAATGGGTTCCAGGATGATCGCGGCAATTTGTCCGGGGAACTGCTTGAAGCGGTTTTCGACGCTGGCGATATCGTTGAACGTGGCCACGCACACGTTGTCGAGGACCGATTTAATGACGCCGAGCCCGCCCGGCACGGAATTCGGGGCGTGAATGTCGCCCGCGTCCTCCAGCTTCGGCTTCACGCTGACAAGGGCCGTGTCGTGCAGTCCGTGGTACGCGCCTTCAAAACGCAAAATTTTGTCGCGGCCCGTTGCGGCGCGCGCAATGCGGCACGCGTGCATGGTGGCTTCCGTGCCGCTGTTGCCGAACCGCACCATTTCCACCGGATACCGCGCGCAAATCTCTTCCGCCAGTTCCAGCTCCATGCCATGCGGCATGCCGAAGGTGGTGCCGCTATCGGCCATCAGCTTCACCGCTTTAACCACCGCGGGATGCCCGTGGCCGGCCATCAGCGTGCCGAAGCACAGGTTGTGGTCGAGGTATTCGTTGCCGTCGATATCCTTGATCTTACTGCCGTGACCTTCTGCGACAAAAATCGGATAGGGATCATACGCGCGATAATTGCTGGCCACGCCAAGCGGAATTCGTTTCTGCGCCTTCTTGTGCGCTTCCGCGGATTTCGGCGTGCGCTTCTCGTACAGGGCGATTTCCTTCTGTAGCATGTCGTGCATTTGCAGCTCCATCCAGGTAGGCCTTCCTAAAGTGGTCACCTGTGGCAGGTCTCTTCCCTGCGGTCAGTGTAAGGCGGCTCTCCGCCGCCTCTGTGTAGGGGCGGCTTTATGCCGCCTCTCAGCGAGGTAAACAGCGCGGTTCCTGCGGCGAACTACGCTTACTAGTTTACGCCTCTTTCGCAAATTCCCGCAGCAGCGCGGGCGGCCGCCGCAACCGGATTGTTTCTTTTCGCGCGAAAGCGTCCCGGCCTGGCTGGGACGCTTTCGCCGAAAAGTTTGCGCTTCCAATCCTTAGAAAAGAATCTTCAGCGCAAACTGTAACAAGCGCGGATCGCGAACCTTTTGCGGCTGGCCAAAGGTTGTGTTGGAAGTTCCGCCGTCCACGCCATAGAACTGGGCGTGATTGAAGATGTTGAATACTTCCGTGCGGAATTCCACTCGCACCCTCTCGTTGATCGGCGTGCTCTTGAATACGCCGAAGTCCCAATTGTTGATCGGAGAGTTGCAGCATAGCGTACGCGGCGAATTCCCGATTTGCCCCAGCTGGCTGTCGGTAAACAACGTTGGGTCTTTAAAAATATTTCCGTTAATTCGGGGATTTTGCGTGCTTATCTTCCCCAGGAGGTCCGGCTTGCCGGGGCATTCGAAGCCAAGCGTGCTGCCTTGCAGCTCCTGGTCATCGCAGTTGTTGATGAGAATCGGAAATCCGGTCTGATAGGTATAGATCCCCGATACTTCCCACCCATTCGCGAACTTGCCGGCCATTCCTTCCTTCCTCGGAATGGGCAGCTGCCAGACATAGTTGAAGACGAACCGGTGCCGCGAGTCGAACAACGACGGCCCGTAAGTGCTGTTGAAATTCAGAGGGTTGAGAATTTCCTCGAAACTGGAAGCATTGTCCAGCGATTTGCTGTACGTGTATGAGGCTTGGAATTGCAAGCCATGTGAGAAGCGTTTCTCAAACAGTGCTTGCAATGAATTATAGTTGGAGTAACCATCGGAGCCTTCGTTGAAGATGCTGCCAAATATTGGAGTGCCGTCCGTCGGGCAGCCGATTCCAGTCGTAGGCTGGCAATTGGGCGAAGAAAAGGGCCGCAACCCGACAAGCGTAATGGCCGGATTGCCAGGCCCGACAGTGGGCACCGTGCCGTACGGCAAATGAAGCTGGAAGCCCGCAGGAATTGAATTTGCAGGAAGGCTAAACGCGGAATCCTCGAAGAATGGACCGCAGGAATAGGCATTGGCCAGTGCTTGATTTGGAGCAACGTTCGTGTAGAAGTCTGAAATCGCCTGCATATCCAGGCAGGGTTGCGCCGCCGCTGCATTTTGGTCGTGGATCGCAAGCAGCCGATGCCCCTGTGTGCCTACGTATCCGACCTGCGCAAGAATGTCCCCGGGCAATTCCCGCTTGAACGTAAGGTTATACTGCGCCGAATACTGGGTACGCAGCGTCTTCGGGAATTGTCCGAAAAGCACGATCGGGCGATAGAGAGACCAATCCACGGGCTGATTGCGCGGAGGATTCAGGAAAGCGTCCGACACGTTCGGTTTCGTGGATCCATCCTGGGTTACGAACGGTGTGCTGAACAGCGGGTTGGAAACTCCGTTGCTGATGCCGAAAGGCGGTTCGGCGCTGAACTGCTCCAGAACCAGTTGCTCGATGGGGTTGTAGAAGAGTCCCCAACCCATGCTGATCGTGGACTTGTTCGGCCCGCCGGTGAGCTTTGCGAGGAATCCGTCTTTCCAACCCGGGCTCCAATTCAAACCAAGCCGGGGAGCGAAAGACTTGTAGTAGGTGTTGATGAGGCCGCCCGGAACACCTTTGTCGCCCGGAAAAACCAGCCCCGTGGGAGTCACACCCTGGTTATTGCAATCGTTTCCAGGACCAAACAAATTGCTTGTGGAACTCAGCTGGCAAGGAAAAATGGTGGAGACTTGCCCGGGATTGAACCGTTGCACCTTTTGGCCGACATCCGTCAGCGGAGTGTTCACTTCCCAACGCAAGCCGTAATTCAGCGTCAGGTTGGACTTGATCTTCCAGCTGTCTTGCGCGAACAGGTACACGGAAGTACTGCGGACAAATTCGTTGTTTGCCGAGCCTTGTGTGTAGGCGGTCGGCAGCCCCAGCAAATAATTGGCATAGAGGTCGCTGGCGCCGGTGTCGTTGGTGCCCCCGGGGCCAAAAATGTATTCGCCGTTCACGTTGAAGAACAATTTCTGGTCGAATTTCTGATACCGAATGTCGCCGCCGAACTTGAAGCTGTGCTTCCCGATAATCTTGCTGTAATTGTCGCTGAACTGAAAGGTATTGCCTGTCTGCGGTAACTGCCCTTCGAAGTTATTCCCGAACAGTCCTTGTGTGCCGTTGAAGGTGATAAAGGGCACGCCTTCAAACTTCGAGCCGAGGCCCGGATGGATGCCACAGCCAAATCCGGGACAGGCTGGAGTTGAACCGAGAACGGTTCCATTGTCGGCCACCAGCGATGTGTCGGAGGTGCCGGTAAAGCAGAACGGCTGCGCACTTGGATCGGTACCGCAGGACCCGGTCACGGCATTCGTTTTAAGAGGAGTGTAAAACTGCGGCTGCGCTTCCCGGAAGTAAGTAAACCGGAACTCGTTCACCGCGGTGGACCCAATCGTCCAGGTGTGGCTCGCGTTGAGCTGTTGGGCTTTGGTGATGATCCTCGCGCCAAAATTACCCAGCGATCCGCCCGCCAACTGAAAGATGGCGAATGGATCGAGGTTATTGTCGTTGTCATAGTAATAATAAACCGAGAGCTTTTGGTTAGGATTCAAGATCTGATCGAAGCGGATTTGGAACTGGTCTCCACTGTCCCGCGATTTCACCACATCTTGTGTTTGCGAACTTGTCCCGCCGGACCCCGTCAAGAACTGCTTCGCCAGGTTGAGGGCAACCGGATCAAAGCATTGCGTCGGAACCGTAGCCACGGGCGCGCCAGTGGGCCCGACCGAGGATGGGAATATGGAATCCCACGGCGTCGAGGCCCCGCCAATCGCTCCATTCAGCGCCGTCTGCCCTCCCGGGGTTAATTTGCTGCCGCCCGGACTGGCGCTTCCACAGCGGTTTTGCAGGATATTCGCAACAAGGGAGTCGTTCAGCGAGCCCGGGAATACCACGGCATCCGTCGGAGCGCCAGTAAAATTCCCGGCATAGTCCGCGCCAGTCGGTACCGGCACGCTTTGCGAGACGATTCCACGGACAATCCGGCGGCCCTCGTAAGACCCGAAGAGAAAAGTCTTGTCTTTCTTCACCGGCCCGCCCAACGTTCCACCAAACTGATTCTGCTTAAAAGGCGGCTTGACCGTGGGTTGGAACGTAAAACCATGCGCGTTCAAAACGTCGTTGCGGAAAAATTCATACGCGCTGCCATGGATTTCATTTGTGCCTGATTTCGTCACCACGTTTACCACCGCGCCGGAATTGCGCCCATACTCGGCGTCGAACGAATTCGAAATCACGCGGAACTCTTCCACGCTGTCAGGCGAGGGTTGCACCGCGGGTAGATTCGCAAACAGATCGTTGCTGTCGCCTCCGTTGACCGAATAATTATTGGAACGCCCCCGGCCCCCGTTGACGGTGACGACGCCGGCCTTATCCGACCCGTAAAACAGGTTGTTCCCGATCTGGGACTGAACACCCGGCTGAAGCTGCAGCAATTGAAATACATCGCGTTCGTTCAAGGGCAACTGGGTGGAAGAGCGTTCATTCACAACGGCGCCCAGTTGCGTCGAAGTTGTATCCACCACCGGGGGCGCGCCTGTCACCTCAACCGTTTCGGTGGAACCCCCTATCTGCAGGGGGACATCCACGGTGAGTGCTTCGTTCAGGTCCAAAGGCAGACCCTTGCGGACATACTTCTTGAATCCAGTCTGATTGACTTCTATCGCGTAGCTGCCGACCGGCACTTCCAGAAACAAATATTCCCCGGTACTGGAGGTCTGCGCCTCGCGCTTCACATTTGTCGCCTCGTTAGTCAGAACAACTTTGACGCCGACGACGGCGCCGCCGCTCGCGTCCGTCACCGTGCCGCGTATGCGGCCGCCGGTGCTTTGTGCATTGGCAGGCGAAACCATAAAAACGAAGCTGAAGAGTGCGAGAATTGCGGCGAACAGAATGCTGTGGAAACAGACAGACCGAAGTTGCCGAATGCGAATTGTGACTTTCATATTGGACTCACCCCTGTTTCAGCGAATATCTCTTGCCCCGGCAAAGAGATTCTTCGAGGTTGCTACTTCCCGCTGAACCTTACTATAATCCAGTAAACTTAGAGAAAGCCGGGACCCGTGTCAAGCAGAAAGAATTTCTCAGCCACATCGAAATCTCCGGACCGCCAGCCGCTTCACCGCATTTCCGAAGTGGCGCGCAGGCTCGCGATCTCCTCTTCCGCCTTGCGCGCCTGGGAAGCCCTGGGCCTGGTTTCGCCGCAGCGCACCGCAAGCCGCTACCGCATGTACACCGAAGCAGACGTGCGCCTTTTACAACGTGCCATTTTCCTGCGGCGCGCCCGCGGCCTAAATCCCGCCGCCATTGTTCACGTCCTCAAGAAACAGGGCGTCGTTTCCGCTCCGGCCGACGCGCCGCAACTTCCCGGCCAGCGCTTCCGCCGCCTTCGCATGCGCCGCAAGCTGTCTCTTGCCCAAGTCGCCCGCGCCACCCGCGTCTCCGTCGGTTTCCTCAGCGCTCTCGAACGCGGCCAGATGCGCTGCTCGGTCGCCACGCTTCGCCGCATCGCGCGCTTTTACAAAACCAACATCATTTCCCTGTTCGAATCCAACGGCGAAGGACAACACCTGGTGCGTCCTTCACAGCGCAAAATCCTCGAAACCAGCCCCGACGTCCGGATGGAACTTCTCGCCTGGGGCAACACCTCCATGGAGCCGCATCTCTTCCGCGTGAAACCCGGCGGCGGCAGCGGCGAATCCTACTCGCATGAAGGCGAAGAATTCCTGCATGTCCTGCGCGGCGAGTTCGAGCTCTGGCTGCTAAACAAGGGCCGCTATCATTTGAAAGCGGGTGACAGCCTGTATTTTGAAAGCTCCACCCCGCATGGCTGGAAAAATCCCGGCCGCACCGAAGCTTGGGTTTTGTGGGTCAACACACCGCCCACATTTTAGAAATTCAATCCAACCTGCGGCGGTGCGCGGTCTCGCAACGCCGTTTGAGGCTCGCTTTGAAACTGCATTACCTACTTACCGCAGTCCTGTTATTCACCGCTGTGCCCGGCGTCACCCAGCCTGTGTTCGCCCAGCAATCTGCGCGGGTCGCGCCCGCGGAAATCCTGATCGTCCACGCAAAGGTCTACACGCTGGACCCGCAAAAGCCGTGGGCACAGGCCATCGCCATCCGCCACGGAAAAATTCAGGCGGTCGGCCGCGATGAAGAGGTCGAACGCTACCGGGGCATTGGCACGAAACGCATCGATGCCGGCGGAAAGCTGGTGCTGCCGGGTTTCACCGATTGCCACATTCATTTCCTGGATGGCTCGCTCAGTCTGGGCCGGGTCAATCTGGAGGGCGCCAAGGATCCAGCGGATATTCAGCAACGCTTGAAGTCTTATGCGGCCCAGCATCCCGGGGACGACTGGGTGCTCGGTCGCGGCTGGAATTACGCCATGTTCGGCGCCGCCGCCCTTCCGGACAAAAAATATCTCGACGAACTTTTTCCAACTCGGCCCGTCTTCCTCGAAGGCTACGACGGTCACACGTATTGGGCAAACTCGAAAGCCCTGTCTCTCGCCGGCATCGGAAAGGAGACGCGCGACCCCGCGAATGGCGTAATCGTGCGCGATCCGCAAAATGGCGAAGCTACGGGAGCGTTGAAAGAAAGCGCGGCGGATTTGGTCGCAAAAGTAATTCCCAAGCCCGATCGCATGGCCAAGCTGCGCGCGCTCCGAAGCGGCTTGAAATGGGCCAACCAGAATGGCCTTACTCGCGTGCACAGTGCCGGGGGCGATTTTCCGGAGCTCGACCTGCTTGACGAACTGCGCCAGGAAAAACAGCTTTCTGTCCGCTTTTATGTCGCTTATTTCCAGGACCCGCCGGAACTCCGCAAGCAGGACATCGAAGCCATGGAGACGGCGCGGAGAAAATTCCACGACGATTGGCTCGATACAGGCGCGGTTAAATTCATGGTCGATGGTGTCGTCGAATCCCACACCGCTTCCTTCCTCGAACCGTATTCGGACGATCCTTCCACGCGGGGGCCGCTCTTCTGGGACCCCGCGAAATACCAGTCTGCAGTCGCGGAAATGGACAAACGCGGCTTCCAGATCTTTACCCACGCCATTGGCGATAACGGAATCCGCACGGCCCTGAACGCTTACGAATTCACCGGGAAGAACAACCACACGAAAGACCGTCGCAACCGCATCGAGCATATTGAAGACATAAACCCGGCCGACATTCCGCGCTTCGGCCGGTTGGGTGTGATCGCCAGCATGCAGCCGCTGCACTCTTACCCGGACAGTGACACCCTGGGCGTCTGGGCGCGCAACGTTGGCCCCGAACGGGCTACACGCGCCTGGGTATGGAAAAGCATCTCGGAAGCGGGAGGACGCTACGCATTTGGCAGCGATTGGCCCGTGGTAACACTAAATCCCTGGGAAGGGATCCGGACAGCGGTCACCCGGCAAACGGCGGAAGGCACCCCAAAGGAGGGCTTTGTTCCTTCACAGCGTTTGACGGTCGCGCAAGCGGTCGAAGGTTACACGCTCGGCGCGGCCTTCGCCGGACACCGTGAAAAGACCGAAGGCTCCATCGTTGCGGATAAAGCTGCCGACATAATCATCGTTGACCGCAACATCTTTGAAATCGATCCCCACACCATCGGTGATACAAAGGTTGTGATCACCATCGTGGGAGGCAAGATCGTCTATGAAGCCGACGCCAAATAAACTGCGTGCATTTCACATGGCCGGCATTTTGCTGGCGTGCGTGGTTTTCCTCGTCTCCTGCGGAAAAAAAGAGGAGTCGCTCAGCTTGCTCGTCTGGGAAGGCTACGCCGACCCCGCTTTTGTCCACGCGTTCGAGGAAGCGCACCACTGCAAGGTTTCCGCGTCCTACATGGGCTCAAGCGACGACCTGGTGGCAAAACTGCGCGGAGGCAGCGCCGCCAACTACGATGTAATCTCGCCGTCCAGCGACGTCGCCGCTTCCATCGTGCGTGCGGGCCTCGCCGAGACTCTGGACATGAGCAAGCTGCCCACTTACCCGCAGCTTTCTGCAAAACTTCGCGAACTCCCACTGGTAAAGTCCAACGGAAAAACCTATGGCGTTCCGTTCATGTGGGGCCCGAATCCTCTTCTGTATGACACCACCGTGTTCGCAAACCCACCGGACTCCTGGGGAATTTTCTGGGATTCGAAATATAAGGGCAAAATTTCCGTTTGGGATGATCTCTCCACCCTTTATATGGCCGCGCAAATGCTCGGCTACGACAGGTCCGATCCCGCGCAACTCTACAATCTTTCCGACGATCAACTCGCGGCCGTGAAGCAAAAACTCTTGGCGCTGAAGCCCAATATCCGCAAGATGTGGTCCACCGGCGGGGAGTTGACGAATCTCTTTGAGAATCATGAAATCGCGG
>Ga0210409_10003504_pt1 | contig 17470 bp, 10 predicted proteins | sample IncBWH17MmetaG_FD_161649 | JGI IMG/M metagenome (GOLD analysis project Ga0210409, IMG submission 161649) | Forest soil microbial communities from Barre Woods Harvard Forest LTER site, Petersham, Massachusetts, United States - Inc-BW-H-17-M | ecosystem: Environmental > Terrestrial > Soil >... | reverse complement strand
CACGGTCCCCTTCTTTAATGATGATCGGCTGGTACGCCGAACGCCCCTGAAGGTCGCTCCAGCCCGCGAGTTCCATGTTCCATTGAGATTGCTGATCGGGAGGGTTGGGCACCGGCTCGGCTACGCCCGGTCCACTGGTCAGCGCAATGGTCGGGATGGCCGGCCCGTCCGGCGGAAGACTCTGCGCCGGGACGGATATTGGCGCCGCCGCTGCCAGCAAAAATGGCAAAATGAAGTGGAAGCTCCTGCCATTGCGTTTGTGTCTCACGGTTTGATCTCCCTTGTTCTTTGGCGATCAGAGGCTCAATCCCCCGCTGCGGGGAACACCCATCGAGAATTTCCGATCCCATAACGAACTTTGCGCAAAACATACGTCCTCAGGTGTGCTGCGTCAACCTCATTTCGCGTCGTTGCTCAGATCTCGCAAATGCAGAACAAAAGAATCATCGCCTGCGGGACAAAATCAGGCCCGGAACTTTTGCACGGGTTGGATTTTGTTTGCCTCCGCAAATCCAGACGGCAACTTCGCCCCGCAGGAATTAATGCGTCATGTCAAAAAGGATATAATTGATCCCGATTCGATAGGCCAGCCCTGTTTCCCGTTCCGGATAATGAGGACTGTCGGCCCATTCCCAGGCGTCGCCCACATCGGAGTTATGGCAGATGGCCACGATGATTCGGCCTTTGTCATCACGAATCGCTCTCCATTTCGGCACGACCATATCGGGCGAATAAGGGCAGCCGTTCCAGAGAAATCGCGTTCCATGAATCTGGACCCTGTCGTCCAGGTCGTACATCACATGAAAAATTTCGTCGCCGTTCTTCAAATCTTCAATCGGCCGGCCGGGGAGAATCATTTCCAAGCCCCGGACGAGCGCCTCCCATTCATAATCTCCATGCGTATCATCCGACAGCAGAAACCCTCCCCTCAGCAGATACTGGCGCAGCCGCGCCGCCTCATCCTCGGTGAGATTCCAGCCATTGCCATGTTCCATATAAATCCAGGGCCAGTTGAATAGCTCGTCGGAGTCCGCGTCGACAATCTGTTCCACTCCCCGCGCATGCAGCCGGGTAAGGCGACGCACGCCCATTGTGAATTGCCGGTCCGCTTTCGGATAATCCGCTCTCCACAGTTGGAAACGCCGGAAACCGCCGTATTCATCGCTCGACCTGAAATGGTAACGGGCGAACGCCCATTCCGCATTGGCATGCGCATCGGCAGCAAGCGACGGGGTCTCATCGTCTTCCTCGAACACGCGGCCCTGATACGCAAGCAGGCTGAGGCATAGCCCGGACAGGAGGACTGCGGTCGCAATGGAGGGAAGGATTTTCATGCGGCGTTCCGTCCCAGATTCTACGGCACTTCGATGCTTATGTCAGCGATGGGCCTTGCAGGGACGCCGGGGTTGGAGGAACTTTGCCGGGAATCGCGGGCACGGGCTTGCGCCGACGGAACCGCATTTGCAGCCGGTCCATATAAAGATAAATTACCGGAGTCGTGTAAAGCGTGAGGGCTTGGCTGACCATCAGTCCCCCGACGATGCTGATGCCCAGCGGCCTGCGCAATTCCGCTCCGGTGCCGGTCATCAACGCCAGCGGCAGTCCTCCGAAGAGCGCCGCCATCGTGGTCATCATGATGGGACGAAAGCGCAGCAGGCAGGCCTGATAAATGGCTTCCTCGGGAGTTTTCCCGGACCGTTCCGCATCCAGGGCAAAATCAATCATCATGATGGCATTCTTTTTGACAATGCCGATCAACAGGACAATTCCAATGAGCGCAATCACGGTCAATTCGTTGTGGAATGCCAGCAAAGCCAAAAGAGCTCCCACCCCCGCCGAGGGTAAAGTGGATAGGATTGTTACCGGATGGATGTAACTTTCGTAAAGCATCCCCAGCACAATGTACACAGCGACCAGGGCGGCCAGAATGAGCCAAGGTTGGCTCGACAGGGAAGACTGGAAGGCCTGTGCGTTTCCCTGGAACGTAGGATGAATATCGGAAGGAAGTCCCATTTGTAAAACGGTCGACTCGATATCCGTCACGGCGTCGCCCAAAGCCACTCCCTCGCCGAGATTGAACGAGATCGTGACCGCCGGAAATTGCCCCTGATGGTTTACGGCGAGTGCCGTATTCTTCGTTTCATAGTGGGTAAAAGCGCTCAAAGGCACCTGGTTTCCCTTCGACGATTGCACATAGAGGCCTTGGATCGCGTCCGTGCTATTCCGGAAACCCGAATCGACCTCCATCACCACGTGGTACTGGTTCATTTGCGTATACATCGTGGATACCTGCCGCTGGCCGAAAGCGTCATAGAGCGTGTTGTCGATGGCCGAGGGAGAAATTCCGAGTCGCGAGGCGGTATCACGGTCAATCACCAGGCTGGCCTGCAAGCCGCGCGTCTGTTGATCGCTGGCGATGTCCCGCAAGCGCCGCATCTGCCTCATTTTGGCCTCGACACGGGGCGCCCATTCCTGAAGGTCGGTGAGATTTTCACTCGATAGCGTGTACTGATATTGCGAACTGCTGATCCGCCCGCCGACCGAGATATCTTGATACGCCCGGAGGAACAGTGTAGCCCCGGGAACCACTGCAAGTTTTCGCCGCAGGCGCGCGATGACTTGATCGACGGTGACCTTGCGTTCGGCGATCGGCTTTAATTCGATCTGCATACGCCCGGTATTTTCGGCCCCGCCCCCGGTGTTTGCCGCCGTGGCTTTCACCGCGGGGTCTCGCATGACTATGTCGGTGTATTCCTTCAATTTATCCTGCATCACGGGAAATGAAGTATCCTGGGATCCGAGGATATTCCCAGCCATCAGGCCGGTATCCTGCTGCGGGAAGAAACCTTTGGGAATGACGACATATAAATACACGCTGAGGCAAATCGTCGCGCCGGTCAGCACCAGCATAAAGGGTTGATGGCGTAGGACCCAGCGCAACCCGGAAGCATAGGTTGACACCGCCCATTGAAATACACGCTCGCTCGCCAGATACAATTTTCCGTGCTTCATGTCCTTTTCCGATTTCAGGAACAGGGCGCACATCATCGGAGTCGTGGTCAATGACACGCACAAGGAAACGAGGATCGCCACGCTCAATGTGATTGCAAATTCGCGGAAGAGTCTTCCGATGATTCCGCCCATCAGCAGGAGGGGTATGAACACTGCGATCAGCGAAAGGCTCATCGACAATACCGTGAACCCGATTTCGCGCGATCCCTTCATCGCCGCGGCCAGCGGCGAATCCCCGGCTTCCAGATAGCGAGTAATGTTTTCGATTACCACAATCGCGTCGTCCACCACAAATCCAGTGCAGATCGCCAGCGCCATCAGGGAAAGGTTATCGAGGCTATAACCCAAAAGGTACATCACTCCGAACGTCCCGATGATGGAAAGCGGCACCGCGATACTCGGGATCAACGTTGCCCAGGCATTGCGCAGGAACAGAAAAATCACCATCACCACGAGCGCGACGGTTAACAACAACGTGAATTCGATATCAGTGACAGACGCCCGGATGGTTGTGGTGCGATCGAAAGTCGGAGTCAGCGTAACGGACGGCGGGATCGAGGCCCGCAGCTCCGGCATCAGCGCTTTGATACGGTCAACTGTCTCAATAATGTTGGCTCCGGGTTGCCGGCCAATCCCGATCACCACGGCGGGTTTACCGTTTGAATATCCCGAATTTCTGAGGTCTTCGATTCCTTCCGTAACTCTGGCGATGTCGCTCAGGCGCACCGGAGCCCCGTTCCGATAGGCCACGATCAACGGGGCGTACTGTTCTGGTTTCAGGAGCTGATCGGTGTCATACAAAACCCACCGGGTGGAGGAATCTTCCAAATTCCCTTTTGGAGTGTTGGCGTTCGCCGACCGAAGCGCAGTTCGTACTTCCTCCAAACTGAGCCCATAGTGGGCCAAGGCGTTGGGATTTAAGTCCACGCGGACCGCAGGTTTTGCTCCCCCGTACGTGTTGACCTGGCCCACGCCCTCGACTTGCGAAATTTTTTGCGCCAGGATGGAATCACTCAAATCGTATAAGTGACTCCTCGGAATCGTATCCGAGGAAATTGACAAATCGAGGATGTCGGTTTCCGACGGATTAATCTTGCGGTACCACGGCAGGCTTGGCAGCCCGGCAGGCAATTGTCCGGCGGCTGCATTGATGGCCGCCTGCACGTCCCGCGAAGCCGCATTGATGTCCCGGTCCAGGTCGAACTGCAGCGTGATCCCTGTGTTGCCCAACTGGCTCGTGGACGTCATCTGCGTGACGCCGGCAATCCGGCCGAACTGGCGCTCCAGCGGAGTAGCCAATGACGAGGCTACCGTCTCCGGGCTTGCCCCCGGCAAGGATGCGCGAACGTAAATCGTGGGAAAATCAACGTGGGGAAGCGCTGCCACAGGCAGCAAATAAAAGGCCACCCCGCCCGCGAGCAGGATCGCCACGCTCAAAAGTGAAGTCGCAACAGGCCGTCGTATGAATGCCGCGGATATGTGCATCTTCTGTCCGTAAGGTTCCGGGTCTCGCTCCTGTCCACATCATTCAATCTAATGTCTTAGAGGGCTGCAAGGCGCACATTGGTTACAACAATTCTCCTCTGATTTCCGCGGCGCGCGTCTCTTTTTCCCACATTATCCCACGGTTTCGACCCGGGCAGCCTCACTACTTGGATTCACATGGAAGCCAGTAAAGCGAACGAACCATGTGGCCGATAAAAATTATTGGGAATGCAACCTAGTTTTCATTTGTGCGTCTTACGATTGGACATTGCAGGCATCGCCGATTCAATTTCTCGATGGAAGGCATCTGCACGGATGTTCATGGCTGTCGCAAACTCGCTGTATCCAAACCACTTACACAAGGATTGGTTGTAGAATAGGGGCCCCGTGATTGCGCGACCTTCCGATACTACGATTGTTTCTCATCCCGCGCTCCCTTACACTGGGCGCGAACGGATTTCAGGCCATTTCAACCGTGAGGGTACCCACCTTTGCAAACTGAAATTCACCGTGAAACAAGCCGAAGAGGAGTGATGCAGCCGATCCAATATGACCTCGTCGTCATTGGAAGCGGGCCCGCGGGTCAAAAAGGCGCCATCGCCGCGGCGAAACTCGGTAAGCGCGTGGCCATGGTGGATCGCAACGACATGGTCGGCGGCGTTTGCATTCATGGCGGCACCGTTCCCAGCAAGACTCTGCGCGAAGCCATTCTTCACCTCACCGGATTCCGCCATCGCTCATTTTACGGAGCCGACTACGTCGTCAAAGACCGCATATCGATCAGCGATTTGGCCACCCGCGTCTCGCAGGTCGTGGAGCGGGAAACCGGAGTCGTGCGCGACCAATTGCACCGCAACGGGATCAACCTGCTTTGTGGCACCGCCCAGTTCCTGGACGCCAACACCATCGAAGTGCAAGGCGAGACGGAAGCGCATATGCTTCATGCCAACCACGTTCTGATCGCCTGCGGCACGCGGCCTTCCCACCCGGATGACATCCCTTTTGACGGCAAGAAAATCATCGCCAGCGACCAGTTCTTTCAGATGGACGAAATCCCGCACGAATTAATCATCGTGGGCGGCGGCGTAATCGGCCTCGAATACGCCTCGATGCTCGTGGCCATGGGCGTGGAAGTCACTCTGATCGAGCAAAGGCCGGAGCTCCTGGACTTTGTCGATTCCGAAATCGTGGAAGCGTTGCGCTATCACATGCGCCGGCAGGGGGCTATCTTCCGCCTGGGCGAAAAAGTCACGGCGATTCAAACCGACGAGCGCGGCCGCGTGGCCGCAAGCCTCGAAAGTGGAAAGCGCATTCACGCCACCTGCCTGATGTACGCGGTAGGCCGCCAGGCCAATACCGATCTGCTGAACCTTGAAGCCGCGGGGCTCACCACGGAATCGCGCGGCAAGCTCGCGGTGAATGCATCCTTTCAAACCTCTGTCCCCAATATCTACGCGGCCGGCGACGTCATCGGTTTCCCTTCGCTCGCTTCCACGTCCATGGAACAGGGCCGCCTTGCCAGTTGCCACATTTTCGGCGCCCACGCCGAAATGAGCGCGGCTTTTCTACCATACGGCATTTACACCATCCCCGAAATTTCCATGGTTGGCCAGACCGAAGCCACTTTGACCGAATCGCGCATCCCCTTTGAGGTCGGCATTTCAAAATATGAAGAGCTGGCCAAAGCGCAGATTGTCGGCGATCACACCGGCATGTTGAAAATTCTCTTCCACCCGGACACGCGCAAAGTCCTCGGCGTGCACGTCATCGGGGAAAGCGCCGCGGAAATCGTGCACATCGGACAGGCTGTGCTCACCTTCGGCGGCACCATGGATTATTTTCGCGACACCGTTTTCAATTATCCGACCTTTGCCGAAGCGTACAAAGTCGCCGGCCTGGATGGGCTGAATAAATTATAGGAATGCGTTGGGTGAGTGGGCTGCTTGTTCCTCACATCCCAATCGGGCGTTTTCCGGGGCTACTGGCGTAACTGTGAGAACTCGGTATTGGTTTGTGGAGCGTTCGCCTTCATCCGAGCATCTGCCTGATTCCAAAGTACCCGCCTGAAGGCAGGCCCTACAAAAACGCCTCAGGGCGATCGCTTGTTGACAGACAGGTCAGACGCGCCCAATATCTGGTTTGCAAGTCACACTCAAGACACATTTTGGAGGCTGAGATGGTGAACCGGCGCCGGTTTCTTTCCGTTGCCGCAGCAAGCGCGGGCGCGGCGATGTTTGCCCGCGTGCCGAGAGCATTCGCGGCAAGCTATGACCTGATTCTCAAAGGCGGGCGCGTCATTGACCCCTCCGTGCGGCTCGATGCGATCCGCGACGTGGCCATCTCGGGGGGCCGCATCGCCGCCATCGAAACGACCATCGCAGGCGACGCAGCCGACACCATCGACGCGCGCGGCAAGCTCGTCGTACCAGGTCTGCTCGATATTCACACCCATTGCGGCCGCTTCACACAGGGGCCTGGCCTCGTGCTGCAGGACGGCGTGACCGGGTGGATCGATGCGGGATCGCAAGGCGCCGATCACATCGGCGATACGATTGCCGTCGCGCGGTCTTCACCTCAGCAGGGCCGCGTGCTGATCAACATCGGCCGCGCCGGCATCCTGCCCGATGGCGACACGATGGACCTGAAGAACGCGGATGTCGCCGCGGCCCGCGATGCGATCGCAAAGAATCGCGACTTCATCGTCGGTGTCAAGGCACGGCTGTCGCAGGATGTCGCGGGCGAGAACGATTACGAGGTGCTGCGGCGCACGCAGGAAGTGGCCACTTCCTTCAGCCTACCCGTGATGATCCACATGGGACAGACCATCACGCCGATTCCCAAACTTTTCGCCCTGCTGAAGCGCGGCGACATCGTCACCCACATGTTTGCGCCGCCGCCCAACAGCATCATCGACGATAGCGGCCACATCTTGCCCGAAGTGCTGGCGGCGCGCCGCCGCGGCGTCTGGTTCGACGTTGGCAACGGCCAGAAAGGGCACATGAGGTGGGACACCATTACCGCGATCATGAAGGCCGGTTTCTGGCCCGACACATTCTCCACCGACTGGAACACGAACGCCCACGAAACCGGGGTCATCGACCTTCCCAACTGCATGTCGAAGCTGTTCGGTTACGGCATGACGCTCGATCAGGCCATCGCGCGAGCCACCGTCAATGCTGCGCGCATCTTCCCGTTGTTCAACGACCGCGGCACGCTCAAAGTGGGCGCGCCCGCCGACGTCGCTGTGCTCGAGTTGCAGAAGGGGAATTTCGATTTTCTCGACAATTACAATAACAAAATCACCGGCCACCAGCTGCTTTCCCCGAGTGCGACGGTGCTCGGCGGAAAGCGGGTCCCGCGAGCCTAGCGCGTGATCTTTCGCCCGAGTTGTTAGTTCAAAAAAATTTGCTTCTAGATGAAATAAACGGCTGCCCGCCCATATGACGGGCGGGCTCTGCAAAACCCACCCCCAATAATGCAGGATGGTTTTGTAGCGGCCGTTCCGTCCCGCGTTTTTCGGGACGGAACGGGCATCTTCGTGGTTGAGTCGAGGGACAGCCCCAATTTATGCAAAGTTATGCAAAGTTTGACTGACGGCTTAGCGCCCTGCTAGTTTGGGTGCTTATGTCGAGAGGCCTGCACGCGCAAATACTAGTCCGTGGGCGATGGGAATGAAAATCCCCCCATCTTCCCGAATCGCCTTTCAAGGCGAGCGCGGCGCATTCAGCGAAGAAGCCGCCGTCAAGCTGCTGGGTGAAGAAATTCAACTCGTTCCGCGAACCACGTTTGAGACGCTCTACACCAGCATCAAGGACGGCGACGCGGATTATATTCTTGCTCCGATTGAAAACAGCCTGGCGGGATCGGTTCACCGCTCCTACGACTTGCTCATTTCCAGCGGACTGCACATCCAGGCCGAAGTCGTCATTCCCATCGTGCACAATCTGATTGGCGTTCCGGGGGCAACATTTGAGCGCATCACGCAGGTTTCTTCTCACCCGGTCGCGCTCGCTCAGTGCGAGCGATTCTTCGCCAGCCACCCTTCAATCAAGCGCGTGGCCACAGACGATACTGCGGGCAGCGTTCGCGAAGTGATGGGCGCGGGCGACGCGACGAAGGCGGGAATTGCCAGCCAGCGCGCGTCGAAAGTCTATGGCGGAGCGATTCTGCGCGAGCATCTCGAGGATCACCCGGAGAATTACACGCGCTTCCTGTTGCTGGCCGCTTCCGCGGAGGTTGCGCCAAACGCGGACAAGCTCTCGCTCGTCCTGCACCTCGCGCATAAACCGGGCTCGCTGTGTTCCGCTCTGAACGCCTTCGCCAAACGCAACCTGAATTTGCTGAAAATTGAAAGCCGCCCCATTCCCGGCACGCCGTGGAGCTACTGCTTCTATCTCGATCTCCAGGCCTCGCTCAAGGATCCGGAAACACGCGCGGCGCTCGAGGAGCTCACGCATTTCACGGATTCCGCGAAAGTCTTAGGATGCTATCCCCAAGCCAGAATATGAATCGATTCAGCCATGAAGTATTGACTCAGCACCATAGATAAGCCGCGGGTCTGAAGACCCGGGATACAGCACTTGCAAAAACACAAACACCTGCTGTGGCCCCGCCTCTTCAGAGGCGGGGCTTTCTCTAGCAAACCCTTGTTCCGCAACAAAAGCTAGTGATGCGCGAGGTCCCTCACGTACTCCAGCAATTCATTAGCCTCGTGAACAAGCTTCTGCTCTTCCGACCCAGAGATTTTTTGTTTGTTGAACTCGGCGTCTTCCAGCCGATCCAGCATCTCGCCGGCCAGGAGATCGCGAACGGAAGTGATCCCGGCGAGCTTGTCTTCGAGATGGTCATATGTCGTATCGTCACCGGCCAGGGCCGTCGTTGAAATGCGGAGGCTTTCGCGGCCGAGCTCGGCATTGGGGGCATTGATCTTCTTGAAGGCGCGAGCCAGTTCAACGAATTCGTCCCCGCTGTCGATCACACCGTCCGGCAATGCCCAATCGTGAAACTCCTCGATGAGTGCACGCCCCTCATGCTCGTAATCATCGTGGAGGCCGGTCAGTGCGAGCATGGTCGGACGGATGTCCGTGTGATCCGACCAGACATCGTCGTCAATGCCCTTATTTCGGACACCCGGTCCAACTATTCCTAGCCAAGTATGAACAATTTCCGGTTGGATGCCGCCGTGGTTCCAAGCGAAGCTTGGATCCTGGACCAGGCACGGGGAGCTGCAATTGGGTGGTCCAGTTAGGAAGAAATAGTCGGGGTTTCCGAACATCGTAAACGTCGGATTCCGCAGAGGATCGCCGGTGAGCATATGAAGCAGCTTCAATTCCACGGGGTCGGCCAGCGCGGCGGTCAGAATATCGGCGGCGCCAGTCCGCGGGTTCACCGCGCTAAGCCCAGCGGCCGCGCGTTCGAACTGGCGCGCCAACGGATCGCCAGCCGGGGGATTTCCATTCACATAAAAGGACGGCGCCATATCAAAAGTAATATCGAATCCCGCCGTTATGGAAGGTGCGGGCTCGGTAGCCAGCAGCCCGGTCATGTTGGCGTCAATCTCGCCGATCACGCTTTGAGTCCCCTGCGTGTAGAGACATGCTATCGTCAAGCCGTCACAGCCCTGGTTGAACGGGGGGCCTCCCGCGAAGTGGTCGTTTTCATCCGCGGTAATCACAAAGAGTGTGTTCTTCTTTGTGATGCCGTCGGCCGCGAGCCGGTCAAAGAATTTCCCAAATGCCCGGTCATAAAATGCCAGTTGATCTACGTAGCATCTGTCCCCTGGGCCAAGGCCTCCCTTCTCGGGGTCCGTCAAGCAGGACGCTGGTCCGTAAAGGGTATCGCCTTGAGCTGGATGATTATCATGGGCGTCGGAGATATACGCGTAGGTGACAGGGACGCCGTGCTCCTGCATGGCGGCCACATAAGCATGAGACTCAGCGGCTGTAATTCCGCCAAAGCCCGGGAATCCAACATTATTCGGCGTGTTGCTATCTGTAATTGGGTTTCCATCAAGGTCCAAAAGCGTTGCGCCCGGGCTGATCACCGGCGCCACGAAGACATGTCCGTAGAGCGCATTGTATCCGGTGTAGCTCCCGGGCTCCTGCGGCAGAATGTCCGCCTCGCCTCCGTTCGCGGTCGAGCAAACTGGGTTACCCTTCGCGCAGTGAATCGAGATGCCTTCAAAGTCCGCTGCGGCTTTGTTGGGATTGGAACTCGCCTCGGCCTGAGCAATTCCTAGCTCGATGGGATCGGAACCAAACGCAGTCAAGAGGTCGCCTCCGGTGTTCTCCAGTTCAATATTTGCAGTCGAAACAGCGCCTACATTGCAGCCCGCTCGCGTCCATGGTACCCAGGGGGCCGGCGCATTCTTGCCGTCCGGAGTGATCATGTAATATGTCGGGTCGTTCGTCGGATCGACGATGTCAGTCCAGTACTGAAGCGAGGACGTAAAGAATGGCCCCGAGGAAGTGAAGTAATCGAAGCTATTTGAAATCGGCTGACCGTGCCGGTCCCCGTAGACGCCCGTGAGGGAAGTAATGATGTCATCGGCAGTGTGAGAGATGAGTGGCGTGTGATGGTTTGTCAGCAGCGTGCCGTTATCGGTCAGGAAGTCTAGCAAGTGGGGCATCTGCTCCAAGTCAGAGGGCACGTTCGGATTATCCCTTCTGAAATGAACGTTATCGAACTGGATGTAGATCACACGCTGGATATCGCCACGAGCGGATTTGAGGTTGCATCCGCCGGTGGTTTGGTCATCGCTATCGCGTTCAAAATTCGTGCGGGCTTTGGCTGGCACAGGCGCCGCGGAGGGAACCGGAGCAACAGGCGCTAGTGAAATCGCAACCAGCACAATGATGGCGATCGCTCGCCTTAGAGGGACTGAGAGTTGTCGCGAAGCGCGAAGAAGCAGTCTGGCAGCTGCGAAGGCGAAAGGTTTCACGAGCGTCCTCCTGAATTTAGTGTCTGATAACATCGAGGTTGGGTTTTTAGTACGTTTTCTCGAACTAGGGGTTAAGAGGCGCTCAATTCTTGATGAATAGAGTGTAAAAAAGTTGCTGAATCGGCTCGGCCAAATGGAAAAAGCCATTCCATCGTTCGCCCCGCAATTCCCTGGCGGAAGCGGCCCGGCCTCAAACTCGGCGAATTCTTTGATATCGTGGACATCGCCGCGCCCGCCATGGCACGATGAACTCTCACAGTTTGGGAGAGTTGCTCAGTTCGGCCGATTTCGCATTCCGTCGATCCGAGATTGAGCAGAGGCACTGGAAGCGAGCCTCCCGACCGGGCATAATGGGGGCGGTTCCGACAAGAGCCGCTACACACCGGAAAACTGAACCGACTGGATTTTCACAGGAGGAATCGTGCGGGTTTACTACGATAAAGACGCGGATTTGAACTACATCAAAGACAAAAAAATTGCCGTGATCGGTTTTGGATCGCAGGGCCATGCCCACGCCATGAATCTGGCGGATTCCGGCTGCGACGTGGTGGTCGGCCTGAAGAGTACCAGCGCATCCGTCGCCAAGGCGCAAAAGGCCGGGCTGCGAGTGCTGACGGTGCGCCAGGCCGCGGAAGAAGGCGACATCGTCATGATCCTCACTCCCGATGAGCTGACGCCGGGAATTTACGACACCGATGTTGCACCGGCCATGCGCGCCGGGAAATATCTCGCCCTCGCTCATGGCTTCTCGATCCATTTCGGATTCATAAAGCCGCCCAAGGAAGTCAATGTGTTCATGGTTGCGCCCAAAGGGCCGGGACACCTCGTGCGCCATCAATTTTCGCAGGGCGCGGGAGTTCCCTGCCTGCTGGCCATCCATCAAGACCCTGCCGGCGACACCAAGAAAATCGGCTTGGCCTATGCCAGCGGCATCGGCGGCGCGCGCGCCGGAGTGATTGAAACAAATTTTCGCGAGGAAACCGAAACGGACCTCTTCGGCGAACAGTCCGTGCTTTGCGGCGGCCTCACCGCGCTGATTCAGGCGGGGTACGAAACGCTGGTCGAAGCCGGCTACGCGCCCGAGATGGCTTATTTCGAGTGCTGCCACGAGATGAAGCTGATTGTGGACCTGGTCTACGAAGGCGGAATCTCCGAAATGCGCTACTCGATTTCCAACACCGCCGAATACGGCGACCTTACGCGCGGCCCCATCATAATCGACAAGGCCACCAAGGAACGCATGAAGGTCATCCTCAAAGACATCCAATCCGGCAAATTCGCCAAGGAATGGATGAACGAAGCCGCCACCGGCCTCAAAAATTTCAAACAGCTGCGCGAAGCCGGCCAGAAGCACCCGATCGAAAAAGTCGGCGCCGAATTGCGCTCAATGATGCCCTGGATGAAAAAGAACCGCGTGATCGCCGAAGGCGCGTAAGCCAGTTAGGCCGAGTGACGAGTGGCTAGTGAAAATGCCCAGTGCACCGTACTCGCCACTCGTCACTCGCCACTAGCCACTATTCCGGAGGAATGATGGATTCGCGTCTCAGAGAACACAGCCGGATTATCCTTGACGGTCCGTCGAGGGCGCCCGCGCGCGCCTATTTCTACGCGATCGGCCTCACCGATGATGACCTGGCAAAACCGCTCGTTGGCGTTGCGAATACGTGGATCGAAGCCATGCCCTGCAATTCGCACTTGCGCAAGCTCGCGGAAAAAGTGAAAGAAGGAATCCGCGCCGCCGGCGGCACGCCGCTCGAATTCAACACCATCGCGATCAGTGACGGCGAAACCATGGGCACCGAGGGAATGAAGGCTTCGCTCGTCAGCCGCGAAGTGATCGCCGACTCGATCGAGCTCGTCGGACAAGGCTACATGTTTGACGCGATGGTGGCTCTCGCCGGATGCGATAAGACCATCCCCGCAACCGCCATGGGCCTCACGCGCCTGAACCTGCCGAGTCTCGTCCTCTATGGCGGCTCGATTCAGCCGGGGCGCTTCCGCGGGCACGACGTCACGATTCAAGATGTGTTTGAAGCCGTCGGCGCGCACTCCGCCGGGAAAATGTCGGACGCCGACCTCAAGGAAATCGAGACGGTGGCCTGCCCGGGCGCGGGCGCCTGCGGGGGACAGTTCACCGCCAACACAATGGCAACGGCCCTTGAATTTATCGGGCTGACACCTATCGGACTGGGAAATATTCCAGCCACCGATCCGCGCAAGGAGGAAGCCGCGTATCGCGCCGGCACCCTGGTGATGGAGCTGCTCCGCAAAGGCCTGACGCCGCGCAAAATCCTGACACGCAAGGCGTTTGAAAATGCGATCTTGGCCGTGGTCGCGACCGGCGGGTCCACCAACGCCGTCCTGCATTTACTCGCCATGGCCAAGGAAGCGGATATCGAACTCCATCTCGATGATTTCGGCGACATCAGCGCAAAAACGCCTCTCCTCGCCGACATGAAGCCCTGGGGAAAATACACCGCAGTCGATTTGTACAACGCCGGCGGGCCCGCGCTCGTGGCCAAGCGCCTGCTGGACGCGGGCCTGCTCCATCGCGGGCAAATGACGGCCAGCCTGAAAACGCTGGACGAAGAAGCGCAGGGCGCGAAAGAACGTCCCGGCCAGGATGTGGTTCGCCCGCTTTCAGACCCAATCAAGAATACGGGCGGCCTGATGATTCTCCGCGGCAATCTGGTTCCGGAAGGTTGCGTGGTGAAAACTTCCGGCCACGAAAGGCCTTTCCACCGAGGGCCGGCGCGCGTTTTCGACCGGGAAGAGGACGCCATGGATGCCGCTGTGAAGGGACGAATCAAAAAGGGCGACGTCGTCATCGTGCGTTATGAAGGGCCGCGCGGCGGACCGGGCATGCGCGAAATGCTCGGGCTGACTGCTGCTTTAGTCGGCCTTGGCTTGGGGGAAGACGTGGCGCTCTTGACCGACGGCCGCTTCAGCGGCGCGACGCGCGGCCTGATGGCCGGACACGCCGCTCCCGAAGCCGCGCGCGGCGGACCGATCGCCATTGTCGCTGAGGGAGATCAAATCGTTTTCGACCTGGCGACAAAAAGTTTGCGCGTCGATTTGAGCGACGCCGAAATCAAGGCGCGTCTCGCGAAATGGAAGCCGCCTGTGGCGCGTTACAAGACCGGCGTGTTCGCCAAGTACGCGGCGCTGGTGAGTTCAGCCTCTCTCGGAGCGATTACGACAGCTGAGATCTAGAGCCCGGGAACGCCAATCTCCCGATTGGCATCTTGCGCGACGCCACTCAGAAGAATGGCGTTCGGTAGTGGGCCAGGTTGGAGTTTTGGTGGTGGGCCAGTTTCCGATAATCCCGTTTATCAGGAGTAGTTGGCGTTTCTAGTGGGCCAACCATGCTCGCAGCGTCAAATACATCTCCAGGATGCTGCCGTATGCGAAGGTTATCTTGACCTGCTCCCCGCTGCCCATTTTGAGCGCTATGAGCGAAAATCTGGTGCCGCTCTGGTTAGCTCGGTCGTTTAAATCAATGGAGGCTACTTCCTTTTTGTAGATCTCTCTTGTTTTGAAGAGGCTGCGCAACACAAGTCGATCGTCAAACAAGACGGACGGCCCTCGCAGCCCAGGATAGAGCTTGAGAAGATTTACGAGGCCGAGGATCGCGAAAAAAGCCAAGATGACGGAGGGCCCTGAGGCATTTTGCCGATTGGCGCTCCAGGAGCCCCAAACAAAGAACGCAACAATCGCCGCCATAAGGACGCTCTGATAGTTCAGTGGGTATGGATTCCGAAACTCTATGGGCAGCGGCTCTATTGTGAAGACTTTCGCGTATTCATCCAAGATCCGCGATCGAATCGCCGTGAAATTCTGGAATAGCTGGTCGACCAGGACTCTTCTTGTTCCAGCCTTGTCCCAAAGGGCCAATTGCCCTAACTCCCGCCTCTCGCTCACTCGACCCAACTCCACCCAGCGAATGCTGCTGATTTCGTTACCTCGACCGTCTTGTAGGAAAACTCCGTCGTCGTTGATCTTGAGACTGCGCTTGGAGCGCCTCACGGTGTAGGCCACGATACCCACCGCTACTAGCAACATCACGACGACGGCACCCAACAGTCCTGGAGAGGATAGCGCTTCCTGCCTGTTTGCTACCGTAATCCCCAGTAGAAAGATAAAGAGCAGGCTTGCCGCAATCAGAACAAACCACGTGTATCCCCGGTCAAATTTATACAAGTTGGTGTTCCCGACGTTCGAGGCTGTTAATCCTTCAGTTTGATACATGGTCAGACGCAGCTTCCTTGGCACGTACTACTGTAATATCTACAGAGTGAAACAGCTACATTCTTAGCGAACAGTGGGGGTCCAATGGTCAACTCCTGATAAGTCCGGCGGTCTCAATGGGTCGATGCAACACTTGCTCGGAGTCTTCTTGTAAGAGTCTACGAAACTGATTTCGTTCGCGAGCGTTGTTTCAAATGAAACAAAGCCCTGTTTAGGTTCTGATTGAGTACTGCCGTGCAGATCGATTCTCGATGCGAAGTATTTTCAGATCAACCGATTAGATGGTGTTGCATCGACCGGTTGAGCTGGCACCCGTTATCGGAAACTGGCCCAATGCGTGGCGATCCCGGGCTTCGCTTGAAATGAGAAAGCATGGTACCTTTCCGCAAGCCGGAAAAACAGCCAGAGGAGATCCCTGTGAAAAAAAATCGTCAGTTTAAAACACCAGCGCGCACGTACATTCTGCTCGTGGCGGTGACAGTCCTACCCTTTGCCGCCGCAGGTGTGACCATGGCCGATTCGTTGCTCCTTAAAGAGCAAGGCAGCTTCTTCGTCGGCGGCCGCACCGTTTACACCGATGCGCTCACAGGATCAACCACCGGTTTTTTGGGCACCGGCATCAACACCGGAAACATCACGGTCGACCAGATGTACGTTCAGTATCAGATCCCGGAGGGCGCCGATTCGCATGTTCCCGTCGTCATGATGCACGGCTGCTGCCTCAGCTCCAAGAGCTACGAAACCACTCCCGATGGCCGCATGGGCTGGAACGAGTATTTCCTAAGGAAGCATCGCGCAGTTTATCTTCCCGACCAGGTCTCGCGCGCGCGTTCCGGATTCGATGCCACGATCCTCAACGAAATTAAATTGGGAAAGCGCCCAGCCAGCGACATGCCCGAAATTCGGACCGCGACACACGAGATCGCCTGGCTCCTCTTCCGCTTCGGCCCCAGCATGGGAAAAGCATTCTCGGATGAGCAATTTCCGGTGGAGGCGTTCGAGGAGTTCGGCAAGCAAGTGATTCCGGATCTGAACGGCGGGCTTCCCGCGGTCAATCCCACATGGACGAATTTGTCGGGGCTGGCGATCAAATTAAAGGGCGCGATCTTAATGGGCCACTCCGAATCGGGTTTTTTCCCCGAGCAAGCCGCGCTCATCAATCCGGCGGACATTAAAGCGACGATCACGATTGAAACCGTGTGCCCCGCGCTGAATCCAGAACAGATTTCAAACCTGGCCAAAATTCCGACGCTCGTCGTTTTCGGCGATCACCTCGCCGATGTTCCTTCCATGCCCACCATGTGGAAAGAACGTTTCGACTCCTGCTCAAAATACGTGCAGCAGGTCAACGCCGCAGGCGGAGACGCAACCTTGATGCACCTGCCGAAGTACGGGCAATTCGGCAACAGCCACATGCTCATGCAGGACAAGAACAGCAACCAGGTCGCGGATCTCATTTTGAAGTGGATTGACGAGCACGTGGAAAACAAACACAAATAGGTCCACAAACATTCCTGATAGGGGCCGCACAAACCTGGAATCCATCTATTTGCATGGGTCCTTTTCAGTAACTTCCTCGCCTGAAAACACGGCCATGGTGTCGCGCCAACGGCGCGGAGCATACCAGCCCGGGGCAACGCCCCGGGGATCGTGCCGAGATGATTTCGTCCGCCCTGAAAGGGCGGAAGGGCTCCTGCGCCCTTTCAGGGCGCAATGCAATTGAGGGATTCCGATTCCCAGGGTGTTGCCCTGGGCTAGCTTGCGCCGGCGCTTTCAGCGCCGGGA
>Ga0210409_10003501_pt1 | contig 17479 bp, 11 predicted proteins | sample IncBWH17MmetaG_FD_161649 | JGI IMG/M metagenome (GOLD analysis project Ga0210409, IMG submission 161649) | Forest soil microbial communities from Barre Woods Harvard Forest LTER site, Petersham, Massachusetts, United States - Inc-BW-H-17-M | ecosystem: Environmental > Terrestrial > Soil >... | reverse complement strand
GCGCAAGACGTGCAGAACCGAACCGTCTTGAATGTTTGTCCGCGCGCCGATGCGAATCGAGTGGACATCGCCGCGGATGACAGCGCAGGGCCAGATGCTGGAATCCTCGCCGATCGTGACGTCGCCGATGACGACTGCCTGTGGGTCGATATAAGCGGATCGGGCGACTTCGGGCGCGCGGCCGCGATAGGTGCGAATCAAGGTTGTTCTCCTTGGGAAGCGCGGAGGGCACAAAGGACCGTGCGGCGCGCCGATTGAGCAGCGAAAGTAACACACGCTCGATAGGCTCGCAAGGCGACCGGGCTCGAGCGATCCTGAGAAGTCTGCGGGTTATGGAGGGACTCGAACCCTTCCTATTGAATCAGTTGGGGGCTCTTCGCTCCTTTCCGCGCAGCGAATCGGACCCGCGGTGGGCGGCCGCGCTCGCAAGCTGCGGCAGCCGGGGCCCTACCGGCCGCCGCTTGCACTCTTCCGCTATGATTCTTGCCGCGCAGGCGCCGTGGGTCGGCGAACGCTCGTCCTAGCGAACCTCTCGCCCGAGCGGCGCCGGCCCTAGGGATAAAGATCGCCCAGGGCGGGTTACAGGATCTGGACCACGGGCGAGCCGGCCGAGGCACTGATGGTCGAGACCCGCGCCGAAACGTTGCGGGCCATTGCGTAGATGCTCCGGCCGCCGGGGGCGTCTTCGCCGAGCGAAGCGACGGGTTTGCCCGTATCGCCGCCGATGCGAATCTGCGGGTCGATTTCGATCTCGCCGAGAAATGGGACGCCGAACGCTCGGGCCATCCGCTCGCCCTCGCCGTGGCCAAAGATGTCGATGCGGCCGTTGCAATGAGGACAAGAGAAATGACTCATGTTCTCAACCACGCCGATGATCTCGACGCTCACCTGCCGAAACATTTCGACTGCCTTGCGCACGTCGGCAAGTGCGACGATCGAGGGAGTCGTGACCAGCACCGCGCCCGTCACGCTGACGGTCTGGATCAAACTCAGCTGCACGTCGCCGGTCCCGGGCGGCAAGTCGACGATCAGGTAATCGAGCTGGCCCCAGCGGACGCTTCGCAGGAATTGCTGCATGACGCTATGCAGCATCGGACCGCGCCAGATTAACGGCTTGTCCCCGGGGTTGAGCAGGCCCATCGAGATCATCTTGACGCCGTAGGCTTCGACGGGAATGATCGTGCGGTCGTCGATTGCCCGCGGCTGCTCGCTCGTCCCGACCATGACTGGCACGTTCGGGCCGTAGACGTCGGCATCGAGCAATCCAACCGACGCGCCCATGGTTTTTAGCGCGATGGCCAGGTTCACGGCGACGGTGGTCTTGCCGACACCGCCCTTGCCGCTGGCAACGGCAATGAGATTTCGTACGCCTTCGATGGGCGTCTTCGCGTTAGCTGGTCCCGGCGGCATGGACATCCTTCCTCGCGGCTGTTCGTCCGGCCGCTCGATGGCCGCCGAAAGCAACATATCATGATAGACCGCCCTACTGCCCACAGCAAGCGGCCGACGACATCCTGAATGCGCGTCCGAAATAGCTCCGGCTGGAGTCAGCGTGCGCCGCACCCGGTCGAGACAAAAATCCCCGAGACGTCACTTTGCAGGAATCCCGTTGAGCGGCTACAATGAGCTGACAGCCTGTGCGAGGACTCAACTGCCCTTGCTCGCCGCGCCGGATGAAGCCCGGCGCCACGCGGGCTCGGATGCCCGAGTCCGAGGGCCGGGTGATTTGTCTCCGGGTCTGGGTCCGGGACCTTGAGCGGCGAAGGCCCCGCCCGGGAAAACTCCTTCAGCACGTCCCACAATACGGGGACATGCACGTGACCCTGGAGACGGTGAGAAGTCCCTTTGTCATGCGCAATTCGAGACCTCGAAGCCTTGAAATATGAACGTTCAGAGAGCTCTAGATAGTGTCGTAGCGCGCTTCATCGGCACGAAGCACGAACGCGACGTCAAGCGCATCCAGCCCCTTGTCGTGGCGATCAACCTGCTCGAGCCGGAGATGAAGACGTTTTCCGACGAGCAGCTGGGCGCCCGCACAGTGGAGCTCAGAAGGGAGGTCGAGGCGCGCCTCGAAGGTGTCGAAAGAGACGACGCGAATTACAGAGAAAAGCTTCAGGCCGCTCTGGAACCCGCGCTTGTGCCCGCCTTCGCCGCGGCCCGCGAAGCCGGGCGGCGCACGCTCGGGATGCGTCACTTCGACGTGCAGCTCATCGGCGGAATCGTCCTGCACCAGGGCAAAATCGCCGAGATGAAGACAGGCGAAGGCAAGACGCTCGTGGCCACGCTTCCTGCCTATCTGAACTCGCTCACCGGCAAGGGAGTGCACATTGTCACCGTGAACGACTACCTGGCCCGGCGCGACGCCGAATGGATGAGTCCGATCTACAAGATCCTCGGGCTGACCGTGGGCGTGATCGTGCATGACCTAGATGACGCGCAGCGCCGCGCCGCCTACGGAGCAGACATCACCTACGGCACCAATAACGAATTCGGGTTCGATTATCTGCGCGACAACATGAAATATGACTTGAAGGATTGCGTGCAGAGAGGACACCATTTCGGGATTGTCGACGAAGTGGATTCGATCCTGATCGACGAGGCACGCACGCCGCTGATTATTTCCGGCCCGGCCGAAGAATCGACCGACAAGTACTATCGCGTGGATAAGATCATTCCGAAGCTGATCCGCGAGATTGACTACACGGTCGATGAAAAGCTGCGAACCGCGACGCTGACCGAGGAGGGCGTGTCGAAGGTCGAGCGCCTGCTGAACCTGGGTAACTTGTTTGATCCCGCGAACATGGATTTCACTCACCACGTCCATCAAGCGCTTCGAGCGCACGCGCTCTTCCAGCGGGACGTCGATTATGTCGTAAAAGACGGCGAAGTGATCATCGTCGATGAATTCACCGGCCGCCAGATGCCCGGCCGGCGGTGGTCCGATGGCCTGCATCAGGCGGTCGAAGCCAAGGAAAGTGTGAAGATCGAGCGCGAGAATCAGACGCTCGCGACGATCACGTTTCAGAATTATTTCCGCATGTACAAGAAACTTTCGGGCATGACCGGCACGGCGGAAACCGAGGCGCCCGAGTTCGACAAGATTTACAAGCTGGAGGTTGTGGCCATCCCCACCAACAAGCCCCTGATCCGCACCGAGTACTCCGACGTCGTCTACCGCACGGAAGCCGAAAAATTCGAAGCGGCTGTGAGCGGGATTATCCAGGAAGACGGCACGCGCGCGGGAGGCCTGCGGCAATACTACGAGAGCGGGCAGCCGGTTCTGGTCGGCAGCATCTCGATTGAGAAATCGGAGAAGATTTCCGAGATCCTGAAGAAATCGGGCATACCGTATCAAGTCCTGAACGCGAAGCAGCACGAGCGCGAAGCCAAGATTATCGCCCAGGCGGGGCGCAAGGGCGCCGTAACGGTTTCCACAAACATGGCTGGCCGGGGCACGGACATCCTTCTTGGCGGAAACCCCGAAGCCATGACGCGCGATTACTGCCTGAAAAATAAGCTGGCCATGCCCTATGCGCCTGCGGGAGCCGTGATCGGCGCAGCGGCCGGCACCGAGACGCCCGCACAGGCCGACGCCGCAATCGGTCAAGGCTCGAACGGCGCCGCGAGCCCGGCGATGGTTCTGTTCCAGCAGGAAGGCAGAATCTTCCAGGTGCCGGTCGATCAATGGAAGCCGCTCTACGATCAGTTTGCCGAGCAATGCCGGTCCGAGCACGATGAAGTCGTAGCCATGGGAGGACTACACATCCTCGGCACGGAGCGGCACGAGGCGCGGCGGATCGACAATCAGCTTCGCGGCCGAGCCGGCCGGCAGGGCGACCCCGGCTCCTCGCGATTCTTCCTTTCGCTGGAAGACGACTTGCTCCGCATTTTCGGAGGCGAACGCGTGAAGGCGCTGATGTACCGGCTGGGCATGACCGAAGGAGTGCCGATTGAGTCGCGGCTGATCAGCCGACGTATCGAAAACGCCCAGAAAGCCGTCGAAGCGCAAAATTTCGAGGCCCGCAAGCACCTGCTAGAGTATGACGATGTGATGAACAAGCAGCGCGAGACGATTTATTCGCTGCGCCGCTCCTTCCTCGAAGGCCGCGATCAGAAAGAGTTCGTGCTCGAACGCGCGGAGGCGATCGCCAATTCCCTCGCCGAGGCCTATTGCCCTCGCGAGCAGCACCCGGATCAGTGGAACGTCACGCAACTGGCGAACGAGATGCTAAATCAGTTTGGATTCGATCTGAAGGCCGTAGGCGTTGACGCCGTCACCATGAACCACGATCAACTCGCTGATACGCTGCTCGAACGGGTCAAGGCGCGGTACGAGGAGAAAGAAACTCTCTTTGGCGCGCCGATGCTGCGCTGGCTCGAACGGCACATCCTTCTCGACATTGTGGACGGCCAATGGAAAGATCACCTTCTCACACTCGACCATCTGAAAGAAGGCATCGGCCTCCGCGGTTACGGGCAGAAGGATCCCCTGGTTGAATTCAAGAAGGAAGCGTTCACGCTGTTCGAAGACATGATGGACCGCATTGATACCGAGGCAGTCCGCTTCCTGTTCCTGATGCAGCCCGCGAAGCCGGAAGAACAGGCCAAACAGATCGAGCGCCGCCAGCAACGGCAGCAGAAGGATCTGCAATTCCAGGCGGGCGCGGCGCAGGCCGAGGCGCCGAAACCGGTCCGCACCGCGACGAAGATCGGACGGAACGACCCCTGTCCCTGCGGTTCAGGCAAGAAATACAAGAAGTGCCACGGCACCGCCTGATGTAACCGCCTCCCTCGTCCCGGATGCGGCCTCTCGCTTGCTTGCTTCCGACCTTTCCTGTGCGGTCCGCCCGGCCCGGGCTGCTGTTAACTGTTTCGCCGCCGGCGGCTGCGTCGAACAGAAGTGTGTTACTCTCTCACTCACCTTGAGAGTTAACTCGAGGTCCCGAGGTGCATCATGACTCGCACCGTCGCTGGGGCTTGCCGCCGGGGTCGGTGCGCGAAGGTCATTCCCTCCTCTCTGGAAACCGAACAGCTGTGCCTTGATCATTTCCTCGACGAGGCAGCTGTGCGCACAAGTGACGCGCTCGAACGCAGCCGCGAGAGCCAACCGATCGATTCGAAGGGCTTCGAAGGGCTGCTGGCCGACGCGCTCGCGATTGTCAAGAACTTGGAAGAGGGAGCGGGAGAGCCAAATCCGGAGCAGCGGAATCGGATGCTCGAGCTGCTTCTGAGCCTCGCAAACCTGCACGAATACGTCGCCAACGTGTCCATTCGTCTGAGCCACCCCGCTTGAGCTGGTCTCGACCGGCGAGTGTCCGATCCTGCAGGCGAAAGCGTTAATACCATTCGCTCTGCCGCTTCTTGCATTTTTGACCTTGCCACTCCAAGCTGACTATGCGGTTCCCGGAATGCCGGACGACAACAGACACGACCCTTTCAAGCCTCCACAGCCGCGCATACCGGGAGTGCCCGATGCGGTCGCTCGAACGATCGCCGATCGAGCAGAATTGCCCACCTTGCCGGGCCTTCCCCAGCCAGCCCCTCGGCGGATGCCCGTCGGCTGGAATCGACTGCTCATGACGGCTGGGCTCGTCATCGCCGCCGGACTCCTCTGGCGGATTCACAAATCCTCGCCGACCGAACCTGCCCAGCCCCGAGCGTCTCGGGTCCTCTCTCCCTCGGAAACAGCCGAGAAACCCAAGCCAGCCGAAGTTGCGCCGGTTGCACCGGGATGGGTCGCCACGACGGATGAATTGGCCAGGCCCTGGTCCGCAAAGCGCTTCCTGATCCGGGCCTCGCCCACGACCGAACCGATTCATGCGATCGTGGTGCACCTGCCAGGCGGAGCGTATTGGGGATTCTCCTTGCGCGAGCCGTACGGGGATTGTGAGTTGGAATATGTGACGGACCTGAAGAAATTGCAGACCGATTACCACTTCCATGCCGTTCATCCGATGGTGGGCGACCCCTGCACGGGAGCCCTTTTCGACCTGATGCGCTACGGAAGCGGTCCGGGCGGCCTTGTGCGCGGCGAAGTCGAACAAGGAGCGGCCATCCGCCCGCCGCTCGCGATCGAGATCGAGAGGCGAGGAAAGCAGATTGTCGCGGTTCGCACCGAGTAGCTAGCGCTCGCCGCGCGCGGGCCATCATCGCCGGCCGGGCTCGCGACGAGGTGACCAGCATCGATCCCACCACTCGAATCGGGACTGGCCCCCGACCCGTCAAACGAAGAGTCGGGCATCTTTTTATTATTCTTGCCGGATGCGATTGGACACGAGCGCCGAGACAGCACTTAGTCATCCGAGCGCATCGTAGTAAACTGGGGCAAGCTTGCTGTCCAACTAACCCGCAGCACACCATTTTTCCGATGCGCCGGGTTTGGCAGGGAGGAAACAACTCATGCGTCAGAGGGCGGTGTTCCTAATCGCGGTGCTCGCCTTGGCGCTCGCGTGCGGCTGTGCCAAAAAGATAGATGACGCGGCGCTGGTCACGAATATCAAGTCACAGATGTTTTCTGACCCGCAATTGAAGGATGCGAGTCTTCAGGTGACCTCGAAGGACGGCTCGATCACGTTGGCCGGAACGGTCCCCAGTGATGGGGCACACTTCGCGGCGTACAAGATCGCGACCGAGACGCCGGGAGTTCGAAAAGTGGACGATCAGGTGACCGTTCAAGTGGTTCAGGTTGAGCCTCCACAACAGCTCGAACCCGCTCCGAGCGCTACTCCCGCACATTCGCACAAATCGCCGATGAGAAAGCGCATTTCTAAACCCGAACCCATCGAGTCGGCAGGGGAAACAGCGATAGCACCCCCGCCGGACCCGGTCGCGGCGCCGGTTCCGCCACCCGCTCCGCAGCCGGCTCCCGCTCCGCCACCGCCGCCGCCGCAGCCCCGGCAAGTGGCCGTGCCGTCCGGTTCGACTGTGACCATCCGGATGATTGACGGCGTGGACTCGGCCGTGAATCGCGCAGGGGAAATATTTCACGCCTCGCTCGAGGCCCCGATCGTCGTGGCTAACGAAGTTGTCGTCCCAAGAGGCGCTGACGTATACGTCCGACTGGTGACCGCCAGTTCGGCCGGGCACATGACGGGGAGGAGCGAGCTGCATCTGGAACTCATCAAACTGGAGTTTCACGGGCAGTCCTATCCACTCGTGAGCAGCACCTACTCGCTGGCCGGCAGCTCGAGAGGTAAGAACACGGCCGAAAAGGTCGGAGGCGTCGCGGCTCTTGGAGCCATCATCGGCGCGCTCGCCGGCGGCGGAAAGGGCGCAGCCATCGGGGCAGGCGTCGGCGCCGCCGGTGGCGGCGTTTATCAGGGAGCTACCAGGGGCAAGCAGGTGAAGATTCCTTCGGAAACGAAGCTGGACTTCCAGCTCGACCAGCCTTTAACCGTAACCGTCATGCCGCGCTCCGGTAACGCGCAATAAGCCCTTCGGACGGCGAAATTCAGCGGCAGCGGATCGATTCCGCCCCCCGCCCCGAGTCATATCGTGCGCTTCGACATCGCGAGCCTGCCGCGCACCCGGCCGCATTGGCTTGCGCGACCGGCCAGGGTTGTTTACGATGCCAGCCAATCCCCATGATCGATGAAACGATTTCTCACTACCGTATTCTTGAAGCCCTGGCGAGCGGTGGCATGGGCCACGTCTACAGGGCCGAAGACACGCGTCTCGGGCGACAAGTCGCGCTGAAATTCCTCTCCGAATACCTCACGCGTGACCCGGCCGCTCTTGAACGATTCCGCCGCGAGGCGCGGGCTCTCTCGTTGCTCAACCATCCGGGCATTTGCACGATCTACGACCTTGGCGAGCACGACGGCCGCCCGTTTCTTGTGATGGAAGTGCTCGAGGGTCAAACACTCCGCGATCGAGCCGCCGGGGGGCCTGTACCGACCGATGCGCTCGTCGACCTCGGGGCGCAGATAGCGGACGCGCTCGACACAGCGCACTCCCGCGGAATCATCCATCGCGACATCAAGCCGGCCAACATCTTTCTTACGACGCGCGGCTCGGCGAAAATCCTCGACTTCGGCCTCGCCAAACAGACCTTGGTCGACCGCATTGCCGAGCCGGTCGGCGCTCGCAATCCGTCGGCCGAGCCCACCCTGGACAATGTGCTCCTCACGAGCCCGGGCACTACGATGGGTACGATTGCGTATATGTCTCCGGAACAGGAGCGGGGCGAGGATCTCGATGCGCGAACCGACCTTTTCAGTCTGGGCGCCGTTCTCTACGAAATCGCTGCGGCCCGGCCCGCCTTCGGCGGCGCGACCTCGGCGGTGGTTTTCGATGCCATTCTCAATCGCGAACCGGTCGCGCTATCTTCCCTGAACCCCAATCTTCCCCCGGGGTTCGAAGAAATCCTCGGCAAGCTGCTTGAGAAGAATCGCGAACTGCGCTACCAGACGGCGGCGGAACTGTTGGCCGACCTGAAGCGTCTCCGGCGCGATATGGACTCCGCGCGCGTCGCAGCGGGAGCTCGAAACCAGTGGCCCCTCTCAGCTCCGACGGTCGCGGCCGAGCCGCCGATGTCCATGCGGTCCGGGCCGGCGATCGATCGTTCGGAAACCCCGGCGATCGCGACCACCGCTCGGACCCGGTTGCGCCCGGGCATGCAATGGGTCCTGTGGGCCGGCGGAGGGTTGATCGTGGCCGTGATCGCTTGGACCCTCGCACTCTACCTGCACAACCGCTATGGTCATCACCAAGAATCGAACTTCGTCGAGATGACGATCACGCCCATCACATCATCGGGCAACATTCACTCGGTCGCGATTTCGGCCGACGGCAAGTGGCTGGCCTACGTCCATTCAGAGAACGGTCCGTCGAGCATCGAGGTCCGGCAGCTGGCCACAGGAAGCACCCTCGAGGTTCTGCCGCCCTCGCCGAACACCCTGGTAGCCCTCACATTTTCGCCGGACGGGAACTATCTGTACTTCATCGAAAGGGAACCGGCCGTCGATCATTCTGCACTTTACCAGATGCCGGCATTTGGCGGATCACCGCGTCAAGTTCTTTTCGACGTGGATAGCCCCATCAGTTTTTCTCCAGACGCGAAGCGATTCGTGTTCGTCCGGCAATCGCCGGAGAACACGTCGTCGACCCTAATGCTGGCTAAGGCGGACGGCACGGGCCAGCAGGAATTGCGGAGGCTCAAGTTCCCTGAATCTTTCTCCTCCGATGGCGCCGCATGGTCCCCTGACGGCCAGCGCATCGCCGTCGAAAGGACGGCGAGGGACAGATCCGGGAAATACATGCTCGAAACGGTCAGAGCTGACTCGGGCCTGGAGGAACCTCTCGGCTCGGGTTCCTGGATATATCCCGCCACGCTCACCTGGCTGCGCGACGGGTCGGGAGTACTGCTCACCTTGCTCATGAACAGGTCCACCTTCAATGCGCAACTCTGGAAGGTGAACTACCCTGGCGGCCAGCCCGAGCGGATAACAAATGACTTGAACTACTACGCCGGAACCAGCATCACCTCCGATGGGTCTTCTCTGGCCACGCTGCAAGTCTCGTTCGCTTCGAGCCTGTGGGTTGCGAACCTGGGGGGTGCAGGACCGTACTCATCTCCGCAGCAGATCACGACCGGCATCGGCCGCGCCGACGGGGTGGCGGGCCTGGCATGGGTGCCGGGGGACAGGATTTTTTACACCTACTACGCTTCGGGGGTTCTGAGGCTCGCAACCGTATCACCCAACGGGAGCAATCTGCACGACGTGGCAGTCGGCTCGGGATCCCCGATCTGGCCTTCGACATGCGCGACCGGAGGTCACTTCGTGTTCAGCGTCGCAGATAGCTCCGACCATATTTCGCTGTGGCGCGCCGGCCTGGACGGCGGGAACCTGAAGCAAATCACCCAGGGGCCCGCGGATTTGCACCCCGACTGCTCAACCGACGGCAGCTTTGTCGTCTACCAAGATTCATCGGTCGACGCAGCTCGTCTCATGAAGATCGCGATCGACGGGGGTGAGCCCGTCTCGATCAGCAAGGAATGGCTCGAGTATCCGGTCATTTCGCCCGACGGCCGCACCCTTGCTGCGGCCTATGACCCGGCTCCTGACCAGCCGCCCAAACTGGTGACGGCCGGGCTCGAAGGTGGTGAAATTCAGCACGTCTACGACATGCCTCCGGGCACCGATTTCGGAGGCTCCGCGGGAACCAAGCTGGCGTGGACGAGGGATGGCCGCGCGATCCTGTTCATTGTGGACAAAGCCGGAGTGAGCAACCTCTGGGCGCTGCCGACGAGCGAGCCTGGGACCGCCCCGGGCCGAGCCAAGCAGATTACAAATTTCTCCTCCGATCGAATCTGGACGTTTGCGCTCTCGCCGAACGGTCAGCAGGTGATTTACGCTCGCGGACGTCCCATCGAGGACGCTATCGTGATTTCACATTTTCACTAGAGCGAGCGCCAGGGCCGCGCCGGGGCAACACTCGAACTGCCGGAGCGCGAGGACTCGGCGGAAAGACTCAACACTACTCCAAGCGAGAACCGTTCGGCCATCGCCTGGCCATCGAGCAATACCGGCAGCCCGCAAGGATTCTCTTCCCAACGGCCGCTCGGCGAGCGTGCGCGCGGAGGCTCGGCCTCATAGGTCGCGGTGCTCGAAGTGGAAGACGGCGACACTCAGAGCAATGAGCAGGTACACGCCCGCGTAGCCGATCATCGGGAGGCTCGGCACGGAAACATCCGCGAACGGTGTGAACTGCAGCGCTCCCGAGAGCGGTGACTGCATTTCAAAGGCCGCCCTCCGCCACACGGCCTCGCTGGGCATCAGCAGGCTGGAGACGATACCGACCATGGCCAGGCGCGAACCGTTGGTGAACCCGCTCATCTGTTCGAGCCACCCGCCGAGGAAGGCCAGTCCGAGGAGGCCGAGAACGATGACTCCATTCGTGAGCGTCGAAAACCACGTTCCGAACATGAAGGTGACCGACAGGGCGATGGTGCATTCGAAAAAAATCAGCAGCGCGCCGTGCACCGGGTGCTGCGTCACGACTCCACCGATCCAATAACCTTCTGCAATCGTCCCACCGAACATGATGGCCACGTAGGCAGCGACCATCCCGACAAACCCTGCCCACTTGCCAATCAGAATTTGCCAGCGGGAGAGAGGTTTTGTCGCGATCGCATGGATCGTGCCGGAGATAATTTCGCCCGAGATCGTGTCGACCGACGTCAGGGTCGTCATCACGACCGCTAGCAGGTCGACCGTGTAGAGCCCGACCATGACCATGCTGCTCAGGATCTGGTAACGCAGAAACGGGGGCACCGTGCTCGTCCGGAAGTCTTCGACTTGAAAACGCAAGCCGATGCCGAACACGAGGAGAAAACCGATGCCGGCGATGAACGCAGTCCAAAGGATTTTCTTGCGCGCTGCCTCGCGAAACGTAATGCCGGCCATAATCCAGATGCCCATCACAGCCCTCGATCTTCGCCCATGATACTGACGAATAGCTCTTCCAAGGACAGCCTCTGGGGCGTGAACTGGTAGACATCCGCGCCGGTCGAGACCAGATGGCGGAGGATGTCCGGAAGCACGTCCTGCGAGCGCGCCGTGAGCGTGAGCTGCTCAGCCTCGATATGAATGGAGGTGCTCAGGGGCGCAAGTCCCGCAACGCCCGCCTCGGTCAGCTTGCGCGCCCGGGCCACGACGCGAACCTCTTCTCCGTCGGTCGCACGCAGGTCGCGGCTGGTGACCACCTCTCCCTCGCGGATGAAAACGACTTCATCGCAGGTGATCTCGATTTCACTGAGCAGATGGGAATTGAGAAAGACCGTCATACCGCGGTCGCGCTGGGCGCGGATGATGTCGCGTACCATCCGACGGCCCATCGGATCGAGTCCCGAAGTCGGCTCGTCAAGAAAGATCAACTCCGGCTCATGAACCAGTGCCTGCGCAAGTCCAATGCGCTGGAGCATGCCCTTCGAGAAAGCCTCGAGGCGCTTGTCCCGATGAGGCGTCAAGCCAACCAGGTCGATCAGAGCGGGAACGCGGTCCCGAAGCTTGTCCGCGGGAACCCCGGCGAGGCGTCCATGCAGTTCCAACAGTTCGGCCGCCGTCAGCCATTCATAGAAACGGAAATCCTCCGGCAAGAAGCCGATCCTTCGCCTCACATCCACATCGCTTGAAGGAGCGCCCAGGACGAACGCTTCGCCGCTCGTCGGTTTGACGAGTCCAAGGAGCATCTTGATCGAAGTGCTCTTCCCAGCCCCGTTCGGCCCGAGGAAACCGAAGATCTCGCCGCGGCGCACCGTGAGCGACAGGTTGCGCACGGCCACCTTGTCCCCGAACACCTTGCGCAAGTCCCGCGTCTCGATTGAGAGGCTACTCGAATTAGTCAGGGAATGCTCCTCGCTCTAGTTGAGTGAGTCCGCCAGTCGGACGGCCTGGCTTGAGTCCCCAAAGCCGGTCAGGGTGTAGGCGATCCCATTCTTGGCCCAGATCAGCGTGTAGCCCGGTCCGCGCCTCCCGGCCATGCTGAGAAGCGTGCCCCGTGTCTTGGCAACTTTCACCTCTTCGTAAGATCGCAGGAAGCGCGGCACGGACATGCTCAGTGTCGCCTTCCAGTCCACTGTTTCAAGGAAATCACGCGCCTGGGTCGGGGTCATGCCGCCGGTCTCAAGTCCAATTTGCGCCAGGTTTTTGACATCGAGGCCGGAGGGAATGTTTATGATCGGGCTGGGGCCCTCGCGCAGTCTCACGCAGTCGCTGTACTGCGTCGTCGCGGGTGTCGGCCCGGTAATGTTGCTCGCGATAGCCTGGCTGGTGGTGGCCGGCCCGGGACAAGTCCCGTACTGTGCGTTGACGGAGCGAGGGATCTCGACCCCGACCAAGGCCCCATCGAGTGATTGCGGCAAGACCAGGTCGGCATGGCCGGCTTCGCTGGCAATGGCCTGCAGTCGCCCGCGATCGACCGTCAGATTCACTTTGTGTGCGCCTCCGACAATAAGCGTAGGCGAATCGCGTCGGGCGCTCGGCAGTTGCACAGCAAAGCCCGCCAGTTGGCCGGCCGCCTGACGATCAGCAGCGGGCTGGTCGTTTTCGTTTACCGTCACGTCCACCTTGTCCGAGATCATCTGCGCGACCATCTGGTGCAGCGTGGGGTTGGCGTTGGCGTCAACGAACGGAGAGAGATCCAAGTTGACGGCTTGGACCTTCTCGATGCGCAGCGATGCGAGAGATTTCTGCGCCAGGCTTCGCACTGCCGGGATGCTCAAACCCGCCGCCACAAGAGCTGCCGAGAGGACTGCTATCCAAACGGGGCGCCGCGAGAAGAGTCGAGTTGCCATGAAAATATCCTCCTGATTGTGAGCAGCTCGAGCGCTCAGCCCTCGCGTTCGAGCTCGTCTGAACGTTCTTCCGAGCTGCTATGCTACACGCAATTACCTGAAGTTCTCATGAAAAAGAACTCGCCCCGAGATTGGCTCTTGTTTTTGCCAAAAACCCGGGTTCGCTTTGCTCGACGGGATTCCGCGCTCCCTGCCGGGGCGCCGCCCCACATCAAGCGCCGCGGGCCCAGGCGTCGGGCAAGGTGTTTTGGTCGAGGCGCGGAACACCCCGTTTATGTCCTCGGTACTTTTTGGAGAGCCCCGGGGCCGAACTAACAGTATGATACCGGACCAGTATGTGCTCGGCCGCCCTATCGAGCGCGCGAGTGGCCGGTGCGTCAGTCCGTCGAAGCTTTGTCGACCGAATGCCGCTACCCGAGAGAGAACTCAACCGAGACCCGGCAGGGGCACCGAACTACAAACGCACCAGGGAGGCAGCTGATGAATGAAACGAAGCGAGGTTTCACTCGCCGGGATCTGATTCGTGCCGGTTCGGTGGCGGCGGCAGGACTTCTGCTCGGTTCAAAATTGGAGCCCCGGCCGAACAAGCCCTTGCGCATCGATGTACACGCGCACGTTTGGACCGATGACTACCTGAATCTAATGGACAGGTACGGAAAAAAGGACACGGCTACGCAGCGTGCGAAGGGAGCCGGCCTCGGCGAGGAGGAGATGAATCGACGCTTCGCTCTGATGGATTCGACCGGCATCGACATGCAGGTGCTCGACATCTGTCCGCAAGCGCCTCACTTCGAGGATAAGGCGCATGCTGTGGACGCAGCGAGACGAGCCAACGACCTGCTGGCCGAGACCGTCCATCGATGGCCCAAGAGATTTACCGCGTTCGCTGCCCTGCCATTGCCCCACGTTGACGAGGCACTCAAGGAACTCAGTCGGGCGTTTGAGCAGCTACACATGATTGGCGCGGCCATCACCACCTCCATTCTGGGCCGATCGGTCGCCGATCCGGCCTTTGCGCCAATCTATCAGGAGCTCAACCGGCGCAACAGCATCCTCTACATTCACCCCGCCGGTGTCGGGGCCGAGTCTCCGCTCATCTCTCCCTACCACCTGACCTGGGAGATTGGTGCGCCCATCGAGGATACGGTTTCGGTCCTCCACTTGATCAGCCGCGGCATTCCGCAGCGTTTTCCGAAAATGAAGATCATCAATTCACACCTGGGCGGGCTGCTCCCCATGGTGTTCCAGCGGCTCGATAACCAATACAGCTGGGAGAATCCCCTGCCGGAGAAGCCCAGCATCACCGCGAAACGTATGTGGTACGACACTGTCGGTCACGGATGGCCACCGGCCCTGCGAGCGGCGGTCGATTCACTGGGAGCCGACCGAATTGTTCTCGGGACCGACTTTCCCTACGAGCCTGGCGAGCTGTTCAAGCGCGCCGTCGACTACATCGGTCGAGCCGGGCTGAAGCAAGAAGACGTTGAGCGGATCCTGGATAAAAATGCGGCCGCCGTCCTGGGAATGACCTGACGACGGCCGGGCAATCGACGTGCAGTCCGATCGGCCGGGCCGCCTTCGGCCCCCACTGGTCCGCTCTGGTCCCGGGTGGGGCCACGATCCGGCAGCGCCTGTGTCGGCTCCCGGGCCATGGCCGCCGCTCTGCCGTGCGAGCCCAGCCGGCCCCCCTCTTCCCTACCGGGCCGCTTCCTGCATGTGCTCCATCAGGGTGAAGATGACCGGGCCCTTGCCTGAGACGAGAACGTTTTCTTCCAGCCGCGTGGTCTGCTCGAGGCCCGGGTGGCCGGCGAACGTCTCGATCGCGAAGTACATGTTCTCCTTGAGTTCGGCCGGATATTTCAGCGAATAGGCGCGGGAAATCCACATGCCTTCATAGAGCGTCAGGCCAATGCTGTGCGCAAACTGCTGGAGGGTCACCGTCCCGTATTTGTCGTCGTCATACTCGGGAAAAGCGGCCGCTACATCCGCCGTCGTGTTGCCCGGTCGCAGCTTTTCGAGCCCCGCATACATCGAGTCGTAGACTTCCCGATAAAGGTCGATCTCCTTTTGGTTCATCTTCGCTGCGCACTTAAAGCAGCGCACGAAGTCGATGAAGTAACCCGAAGGGCCCACAGCATTGATGTCCACGATGACCAGGTCGCCCTGACGGATGATCTTATCGGTCGCCCAGCGGCGATAAGGACTGGTGTTCCCTCCGGAAGCCACAATAATGTCGTAGATGATCTCGCAGCCTCGTTCGAGCATGAACTCATGCACCTTCGCTTCGATCTCGCGCTCCCGCACGCCTGGCTTGAGCCACTCGTATTTGATTTTCCACATGGCAGCGTCGCCGATGCTCGATGACATTTTCAGCAGCTCGATCTCGTCGCGCGTCTTGATCACGCGCGCGGCAGAAAGCGCCGGCCAAGCATCCACGATGTTGAGCCCTGTTTCTTGAAAGGCCTTGAGCGCCGGCATGTCGAAGTTGTCGACACCAACCCGTTCCTTGCGGACGCCGTGGGCCTCGAGGACTTCGACGACACTCTTGGCCATTCTGCCGGCCATGAACGGAACGGCGCCCTCCGCCCATTGCCACGTGATCGCTGGGTTGATCCGCCCCTCCATCCACGGCAGGTCAATTTTGGCGCACTGCAGGTCGGAGCCGGCCGTCTCAAACAGCACCGGTTCACCTCCGTTCGGCACAACGGCATAGCGGATATTGATGTTGTACTTCCAATTGCCCTGATAGGAGCCGGTGACGTAGCGAATGTTGGCGCCGGCGAACAGGACTACCGCGCCCAGATCACGAGCGGTCATTTGTTCGCGAAGACGCAGCAGGCGGTCCTTTCGCAGCCGCTCAAAGTCGACACGATACTGCCAGTCGGCGCCCGTCTGGCTGTAAACACGGCGCGGATCCCACTCATGCGGCTTGCCGATAAAACTGGTATCCATTTGTTATCCCTCGATGTGGAATTTGGGCGGACGAGATTTCCCGTAAATACCGAATGGCCCCAGGCTATGCGAGCATTCGCTCAGGTCAACAATCGAACTGCCGCCTCGATCGTGAACTTACATACCTGTTCCCGCGGAGGATTGCAAGGGCAGCGTCAGCTTTCCAGGCTGTCATCTGCCACGGAAATAGCGCGAAAGAACAACCTGCAAGGAGATTTCCGTTAATATACAATCGCGGCCCTTTAGGAGACCGAGTTGACGATACCGGTGAACAGCGTCCTCGAGCCACCGCGACTCAGGACCAGGCTATCTCGCAACCAAGTGCGCGGCTTCTGGGCTGCCTGGGGCGGGTGGACCATGGACGGGATGGACTCTTTTATCTATTCGCTGGTCCTCGTCCCGGCGCTGCGAGAGTTGCTGCCGAGGTCCGGGATTTCGCCGACCACCGCCAATGTTGGCTATTACGGCGGGCTGCTCTTCGCTCTTTTTATGATTGGCTGGGGGATGGCTCTCGTCTGGGGACCGATCGCCGACCGATTCGGCCGCGTGCGGACGATGATGTTCAGCATACTCTGTTTCTCGCTCTTCACACTGCTCGCCGCCTTTGCCACAGGTGTGTGGACCCTCGCGATCGTCAGATTCCTGGCCGGGGTCGGCATCGGCGGAGAGTGGTCGATCGGCGCCTCGCTTGTATCCGAGGACTGGCCTGAGGAACGGCGAATCATGGGAGCGGCCTTGATGCACACGGGCTACTACTTCGGTTTTCTGCTGGCTGCGATCGCCAATTACTTTATTGGCAGCCGCTTCGGCTGGAGGTACATGTTTGTCGTGGGTGGAACTCCGGCGCTTCTGATCGCTCTGATTCGCAATCGCGTCCACGAGCCTGCCCGTTGGGAGAACAGACTAAGGGAACTCGGCGAGAGATGGACGATCTACCGTGCTTTCGCTCGACTGTTTTCTCCGCAATACCTGCGCCGAACCGTCCTGAACTCCGGCTACCTGATCGTGTCGCTGATTGGCTTGTGGGCCGGATCCGTCTACGTGCCGGCGGCGGTGACCTACGTCGCGACTCGGGAAGGTCGAACGGCGGTCGAGGCGGCGCGGCTGGCCTCCTATTCGACCGCGATTCTTGGAATCGCGACCGTCCTCGGCGCTCTGATTGTGCCGCTGCTTGCTGAATGGCTGGGCCGTAGGCTCACGCTCGGCTTTTTTTTCGCCTTGATGTCGGCG
>Ga0210409_10003500_pt1 | contig 17479 bp, 14 predicted proteins | sample IncBWH17MmetaG_FD_161649 | JGI IMG/M metagenome (GOLD analysis project Ga0210409, IMG submission 161649) | Forest soil microbial communities from Barre Woods Harvard Forest LTER site, Petersham, Massachusetts, United States - Inc-BW-H-17-M | ecosystem: Environmental > Terrestrial > Soil >... | reverse complement strand
AATACTTTGCCATTAAGGCTTCCTCGAAGGCCTCAGCAAGACGGTCATCTTCTGCCCGGCAGGCGTTGTGGCATAAGAAGCTTCCTGCCTCCAAATCGGTGCCCATTCTGGCAATCAACGATCGGATCATCCCGATGTCACCCACGGTCTTCTCACCAATCTTGCGCTTGGCTGCGTGGGTGATGCTTTCTTCGAAACATCCCCTCAGAAGCCCCAGGGCAGAGCAGGCGGTGCTGATTCTGCCATGTTGCAAACCAACCGGTGCGACGTGGGACAAGGCAAAACCAGCTTTGCCCACCAGGTTTGCTGGCGGCACCTCGACGTTGTGAAAATGGACCTCAGCCAGGCCGGCCGCACGAAAACCCATCAAGTCACGAATCGGCTCGATGCTCAGGCCGGGAGTGTCCCTCGGCACGAGGCAAGCCACTGAGCATTGAGCTAATTTCCCAAAAACCAAAAACACTCCCGCAATTTGGGCGCAGCTAATCCATTTCTTTTTACCATTGAGAATGAAATGCTCACCCTTAGGAGTAAACTCGGTCGCCAAGGATTGGAGGTCGCTCCCGGCGTCAGGCTCCGTCAGGGCAAAGGCCGCGATCACCTTTCCCTTGGCCAACGGAGGAAGCCAGTTTTCTTTTTGCTCCTTCGAGCCCCATTTTAGCAGCGCCCTGGACACCATGGCTTGAACCGTCAAAACACCCGTCAGAGCAGATGACCCTCTGCCAAAGGCTTCATTCAGCAGGCCGAACGTTACTATGTCCCACCCTTGTCCACCGTAAGTTTGCGGCAGACTGCAGCCGAGGTAGCCGGACTTCGCCAGCAGGGAGATCACGGAATCAGGAAGCCTTTGCTCGCGATCCCATTGGGCGGTAAACGGCTCGACATTAAGGCTCACAAATCCCTTGAAGTCCTTCTGTCTGGCTTGTTGCTCGTCGGTTAACAGCTGCCGCATAAAGGGACTTCAGCTCTTTGACGCCTACGAATTTTGCGCGCCGTTCTTTCTTAAGACGAATGCCATCGTCGCGTTAAGAGACTTGAAATTCTCGATGTCCAAATCCTCAGCTCCGATTTCGATGCCGAAGTTCTTTTCGATGAACGTCATCATTTGGACGGCAAATAGGGAGTTGGCGATGCCTGACTCAAACAGGTTGGCGTCATCGTCCAACTCCGTAAGGGTGATCGACCTCAATATGAAGTCCCTGACGGTCTCCTTGATTCCTTTTTTATTGTCTGTACTCATCGGCTCGTTTGATTGCTACGCACGCATCTGTACTCTCTCTGGCCCGCGGCGCACACCCGACGCGGTTTGAGGCTCGCACGGCTTGCGCGCCACCCCTAGATGGTCAATCCGAGCAGGCAGGAGATCGTGCTTCGCGCAGAAATCATCCCAGGCGGTGTGGAGGTGTGTATCGTCGCTTAGCACCAAGCCACCGCCGGCAACCCTGGGAAAGGCCTGCTCGAACTCGAACAACATGTTCTCATACGAGTGATCGCTGTCGTGCAAGAAGAGGTCGACGTGGTCAAGCTTCTCAAGGAGCTCCGGCAAAAGCCTCCATGAATCGCCAATGTGCAGCTGCCAACGTCCCCGCAGGGAATCAGGCACCATCCACCCGGACGAACGCCCCTGGGGCAGGATTGAGCCCTGCTGGACGTTGGGCAGGTCGATCGAGTACAGAGTGCCCGTGCCGTTGGCGGCCAGCGCCCTCAAAATGTGGGCCGACGACATACCGCTGGCGACACCCGTTTCGATGATGATCGCAGGTTTAAAAGCCCGCACGATCGTATAGAGCTCGGCCAATCCCGAGAACACGTAGTGAACTTCGGCAAGGCAGCGCTTGAGGTGTTCTTGGAACTCAAGGTCGTCGATGAGCTCGCGCCGATAGCGCATGAGTTCCGCGCGCGGCAGCTCAGCGTAGCGTGCGACGAGATCCCAATGACGCAGGCAGTCCCAAGCGCCGCGCGGGTTAGCCAACGCACGCCGAAGGTCATGAGCCAGTGAACGTCCATGGGTCGTTCGATTTTTAACGAAATTGATTAACCTCATTCCTTTGCTCCTTTTCAAATGCAGCGGTCTGCGTCGGTCCAGGTTGTCTGTCTCGACCGCCGCGGGTATTGTTCTTTACCTGGCGCCAAGTCCTAGCCCTCGGGGTAAACGTGAAATCCTTTCCCGGCCTTGCGTCCCAAATGGCCGGCATGCACCAGCTTCCTTAGCAAGGGACAACATCGGTACTTCGGATCGTGGAAGCTGTCATAAAGCACATCCAGGGAACGCATCACCGTGTCCAACCCGATCAAATCGGCAGTCTCCAACGGTCCCATTTTGTGGCCGAAGCATTCCCGAAAGATCATGTCGATCTTCTCGGCCGTCGCCACCTGGTCTTGCAAGACGAAGGCCGCCTCGTTCATGAACAAATGGGAAATTCGGTTGGAAACAAAGCCGGGCAAATCCTCGACAAGGATCGCCTTCTTGTTGAGCCTGGAAAACAAGCGGAGCAATGTGTCGACGGCGTGGTCCGAGGTATGAAAGCCCCGAATCACCTCGACGGTCGGCTTCAAATGGACCGGATTCATCAGGTGGACACCTACAACATTGGCCGGGCGCCTGGTGGCGCTGGCAATTTGCGTGATGGAAATGCACGAAGTGTTAGCACCAAAACAGATTTCAGGTGGCGCTATGCCATCGAGGTTCTCATAGACCTGCTTCTTGATCGCCCAGTCCTCCGTGACGTTCTCGATGATGAAATCACATGAGGCCACGTGGTTCAGGTCCGTCGTCAGCACCATACGTTCAAGTGCCTCATTCTTCGTTATTCGTGGCAATGTCTTCGACAACAACGGAACCACTCGCACGTTGTTTAGAACTTCGTTTTGCGCGTGTTTCAATATGTCTTCCGAAAGGTCAACCATTACGGCAGATATTCCGTGAAGAATCAGGTCAGTGACGACACCAATGCCTATATGTCCCGCCCCGAGAACCCCTATCTGCTTAAAGGTCATCTTTCGAAGCTTTCTGCCTCATTGTGCTGTACCGCCGTTGTTGACCCCGCTGGGCCGCGGCCGCCGTTGTGGTTTCGGTACGGACCTCACCAGGAGCGGTACTTAACCGGGAGCAAAGCAGTGCCACCGTGGGACACTCGAACAGGCTCACGATTGACAGGCTCTGTTTCAGCTCCTTCTTGATAAGGGCAATCACCTGAACGGCTCTGAGCGACGTTCCGCCCGCCTCCAGGAAGTTATCGTTCGGCCCGATTTGCGGCCTGCCCAATACTCTTCTCCAGATGTCCAGCAGCCTCCTATGCAACGTGTCGCCCGAGGTTAGGTCCGCGGGATCAACGAACGCTTGTTTCCCGATCCGGTGGCCCTGGATAGCATTCGTCAGCCGCTCGATATCGTAGAGATTCTCCGCAATCCACTGCAGACGCTCACCATGACCAGCCCCGCCAAATTCCAATCCATGGTTGGGCAAGAGCTTTTCTGAGGTAAGGTCGGATGGCAGTTCGTGCCGAGGAGATATCTTTCCGTCCGGATCGTATTCTATCCTAGTCAAGCGTTCCGCCGGAACGGTCCAGGACGCGCTTCTCTCGTCCAGATGCGGACCGCCGATGCTCGTCACGAACTGCCGCGCCGGCCAATTCTTTTGCGTCGGCAGGCAAGTAAGTTCAACAAATTGCTTTCCGTCCTTGAGCGCCCGCCAGCCGAGTTGAGAGACCAGGGCGTGTTCCACGCCTCGGCCCAGAACCCGGCAGCTCAACAACAAGGTATCCACCTGATAACGGTCAGTCTGCGCTTTATACAACACGACGCCCACCAGGCCATAATCCCCAAACCGATCGGCCACGCGAACGACCAGGCAGTGGGCCGCTTCGTCCTTCAGAAAGGCTTTGATCTCGTTTTCCGAGCGCCGGATACCTGTGAAGTTGAATTGATTTGTCCTGAACGTCAGTTGCGACACACGCCCGAGTTGATCCTCCGTCGCCTCAACGACCTCGACGTGAAGTTGAAGTTCTTCGACAAAGTCCTTCAGCGAGAACGATTGCTCACGAAGGCTCCGCCTCTGGGTGTTTTCCCGATACATCCTGGTGCGGTTTTTATCTTCATCGGTCGAACGTGCGCGATCGAACGCCCAGATATGATTCAAAAATAAAGGGAACATCTCAGGGCTCCGCGGCAGTTGCAGCGTCAGAACTTCGGGGCAGTTGATCCTGACATCCGCGCACTCAAGCGCGCTGTCATCGATGAAAATGAAACTGTCCAACCCAAGATCAAGCTCCTGGGCCAGCGATTTGATATTTTCGGATTTGCTGTTCCAATTGATGCGCCACGCAACCAGGTGCTCGCGTTTCAACACCATATCGGGTTGTTGGTCCAGGACGTCCAGGACGTCCTTTTCGTTGTTCTTGCTGCACAGACAGAGGAGCATGCCGGCGTTCATTTGACCGAGCATGAATTGCTGCAGAGTGCGATGGTCTTCAGTGATCTCGATTCCCACGGGGCCGTCCTCACCGCATATCCCTTTCCAAAGCGTGTTGTCGCAGTCCAACACGATCGCTTTGAACCGGTTCCCCTTCAGGTTGAAAATAGCCCGAACGAGGGCAGTACCGATGGCAGCGTAACATTCTGCTGTGTACGGGATATGACCCAGGTCGTGACCGTACGGATCGTAATATTCCCGCATCGGATAGTGCCGCAAGACTGCCGACGAATTGAGGGTGTGGACATTGGCGATTTTGCCCGCCTCTGAGAGCAAGGTTTGCTCCGCGTTATTGAGTGCCGTCCTCAATTCCGCGTCCGTTTCAGCTGTGGGAGAAAGCGGACACAAACAGAGGACCAAAGGCACCGATGTCTGATTCATGAACGATTGTAGCGCGTTGCAAAAGTCGCGGATATTTCGCGCTAAACTGGCTGCCTTCTGGTTCGTTTGACCCATTGCCATGGCCACTGTTCCGAGCGGCCCCGAGTCGGAGGCGCTTTCCGGGCCGTCTTCCTTCCGGGTAGCATAAAGATTAAATAAGCCGGAATGGCGGAGTAACGTTTCGTGTTCGACTGCGCAGTCGTACCCCTTGTCCTTGAGCAACTCTTGGATTCGTTTCACCGCCTCGCCCGTGCGATCGTGGATTTCCATCACGATCTGAGCGATCTTTGGCCAGTCGCCCTCGTCAATGCCCTGGAGGATCTCCCACTCGCTTTTCTCGGCGTCAACCTTAAGGAGATCGATCGAATCAATCCGGTGCTCCCGCATAATCTCCGATACTGACGTCAACTGGCATTGATGGGTGCTGCGGCGGAGCCTGTTCGCGGTCAACTCGTCGACGTATTGCTCCACGGACTCATTGGCGACCTTCTCATTATCCAGAATGTTCTGGACGATCCGTTGAATCGCTTGGCGGTCCTCGGTTTCGTCCGGATGGAAGCCCGAGAAGACCGAAGAGTTTTGATAAAACGTAAAAGTCGCGAGCTTGGTCTTGTCCGCCACGCCCGCGTTCACGGCTTGGAAATACGATCCGTAAGCGTTGCCGTTTGCCTTCAAGAGCTCATAGGCAACCGGAGCCGGTTCGAAGGCGTAGAGCTTGGGGTTTGCACAGCAGCTCATTACAAACAATGAGAAAAGCCCGATGTTCGCCCCGATATCCACGACCGTGTCTCCGTCACGCAAACGGATGCCATGCTTTAGGTAGCATCGGTCCTCAAAAATCTCCTTGTAAAGATGGTCGGTCTCATACCGATTCAAATCCAGGATTTCCAAACCGTTTGGCAGTACGTATCTCGGGCGAGTTCCAAAGCATTGTTCCGCCCTTTGCTGGTCGAGAGTCAGGCCAACACCCTGATTCTTCACCGCCCACGCTTCGAGGGACAAGAGGATGACATTAGCCCCATTGCGGTTCTTGCGAAACGCGCTTCCCGAGTCCAGCAACTCCTGAAAGATCTGATTGTAGGGCGCAAACTCGATATGGATTGGAACATTGAAATGCCCCCCCCAGAACTTCAGGGAGTCTTCCACGGGTTCCGCGGTAAAGTTGGCGGCCATGACGAGGTTTGCTGCCGTCTGCCCTTCGGTAGTGACAGCGCGGTCCAGCAACGTGAAAGAAACCCCTGAGAGCTCCAAATACGGTCTGCCGGCCTGGTCGAAGACCCGGACGTTCCCGGTTAAGGACTTCGGATCAAGCTGATCCCGCGCCGGCATTGTGGCGTGACCCCAGAGCGTCTCGGGGAAATTGAGATTCTTTAGTTCGAGCTTTTCGATCGACCGCAAACTTAAGGTCTTGCCTTGGTCCATGACGAAGGGCGCCAGCAGCTGAATCATCGAGTCCAGCACGGCCGCTTGCAAGTAATGCGCCTCTTTCTGCGCGTCGGGCCGCGGCACATGAAGCTTTCCCAAGAATTGATTGCCGGATCGCCAGATCGCGGAAACATTTTGAAAGCGTCGCCCGTACTGATTGCCGTTTTCTCTCAGCCTTTCGTAGAAACGCCCCGAATCGACCTTGAAATCGGACTGCGCCTGAAATGCATCGATTGAAAATCCTTTGGCTTCCGCTGCCTGCCTGATCTCCACGTTTCGGTCGATCTCGAGGCTGGCCGCGAATTGGCGGCCGCGGCTTCCATCTTTTCCGTGCTCGACCCCCGCTTCATAGAACCTGTATTCAACACCCCTCTGGCCGTGCCCCCTGACTTCGAGTTCGACAACGGTATCTTCTGTTGAAATGAGGATGGGGTTATGGAATGTCACATTGCTTATGACAAGCGGATCGCGCCCGGAAAGTTCATGCTCCATGCACAACGCCGCTGCAAGGTAGATGGTGCCGGGCAGCACAACCATGTCTTGAAAACCGTGGTCGGCCAAATAGGGTGCCGAGCGGACGCCGAACCTCAATTCTGCCGATGCCTCCAGACCGCGATCTGTGCAGGAAGCCCCATAGTTCATACGCATGCTTTACGTGGTATTGCTCCCTTCCAAGGGACAGGGAGCGCCGGGTCGACCAGGGTTATGGCCTCACTTTCAGATCGTCATCCTTCCTGAGCCGGCCGTCCCCGGATGCTTCAGGCGGAGTCTTAAGCCAGAGCCAATGGCCTCGAAACGCGGCCATAATCTGAATCAAGCTGTCGAGATCCGCAGGTTTGACCAAAAAGGAACTGGCTCCGAGTCGGTACGCCTGGTTGACGTCTGAAATTCGATCCGAGGCCGTCAGCACAACCACCCTGAGCTTCCGAAGGCCAGGTTGGTTTCGCACCCACCTGAGCACGTCGAACCCGCCTATCCCAGGCAGGTTTAAGTCCAGCAGAACGACGGAAGGCGAAGGGAACTCCATCCGATTTGCATAACGGCCGGAACCCTCCAAATAATAGATTGCCTCCTCGCCATCTCTGACGACAAGCAGCGGATTAAGCACGCGAGCTCTGAGAAAGGCCCGCCGCAGTAGAATAACATCCTCTTCGTTATCCTCCACGAGCAGGACCACATCCTGAGGAGACATAGGAGTCGATCAATCTTTGTTCGAGGTTAATGACAAAACACCTTGCGGGCCGGTGGTGAGCTGTGATGATGCGCCCCAAAAAAACAGGCAGAAATGTTACTGCCGGCGGTGAGGTCGAATGGCCAACGCCTCCTGAAACGCAAGGTTCAATTGGGGTTTAGTGTCTGAATTACCGTGATCGCGGATCAGACTGGCACAAAGGGAGGCCAGGTAACAGCCGTCCTCTGATGCCGATTTGCCAACCGCTTGCGATTTTTCTGTAACGGGAAGCGGCTCCTCGCTTTCAGCAGGCGATCTGGGCCCCTGACGACGTCTGGACTGGTGGTCGAACCACCTCGGGCGACTTGCTCATCCATAGCCAGAAACCCTGGAGCGCTTGAACGATCGAAACAAAGTCGTTGCCATCCACCGGCTTAACAACGAATGAATTGGCCCCCAGTTGGTAGGCTCGATTGACGTCCCGAATGTCATCCGATGATGTGAGCACCACCACCCGCAACGCGCTAAACCCGGGTTCGTGACGAATCCATTGCAAGACTTCAAATCCATCCTTGCCCGGCAACTTGAGATCCAACAACACCAAATCCGGCAATGGGTATTCGGTGCGGTTGGAATAATGACCTTCACCTTTCAGGTAAGCGAGCGCTTCCTCGCCGTTTCGGACGACCTGGAGAGCATCGTGAATATTTGCCTTCGCGAAAGCCCTGCGAATCAGGAGCACATCGTCCTGGGAATCTTCGACCAGCAAAAACAGGTTTTTGTCGAACATAAATTGCTTGAATGAAGACTACCCGATCTGGGTTGCCTGACCATGGGGTCGGTACCCCAGTAATTCTTTTGATACTCTCATGAAGCTCAGTTTCAGCGAGATGATTCCGGTCCATTCTCAAGTTTTCAGGAGTTTGAATCTACGGGTGGAATATCCGCGTCCGGCCAGGTGTTGGTTGTAATCGATGGTCCATGAATTTCATTTTCGCCCAGCCAGAAACTGAGCGTTTGTTTCAATTCCTGGGTGAATCGCGAGAGGTCGGGAGACTTGACCAGGAACGAATTCGCTCCGGCACGATAGGCCCGCGTGACGTCCTGGGAAAGCGCGGAACTCGTAATAACGATCACCGGCAGGCTGCGCAAAAGCGGCGCAACCCGCAGCCATTGCAGGAACTCAAAACCATCCATGCGCGGCATCCTCAAATCCAGAAGTATAAGCCGGGGGAACGGGAATTTTACCCGATCCGAGTATTGCTCTTGCCCGTTAAGATACTCGAGCGCCTCCAGTCCATCGGAAACGCACACTAGCCTACAAGGAACCTCGAGGTGTTCGAAGGCGAGCTTGATTAGCAGGACGTCCCCTGGGTCGTCCTCTATTAACAAAATTGCATCGTTGCCGTTCATAATCCGGATTGGGCCCATATGCCTGCCGGCAGGCGCTGACGCCGTCGTCCCCTAATCGGACACGATGGTGAATGCCACTATTGCGGGGCCTTTTGCTGCCCATTGAGCCTGGTTACTTCATTGCCTGAGTCACTTCCAGTTTTTGATCGACGCCGTTTTGGTCGAGTTCCAGCAGGGATTCTGCAGGTTCGAATTGAGGATGTGAGTTGGGCTCCTCGGGCGATTGCGGGGTCAATTCCTGGATCTTTATCGGCACCGACACTCCTGCGGAAACCGAAGTCAACACGGGGATTTCCTGGAATTGCGGCCGGTACTCGGACACGGTCTGGCTCAGGAGACGTTTCAATTGGTTGGAGTCCAATCGGTCGGCTTGTTCCGTTAGCCTGGCCACAGCGGCGCGCAACGCGTCGATGGATCGCGGTTCACACACAAGGCGCAAGATCTTGGGATGACGCGTCGCGGTAATGCTCTCGCCCTGATAATTCATCTCCTCAAATAGCTTCTCACCGGGACGCAATCCCGTGAATTCGATGTGAATGTCTTTTTCCGGCGCAAATCCGGAGAGTTTAATCAGCTGCCTGGCCAGGTCTAGAATTCGGACTGGCTCGCCCATGTCCAGGATGAAGATTTCTCCCCCCTCTCCCAACGCCGCGCTTTGCAGGACGAGCCCAACGGCTTCCGGAATGGTCATAAAGTAGCGGGTCACGTCCGGATGCGTTACGGTCACCGGCCCGCCTGCGGCGATCTGCTTGTTGAAAATGGGAACGACGCTGCCGGAGGAGCCCAGCACGTTGCCGAAACGCACCGCCATGAACCGGGTCTTGCGCGGGTTCCTGGTGTGGAGCGATTGGACGCACATTTCCGCCAGCCGTTTGGTGGCGCCCATAACATTGGTGGGATTGATGGCCTTGTCGCTCGAGATGAGAACGAAGCGTTCGATGCCATGGCTGAGGCAGGCCTCAGCCAACTGCAGAGTCCCCCAGGCGTTGTTCTTGATGGCCTCCCCGGGCTGCCTCTCCATCATCGGCACGTGCTTATGGGCCGCGGCGTGGAAGACCACGCTCGGGGAGTACCGCTCCAGGATGTTCGCTATGCGAACGCGATCCATAACATTGGCCACGAGCGGAACGATTAAGGCCGCATATCCGGAGTCTTTCAACTCCTGCTCGATCTGGAACAACTGAACCTCCGACTGCTCAACCAGCAGCAACAAGCTCGGGCCACACGAGGCAATCTGGCGGCACAACTCGCTGCCGATGCTCCCGCCCGCCCCCGTCACCATCACTACCCGGTTCCCGAGAATCTCGCGAACATTTTCGGTCGCCAGGTCGATCTGGTCTCGGCCCAGAAGTTCGCCGATTTCGACGTTGCGTAATTGGCTTACTTTCGCGCGGCCGGTTGTCAGTTCGAAAAAAGAAGGAACCGATTTAAAATTGAGCCGCAGTCGGGTCAGCAGGTCGACGATGGCGGTCACCCGTTTCGCGGGCGCGCTGGGCATGGCGATGATCACTTCCTCCAGCTCCAGGCGCGCGGCGTCGCTTTCGAGAACTTCGGGAGCTCCCACCACCGGTATGTCGTGAATCCTCGTTCCCCACTTGGTCCGATCGTCGTCAAAAAATGCGACCGCTTGCAGGCCGAGCTCACGTCGGCTCTCAAACTCCTGAGCCAGCGCGCTCCCCACCAGCCCCGCGCCGACGATGCCGGTGCGCCGGACCCGCGAGGGCGGGTTCGGTCTTCGCCGGACTTGTGAACGGGCATAGAAAGAGCAGAGCGCCAGGCGGACGCCTGCCAGGCCGAGCACGGACAAACTGAAATCGGCGACGATCACCCCTCGAGGCGGGGCAAGCTTCCAACCAAGCTGGGAAGAAATGGCAAACGCGATCACACTCGCCCCGAAAAGGATCCTGGACAGAGCCAGGAAATCCGAAGTGCCGATGAAGCCGGGCAGTGCCGCAAATTGGCGCGATCGCCACAGGAACAGCAGTTTCAGGCTCAAGATCCAGGCCAGGCTCATGAGCAGGGTTTGGCGGACTTCAGTTGGAACAGAAAAATCGAATCGAAGCTGATAACTAAGCCAGAGGCTCCCGATCACTGTCGCAGAATATGCGCAGAATAAATAACCCTTAGTGCATCTCATCATAGCAGCTGATCTCTCGTTCGGTGGACATGGATTCAAGATTCGGAGACTGGCACGCCATAGCCCATACCCCGAAAGGGAGGGCGCGCTTGGGTGCTTTTGCACATTCACACTCACTTGGAAGCCTCATTGCGCGCAGGTCTGCCCTCGCTTCGTTAGCACACCCAGGTAATGGGTTCGCAGGAAAGAAACGGCTGCCAAACACGGGTAAATCCAGGAGGTCATTGCGCCCAACCGGCGTGCCAAGGGCGGGATGACAGTGAGCGTGCGCCCGTCCATGCGACACCCGGGGAAGAGGGTTTGCAGCTTTCTGCGTGAGATCCCTCGAATACTCGGGTTGCGAGGATTCCGGATCCGAAAGTCATACCAGACAATGGCCCCTTCCGAGGTCAAAATGCGCTCAATCTCCCTGCTGATATTGAGAGTCATGCCCGAATCCAAAATCGAACTGAACACCGTGAAGACGCAGACAATGTCAAAAAAACCATCTCCGAAGGGCAAATCCTCCGCGTTGGCTTGTTGAAATGTGAGCAATGGGAACTGTTTGCTTGCGCTCTCGATGCGTTCAGCCAAAAGATCCACTCCAAAGAGATTTTCAGCAGTGGCCCCCCAATCCTGAAAACTCGCGAGCATTTCTCCGGTGCCGCATCCCAGGTCCAGAATCCGGCGGCTCGTCAAGGGCAGCAACCGGTTCCGACGCAATAGTTCCTCCAAACGACGCCGGCGCTCCCGCCGCATTTCCAGGTTCCCATCGTTGGTCTGCGACCATTTTGATCTCGTAAGACCGCGCTCTTCGTAGCCCTTGAACACACTCCGCAGACGCTGCATTTCCGATTGGGTCTGCATGTTTCAGTATTTCCTGTCGGTTCGAAACGCCGAACGAGGCTGCCCGGGATGCTCCGCGTTACTACAAGCGCGGATCCCTCGTGAGACGCACAAATTCGGTTTGCGGGGCGTTATGAAACAGCCAGAAGTCCCAAACTCCGCGCAAAAATCCGTAACCGTACCCGAGGTGAAAACAGCAGAACGCTGCCGGCAGCAAAGGCAATAGCCTCCATCCCGAGCGGGCCGCCATGAAGAGGGACATTAGCAAGACCAGAAGCAAATACGGGACAACTAATCCAAGCTCCGCCCAAAGAGCCGGACGCCAGAAGCAGCCCCACATCGCCAGTAAAGCCAATCCCGCAACAAAACTGCCCGGCACCACGTGCCGCCAGGAAGCGGGCGTCCGATGCTTTTGGATCACCAGGATTTTCCAGTATCCATACTGCATATACTGGCGAAACAACGTGGATAACGAGCCGCGCACACGGTACCAACTGCGGATACGGGGGGACTGATACACCCGGTAGCCTTTCCGGCTCATTCGCAGGTTGTGCTCGTCATCCTGGTTTCGGACCAGCTCTTCATCGAACCCTCCAACTTCCCTGAAGGTCGTTTTTTTCCAGCACCCGTAAATCACCGTATCGACCCAGCCCTCATAATCCACGTTATGGGAGCGCGCGCCGCCGACCGCAAAAGGAGAATGGAATACCGCCCGGATCGCCTCTTCCGAAAGGGTCTCGGCCCGGGTGCGCATCGGTCCGCCCACGTTGTCCGCCCCGGTCTCGCTCATGACAACGAGGCATTGTTTAACATAATCGGGGGCATAGGTCGTGTGGGCGTCCATCCGGACGATGATGTTGCCTCGGGCTTCGCGGATGGCCGCGTTCAGCCCGGTGGAAACAATGCGGCCCGGGTTGTCCAGGACACGGATTTGAGGAAAATGGGAGGCGAGTTCGCTGAGAAGCTCCCTTGTCCCGTCGGTGGACATCCCGTCTGCAACCAGGACCTCGAATCCTCCCTCCGGCGGTTCCTGTTCAAGGATGGAGTGCAGGCAATCTATGATGTTCTCAGCTTCGTTGCGGCAAGGAAGCACAATCGATACTAGTGGGCGTGCAGGCGAATTCATAAAGGCAGGAGGGTTTACTGCGGGTTAATTTACGAATTACGAACGTTCAGTTCCGGGTAAACGTTTTGGCTGGGGAGAAGACAATAGACCGATCTGTTCCGAAATCCGCTGGCCCTGGATGACCCATCCGGGTTCGCCAAGGCTCCGGGAACCACTGCGAGTGCCAGTTTCAACTCGATGCGCGCCCGGGAGAAATGCCCGAATAATTGGACCCTGGGAAGCCGCCAAAAAGGAGTGCGGCGGTCCACCCAGGTCGGGTCGGTGGTCATCAGGCTATCGGCGCCGCATCGTAATGCGTGGCGGGCAAGCTGGTGGTTATAATTCCCGTTCGGAAAGGCAAAGGTGCGGCAGTTCATCCCGATTTCCGATCGGATCTGAGCAAAGCTCTCCTCGATCTCCGCAATGGCCCTGGCTGGAAGCTCGCGCGGGAGGATGGCATGAGTCAGCCCGTGAGCCCCGATGGTGAACCCTCTATCGCGGAGACTCCGTGCCTCGTTCCAGCACATTGGGCGGATGTCGTCTGAATCGTCTTTCATTTCCCACCCGTGTTCCCGGCAAACGCGATCCAGCCGCGCGGTGATTGCTCTTAACGGGAGTTGTTTCAGCGCCGACAACTCGAGACCAGGAGGGCAGTAACCTAGGGCGCGCAGCAGCGCCCTGTGCCGGTCAAACCAGAGCGCGGCGCCATTGGTCACGTATTCGGTCGTCAGATAAAAGATCGCCGGCACGCCCCGTTTTTCGAGTTCGGGCGCCGCTTCGGTGAAATTGCTGCGCTTGCCGTCATCGAAGGTGAAGAGGCAGAACGGGCGGCCGCTGGGGTGGGCGACGCGCTTCGGCAGTTCCCGAAGATCGATGAAATCGAACCAACGGCTCAAGGCTTCGACGTGGAAACGGGTCTGCTCGCGCGTCAAGGTGTGTTCATTAACAATGACTCCACCGGTCCTTGACTTTGTGGCCAGGGCAAGCAGCAACGACGTGGTCAGCTGGAGCATATAAAGGTTTGAGAGGGCGAACCTGCCTTCGGAACAGACCCGGTTAGATTGAGGTGATTGTCACCACCTCGACTGCCGAACAAAATCCTTTTGGAAGTGCCCGCTCGTACAGCTTGCTTAGATACGAAGGCAAACGCTGAAGCGAGTGGTTTTCCTGCACGAATGACCGCGCGTGAGCTCCCATCTCGCGCCTGAGCCTGGCGCTCCTTATCAACTCCGTGGCATTGGCTGTCAGCCCGTCCAGATCCTCGGGATCGAGCAAAAAGCCCGTATGCCCGTCTTGCACAATATCTGCCACTCCGCCGACGCGCGTGGCCAGCACCGGCCGTCCTGAGGCCATGGCTTCCAACAGCACATTGGGAGTGCCTTCGAAATCCGAGGTGAGGACACACGCGGCAGAGGCGTGATAGTACGGACGCATATCCGAGGCGCAGTCCTCGAAGCGGAGGAATTCAGGCAGCAAGCCCAATTTGCGTGCCTGATTTTCCAGCTCGGGCAGGATGTCCTCGTTTGGATCCCGCGGGCCCACGATTAAACCACGCACATCCAGGGAGCGGGCGCGCAACCGTCCTACCAGCGAAACGAAACGATCGAATCGCTTCTGTTTTACTATTCGTCCCACGGCCAGCAGGATGAGCGGAGAGTCTGACGAAACCGTTTCCGGCCGGAACCGTTCCGTATCCACAACATTTGGAAGAAAATAAAGTCTCGACGCGGGGATGTTCTGACCCAGCGCGTACTGCATCGCGTTGCGCGAATTAGCCGCAATGAGCCTGGGCAAATGCAGATTGAGCCATCCGCCCAGGCGCCCGCAATCCCGCACTTCCGAGCGTCCGTTGTTGCGCATCGCGCCGATGCCAGTCGTCCGCACGAGCGCCGCGGCCACGCACGCGTATGCATTGGTGAAGAAATGTTGACTCTGCAGCACGTCGGGCCTGTCCTTCCTTGCTTCCTTAAGGATTTGAACCAGCCGCTTCCATTTCGAAGGCGTGGCTCCTATGTTTGCCACAGCGACTCCTAGTTCCCGTATCCGGTGTTCCCAAAACCCTCCTTTATCGAGCGATAACACCCGAACCGCCGCGCCCTGAGCGCAGAGCGCCTGGAGGATATAGAACAATTGGCGCTCGGCCCCACCGTGCTCGAGAGTTCCCGCAAGGAAGCACAGCTTAAGTTTGGAAAGGTGACTCATTGCTAACGTTTCAACGCCTCTGTTCCGCCGCCCTAAACGCCGGATACTTCCAAGTTGAGCGTTCCGGAAGGAGCTGGACAACGGTTCGCCGGAACAGGGCGGAGCATGCAGGCCAAAGAGGCTCTACCCTTTTTTCCGGCGAAGAGGTGAAATGAATCCAGCAATCGCTCCGTAAGCGATTCAAAGCTATACTCCTTTTCGGCCCGCTGTCGACCTGTCCTGCCTAATGCTTCCCTGAGGGCGGGCGATTGGGCCAATTGGACCATGAACCCAGCCATTTTGGCGATATCCTCCCCCGTCACCACGTAGCCTGTTTGGCCGTGTTTGACTATCCTGGCGGCGTCTCCTGCGGGAGTCGAGATGACTGGGAGCCGCGCCGCCATGGCTTCCAGAATCACATTGGGAAAACCCTCGTACGCCGATGAAAGGACCAGCAACCCCGCTCGCGACAGCAGCGCTGGAACATTTGCGCATTCGCCCGCAAAGATCAAATCAGGCGGCGCAAGCTTTAAGCTCCGGGCCTTTGCCTGCAAGGCCGATCGTTCGCCGCGGTCCGTTCCCGCCAGGATTCCGGCCAGCGCAGGTTCGCTGCGCCGGGCCAGAGCCAGCGCCTCCAGGAACCGATCGAATCGTTTGCAGGGATGGAGGCTGCCTACGGCTGCCGCAATAACGCGTCCTTCCGGCAACGGCAGGGGATGCTTCAGCGTACTAAGGGCGTCAAACTCCGCGAGGTCAATCCCGTTTGGCACAACCTCGATGCTCTGGGAAGCGACTCCCTGTGAGACCAGGTTTTGACGCGCGCGGTAGGAGTTGGCAATCAGCCCGTGAGAGAAGCGGATCAGCCAACGGCCCAACGCGCCGTAATCTTTGAGCTCCTGGAGTCCGTCGCTCCGGATCCCCCCCAAAGTAAGCGCGCGGCACCATTGGCCGGCCGGGACGGCGTAGCGAAGATCGCTGAACTGGGTCGCCCACACGACGTGGGGCTTCCACTTTCTTAAAGCGCCCAGCAGCCTCGCGAGAATCTGCCCGGGCCTCTTGGGGATATAGATCCTCGAGAGTGGAATGCCCTGCTGCCTCATTACCGGTTCGTAAGCCCCGCCCGTGCCGAGGTAGAATAATCTGACGTCGATGCCGGACTGGAACAACGCTCGCGTCGCATAAGCGGTTTGCTTCTCGGCCCCGCCCAGTCTGAGGCTGGAAGCTATGATCGCTACTCGCGGTTTCGGCTGCCGCGGACTGGGTCGGGAGCATGTTTGCAGGAGAGCAGAAGCGCTCATACACAGAGAGGGGCTCAGATGGCCCCCGCCAGGGCATACGCAGTGGCAAACCAAAAAACTAAATCATGGGTCGGATTGCTGACAATTACCCCGCCAATGACCAACGGAGCAAGGAGTGCGAGCGGTAAGGAACCCGCAGGCTTTAGCCGAGCCTTCCAGGCCGCCCTCAGCGCCAAAGCGACGCCCGGCGCGAACAACAGGAAGCCGGCGATGCCGGTCTCGACCAAAAGCAGCAAAACCAGATTGTGCGCCACGATAGTCCTTCCCGCTTTCAACAGGTAGGGCATGGCCCGGCGCGTTAATTCCATCCGGTAGCGGTCCGGCCCGGACCCATAAATCGGGCTCCGCAGGAACATCTCAACTAACACCGGCATCATACGAACCCGGCCTTCCTGCAGGTACAGATTGGAAGCGTTCACTTTCTCGAAACGTTTGACCACGGTTGGTATCTGCCAGGCGATGGCTCCCAGGATCAGGCTGATTAACATCAGGGTTGCGAGCCGTTTCGTTCGACTCTGGTGCCAGTGGCCCTGCGCAAAAAGAATGCAGACGCCCATGATCAGGGTCAGCGCGGCGGTGCGTGAGCCGGTCTTGGCCAAACCGCCACCCACCAGACCCATCATGGCCAAAAGGAGAACACGCTTAAGCAACGATGTGCTTTTCATCATCCCCATTCCAACCATGACGATCATGGCCATTGCGTAGGTGGTTCCGACCACGTTCGCGTTTTCGCCAAAAACCGTCGAACGCCCCTCTGCTCCATCGTCCACCTGGCCCGCGCCAATGCCCGCGATATGGAGCAGGGCGCAGAGCGAGCAACCACAGGCCAAAGCCCAAAAACCGGCTCGAGGAAGTCGAGGGAACTGCAGCACGTTGAACAGCACCCACACCCAAGGCAGGGAGAATTCAAGCCATTCCAGCGTGGTGGGCCACCACAGGGACGCTAGCTGCGGAGTCATCCAAATCCCCTCAGCGATCCGGAAAGCGCAATAGGCCAAAAACCAAAACAGCGCCGCGGGAACAAACCGAAGGCACACTCGTGGCTGAGTGGCGACCGCACAAAGGGTCAATG
>Ga0210409_10003499_pt1 | contig 17488 bp, 13 predicted proteins | sample IncBWH17MmetaG_FD_161649 | JGI IMG/M metagenome (GOLD analysis project Ga0210409, IMG submission 161649) | Forest soil microbial communities from Barre Woods Harvard Forest LTER site, Petersham, Massachusetts, United States - Inc-BW-H-17-M | ecosystem: Environmental > Terrestrial > Soil >... | reverse complement strand
GGGCAGCGCTGTAGCCGAACTCACCCGGGCCGCTCTCTTCGCCGCCGGTGAGCTTGGGGCCCTGCTGAGCCCAGGCGGAGCCGGTCCGCGCGAACGCCCACGCCGCCCCGAGCCCGCCTTCGTCGGCGCGGCCACCGATGATCGCGGTTCCTCCATCGGCCGACAGCGCAACGCTGAAGCCAAAGCGTCCTACGCCGGCCTCGTTCGCGCCTGTCAGCTTCGCGCCCTGCTGAGCCCAGCTTTCGCCCGACCGCGTGAACGCCCACGCAGCGCCGAGATGCCCGGAGTCGCCGGGGCTCCCGACGAGCGCGGTGCTGCCATCGGCCGACAGCGTCACGCTGCGGCCGAAGTAGCCTTCGCCGGTCTCTTCGGTGCTCGCGAGCTTGGGCCCCTGATGTGCGAAGGTCGAGCCCGTGCGCGTGAACACCCACGCCGCCCCTTGGTTGCCGTGATCCCTGGGAGCCCCGACCAGCGCAATGTTTCCGTCGGCGGACAACGCGAGGCTCCGCCCGAAGCGGCCTTCCCCCAGCTCTTCCGCGCCGGCCGTCAGCGCTTCGATTCTGCTCCAGGTGGAGCCGGAGCGCTTGAACACCCAGGCCGCCCCAGCTCGGCCGTTCTCGCGGGGCGCCCCGATCAGCGCGGTGTTTCCGTCGGCCGACAGCGCCACGCTGCTCCCGAGCCCACATTCGCCCGGTTCACGCAGGCACTGTGCTTCTTCGGCTTCGCCAAGCGCTTCGGCGACCGTCAGCTTCGGACCCTGCTGAGTCCACGTCGTGCCGCTGCGCGTGAACACCCACGCCGCGCCCACGAGGTTGCCGTCGCCCGGCGCGCCGACCAACGCGGTGCTGGCGTCGGCCGAGAGAGCCACGGCCACTCCGAGCCGGCCTTCGCCCGACTCCCCGCTCGGGGTCAGCTTTTCGTTCTGTTCGATGAGGGGGTCAATCGTCACGGGGAAGCGCGCTCCGGTCGCGTCGACGCGGAGCAGCAGCGTCCCCGTGCGAAGCTCCAGCCAGCTGCGGAGCGCTCGCCCGGAGGCGTCGCTCGCGGTGAGGCCGCCGTAGCGAAGCGAGGACCCCCAGCGGTAAAGCGTGATCGTCTGATCGTTTCGAGACACGGCTGCGTGTGCGTTGCCCGAAAGCCGCAGCGCGAGCGTCAGTGGACCGTTCGCGGGCGCCGCCGGCGCTTGCGCGAGCGTGAATCCCTGCTCGATGCCCGAGGGCCCGTTGACGTACCACTCGCTGAGCCCGGGGTGGGCGTAGCTGACGCGGTTGGCCTGCGCGCTCGGAGTGATCTCGCCGAGCGGGCGCAGCGATCTTCCGTAGCCCGCAGCGTGCAGAGCCAGGCCCAGCCGGATCGCGCCCGAGGAGAGCAGCACGCCCGAGCGATCGAAGCGAGCGTCGATGCGCTGCGAGCGGTTGACGGCGCGAAGACCGTCATCCGACGCGCCGGCCCAATAGGCCGCGCTGTCCGCCCCGAGTGCTCGCGAGACCGGAGCACGCGCCGTCGCGGGCAGGGTCGACAGTCCGGCGCGGGCTGCCACGCCGGAACGTGCGGCAGGCTGCTCGGATACGCGTTCGCTCACGCCCTGCCAGAGGCCCGCGCTGAGCAACGCCAGCACGGCTGCGCCAAGCAGTGAGCGCCACCCGACAAAAGTCCTCGCGCGCACGACGGACAGCTCAAACATCGCGCGAGCCTCCGACTCGCGGTGAACGCCGCCGTCCGATCGGCCGCAGCATCTCCCACCCCCCTGGTCGCATCTCAGTCTCCGCTGCCGGTAATCCTACGCGCTCAGCGACTTTGCGACGTGGAGCAACCGGTCCGCCTGAGCTTCCTTGACGCGCGCCCGCGGCCATATGGACGAGCGTCCGAGATCGATTCGCCCTGACTGGACAACCGCCGACGGCGCCGCCCGCTCGCTTCGCTCAAAGTCGCCGGCATCGCTCCTCGAGTGAGGCGCACCGGTTGGCATAGACTCGCCGATCTTGATCTTGGGGGGTAACTTGACATGCGCAGCGGCGACGGATCGAGTTCCGAGGGACGGAGCGCCCCGATGACCTGGCCCGCGCTCTTCGGCGTGTTTCTCCTCTGTCATCTGGCGGGGGACTTCCTGCTGCAGACCGATTGGCAGGCGAGTCACAAGGAGCACGGGCTGCGCGCCAACCCGGGTTCACGACGCGCGCTCGGCCTGCACGGGCTCACCTACACGCTCGCCTTTGTGCCCGCGCTGATCTGGATCGCGGGCGACGCCGGCCCGCTGGCGACAGTCGGTGTCGCTGCGCTCGTCGGGCTTCCACATGTGATCGTCGACGACGGGGGCCTGGTGGAGGCATGGCTGCGCCTGGTCAAGCACGTGCAAGGAACGCCGACGACGGTTGTGCGCGTGGGCGTCGATCAGACCATGCATGTCCTCGCGCTGGCCGCTGTCGCGCTCGCGGTAACCGGCTGATGGCAGCACACACGCAACCTCATATGGGCGCGCCGCGGGTGGGGACACGGCGCATCTCGACGCCGAGGGCGGTCCTCGTGGTGGCCGTGCTCGGAGGCTCGATGGCGTTTGCCGACGCCAGCAGCGTCAACATCGCGATCCCGAACATCGCCCGACACTTCCCAGGCTCGGGGTTGTCGAACGTCTCCTGGGTTCTGAACGCCTACAGCATCGTGTTCGCCGCGTTCCTCGTGGGCGGTGGCCAGCTGGCGGACCTGCTCGGCCGTCGCCGCGTCTTCTCGTTCGGCCTCGTGGTGTTCACCTCGGGTTCGGCGCTGTGCGCGCTGGCGCCGTCGCTCGGCACGCTGATAGCGGCGCGCGTGATCGAGGCGGCGGGTGGAGCCATGCTCGTTCCCTCTTCGCTCGCGATCGTGCTCGAGGCGCGCGGCTCGGGGGAGCGCGTTCATGCCGTCGCGCTGTGGTCGGCCGTCGCGGCGCTGGCCGCGGGCCTCGGACCTCCGATCGGCGGTCTGCTGATTTCGGCCTCCAGCTGGCGGCTCGTGTTCGTGGTGAACATCCCGGTGGGCGTGCTCGCGTTCCTGCTGGCGCGGCGGGTCCTGGTGGAGAGCCGCGCGCCGGGGCGCAGGCGGATGCCCGATCTGCTCGGCGGACTCGTGCTCGCGCTGGCGATCGCGTCGCTCGTGCTCGCCGTCGTCAAGGGGCCGGAATGGGGCTGGGGCAATGCCCGCGTGGTGGGGGCATTCGCGGCCGCGCTGCTGCTCGCCGTGTACTTCGCGGTCCGCGCGACCCGCGAGCGCACGCCGGTCGTCGACCCGGCGCTGCTGCGCATCCGCTCGTTCGTGGTGTCCAACGCGGCGACGCTGGTGATGGCCAGCGGCTTCTTCGCCTACGCCCTCTGCAACGTGCTGTTTCTGACGACCGTCTGGCGGTACCCGATCCTCAGGGCGGGCCTGGCCTTGACGCCTGAGCCGTTCGTGGCGATGGCACTGGCCGCACCGACGATCCGCCTCGTGCGCCGCTTCGGCCACCGGCCGGTGCTTGTCGCGGGAGGGCTGGTTTGGGCCGGAGGCATGGCCTACTTCGCGTTCGCGCTCGGCGCGACGCCGGACTTCCTCGGCGGCTGGCTGCCCGGAATGGTGATCCTCGGGGTCGGCGCGGGGCTGACATTCCCGACGCTCAGCGGAGTCGCCGTCGGCTCGGTGCCGGGGCCACGGTTTGCGGTGGCGACCTCGCTGAACTCGGTCGCCACGCAGGTCGGGGCCGCGCTCGGCGTCGCGATCCTGATCGCGATCATCGACACCTCGACAGCGCATCAGGCGATCCGCGGCTTCGAGCACGGGTGGCTGTTCGCCGGAGCCTGCTTCGTGGCCGGCTCGCTGGCCTGCCTCGCGTTGGTCCGCGCCCACGCCGAGGAATCGGTGGGGCCCGCCGGCAGGAATATCGCCAGGCCGACCGGCGACGAGGAAGCGTGGGCGAGCGTGGAGGCTTTGCCGAGCCTCGCAGAATCCGAGGGCGAGCATGCGGAGGCGACACCGCAGAGCGTCGCCGAGTTCCTGCGCAACGTTCACGTCTTCGCTGGGCTGCCAGCGACGATGCTGGAGCGGATCGCGCGGCTGGCGGCCCACGTCAGCGTGCCCCGGGGTGAGTGGCTGTTCCGCGAGGGCGATGCCGCGGACGGTGTATACGTCGTGCGCCTCGGGCACCTCGAGGTGGTCCAGCACGGACCGGACCCTCAGACGCTGAACACGCTCACGCGTGGCGCGGTGCTGGGAGAGCTGGCGCTGCTCAGCGGCTCGCAGCGCAGCGCCTCGATTCGCGCGCTGCGCGACACCGACGTGCTCAAGATCGACAAGGCGGACTTCGACGCGCTGCTGCGCTCCGAGCCTGAGCTCGCGCTGAGCCTGACCCGAGTGCTGAGCGCCCAGCTGCAGACCAGCCGGGCGATTCCGGTGGCGCGCCGGGCGCGCCCCGTGACGATCGCGCTGTGCGCTGTCGGCTCCGCGGTGCCCCGCCTCGAGCTGGCTGACGAGCTCAGCAGGGCGATGTGCATGTTGGGCAAGGTCGCCGTGATCCATCCGGGGCCCGCCGAAGAGGCCCTGAGTGACGATCCCTCGCGGGTGGATGCCGCTGCGCGGTTCGGTCCGCTGATCGAGCGCTGCGAGCGCGATCACGATCACGTGATCATGGTGTGCGGATCCCAGCAGCGCCCGAGCGCCTGGGACGAGTTCTGCCTGTCACGCGCCGACCGCGTGCTGGCCGTCGTGGCCGGGGCGGAGCCCGAGGGCGGCCCGGCCGGCGATCAGGGATGGATCGCGCGGCTGCGCGGTGCGGACCTCGTCGGCTACGGCGTGCGGGCCGGCGCCGGCGAGCTGTCCGGCTGGATCGCACGTCTCGCGCCGGGTGGCACCTTCGCGATCGGCGCCGATGGCGCGCGCCGTGACGATATCGCCCGCATGGCGCGCCGGCTGGCGGGCAGCTCGCTCGGGGTGGTGCTCGGCGGCGCCGGTGCGCGAGCGTTCGCGCACCTGGGCGTGCTGGAGGTGCTGCTGGATGCCGAGATTCCGCTCGATCGTGTGGGTGCCGTGAGCATGGGCGCGTTCATCGGCGGCCTGCTCGCCCAGGGACACGACAGCGCCTCGATCGACGCGTGCTGCTACGAGGAGTGGGTGCGGCGCAACCCGATCAACGACTACACGCTCCCGCGCTCGTCGTTGATCAAGGGTCAAAAGGCGCAGGCGATGCTCGAGCGCGTGTTCGGCGAGGTGCGGATCGAGGAGCTGTCGCGATCGTTCTACTCCGCGAGCGTCGATCTGCTCGCGAGCCGGCTCGTCATCGACCGCGACGGTCCCCTTGCACAGGCGGTCGCGGCCAGCATCACGCTGCCGCTGATCGCGCCGCCGATGCGCCGCGAGGAGAGCCTGCTGATAGACGGGTCGCTTCTCGACAACCTTCCGCTGGCGCCGATGAGCTCGACTGGCGAGGGACCGGTCCTGGCGATCGACATCAAGGGCGGCGACGAGCCCTCCGAGCCGCCTGAGGGATCGTCTGCCGGCGGGCCGCAAGCCGATCAGGGCCGACGCAGACGTCTGCCTCCCCTGACCGACACGATGGCACGCATCGCGCTGCTCAGCAGCGCGAACACCGAGGAGTCCGCCCGGCGACACGCCGACATGACGATCAGGGTGCCGGTCTCCGGCGTCGGCCTCTTGGAGTTCCATCAGATCGACCAGGCACGCGATGCGGGCCGACGGGCCGCATTCGCCGCGCTCGAGGACGCGCCCGGGTGGCTGCTCGGCAGCGGAGCCGCGCCAGTGGACCTGTCGGGACGGCGCACGGTCATGAGGGTGTGAGACATATGCGTAGGAGACAAAGGCGAACCCGGGCGCTGCTGGCAGTTGCCGTCCTTGCCGCCGGCGTAGGCCTCGTGGGCTACGCCACGCACCTGCTGCGGCGCAGCGAGCTGCAGACGATCGACGCCCGGTTCTCGATCCGCGGCACACAGCACGCACCGTCGAATCTCGTGCTCGTGCAGATCGACAACGCCACGCTCCAGGAATTCGTCCGTCTCCACATGCGCTCGGAGTTCCCCTTCCCGCGCCGCTACGACGCCCAGGTGATCGATCGACTGCGCCAGGCCGGCGCAAGCACGATCGCGCTCGATCTCGAGTTCACGCATCAGACCGATGAACGCGATGACAACGCCCTGATCGAAGCGATCGGCAGGGCACACGGGAAAACCGTGCTCGGCGCCTCGGAAGTCGAACCGGGGGGGCGCACCGACGTGCTCGGCGGCCCCGGGCTGCTGCGTCAACTGCAAGCGCGCGCTGCCGAGGTGAGGCTGACCCTCGATACCGACGGCGTGACGCGACGCTTTGCCTACGCCTACAACGGCCTTCACAGCTTCCCGGTCGTGACCGTCGAAACAGCCACTGTTCACCCTGTTCACGCCTCGCGCTTCGAGCGCGGCACGCTGCCGATCGACTTCGTCGGCCCGCCGGGCACGGTCAGCTCGATCTCCTACTCGAAGGTGCTGCTTGGCCAATTCTCGCCGAGCGTGTTCGCAGGCAAGATCGCGGTCGTCGGTGTCTCGGCTCCGATCCTCGGGGACGTTCACACCACGGCGACCACGGGCGGAAGCCAGATGCCGGGGCCGGAAATATGGGCCAACGCTGCGAACACGCTCCTGCACGGCGTGCCACTGAAGGACGCGCCCGGATGGGTGAACGTGCTCATAATCGCCCTGCTTGGCGTGGCGGTCCCGCTCGGGAGCCTGAGGCTGCGAGGTTGGCGTTCGCTGCTGGACGCGCTGGCGCTTGCGGTGGTCTTCACCGTCGCCACGCAGATCGCCTTCAACAGCGGAGTGATCATCTCCTTCGTTTACCCGCTGCTCGCTTTGGCGCTCGGGACGCTGGGCACGCTCGCGGTCCTGTACATGGGCGAGGCGATCGAGCGCGAACGGGTCCGGGACGTGTTCTCCCGCTTCGTTCCCGCAGGCGTGGTGGACGAGGTGCTGGCGAGCACCGGTGAGAACCTGCGTCTGGGGGGCGTGGAGCGCGACTGCACGGTCCTGTTCTCCGATCTGCGGGGCTTCACCACGTTCTCGGAGACCCAGCCCGCGGCACGCGTGATCGAGGTCGTCAACTACTACCTGAACGAGATGTCCGAGGCGATCCTCGCAGCCGGAGGAACGCTGGTCGCCTACATGGGAGACGGGATCATGGCGATCTTCGGCGCGCCGCTCGAGCAGGACGATCACGCCGATCGGGCGATGATCGCCGCACGGGAGATGATCGGGCCGCGCCTCGACCGCTTCAACGCATGGCTCGAGGAGCAGGGCTTCGGCCACACGTTCGCGATGGGCGTGGGCCTGAACAGCGGCCCCGTGATGGCGGGCAACGTCGGATCCGAGCAGCGGGTCGAGTACACGGCGATCGGTGACACGACCAACACAGCCTCGCGCCTGGAGGGGATGACCAAGAACAGCGAGGCGATGCTGTTCGTGGCCGACTCGACCCGTGAGCGCATGCGCACCTCCACCGGGGACCTCTCGCCCGTTGGGGAAGTCGAGATCCGAGGCCGGGCGGGCAAGCTCAAGGTGTGGAAGCTCTGGCCGACGGACGGCGCTCGCGACGGCGAGGACGAGCAGTCTGAGCCACGCACCGTGCGCCAGCCGGCAGGATGATCATCGGCGACCGCAGGGGCATGTGCGAGGCCCGGCTGCGTCGCCTCTCGAGCCGCGCGGATCGACCTCGCGACGTTCAAGAAGCGCGAACGTCGCCTATTCCGCCAGCCCGCCCGCTCGCAGCGCATCGTCGTGATTCAGATAGCCACGGATCCGCGCGATCCGCCCGTCTCGGAAATCGAAGACCATCCCCAGCGACGCATCGACCGGGACGCCGCTGCCCTTTCCAAGCCCCTCCAGTCCCCCGAGCATCACCACCACCTCGCCTTCGTCGCGGAACCTGCCACGCACGATGTGGAAACGCCGCCAGGCGCTGCTCAGGCTGTCGAAGTACCTCGTGATGCCCTCGCGGCCGCGGAAGATCTCGCCCTCAACGGCCACCATCGACGGGGACCACTCGAAGTCCGGCGTCGTGAGTGCCGCGAAGGCGTCGACGTCGGTCCGATTGAAGGCGTCTATCGCCCGTGTGGCGGCATCCACGTTCTGCCGCGACATCGCCTACCTCCTTGACTCGGCAAGCCGCTCGGCCACGGCTCGCCCTTCGTCGATGTCGGTGTACACGGTCATCTTCACCACCACGCCGTCCAGCCACTCGGTGACATGGGCTTCGCGTGTCCGAATGCGCGAAGCGCTTCCCACCGGACGAGCGTCCTGGCGGTTGACGGAGAACGTGACTCCGCTGCCGAGGTCCCGAAGCTCCTCGAGCTCGAAGCGCAGCTCCTCGAACGCTTCCCAATAGCCTTTGATGAAGTCGCGAATCGCCGCGTGCCCCTGGTACAGGCCCAACCCACTCGGCGTCGTGTCGTACACAGCGTCGGGCGCGGCCAGGCGCATCAGCGCGTCGAGGTCGCGGCGATTGGCGGCCTCGAGGGTTTTGCGCGCCAGCTCGACCAGGTCGGGGGTGGAGTCCCCGGACATCTCACGGCGAGTATCCCCTAGCCTGTGGCGGACGGCGTGTCAGCCCGAAACCCGGCTGCATCGTCCGGCCGAGATCGCTTGCGCGGTCATGTCATTGCCTCAGGGACACCTTGGGCCGGCGCACCCCTGGTCACGGGCACGTTGTCCACGAGCGTGACTCCTTCCACCGCGAGTGCCTTCCTCAGCGGGTCCAGCGCGGGCGCAGCTCCGATCAACACGGCCACGTTTGGAGCGGCGGTGCTGTTGATCATCTCGACCACGCTCCAGACAAAATCATCCTTCTCGATGGTGGTGACGTTTCTCAGGTCGAGCAGGAGATGTGGAGTGACCCGGGCTGCCGCGTCCATCTCGGATTCGATGGAGAGCAGCGCCGGGTAGTCGAGCGTTCCCCTCACGGTCAGAACCGTACGGTCATCGCCTTTGGTAGCCGCCACGCGCAGATGCGTCGTGTCGCCTTCTCGCGCGCGACGTCGCTCGCGGCGCTCGGAGAGCTTCACAGCAATCGCGATGATCACGACGGGCCCCCCGAAGACTGGCAGCGAGACGTACCAGTGACCGAGGTGGGCGAACACCGGCGTGAACGTCAGACCGGTCATATGGATTCAGGAAGGCTGCGCGTCGAACGCGGCGGCCGCGACATCGTCTCCGGCGTCCCCCCGGCTGGTTTCGGTGAGGCTGTCTCCCTGCAGGAACCGCCAGACCGCCAGGCATAGGAGCAGGGTGAGGATCACCGCGCTGGATACGCACCACTCGCAGATCGCGTGAATGGAGAACAGCTCGCGGTAGGTCAGGTAGGCGCTGAAGCCGAACCCCACCGTGGTTACGGCCGCCGTCGCGAAGCGCGTCGTCTCGTTCTCGGGGGCGAGCAACAGGCCCAGGATGGTGATGTAGCCGATCAGGCCCATCAGGGCGACGGGAACGCCCGCCAGGTGGGAGTAGACCGAGGTCTGCACCTTGGTGCAGCTTTCGCCCGCCGTGCACGAGGGCTTGATCCCGGCGTAATGCACGTAGGTGAGATAGCTGGCCACCGCAAGGCCGATGACCGTCAGCGCGAGCATCGTGATCCGTAGGGCTCGTTTGCTGACCGTCATCTAGTCCTCTGCTTCCTCACGGCCCGGCAAGCGGATGGCATGTGCGCGGGACTCCGGCCCGAACATAGCACGACCACAGCAAGCGGAATCGGGTTTCTGGAGCTCGCATGGCCCACAAGCGTATGCTCTCGTGGCCATGTCTCGTCGAGGTCTGCGCCTGCTGCTTGCCATGTGCGCTCTGCCGGTGCTCTGGCTGCTCACGAAGAGCTTCCTCGACCTCGGCCTGGGGTTGTTGTTTCTCGCCCCGGCCGTCCTGTTGGCGCTCCCGCTGATCGCGGGGCGCTATGTCGGCGCCGAGCGTCTGGGTCGTGTCGCCGCCCGGCGTGCGCCTGTCGTGCGCCGTTCCGGTCCCTCGCACCTCGCACCCCATTCTTGCTGGCGTGTCCTCCCACGCGGCGGGTTATTGATCGCCGCCTCGCTTGCGGTACGCCCGCCTCCATCGGTTCTCTCCTCGCACTAAAGGCGACCGGCGCGCAAGTCGCCGCCGGCTCTGCCCGTCACTGGCGGTGCCCGACCGCCGGAGTGTGCCGTGGCGCGGATTTGCCCGCGCCTCGGCGGGATGACAACCAGGAGGTTGATCGATGTCGCGCAACAGTCGTATCGGCGTGCTCGCCGGTGCCGTGGTGGTGGCGATCGTGGCGTTTGTGCTGGCCAGCGGCGGCAGTTCGGAGAAGGCCGCGCACACCAGCGGCCATGCCTACATCTACGTGGTCGGGGCAAAGCCGAAGGGCGGCGTCCAGACCCTCACCTACAACAAGGGCGAACAAGTCGTCTTCACCGTCGTTTCAGACGTGGCAGACGAGATCCACGTCCATGGGTTCAACTTCAAGAAGGAGGTCGCGAAGAACGGGAGCGTGACGTTCAGCTTCCCGGCCACCGACCAGGGCGGACATGTGATCGAGCTGGAGAAACGCGGCCAGCAGATCGCCAACCTGGAAGTCCGATGACCGGCCGATCGGACAGGCGGCGCACCCAGTCGAAGGTGCGCCGCCTGGCGTTTGCCTTCCCCGCTTCGATCGCAGCCTCGCTCGCGCTCCCAGCCTCGGCCCTTGCTCACGGGATCGGGGGCAAGACCGACCTGCCGGTACCGCGCTGGCTCTTCGCTTGGGCCGCCGCTGTGGTGCTCATCGTCTCCTTCGTGGCGCTCGCCACGCTGTGGCCGACGCCACGGCTTGAGCGCGCACGCAGCCGCGTTGTCCTGCACTTCCCCCGGGTGCTCGACCCGATCTGCGGCGCGATCGGGGTCGCGGTGTTCGCGATCGTCGTATACGCCGGTTTCGCGGGCGAGCAGGAACTGCCGCCCGCCAATCTTGCGCCCACGTTCGTCTATGTGCCGTTCTGGGTTGGGCTGCCGTTTCTCAGCTTCCTGCTCGGGGACGTGTTTCGCGCCCTCAACCCATGGCGGGCGGTCGCTCGCGGCGTGGTCTGGGTGACCGGCAAGGTGGCCAAAGGAGTTGTGCCGTACAGGCCACGGCCCTATCCCCAGTGGCTCGGGCGCTGGCCGGCCGTCATCGGGATTCTGGGGTTTGCATGGCTCGAGCTGATCTACGTCGAACACGACAGGCCGAGCACGCTGGCGTGGCTGGCGCTTGCCTATGCCGTCGTCCAATGGATCGGAATGGGCCTCTACGGAATCGAGGCCTGGACCTCGCGCGGCGACGCCTTCGCGGTCTACTTCAACCTGTTCTCGCGGCTCTCGCCGCTTCACTGGTTCCGCGATCGGCTGGAGTTGCGCCCGCCGTTGTCCGGCGTGACATCACTGGAGCAGTTGCCTGGCACCGTCCCGCTGCTGGCGGCGATGATCGGCTCCACCAGCTTCGACGGGCTGGAGCAGGGTTCGCTGTGGATCAACTCGATCGAGCCCGAACTGCAGAATCTCTTCTCGAATTTCGGGCTGGGACTCACCCCCGCAACCGAGCTCAGCGGCACCGTCGGCCTGCTGGCAATGGTGGCGATCGTCGGCGGGTTCTACCGCCTCGGCATCCGCGGGATGCATTCGGTTGACCCGAACACAAGCACAGCCGTGCTCGCCGCACGCTTCGTGCATACGCTGGTGCCGATTGCCCTGGCCTATGTGGTCGCGCACTACTTCTCGCTGCTCGTCTACCAGAGCCAGGCAATCTGGTATCTGGCGTCCGACCCCTTGGGTGACGGCTCGAACATCTTCGGGACGGCAGGCGGGCAGATCGACTTCGGCGTGCTCACCCCTAACGCCATCTGGTACGTACAGGTCGGCGCGCTGCTCCTCGGTCACGTATCCGGTCTCGCTCTCGCTCATGACCGCGCTCTCACGCTCTACAAGGACGCTCGGGACGCCATTCGCTCGCAGTACTGGATGCTCGTTGTGATGGTCGGCTTCACCAGCCTCGGACTGTGGCTCCTGTCGGCGGCGAGCTGAATGCTCCCGCCGGCGGGGGCGACGCGTGTAGCTGGCACAAGGGCCACGCCACGCGCGCGCCCGGTTGACCCGCCGAAAACCCAGCCCGAGCGCTACCTGATCTGCATCCCGGAGATCGCGCGTGCGATTACGAGCTGCTGGATCTCCGCGGTGCCCTCGAAGATGTCGTAGATCTTGGCGTCGCGGTGCCAGCGCTCGACGGGGTACTCGCGCGTGTAGCCGTTGCCGCCGAGGATCTGGATCGCGCGCTCGGTGACCCAGACGGCGACCTCGCCCGACTTGAGCTTGCTCATCGACCCCTCGGCATTTTCGAAGCGATGCTGGTTGCGGCCCATCCAGGACGCCCGCCAGACGAGCAGGCGGGCGGCGTCGATCTCCATCTTCATCCGCGCGAGCGTGAACGCGATCGCCTGGTTTTCGATGATCTTGCGGCCGAACTGCTCGCGCTCCTTTGAGTAGTCGAGCGCATACTCGTATGCCGCGCGGGCGATACCGAGCGCCTGCGCGCCGACCGTCGGGCGCGAGGACTCGAAGGTCTGCATGGCGGCCTGCGAGTTGCTCTTCTTGCCCTCGCGTACGCGGGCGATGCGCTCGTCGAGCTTCTCCTTGCCGCCGAGGACGTAGCCGGCCGGCACGCGACAGTCATCGAGGAACACGTCGGCCGTGTGTGAGGCGCGCAGCCCGTGCTTCGCGACCTTCGTTCCCTGCGAGATTCCCTTGGCCTCGCTGATCGGGACCACGAACGCGGCGTGGCCGCGCGACCCGAGCTCAGGGTCGAGCGTCGCGATCACCACGTGCACGTCGGCGATCCCGCCGTTCGTCGCCCACGCCTTCTGACCATTGATCACCCACTCGCCCGCGGCCTCGTCGAACTTAGCCCGCGTACGTACCGCCGAAACGTCGGAACCGGCGTTCGGCTCCGAGGCGCAGAACGCAGCCACCTTCACGTCGTCCGCCGTCCCGAAGCAGCGCGGGATCCACTCGCCGATCTGCTCGTTCGACCCCTGCCCGAAGATCGCCGCGACCGCCAGGGCCGTTCCCATGATCGACATGCCGATACCCGCATCTCCCCAGAACAGCTCCTCGTTGACGATCGGAAGCGTGAGACCCGTCGGGTCCGCGAAGAACTGCGCCAAGCCCTCGTAGCCATAGAGCCCGATCTTGGCCGCCTCCTGGATGATCGGCCAGGGCGTCTGCTCCTGCTCATCCCACTCGTGGGCGGCCGGCCGCACGACGTCCGCGGCGAAGCCATGAACCCAGTCGCGAATGTCCTTCTGATCCTGCGTCAGCTCCAGCGAGAAGACCGTGTCCTCGTCGCGCGAGCCTGCAATTGCGTCAACGGCAGTTTCGATCAGGTTGGTGATGGCCTGCGCGGGTGGGGCTGACATCGCGTTAGGCTCCTTTCGGTAACTAGGGCACCCTCGGCTCCGCACCGGAAACAGGATCGTTGGGCGTCGGCAGTATAAACGGGAGCGCTGGCCCTGCGTGGCCAGCCTGTGCGCCGTGGCTCCGGGCCTGTCGCGCCAAGCGGTAAACCGCTGAACTATAGGGCGTGCGCAAAGGCGACGCCCTATCTCCGCAATCCGCCAACGTAGTCGTCGCGCCGAGAATAAACATCCGTCTAGCGAGGGTGACGTCTGCCTCAGGTTCGCGTGCTGCTGACCGATGTGCGTGAAATGTTCGCCAAGCCGTTCAGACTCCTGATAGCGCCACCCACAGATACCCTCGACTCATCTTCGCTGCCAGCCGCGAAGGCGGTCCTGAGGGCGTCCGCGGCGCTGACCGAGCCCACCCCGAACGTGCGGCGCCTCGGCGAGGAGCTCCGCGCACACGCCAACGAGGTCGTGCGTAGGACCGTCGAGCGCACTGCCGCGTCGGGTCTGGTGCTCAGCGACGTCGTGGAGGAGCGCTTCGAACGTGTCGGCGAAGTTTCGACGATCGCGGTCGCGAGCTGGATGGCGGGCGAGAGCCCTCAGGCAGCGATGGAGGTTGGTCGGGAGGTCTGGCATATCTTTGGCCAGCTCGCGGCGCAGCACGCGGTGCCGCTCGGCGAGGTCACCAAGCGCTGCTGGCGCTGGTTCGACGCGGCAAGCGAGGTACTTGGTGAGACGGCTGTTGGTCGGGAGATGCCACAGGAGGCACTTTCTCATGCGCTCGACATGCTGGACTACATCCTCCGCTTGACCCTCGTCCACGTATGCGACTGCTTCGACGCCGAGCGACAGCTCGCCGACGAGGAGTTGCAAAGCCGTCAGGCGGAGCTGCAGAGCCGTCAGGAGGAGCTGGCCTTCATGGCGACGCACGACTCGCTGACAGGCCTGCCGAACAGAACGTTGATCGTCGACCGCCTCGAGCAGATGCTCTTGCGGGCTCGCCGAAGCAAAGCGCCAGTCGCGGCGCTGTTCATCGACCTCGACAATTTCAAGAGCATCAACGACACGCTCGGTCACCACGCCGGCGACGAACTCCTCCAGGCCGTGGCGGCCCGGCTCGACGGCGTCGTGCGGGACGTCGACGCGCTCGGGCGCCTCGGGGGCGACGAGTTCGTGGTAATCGCCGGCGACATGTCTCTGATCAGCGGGCCCGAGCTGATCGCCGAGCGGCTGCTGGATGCACTCAAGGAGCCCGTGAAGCTCGGTGACGAGCAGACGCCCGTGATGGTGACAGCGAGCATCGGCATCGCAACCGGAGACCGGTCAGCAGCAAGTGACTTGCTGCGCGACGCTGACATTGCGATGTACCGCGCGAAGTGGGGCGGACGGAACCGCTACGTCGTGTTCGAGTGCGGAATGGCCGACGCCGTCCAGAGCCGAATGGAGCTTGAGATGGACCTGCGCGTGGCACTCGAGAACGGCGAGTTCTTCCTTGCGTTCCAACCAACGTTCAACCTGAGCGATATGAGCCCGACCGGCCTTGAGGCGCTGATCCGCTGGGACAGTCCGACACGCGGCGTCGTCCAGCCAGACGACTTCATCCCTCTGCTGGAGGAGACCGGGCTGATCGTCGACATCGGCCGGTGGGTACTTGCCCGCGCGTGCGCACAGGCCACCGAGTGGCGGGACGCCGGGTACCCGGTCGGCATCGCCGTCAACGTCTCCGCCCGGCAGCTCGACAGCGATCGCATCGTCGCTGACGTGAGCGACGCCCTGGTAGATAGCGGCCTTGACCCGGAGGCGCTCACCCTCGAGATAACCGAGACCACGCTGATGCGGGACGCCCAGGAGACGCTGCGCCGGCTGACCGAGATCAAGCACCTCGGCGTGCGAATCGCGATCGACGACTTCGGCACCGGCTACTCCTCTCTCGGTCACCTGCGCCAGTTCCCCGTCGACGCCCTGAAGATCGACCGCTCGTTCATCACGGGGCTCGCGCACAACCTCGAAGGCGAGAGCCTGATCCACACGCTCGTGCAGCTCGGCAAGGCCCTCTCGATCGAGACGATCGCCGAGGGCATCGAGCAGCCCAACGAGCTCTCGCTGCTCCAAGACGAGCACTGCGACGGCGGCCAGGGGTTCCTGTTCGCCAAGCCCCTCGACATCGCCGCCACGGAGGCGTTCCTGAAGAAGTGGGTCGTACGGGCCACGGCTGCCTAGCGCGATTTCCGGTTGAGCCCCAGCTCCGGATGGGTCGAGCTGCTCCACAGGAGGGCCTAATCGGAAGCTGATAGCCGACAAGCAACGCGCCGAACTAAGACAGGAGGCGAGCCCGTCGCGCCGCTTAGCCGTGCGATGACCGTGCAGAGCTCCGTGGCGACTGCGAGCAAGCAGCGCACCAGCCAGCGAAATGCTGACGGACGTGAACCCGCTCGTGGCTCTGCATCATGCCCTCCCGCGCCCTTGAGTTGTCTACACATCGGACCCCAGCTCACTTACCAAAAAAACGCTGCCGATGGCCCGTCTAGCATCACATGGCCACACAAGCCAACGCGCGTCACTAAGGGCGCTTGGCGGACCTCTAACGCTCCCAGAGCGTCAGAAATAAACGATTGACAGGTCTGGCCGCCATCCTCTACGGTGCGTCTGAGCGCTCCCGTAGAACAGCCGAGCGGACGGGAGACGGGCGTCGCTGTGACCTATCCCACCGATGCGAGGCTCCAACACACCAAACGAGCTGCTGCGACCAAGCAGTCTGTCGTTTGCGAGTACAGCCCGGCGGAACCCGCGGTGCTGATCTGTGCCTTGGACGCCCGCGCCCTCCTCGCGGGAGTCCGGGAGGGGCTCACGGTGCGCACTCAGGCCCCCCGTAGCGCACCCAGGCTCCAAGGCGAGAGGGGTGCCGTGAGCCCGGAGGGGCACGCGGCACCCCAACGCCTGTGGGCTCGCCGACCTAGCGGACGCATCGATCGACGGGCTGGTCGCGGGGCCGGCTGACGCTCGAGAGTGATGGACGGCATGGCCTGCATCGTGGACTGGCCCCGGCTCTCCGATTGCCGCCGACGGGGATGGCGACGGCTCTGCACCCCCGCGTCAGCGTTGGAATCGGCCAGCGCGGCCGCTCGTCGAGTCGCTGCGCCACTGACGGCAGGGCCTATGGCCAGCTGCGGGCGAGAAAGGCACACAAGGTGATCGAGATCACAGCGGTCAGACTCGATGGAGGCAATGCACACGAGCACATCACCGACGTGCAGTGGCGTACGGCGTCCTCGACCGGGCAACTCAGCCGGTCGGCGCTCGTCGACTGGCTGAACGCGACCAGCGAACACCAGGCGGTCGTAGCCCTCGCAAGCGGATATGTTCCCGTACTCGTCGTGGAGCCGTCTGCGCAGGCAGCGTATGTGCGGACCTACGCGGACGGGAGTTGGAGAAATGACCTGCTGGGATTGCCGCGGTTCGAGGGCAACGGCGGTACCCGTTCCTGACAGACGTCGAATGAGGCGCTAGACCAGTGGCGGCGCCCGCGATTCCTACTAGTTCCGTAGTAACCCTGAGGTTTGGGTGTAGGCCATCCTGTAAGTCAGACAGTCGACCAAAATTTGCGCGACGCGGGAGGCCATTGGTCCAACCCAAGACATGCCGTCAGGAGCTCGCCTCGACGCCGCCGATCTGAGGGACGACCGCGATCTGCAGCTTCGCGCCTGTCAGTGTTTACGGCAACCCAGGAGGATCTCGAACAGCTGTGCCTAGGGTGTGACTAGCAACTGGCCTCCAATAGTCCCTCCGTAGATAAGCAGTTAGGGGCATCGCTGGGCCCGGCCCCGATGCGAACGATTCCGGCCGACGTTCCCGATGACTCGTGGCCCGAGACCGACCAGCGGCAACGAAGCAACACCGCGCGCGTTTATGACTCATGTACCCCGCCGGGCCGAGCTGATGATAGCTGCCCGGTAGAGCCAGCAGCAACGGGGAGGCGCGGCGGCCTTGACGCGATTGTTTTGGTGCTCTAGGGTCCGCGACCATCGTTTATTTCGTTGGACGGAACGAATGGATCGGAGCATTGCATGGAGGCCACCGACG
>Ga0210409_10003498_pt1 | contig 17490 bp, 12 predicted proteins | sample IncBWH17MmetaG_FD_161649 | JGI IMG/M metagenome (GOLD analysis project Ga0210409, IMG submission 161649) | Forest soil microbial communities from Barre Woods Harvard Forest LTER site, Petersham, Massachusetts, United States - Inc-BW-H-17-M | ecosystem: Environmental > Terrestrial > Soil >... | reverse complement strand
AGGTAGCTGCGACAGCGAAGAGCTAGGACCCGGGCCGCCGAATTTCTGCGCCTGCGCCTGTACGCGATTCGCCAACTCCCGGCCGGAGGCCCCAGTAGGAATACAAGATAGTTCTCGATTTTCGAGCATGTGCGGCGGTCCAGCAGGAACCATCCTGGTCACATTTGATCAGTTTTCATAGGGTCTAAACTTCCATACTGATGATGGTGGCGCACTCCACAAATGACCGGAATCGTCTGCGAGCGCGCTTATGAATTGAGGCCTTCAATGCCTAGGAGATTGATGGTGCTGCTACTTACCGTCAGGGCTGAAGCCATTGCTGTTCTCGATATTCGAGTTTGCTCCTCTATGAAGCCCATCCGGCCTGTCTTGTTGACCCTGCTACTCCTGTTCTGCATTGGACTGCAGCAGTCTGCAAGCGCACAACAACCAAGTATGTCAGTCCCGGTTGCGAATGCACCGCTCAGCATAGACAAAGTCGTAGAAAACCTGGTTCGGATGAATCTCGAACGGGCCCAGGCATTGCATGCTTACCATGGGACCCGAATTTACCGAGTGGAATATCGCGGTTTTCCAAGCACCCGTAGCGCGGAGATGGTCGTGGACGTAAAGTACCAATCACCTGGAACGAAAGAATTCACGATCCAGTCTGCGACCGGGTCCAAGATCATCATCGACAAGGTATTCAAAAAGCTCTTGCAGGCTGAAAAGGACGCGCTGGCCGCGGAGGTCCAAAGCCGCACCGCTCTCAACAGCCATAATTATGATTTCACACTGGTCGGATACGAAAGCACGCCCTTCGGTCCATGTACGTACTCATCGTGGAGCCCAGAACGAAGGATAAATTTCTTTACCGCGGCCGAATCTGGGTGGATGCAGACGACTTTGCCGTAGCCCGATTAGAGGCAGAGCCCGCTAAGAACCCATCCTTCTGGACCAAGAACAGCGAAGTCGAACAGGTGTACATGAAAGTGAGCGATTTCTGGCTTCCCGCCCGGAACCATAGCATCACAGCGATCCGACTTGGGGGACGCGCGGAATTGACGATTCAGTACAACAGCTACCAAATCACAGGTGCAGATCCGATCGGCAACTTGACGATGCTGGAACCAACTCGGACGGCGGACATGAGTCGCGCACAACTCTTAGGCGATCACCAGTAATGTGGTTTACTTTGTTGTCGCGTCGTTGCGGGCAATCGCGACACCGGACCTGCCTTCTTGACGTCCGCGAAAACTCAAGTCCCATTCCGAGGGAAGAAGTGGAATTATGAGCGTTGTCATTGCGTCTGCTCATTGCCACGGCACAGACAAACTACTCCTACGCATCAATCGTGGAGAACGACGCTGACGAGCGAGCTGTGAACGTGCATGCCACCGTCGTTGTAGTCAATGAAACCCAGATCTCTGAACCGATTCATGAAAAAGCTGACGCGCGAACGCGTGGTGCCAATCATCTCGGCCAGGGTCTCCTGACTGATTTTCGCGACGACCGGTATCGGCTTGGATTCCTGGCCAAAGTTGGCCAATAGTAGGAGAAGCCGTGCGAGGCGTTTTTCGCTGGAGTTGAAGAGGTGATCCACCAAATCCGCTTCCATGCGAATGTTCCGGGAAAGCAGGTAGGCGAGAAAGCGTTCAGCAAATTCCGGTTCCTGATGAAGCAGCTCTACCATCACCAGCTTCCCCACCCGAATGATCGTGCTCCGCTGGACTGTGATAGCGGTGGCCATGCGAACTGGTTGGCCCGCTAGACAGCCCTCGCCAAAGAAGCTAGCTTCTGGAAGGATGGCAACGACGGCCTCTTTGCCCCGCTTGGATACAACCGTGAGCTTAACCTTGCCGCTCTGGATGTAGAACACCGCATCCGCCGCGTCCCCTTGCGAAAAAACGGATTCTTCACCTTGGTACTCCCGACCCGTTTTTCCTGCCGTGAGTTTTGTTAGGAAGAGGCGGGGATCGAATGCGGCAGTCCGTTCGGGTGGCGCGCTGGTCGCTACCAGACTCGATAACACTTCACGAGCTGTTGCCGACCCCAAGGGTACGCGCTGGTTACTTAAAGTCTTCCGCTCTTTCTTCTTCATGACGACGGTGCGTTTGACGGCCAAGGGAAACTCCACTCGGAGAGTGGTATCCGAGGACCCTCGCCGAGTAAGCAAATTATAGTCCACCTCAGCAGGGGTGCGGTTTTGCGATACGGAGGCTTCCATCGGTCCCGTCCCGATTTCCAACTCTCAGGAAAAGGAGTAGGCGCTGGAAACGAAGGACGGATACGGTCAAGCCGCTGGTCATCTGAACGTTATTGCTCAGAGGGCTTCATTCCGCCTTTTGACGTTTGGTGTAGTGACCCTATACGGACAATACGGACAGCGATTCAGGTTTCGAGATTAGAGAACGGAGCAGGGTGTCCGATCATGTTTGATTTGACATATTCCTCCGAACCAGTCTTCTTCAGTGGAGCCAATCGGTCTCATCATAGAGCGCTCCTCGTGTCACCTGAGCAACTTGGAAGTGGCTCGTCCGGAGCAAACGGGTACGGCTAGAGGCGAGGAAGACGGCACAACCGCTGCTTGTCGCAGCACACCTTAATCCTTAACTTTGTTTAGAAGCTCGAACCGAGCCCATTAGTCGCATGCTCTAGTGCTTCCGTGAGCCGTTGAAAGGCGTTTGTGTCAACGTCGGGAGCCGTCTTCACGTTGAGTGATGTTGCCGGTGTTTCGTCCAAAGCACACGTGCTTCGGCCAACCCTTCGGAGGCTGGCGCCTGAAAGTCCGTCCTACTGCGCTCGGAAAGGTTCGGGCTCAGATCTCCGCCGGACAAGATCGGCTTCCAGGACTTGGGACTCGATTTGCCTCCGATGCTATAGAACCGCAGCTTCCGCCCGGGACGCCTCCTGGCTCTCGCTTCTGCAAAGCACCCACACCTGCGATCCCTGGATCTGCACGCATGGATATCGGATCGGGAGCAATTTGGGCTGAATCTACCTCAGCATCTCCCCGTGACGGACTCCGCATCGGAAAACCTGCCGGTGCCAGGTCTCTTAGTTTGAGACCTCATCCTCTTGGCGGGCTGTCGCCCGCTAGGAGGTTTGCTTCTCCGGCCCCCACAACCACGAGCCGCGCTGGATGTCCGACAGCGGTCGCGCATTGCGCGTAGACTCGAAGTAGGGCCCGAGGTCGATGCGGCGCCTGAATCGAGGCCAGATCATGGCCACCCAGTCTTTTCCCTCTTTCCGGTACACAACTAGATTTGCCTTTCAACACGTCAGCAACTGCGACGGCACCAGCGACTCAATATGTCTCCGTTGCCACAGCACGATTGCCTCATTGCACAATGAACACTCGCTCGAAGAGGCGGAACGAACCCACATATGCGTCCAACTGGATCTGCTCGCGCGCATGTGGCCGAACCAAGCCTGATTTGGGCCCGTCTGCTGGCTGCGAGCCACAACCTCAACCGCGCACGCGCACATCGGGAACGGGATAGCCGATCGCGAAATGGTAGACCACCTGTTGCTGAGGCGGCAGCCTGAGATAACGGTGCACCTCTTCGTCGTAGAACGCGCCAATTCCGGTCGCTCCTAACCCAAGCGCTTCGGCGGCGAGATACAGACGGTGGCCGATGGCCCCTGCTTCGAAGTGCACATAGCGATAGCCTCGGTCACCATGGGCGCGGGCGGCACGCTCGAGATCGGCGACCATCGAAAAAGCTACGCATGCATTACTCGCAAGTTTCTGCCCGAGGCTGAGTCCTGCAGCGACGACGCGCTGGTCACCATCCTTGATTCGCTCCAATTCGGCGGATTCAGGCCAGTGCCGGTAGACGCCGGGCTTGAGCAACTCGACGCGATGCGCGTACAGATAAAGCTGGACGAAAGGTGTCCCGGCGAAGTCAGCAAAAAATGGCCGGCTTGACGCCTCAAGGATTGCTGAGAGCTGTGTCAGCGAGATCGATTGCGTACCACCCAAAAAGTCGAGTGCCGAACGCCGTAGCCGCGCAACCTTGCCAAAAGTGCGCCTCGATGGGGCCGGACGGGGCAGCTTGATCTCGCCAAATCCTGTAGGAAGCCGTTCGGCAACAACGGTTCCTCGTTGAGTGACGGTACTCAATTTAGTGGCGTCGTGAATCCTCTCAATCCACTCATTGGACCCTTTTTCTGCTGAGAGCTGATTCGCTTGGCCGCCATACCAAACTGTCTCGCCGGCACTGGATTCACGCGCCGGAATGGACGTGCCGCGCAATTCGACCAGGAGCATAGGCGCCTCATCGTCCGACAGGCGACAGCGCTGCGCGACTTCATCATCAGGAAAATCGCCTGCCGCAAAACTGTCGCATCCAATCGCCCGGGCAGCAAGGACAAGCGCTTGCCAGGCGTGCCCTATATCGTGCAGGCAGTATCGATATGCCCGATCACCATACTTCCACGCTTCGCGCCACGTAATGGAAGTTAGAACAAACACAAGCGGCGCAGAACTACCGCCCGACTTCATCTCAATATCACCCAGCGCACGTTGTTCAGCCATGTGCGTAGAAGGAATGTAGTGGTATAGACCATCCGGCCACTCCTTCACGCCTCGTGTGCGGAAATGGAATTCAGTGGGGTGTAGATTGCCGGAGGATGGGTTGACGCGCAATGCGTACCGGTAGCCGGTGGATGGAACGCGCTTGGACGCGCTAATGGCAGCGGAATAGAACAGCAGTTGGGAAAGGAAAGTCGCTCCTTCGCCCGCGGGTGTGAAGCCAGAGACGCCGCGGAGAACCTCGAGTGCCGGCATTTCCGGCGCGGGTGGATCTGCTGGCAAATCCAGCACCGGCGCGCCTTCGTAGTGACGGAACGGATTGGGCATGTTCGCCCAGTCCAGAAGGTGGGGGGCCCGCCTCAACGAGGCGACGGTGTGCTTGGTAGCTTCGTGATATTCACGCCATGTCACGGCCACTATGCTCGTCCTTCGTTAAAGTGGAATCTTTGAATGCGCCGATGCTCGGATTTATTCTCGCAAGAATGGCCGAAGTTCCGAGGCCCCTAATGGAGAAGGTGTCTTTGCGCTCGGTCTCTCAGAAGACAGAGAATCGGAGTTGAAGTTGATTCCACCGAGGTTGTGACTATTACGATAACGTGACCGTCCGCAGTATGCAGCGGTGCTACTCTTAAATCAGCGTTGTGGACGTTCTGACGCTACAAAGAGGCCATCCTTGGCCGCTCCGAATCCCCGTAGATACATCCGCACACATAATGACAACGGGACATATGAATCTGTATGCCCTGTCTGCAATAGAATGCTGGGCATGGTGAGGATTGAGCTTACCCTCAGCGATCTGGAAGACTCACATCAATGCCTAGAAGCAGATCTTTTGCGGTCGAAGCCTAGCCGCGGGCCTTTCCGAGCAGCGGTAGAGCCTCACCATGTGAGGTAGAAGTGGCGCAATCAGCGTCACGCCATATCTGTAGTACTGTCCGTTTTTTCTTCACGTTTAACTCCACAATCTTCGAGCCGAAGTCTTCGGGCTTCCGTCGCCTATGAAATGAGCACGCCTATGTTCCCCGGAACAATCTCTTTTCCCCTCAGCGCAGCCTTCACCTATCCGCTGCTCAAGAAGCGGCACGAAGATGTGCGCCAAGCTCCTCCCTCGACAACGAAGCCAGGTGGCAAACCATCGTCCGGACCGCCGAAGCGCAGCGGACTCCCAGGCTCGAACATCCGAAGCGGCAAGAACACCCCGGTTGCGGAAGGAACAGCGGCAGAATCCCCTGACATGAACACGACTCCAGATGCTGGCGGCGGCTCCGTGTCAAGCTTCTAGGCGGACAATTTCCACCGACCGTCGACCTCTTGAGTTCCAGGCACCTCGCTCCGATGCAACGGGGTGTCCTACATCGCGATGTATTGCGACAGCATGACTCAATCCACAAATCGCCCCGAAAGTCATTATTGTTCGTTTGATATTGAACCCACTCTTGCGAACCAGTAATACCGACGCCAGCAATTGACGCAACGGACGCGGCGCATCGCAAGGATTCGCAGCGTCCTATCGAGAGGGCCTGAGTCCTCCGCGCGAAACTCGACCGAGGTGCAAAGAGGGCACTGTCGGCGTATCCAGAGCACCCGAGGGAGCCAATTAGGCCACGACAAACTTTGCGTTTCCATGGAAAGTTACCGTGCGCTTGCTGAACTGCAATGCAAATCCAGCCACGCAAGAAGAGCGTGGATGCTGCCGGTAGCCAAGGCCATGCAGGAGTCAGCCGCTCCGTAGTAGAGGAAAACAGTATCTCCATCCGCGCCGATTGTCTGGCCACAGGGGAAAACGACGTCGCTGACATCGCCTCCACGCTCATATGGGGCTTCCGGTCCAAATATCCAGGAATCTCCGCGCTGTAAGCAGACATCCGGCTTTTCGAGATCAAAGAGTGCAAGGCCCAGGCGGTAGATGCTTCCTGACGCTGTGTGTCGGACACCGTGATAAAGCACCAGCCAGCCCTTTGCTGTTTCAATCGGTGGCGAGCAGAGACCTATCTTGTTAGCGTCCCACCAACCACCGCGTCGCGCTTCCAGCATCACCTTATGACTGCCCCAATGCCGTAGATCGGGAGAATAGGAGATCCACATGTGCGCACCCAGTGTTGTTACCGGGCGGTGGATAAGTGCCCAGCGGCCGTCGATCTTACGAGGCAGCAGAGCAGCGTCCTTATCTTCCGGCGGCATGATGACGCCGTATCGTTCGAAGCTTCTGAAATCCTTCGTAAGAGCAAGCGAGACTCCTGGACCGCCGCGGGCGAAGGACGTGTAGGCGATCGCATATTGCTGCAACTCCGGGACGTAGGTTATGCGAGGATCTTCAATCCCCCAGATCTCCTCTGGAAACTCGCGGGGACTCGCCATCAATGTTGGCTCATCATCAATTATCCAGCCATCTACTCCGTTCGCAGAGCGGGCGGCACAAAGATGCGAGAGGCCGCGCCGATCCTCGACACGGCAGAGCAACAACGTATCGCCGTCGGCGAGCTTTACTGCACCTGCGTTGAATACGCTGTTAATGGGGTACGGCCAATCGTTGCGGCCTAGAATCGGATTGCGGGGATGACGAATGAAAAGTGGCGTCTCGGCATCTGCTTGTGACTTCTTTTGTTTTGTAGCGGCGTAATCCGGCCAAGAGGCCGGTAGGGCGATTGATGTCAAAGGGAGGCACTCATTTCCTGATTCAGGTTCTCTAGGCTTGTTATTTCGACGCTCTTCATGTCGAGCAGGGACATCAGGAATGAAAGTGTTGATTCCGCTCCCTGGTTTTCATTCACGCGATCTGGATGAAGTCCATCTCTGCACCCTCCGGTTACGGCGTCGTAGAGCGGAACTTGCAAGTCATTCTCTCCGAGGAACCAACGAAAAGCACACCATGCCTCATCAAGCCAATGCTGTTCCTGCGTCAGAAGATACGCTTGGGTGCAAGCAGAAATTGTGGCGCAAGCTTCTATTGGTTGCTGATCGAAACGCGCCTTCTCGCCGCCTGCGCTGAAGAACCCTCTTGAACCTATTGGAACAAATACGCCGTCATTTCCTCGATGCTGCTCAGAAATGAGCCATTGAAGAGAGGCGCATCCTACTTCGATCATCCGCTTGTTGTCACTTCTCCATCCTGCGATGAGCAATGCCTGTGACAATCGCGCATTCGAGTATGAAAGACTTTTCTCGAACCATTGCCACGTCGCTGAATGCGTCTTTTCATAGATATCCAGCAACCGATTGGCGAGGATGTTGCGCGAGCCCTGGATGACTCTATCCCCGGGAAATCTGTCGAGGTATGCCTGCATGCCCAACACGCAGAAGGCCCACGCGCGAGGGCTAGTAAAGCTCAAAGTCGACGAGACCGCCGCCTCGAAGAGTCTACCGGCCGCACCTCTCAGTCCAGCATCTTCCGAAATGCCGAGCACCGTCCCGAGTGCCCACAAGGCGCGCCCATGGCTGTCCTCCGACCCCACTTCTTCCAGCCATTCTCGGTCGTAGCTCAGAAAGTTCCTGAATCTACCCGTCTTGTCATGAAAGGCAAGCCATAGAAAGGCAAGATAGCGGCGAGACAGTGTTGCATGTTCATCACTGGCAGATAGAGGGGAGTTGTTGACCAGTGTTGACACGATGAGCGCACGCGCATTGTCATCCGTCGTATAGCCCTCACTGCAGTAGGGGACGGAATAGATGGCGTGCTGAAGCATACCGGTATCGTCCGTCATCTGTGACAGGTGGGACGTATTTAGCAGAGGCAGTTGGTCTGTGGCCTTAGCTGCAACCAGATCCGGCAGGGCCGGCCGTGGTCGGAACATTCGTTCGACACGTGCACGCTGAAAGCTGGCCATGTAGGCCTGTGCGGTTTTTTGCCATGTCGTACCGCGGGAGTGAAGATAGGCCCGTTTTCGCATCGCATGCCGCTCGGCATCGTTGTCCAGCAGTCGGATCGTCGCTGTCGCGATTGAACCCGGATCGTCAAACGGCACAATTACGCCGCGCCCATCTGCTAGAAGATCTTTGGCATGCCAGTACGGAGTAGAGATGATTGCTTTCCCCGCTCCGAGTGCGATTGCAAGTGTGCCGGAAACAACCTGCGCCTCTTGGCGATAGGGAGTGATGTAGATGTCAGCAGCGCCCACATGCTCAACCAGTTCTTCTGAGCTTACAAAGCGGTTATTAAAGATCACGTGTGAGGAGACGCCAAGTTCACTGACCAGTGCCTGCAAACTGTCTCTATATTTCTCACCTTCGCGCCGCCTGATATGCGGATGCGTTGCGCCGGAAACGATGTACACCACGTCGCCGTGTTCCTCCAGAATTCGCGGAAGGGCGCGGATCACGTTTTCGATTCCCTTGTTGGGAGACAGCAGGCCAAATGTGAGCAGTACCGGCTTGCCCGGGGTACCAAATAGATCCTTGTAATAATTCGGATCCGTAAACGGAAGGTCAGGTACTCCGTGCGGGATCAGGTCAATCTTGCTAGCGGGCACGCCATACACATCACGCAGGAGACAGGCGGCGTGCTCGCTCATTACGATCAAGCGATCGGAGAGATGCGCAATCTCTTCGAGGGCCGCGCGTTGATCTGGATCCGGCTCGCGGAGAACCGTATGAAGCGTCGTCACCAACGGCATCTTCAGCTTGCGGAGCAACGTCAGGATGTGACTGCCGGCGGCTCCTCCAAAAATGCCGTATTCGTGCTGCATGCAGACCAGATCATTTCCGTTGAAGTTTAGAAACTCAGCTGCCCGCTCGTACGAAGCCTGGTCTTCCTGGGAAAGCTCGAGTCGTACACGCTCCGGATAGTCGTAGGAAAGGTCCGGATCGTTGACTGGAATTGCAAACAGCCGCGCTCCTCCGTATTCGGCAGCGACAGCCGTGCACAGGTCAGTGGTGAACGTGGCGATGCCACATTGCCTCGGTAGATAGTTTCCAATGAAGGCAATGCGAGTTGGCAGAGGCAATGGCGGAGCCATTGATCTCGCTGGAGAGGGAGCCTGAGTTAGAGAGAGCTCAGTCCCTGCTTGAGGGCGACGTTTTTCCGAGAGAAACAAGGTTGCCTGCTTTGTGCTCATCGCTGTCGCGACGGCTTCTATGTGAATGGTGCATGACGAGCGCAGAGTCGGGTATTTCGGCTGGGCCGTTATACCCGGAGAAGACGCGGCGAGGCTTACCGCGCTGGAAGCTGCCGGAGAAGTGCTTTATCTACAAGGCCGAGCGAAGCTTGCCGCTGGATCTGGCGCGTATGCAGCATGACTCTCGCGACATGAAATCCAAGGCATCTCGTAACCTTGACCAAACCAAGTTCAGCGGCATTGAATCGCCTCTCGGTCTGCTTAAGGGCTAGGGCCATCGCCTTGCGGGTAGCTGATTCAGCCGTACGACCGATGCAAACGCGTGAATGCGCAACCTGCAGCCACATAAAGTGCCACCCCGAATTCCGGATCCGTAGATCCAAAGTGGCTGCTGTCGTATTTTCAACCGACATCCACTTCTCACCGAATCGCCTCAGCATCAGCTCCATTCCCTCCGGCAGGACGCAGTCTGTGCGAAGAAACATAGTGCTTAGCTTCATGCCCGATAGCTTCCTGATTGGAGCGCAGAAGGAGTCACCAGAGAATACTGGCGTTGCGCGAGTTTGTGCGCACGATGGATGCAGTATCGGTTCTAGGCCCATTTGGGAGAAAACATCGGTCTCGACTTCGCTGTCGGAGTCATTCCTGGAGTAGCTAGTGGCATCAAGCTGGTTCACACGCTTAAAGGGACGAACCATCCTTCTGGCTGCCTTCGAAAGATGCCTTCTTACGTCAGATCTGAGCGCGGCGCTCATAATATCTCCAACCGTCCTGTTGCTTACCTGAAAAGGTGCTCGTCTGGAGCGAAGCAACGCACAGCTGAAGGCGAGAAACGGAAGATCTTGCGGGTAGTTTGATCATACGCCTCGAAAGGCTGCTGTGCCGTCATCCACCACACACTTCCTTGATCGGACGACAGGGAAAGAGGCGCTTACAGTTAGCCTGCAGTCCGTTCACGTACGCGTACAGTCTCAACAAGTTAGGAGGGCCGTGACTTCAACCGCCGCTACTACTACAACCTACCGCTACTATGAGGCGGAGCATAATGCTATCCGCACAATTATCATATATAGCGTATTCTGAAGTTAGTCGTGTTGTTCTTTCGCCTTCAGCTCTCCTCGCTTCGCTCTAGACGACAACCTTCCAAGCAAGCCGCGAATAACAGGGGAAGCCGTAATGCTGATCAAGAAAGCGGATGTCAAGAAATACTTCGCTGAGAAGAGAAGAAAGTACAACTCACCTCTAACAATCCAGTCTGCGGCCGGCGCGAACCCTTTTAAACCCTTTGACTCATCCATCAAGGCCGCGCCTGCATCGGCAGACGCTGTGGTCCCGGGATCAGCAGCTAAGTCAACCTAGTCGAAGCGTCGTCACCCATCGCGCGTGGATCGAGGCTGATACCGCAAGCAAGACTTTTAGAGTGTCCGGCTAGTCGGAAGAAACCGATGGCGCTCGCCGTCGGTCCCACACAGTCACCTCAATTAAGAGATGAAAAGAAGACAGCGGACCCGCGGTCTGTCATTCGCCCCGTACACGCACAGCGACAAAAGCCTAGGTCCCATACCCGCGATGCTGCATAGCAAGCAGTTGCTGGTTGGCTGGCCAGGAGATCGTCAGCAGAAATACAGATGGCGCGATCGCTTCGACGTCATGCTTGATCGAAGCGCCAACAGTCAAAAGACTCATGGCCTCTAGGTCGTATGTCTGCCCCTCTGCGCTGTAGCGGATATGCCCCCTGAGCATCTGCACCGAACTCGTGCCATCCACATGATGTTCTTTCATGCGAGCGCCGGCTTCCATCGAGATCAGAACTGCTCGGAAATCCTGCTTTTTATATAAGGTTTTGGCGTAGATGCCGGATGGCCATGGCTTCTGACGCTCGGAGTCTGCGCTCTCAAGCGTCAGATCAAAGTGTGCGCGATCGGCAACCATGTTGCCATCGTCGCCTGATTTTAGAAGTGGCATTCGAGTCATCCTTTCCCGATCACAACGCTGCTGGCTTCTTATACTCGATCAGTCTGAAGCGCCTGAGATGGAACGACGCCGTTCGCATCGCAGTCAATGATGTTCGCTTTGGTGCCCATAGGACAGAAATGTCCCTGTGTTCTTCGCGAACACCTTTGTTTGAGGCCTGGTCAACGTCGGAAATCTACCGTTGACGACGAATCGTTCAGAGACGGTCGCCGCATGCTCGTGTCATAGATTTCTGTCCCTTTGCTTCACCCTTACACCGTGCGGCCGCGGAAAGCTGATCTATATTGCTCACTTTTGCAGGGGAATCAAGAAGATGTGGGCACGCTAATTGCGCCCCGATACGCCGCGCTTCGTCTTACACAAGTATTACCTCGCTGTGGAGACCACGGGCATACGCTTCCATCAGATCAAGTAGGAGCAGCGACATGCGAATGCCATTACTCTTCGCGCACGACAAAACAGTGACACAGCCCGTGGTCTGGGTCACTACCTTCGTCATTATTGCGTTTCACATCGGCGCTTTGGTTGCTCTGTTCTTCTTCAGCTGGAAGGCATTTTTGGTAGCCATGTTTCTGTGGTGGCTCGCTGGAGGTCTGGGTGTAGGCGTCGGATATCACAGACTTCTTACGCATCGAGGTTACAAAACTCACAGATGGGTGGAATATTTTCTAACGGTTTGCGGCACGCTGACTCTCGAAGGTGGACCAATTTTCTGGGTCGCGACCCATCGCATGCATCACCAGAACACGGACAAGGACGGCGACCCGCACTCTCCGCGCGACGGCGGATTTTGGGCCCACGTCGGCTGGCTCCTCACCGGTCAGACCATGCACAATGACGCGGCGAATCTTCTGCCGTACGTTCCTGACCTTCGCAAGGATAAGTTCCACGTTTGGATCAGCCGCTGGCATTGGTTGCCCATCACTTTGCTAGGCCTGGTTCTTCTTGCTGCAGGTGGTTGGAAGTTCTTATTGTGGGGCATTTTCTTTCGCACCGTCTTGGGCCTCCACTCCACATGGCTGGTGAACTCTGCCACTCATATGTGGGGTTCCCGGCGGTTTCCCACTGGTGATACTTCGAAGAACAGCTTCTGGGTGGCACTCCTGACCTTTGGCGAGGGCTGGCACAACAACCATCATGCCCATCCCCAATCTGCTCGTCATGGACTAGCGTGGTATGAACTCGATCTGAACTGGTATGGAATTTCCGCACTCCGGATGCTTGGCCTTGCGTGGGACTTGAAAGCGCAGAAGCTTAATCCTGTCGAGGACAAAACCACTGCAATTCCAGGGAGACTTGCCGCCGGAAACAACGTAAAAACTCTTTCTCTGGGCATGAACGGGAATGCTGGAGGATGATGCACACCGCGCGGCCCGGCTCTGCACGAGAGACCGGCACATGCCAGAACCATCGTGAGACATTTTGACGTTCCCGCCATTTGATCCTGCAGAAAGCATTCCAGCACTACTCTCACGTGAGCTATTGTGCTCAGACGCGCGAACCCCACATCTGTCATTCTCTATTCTCCTGAGTTTGTATGTCGGCGGTCCTTGACGGATCCGAAGGATCCGAAAAACTTTCAAACCTGGGAGTGGGATCGCCGCCCTTCAGGAAGGATGAGTGGCGTAACCGCGAAGGGAGAAAGGTCCCAAACGGATGGTCTTCTGTCGAGACGGCGGTGCGAACCATGGACTACAGATTCTGCGCACGGCCGATGTCACTTTATATGATGACGAAGAAGAAAAACCGGATTGAGATTGCAAAGAATATCATTTCCAACCTGAAAAGAGAGATGAATAAGCCGCGATTGACGGAGTCAGTTCGCAACGAGAGAGACCAGGCCGTTCCAGTCGTCAAAGGCGTGCGCTCCCCCAAAGGGTGAAGGCCAGCCTTCGACCCTAGCCGAGATCGAGCGGGGACCCAAAAACCCCTCCAGTTTTGTGCAGGTCTATCCTCGCTATCAGGGCTGATATATAGGGGCCGCCAAAGATTCGTTTCAACCGCCGATGGCTACGATTCGCACGCGGGCTTTTTTTCGGGAAGTGGCTCTTGTCGATGTGGCTCCAGAGAGGACTACATCTTCAAGCGGAACCTTAAGGACATCAGCATCATTTACTTCTATGACCCGGAACGCAAGAGTTATCACGAGATACCGCAACGTGATATATCCCGCCCGCCAATGACCCTGTGGGCATTACGTGAGATCACGCGCGGGCTGACGCGCGATGGCAAACAACACATTGACGAACAGCTCATCTATGCGAGCCGTGAACGTCGCCTTCAGATCATCTCGCAGGCGACACAGAAGACCGAAGCTGCCCGGCGGAAGTTTCGCCGGTTAGCTCCTGTGCGTCCAGAGGGTGCTCACCTGGAAAACAATTTCGCGGCACCGATACCAGTTTCTGAGTCACAAATTCTGTCTACCGAAGGCGCGAGCCGTATGAGGTGAGGGAGGACTGATGACATGACAGCTTGCAAAGAAAACACGCGCCATCCTTCAAGATGCGAGCGATGCGGAGCGCGCATCCGGCGAATAAGGACTCCGCGCTGGATCGACTACAGGGCTGCACAGGTCATTCACTGCAAGCTCAATGATCTCCTTACTCATCCACTCAACCTCTGCATGCCAAATCTGCTGATCGTTTCACAGACAAACAACGGCAAAACGGCATTGGCCAACGAATTCTACCGGGCAAACACGCCCGAAAACCAACCCGGAGCAGAAGCGACCACCACTCCGGTTCTCATGGTGCAGGCGCCTCCCGTGCCCGCTCCGTCCTGGTTGATGGCGGCTCTTCTGGATCGCCTATCTATTCCGCGGAAGCTACGTGATGAGCCATACGTGATGATCGCGCGCCTGTCTCGAGTGCTCCCAAAGCTGGGAGTGCGGGTCCTATCATCGATGAAATCCACCATGTACTGGCAGGGAACTCGCTTCGTCAGAAATGGTTCCTGAACGTTATCAAGTATCTCGGCAATGAGCTGAAGATTCCGATCGTTGGCGTCGAAACCCAAGATGCCTTCAACGCTCTCAGTACTGACCCGCAACTTGCGAATCGCTTCGAGCCGGCGGTGCTTCCTCGCTGGCACTACGATCGTGAGTTCCTGCGGCTCCTCATGAGCTTCGAATAGGTGCTGCCGCTGCGCAACGAGTCGCGCCTGTCAGATAGCGCTATTGCCAACAGATTGTTCGGAATGTCGGAAGTGCGATCGAATACAGTCTGCAGGCTTAGTCAACCAGCTTCGCGAGTGTACCAGTACAGATCGCAAGACCATTGCGCACTTTTTTGACTGCCCACGTCAGATCACTATTTTCGGATGGCCTACAGTCGCGTTCTGCGAATTGGTCATGGCTGATTCCGCTCGGCCGCTCTGGCCGGAGCGCACCGTCTCTGGGATTTCAGTCTGTCCGCATTGTTTATCTGACGGCGAGCCTTACTATCGCTGGCAATGGCGCGTAGCACTATTTTTCCGCTGCATGAAGCACGGCTGTCTCTTGGTGGATCAGTGCCCGCAGTGTGGCTCCCGGATCCATCCATACTCACTCACTTTGCTTGGGCTGCGACACGCCTGGGGCGTCGATCCTCGCTGACAGACGAGCAGCTAGAAGAACTGTGTCGTGCCAAATGAACATGTGCGGATCGAGCGCACGAAGGAAGGAATCATTCGGATGAATCCACCCGCTGGCGGCCGGCGGAGGATGCTCATAGCCCTGATTTCTACCTCCACTAACACTTCGAGTTTTACAGAGAATTTTGGCGCTGATTTTGTCCGGGTTCGGACACTTTGGTCCGCTACAGCCAGGAGGCTTGTGTTGCGGTTGAACAACACTGATGCAGGCTTTTAAGGGTTCGGCACAAACACTTCTGAAAATCACAAGGAGTCTGGCAACGACTCCGCTTCTAGTGTCTTAATGTCCGATAACAGGTATTCTGTACGCTTTAAACAAAAGGTTTCACAACTCCCTGTTGTTTGCGAAAGTATCGGCGGTTCTCTTACTGCGCATCCTCCACGCAGCGGAAACCGAGCGTACCCGAGCGATCGTAGCTGGGAGCCATCAACAGCAGTTTTCCGTGCTCATCATTGCGGTATGCCTGGGGAAAATACCAGATCGAACCGACCGGCTGGTAGTGGCTGCCGCCACGCAGAATTTCTGCGCGCGTGTGTTCATCGGTAAATTCATCGGTCCATTGCCAGACGTTCCCCACCATGTCCATCACGCCAAACGGGCTTGCACCGGACGGATGCCCATCCACATTGTCTGGCTCGTTAAGAACACGCCCGTGACTCGGAACAGGCACCGCATCCGCCTGCCATGTCTCTCCCCACGGATAAGCCCTCCCGTCCGTACCTTGGGCCGCGTACTGCCACTCCCACTCATGAGGAAGGCGCTTGCCCGCCCACTTGGCGTACGCCCGGGCATCTTCGAGCGAAACCCAGGTTACGGGCTTGTTGGCTCCTCCATCCGGATACATACCGTTCTTCCAATCGCGCAGAAAGTTCAGATCGTTCTGCGGGTGATAATGCGACGCGTCCAGAAATCTCTTAAACTCCGCGTTCGTCACCGGATACTTATCCATATAGAAGGAGTGAATCTGCATCTTGTGTTCGTGGAACCGGCGCGGCGTATCTTCCCACGGATACTGCACATCGACTTCAACGTCGTTCGACCCCTCAATCTCTATGCCTCTCACCTTGAAGACGAAGCTGCTTTCCCGGATTCTGACCATCCCTTCAGGAGCATTGGGCGATGCACTCGTAGGCGCTATCTCGACGAGTTGCTGCGGGATCGGCTTCCACTCATTCGAAAAGCTCGAGAGAGGCTTCTCCGTCATCCCTTTCATGCGCTTCATCAGGTTTCGCATACCGGCATCCGGTTCCGCGGTGGTTGCCAGTACGGCCCCGAAGCCGTGCGCTTCTATTGGGAACGACAGCACATCTTTGCCGTCCTCATGCTCAGGCTGCAACTCCACGCCGTGGTACAGGTCGAAGTAGCGGACGCCGGCCTTCGCAGCGATTGCCATCTGCCGCCCGCTTATGTCGTATTCGTTCCGGTTCACAAGCGTCCATACGGCCTGCTCTCCAAGCGGCCAGCGGCTAGCAAAGATGCCGTAGAACGTTGTGGGATAGAGCGGCTCCCACTCCGGACTCACAAGAAACGGCGCAACACCGCGTTCGATCGCCGCCATGCGGCGGGTCGCTTCTCCATCGCGCGGCGTGATGCCATTCCAGATGCCCCAGACATTCTCCCAACTCTCCCAGCCGACTCCGTTGAAGAAAGCAAACTGCAGATCGTCCGTCTTGTTGCGGTTCCACCGATCGGAGATGTTGACCATATGACGGCTCTCCAGCCACTTGAACCTGTCGACCTCCGGCGCAAACGGGAATTTGTATTGGCCCCACGTCATCACATCCCATGCCGCTGCCTCATCAGCCGGCGAGCCTTCCGGCTCGAATGCCAGCGGATGTCCGACTTTCTCCGAGGCCACAGAAAAAGCCAGCGGCACTCCATCCTGTGTATCGCCGTTGATACCGTCGGCGTTGAGTTCTTTCATAAAATCGGCGATCGCGTCCGGCCAGGAGGTGCCGGGATCGCGGGTGCCCTGGTCCCACATCATCATCGGAAACAGCACCCGCACACCACGGCGATGGAAATCCGCCACCATCTGCTGCACACCCGCAACACCGCCTGGCATCGAACGCACCATGTCGTGCTGATTGCGGTCATCCATCCCCATATTTGGATAGGTCGACCACACCAGCACCGCATCGATGCCCCCATAGCGCTTCTCGAGATCGTCGAGATAGCGGTCCACCGTGTACTTCCCTGCAACCCGGTCGTAGAGATACCGGTCCTGCACCATCATCTGCGGTTGGATGAAACTGGACTGGGTCCACTGCAATGCAGGCAGGCTGTAGCGCCAGCCATCGTAGCCAACGCGTATTCTT
>Ga0210409_10003497_pt1 | contig 17493 bp, 15 predicted proteins | sample IncBWH17MmetaG_FD_161649 | JGI IMG/M metagenome (GOLD analysis project Ga0210409, IMG submission 161649) | Forest soil microbial communities from Barre Woods Harvard Forest LTER site, Petersham, Massachusetts, United States - Inc-BW-H-17-M | ecosystem: Environmental > Terrestrial > Soil >... | reverse complement strand
ACCGCGATTGTGTAGACGCGCGGAAGGCGCTCTTTCAAAAAGCGCGCAATCCCGGTGAACGTTCCGGCAGTACCCGACCCAAGAGCGATGCCATCAACACGGCCTTCCATCTGCTCGAAAATTTCCCGGGCGGTGGTTTCGTAGTGGTAGTCGGGATTGGCGGGGTTCTCGAACTGCGCGGCCATGAAAGCGCTGGGATCGGAAGCAACCAGTGCGTTTGCGCGATCAATCGCTCCTTGCATGCCCTCGGCCTCCGGGGTACGAGTCACCTCGGCGCCGAGGGCTCGCATGATGATCACCTTCTCCTCTGAAAACTTCTCCGGCACAAACAGTGAAACCTTGTACCCGCGCTTCACGCCTATCAAAGCTAGACCAATGCCCGTGTTGCCCGCCGTGGCTTCTACGATGGTTCCGCCAGCTTGCAGCTTGCCATCTTCTTCCGCGCGCTGAATGATGCCGATGGCCGCCCGGTCTTTGACACTGCCTCCTGGATTCAGATACTCCAGTTTGGCAAAGACGTCGGCGGCTCCCTGGGGAACCAGCCGGGTGAATTGAAGCATCGGGGTTTCGCCGACCAGTTGGGTGATATCGTCGGCTACGCGCAGGCCTGAAGTCGTGGTTGCGGTTCGCACACTACAGAGTAAGGAAGCCTACCCGCCAGCGTCAACGCCACGGCGGTGCTAAGGCCGGCTACGGCGCCCGGCGGCCCGCGCTAAAGTTTACTTGCCTGAGGTTGACGCCCGTTCCTGTCCGGCGTAGTAGCCGCTCTTGGTCCGCACAATCAACTTGCCATAACCCTTGGCTTTAGCCTCGACTTTGATGGCGCGATAGCCGCCCGTGCTCTTGGGGTTCGTCGGCTTGTAGCCGATGGTGTATTGACTGCGGATATCGTGTGCCACCTGGCTGCTGATCTCGTCCACCTGGTCGAGAGTCTTCGGAAAGAAGGCGATGCCGCCAGTCTTCTCCGCGATGAATTGCAGCGCCTTACGAGCGCGCCGGGCTTTCTCGTCACCCAGCAAGCCGAGGGCGTACACCGTGGGCCCGTTCTCTTCCTGCAACCGACGGATCGCCTGCTCTAAAGACTCCTGGCTCTCGTTGTCCTCACCATCGGTGACCACGAACAAAACCCGTTTCTCAAGGCGCGCATTCTTCTTCAAATGGTCGGCCGAAGCAACCACCGCATCGTAGAGCGCTGTCCCGCCGCGCGTGTCTACCTTTTCAAGAGCTTCGCGCATTTTGCTGAGGTCGTTGGTGAAGTCCTGATCCAGATAATATTCGTCGTTGAAATTGACGATGAACGCTTCGTCCTGCCGATTACTGGCCTTTACAAGATTGATGGCTGCCTTGTTGACCTTTTCGCGCTTTTCCCGCATCGAGCCGGAGTTGTCAATCACGATTCCCATCGCGACCGGAATATCTTCGCGCCGAAACGACACGATGTTCTGCGCCTTGCCATCCTCGAAAACGTTGAAGGCTGATTTATCGAGGTTCATCACCATGCGCTGCTTGTCATCCACCACGGTGGCATGCAGCACCACTTCTTCAACTTGTTTGTGAAAGACAAAACCGTTGTCTTCTTGGCCCGATTGCTCCTGGGCGGGCGCCGGATCCGCGGCATTTTGTTTGGCGGGGTCGGATTTCGAAGCTTCCTGCGGAGCAGGATTCGATGCCTTCGGCGGGGCAACCTGGGGCGGAAAAGCATCCCCAGCAGGCTGATTCTGTGCCCTCGCCCAAACCAGGAACAAATTCAGGAGCAGAATAGCGACAAAAAATCGGCTATTCCGTAGGTGCGTAGTATCCCGTCTTCGCATAGACCCGCAGTGGTGGCAATCCCTTGGGTGGAAGTAGCTTCACCTTTATCTTACGCCATTTGCCATCACGCGTTGGATTGGTTGGACGGTATCCCAATACGTATTGGTTGCGCAGTTCAATACCGATTTTTGTCGCTACATCCCCAAGATCGTTTGGATTGTCGATGGTAAAGGCGCGCCCCCCTGTTAGCTCAGTGACCTCACTGAGCAATGCAGGCCCCAGACGCTCTTCTTCGGTTGGAAAATAGTGATCGTAGATACCGATGGCATAGATGAGTACGTCAGCTTCCTTCACCATCGACTTGATTTCTCCCTCGGTATAGCGGCTGTGATTATCGCCGCCATCGGAGATGATCAGCATCGCTTTCTTCGGATACTTGGCGTGCCGCATTTTGCTTACGCCCAGATAAATCGCGTCCAGCAACGCAGTGCGTCCTTTCGGCACCGTATATACAAGTTTTCCTTGAATATCTTCAATGGAACTGGTGAAATCACTGACCTCTTCCGGTTTGTCCGCGAACGTGATCATGAAGAACTCATCCTGCGGATTCGCCGTCTTGAAAAATTCCACCACCGCTTCCCGCGCACGCTCGATCTTTGAACTCATACTGCCGCTCATGTCGAAGATCACTCCCAGCGACACGGGCGCATCCTCGCTCGAAAACGACCGGATCTCCTGTTGATTCTTGCCCTCGAACACCGCGAAGTTGTCTCTATCTAAGCCGGTCACAAGCCGGTTCATCGGGTCGGTGATCGTTACCGGCACCAGCACCAGATCAACTGAAACTTTAAATGGACGTTCATGCGAGGAAAAAGCCGAGTCCGCCACCCGATCCGTGTTCTCGGGTTTGGGCGCGCTGCGGGGCTTGATGTGGACGTCATCGTCGGTGTTCTGCGCCCACATCGCCGGGCAAGCGAGAGTCACCGCAAGCAATACCAGCAACGAAAACAGGAAATTCGCCGAGAAACGGTTCGCACGCACCATTGTCCTGATCCCAAGCTTGGAAGGGGCCGAGTGGAGAATCTGATACCGGGTCTTGGGGAAAGACCCGCACCCACGATGGCGGGCCATACAATCTACCTCATTAAACGGGATCGTACCACAGTTCCGAGCACCTCGAATCAAGGAAATACGGTATTTCGTATTCGGTTGTATGAATCAGAAGTACAGCATGACAGACGTATGCGTACCCCAATTCGTGAGCAAGGCCAGTTCCCTTTCATGCTCTTGCTAGAATGCTGTTTCCCCATGGCTTACATTGTTCCCTTTCGCGCTCTTCGTTATGACTCGCAGCGGGTTTCACCATCGGCGGTGGTTACCCAACCGTACGATAAGATCACGCCCAAAATGCAGGACGGCTACTACGCCGCCAGTCCTTACAATCTGGTTCGCCTGATTCTGGGCAAACGCGAAGAGCAAGATGACGAAAAACGCAACGTTTACACCCGTGCGGCCGACTTCTTCCAGGACTGGCGCCGTCAAGGCGTCTTCCTGCAGGATCCCCAGCCCTCCCTTTACGCTTACTCTCAGTCGTTTACGGTCCCCGGCACAACGAAACTAGCCGAGCGTCGCGGCTTTATCGCCCTTGGCCGCATTGAGGATTACGCTGCCAACGTCGTCTTCCGCCACGAACAGACGCTGGCAAAGCCCAAGGCGGATCGCCTCGACCTCCTCCGGGCCACCCGCGCCCATTTCGGGCAGATCTTCATGCTCTACAACGACTCCGGGGAGATCGATGGTCTTTTGACTCAGAGCGTTCCCCCGTTCACCGAGATTACCGATGAATACGGCGTGGTGAACCGCCTTTGGCGGGTTTCCGATCCCGGCCTGATCGACCTCGTCCGCGGCAAGATGCGCGACAAAAAGCTGATCATCGCCGATGGCCATCACCGCTACGAAACCGCCCTCAATTACCGCAATGAAAGGCGGACCCTCACGACCCAACCGGTCGGCGCTCCGCGGAAACGTATCGGCGGCACTCTCCTTCGCTCGATCGAAGCCGAAGACGCCCCTTACGAACTCGCTATGATGACGTTCGTTAACATGAACAATCCGGGCCTCGTGATCTTGCCCACACACCGGGTCGTGCACAGCTTGGCAATCTTCGACCCGGCGATTTTCCTCTCCGCAGCTCGAAAGTATTTCAATGTCGAAGAAGTCGATCCTTCCGTCGACGCGGCACGCGCCACCGCGATCTTGCGGGAGGCTGGGCATGTCGGAACCACTTTCATTGCCGCGACTGCATCCCGTGTGTTTCTTTTGCATACACCGAAGGCCCCACCCTCCGTGTTCGGTGGACTCTCGATCCGCCAGCAGTTCCTCGACGTCGTGCAGCTTCATAAAGTAGTACTTGAAGGTGTGCTCGAGCTCTCCGAAGAGTCGATTCGCAACCAGCAGAACCTCTCCTACGTGCGCGATGCCGCGGAAGCACTCAACACGGTGCGAGGTGGGGATGCGAACGTCGCCTTCCTCATGAATCCATGCCGGATGGAACAGGTGCGCGACATCGCTTTCGCCGGAGAGGTCCTGCCTCAGAAATCGACCGACTTCTTTCCGAAACTTCTCAGCGGCCTGACGATCTACGCGTTGGAGTAGATCTTGTAGCGCCACCACCCTCGCAAAATGTCCCGATGGCGTTGGGCCCCAGCATCATCGAACATCCCCTTCGGCCCAGTAACTGGTGCGCGCAAGCACGGTCGACTTCCCCGGCTCTCGCAACCGCACCCGGATCTGGTGGAGGCCGGGCCTCGGGTCCTTTGGCTGAAAGCTAAGCAGATAGCGGCTTTGCAGATGATTGGTAAAGTCCGTCATCAGTCTCTCGAAAGCCTTGCGCGAAGCGAACAGCTCATACTCGCCGCCGGTCATGCTGGCAATCGCTTTCGGCGCATTCCTGCGAACGGCTTGCGAGGCCATCATCAGCGGGGCAAGCAGATCAGGCGTGCCACCCCATTCGTCCTTGTTGCTTCCGCGCTCCGTATCGAGTACTTGCGAGAAAGATGGTGAGAACGGCAGCGCGTAAATCACTGTGTTGCTATTACCGATCTGGCTGACCACATCTGTCGTCTTGGCGAAGTGGCTCCCATGATCGCGGGTCTCGCTGATCAGCAGCAAAACGCGCCGGCGCTCTCTTGGAACCTGGTCGAGCAGGCGAACTGAGTATTGGACCGCATCGAGGATCGCAGCCCCCTGGTCGCCCGCATGCAGGTTCGACAACTCCGCTTCGACGCTCTCCTGGTTGTCCGCAAAATCCCGCGCCAGGGTGACATGGCTGTCGAACTCCACCAGAGCAATTTGCGAGCCCGGCGCGCCGAACAGCGGACTCAACATTGATCCCAACCCTCGCATTCTGGAGAATTCTCGACTGGCACGCCTGCCGCACTGCAGCACGACCACAACCGAAACCGGCTCCGATTCTGCGCTCTGGTCCAGCTGGACGGCTTGTGGCACGCCCTCATCTTCAATGACGAAATCGTCTGCATGCAGGCCGTAAACAACCTGCCCGCGCTCGTCTTTTACGAGAGCTGGCACGGTCACCACATTCGAGCGCGCACGAAACGTCGGCTCTTGCGCATAGGACCTCAACGCCAGCCCCGCGAGCAGCAGAACCACGATGCTCTTGTTTTTCGTCATTCGCTCTGGCTCAGGTTACGGAGGTTCGTTTCACAAACGCTTCTGATTGGCGATTTCCGGCTCTGTTAATCTGATGCAGGAAATAACCCAACATGAAAGGTTTCGGATTGCTTTTCGCCAGTCAATCCGCTGCCCGCCCCGCGGGAAGACGCAAACTGCCCCGTCTTCGATTTCTACCCCTGGTGCTTCTCGCCCTGATCCTGGCCGCCGGGTCCGCCGATGAAAAAAGGATTGCGATCTACGGGGCCTCGACCAACTATTCCCTACCGGTGGTCGATCGCAACGGGCATGAGTATGTCGGACTTCTTGAAATCGTCGAACCACTCGGAACCGTCAACGCCCGCACCGACGGCCTGCACTGGAGACTTCGCTACAACGACGTGGAGGCCGACTTCACCAACGGACAAACGCGCGCGAAGATTCATGGAAAAGACTTCGATCTCTCCAGCACCTTTCTGCTGGAGGGTGGTCGCGGTCTGGTGCCAATCCCCTCTTTATATGCCTTGCTCACGAAGATCCTCAGCGTTCCCGTCTCGCTCAACGAAGCGTCGCGGCGGTTGTTTATCGGAAACGTAGCCACGCACTTCACCGCGCAATTGAATCGCACCACCCCGTTGCGTCTCGTAATGAACTTCACGGCTCCAGTGAACCCCACCATCGCAACTGAGCCCGGCAAATTGCGCATGGTCTTCCACCGCGAGCCGATCGTCCCTCCCGGTTCACCTACGCTCACCTTCGACGACAAGGTCATCCCGTCGGCAACTTACTTCGAAAACAACGGCACTGCTGAAATCGACGTAAACAGTTCCGCGCCTCTGATGGCCAGTTTCAGCAACGACGGACACACCATCACCATCGCCGCGGCTACCTCCCAGTCCAATGCCGCCCTTCCTGGCACTCCATTGCCACCATCGCCCGCGGCACCTGCCAATCCGGCTGCTGTAATCGCACCAGTCCCTACCACGCAACTCGCTCCCCGCCACTTCTTCGCCGTTCTCGACGCAAGTCACGGCGGGGACGAACCGGGAGTCGCCCTCGCTCCTGATCTTCTCGAAAAAGACGTTACGCTTTCGCTGACCCGTCGCCTGCGTCAGGAACTAGAGTCACGTGGCATCTCGACCCTGCTCCTTCGCGACACCGATGGCGGACTCACGCTTGATCAACGCGCTATTTTCTCCAACACCGCCCATCCCGTGATCTATATCGCCATGCACGCCGCCGCCGACGGAAAAGGAGTTCGCTTGTACACCGCGCTCCTTCCGGCCGGCGGAGAAAACAACGGCCCGTTCGTCGCCTGGGATACGGCGCAGACCCTCTTTCTTCCCGCCAGTCAACTCGCCGCCCAAGGAGTAGCGGCCGAACTGCAGAGACGACAGATTCAGGTCCGAACCCTGTCGGCGCCTCTCCGGCCCTTGAATAACGTCACTGCCGCTGCCATCGCCGTCGAAGTTGCGCCCCCTAACACTGCCGTGAAGGACCTAGTGCTACCGGGTTACCAGCAGAACGTGGTGAGTGCGCTCGCCAACGGCATCGTGTCCGTTCGCGATCGGCTGGGGGCCGCGCGATGATTCCCCGCCACCTGATCTTCGCTGGCGGCGTGATGCTTCTGGCTGTGTTTTCATTGGGGATTTATGCGGGTCGCATGCGCGGCCGCGTTACGCAAGCGGAAACCCGTAGCGACTCCAGGCCCGTCGCTCCGCCTGCTTCCGGTCCGACGGAGCCGGTCACACTCTATGTCGCATACGATGAACCGGGAACCCTGCGCGTTCAGCGCTCTGCGATCGCTCTGCCTTCTGCCCGGCAGCAACGTGCGGAAGAAGTCTTGCGGGCTCTACTGGAAATCTATCTTTCCAAAAACTCGCCGCATCCCCTGGCGCGGGGAGCCGATCTGCGCGCCGTCTATCTCGTCACCCCGGGCATCGCAGTCATCGACGTGAATGCTGCCTTTGCCAACGGGCACCGCTCTGGAGTTTTGGAAGAGGAGCTCACCGTGGCCTCGATGATTCAAACTCTGAATGCCAACATTCCCGATATTCTGCGCGTAAAAATCCTGGTGGAGGGTCGGGAGCGCGAAACCCTCGCCGGCCACGCCGATCTTTCGGACTTCTACGACGCGGCCGCCGTCTCCCAACTCGCAGGACAACTCCAGTAGCGCTGGCCGAACAGCGAAATCGGTTTTCCCTGTTCTTGAGAATTGGTCGACGCGGCAACTCGCCGTGGAACCCGCCACGGACCAGGTGGGGACGGGCGCCCTCGCCTGTCCGGCAGTGCCAAGCTCCGCAGCGCCTTTGCCCTACCCCTCCGGTACTTTTTCAATCGACAAATCGCCGACCAACCATCGACAATCACCCCATGGTCTACCGTTCCGACAATCGTTCCCCCGATCAACTTCGGCCCGTCACCATCCTCCCCGACTTCATCAAAACCGCCGAAGGGTCCGCCCTTATTGAAATAGGCAATACCCGGGTCATCTGTACGGCCTCGGTCGAAGAAAGTGTGCCCGCATTCCTGCGCAACAGCGGCAAGGGATGGGTCTCCAGCGAGTACGGGATGCTGCCCCGCGCTACCCTGACCCGCACTCCCCGCGAAGTCAGCAAAGGGCGCGCCAGTGGGCGCACTCACGAAATCCAGCGCCTGATCGGCCGCTCTCTGCGTGCCGTCACCGACCTGCCGAAACTCGGCGAGCGCACGGTCTGGATCGATTGCGACGTCATTCAGGCCGACGGCGGCACCCGCACCGCCTCCATCACCGGCGCCTTCGTGGCGTTGGGGCTGGCTCTGGAGAAATTGGTCGACGCGGGGACCTTGACCGCAGTCCCCTTACGCGACTTCGTCGCCGCCATCAGTGTAGGCATCGTCGATGGCGAACCCCTGCTCGACCTCAACTACGAAGAGGACTCGCGCGCTGACGTCGACATGAACTTTGTGATGACGGCCGGCCGCAAGATGGTCGAAGTACAGGCCACCGCCGAACACCGCGCCTTTGACGACCGCCAGTTCAACGACATGCTGACCCTTGCCCGCAAAGGCGTCGACGCCCTCATCGCGAAGCAGCAGGCTGTGCTGAGCACATTGACGCTGAGGCAATAACTGCGATGTAGTGCCAGCCGTCGTACCGCTCCCTGGGCCGTGCGTATTGGACTTATAATCCCGCGATGGCTTCATCCCCAGGGCTGACTGAACCGTTTCGACTGGACCGCCAGGACCCATATCTGCGCGTTCTGTGCGTGAACGTTTTCGTACGCGATCAGGACCGCAGCTTGCAGTTCTACGTCGATCAGCTTGGATTTCGCCTGGTGGTGGATGAGAGCTACGAATCCGGTGACCGCTGGGTGGCCGTCTCACCTCCTGATGGCAACGCTGTCCTCGCGCTGGTCGCACCGCCACGCAAATCCGAAGAGTACAAACTGATTGGGCGATCACGGCATGCGGTGCTCATCACAGAAGATGTCGTGGCCAAGTTCGAAGAATGGGAAAAGCGTGGAGTGCGCTTTCATCATCCGCCCCAAACGACTCTATGGGGTGGCATCTTCACGCGCTTCGACGATGTGGACGGAAACTCCATTGCCTTAGTGGGAGGGAACGACTTCGTCCGCCAGATCGAAGCTCAGCGGCGGGCGGCGGCGGAAAAACTCGAGGCTGAACGCCGAGCAGCTCAAGAGCTTGAAATTGCAAAGCAGGTGCAGGCTCGGCTTTTCCCGCAAACGCTGCCCCAACTGAACACCCTTGACTACGCGGGCGCCTGTATCCAGGCCCGCGCCGTAGGTGGCGATTATTACGACTTTCTCGATCTCGGCCACGGAACCCTTGGGCTCGTTATTGCCGACACCTCCGGTAAAGGAATCGCAGCGGCCCTGTTGATGGCGAACCTGCAAGCCAACTTGCGCAGCCAAAGCGCGATTGCGCTAGATCAACCACAACGTTTCTTACAGTCCGTCAACCAGCTCTTCTGCGAGAACACCGTGGATAGCGCTTACGCCACCCTGTTCTTTGCGCAATATGACGATCAAGCCAGACGCTTGCGGTTTGCCAACTGCGGCCATTATTCCGGCGTTTTGCTCCGCGCCGGAAATACTCTCGAGCGGCTCGACTCGACTGGCACCGTGCTCGGGCTATTTCCCGACTGGAACTGCTCGATCGAAGAGCGGCAATTTTCGTCCGGAGACATCCTGGCTCTTTTTACCGACGGTGTAACGGAAGCGTTTGATCGTTCCGGCGAAGAGTATGGGGAAACCCGTCTGATCGAAGGTCTGCGGAGAGGCCGCGATCTGCCTTCGCAATCTTTACTAGCGGAAATCGTTGAGGACATCCAGCGCTTCAGTGGCCCTGAGCAGTACGATGACATCACCCTCATGATTGCTAAGTGCAAATAGACGCCTGCTGTTGCCTGACTCCAACCCCTTAAGTCGGGTAATGTTCATCCGTCATACCCCTGCCCCCACCCCCGTATTACAATAAAAGGCCGCCCAAGAACTGCTTGCCGGGCGGAGTGTATCCGTCCCCTATCCCGCACTCATTTTTGGAGGAAAGAAGATATGAAGCTCACCCCCGGAAAACTCGCCGGCCTTAAGAGAGTCTCGACCGACCGCGGCGTCATCGCCGCCGCCGCCATGGATCAGCGCGGCTCCCTGCAGAAATCTCTCGCCAAGGAAAAGGGCGCCGAAGTCACCGACGCCATGCTGGAAGAATTCAAGTCGCTGGTCACCGAGGTGCTCACCCCGCACGCCAGCGCCATCCTGCTCGATCCCGAGTGGGGCCTGCCCGCCTCCAAGCGCCGCGCCAAAAACGCCGGCCTGCTGCTCGCCTATGAAAAGACCGGCTACGACAAGACCGGCCCAGGCCGCCTGCCTGACCTGCTCGACCGGTGGTCCGCGCGCCGCTTGAAAGAGGCCGGCGCCGACTGCGTTAAAATCCTGCTCTACTACACCCCCTTCGACCCGAAGAAGATCAACGACCACAAGCACGCCTGGGTGGAGCGCATCGGCGACGAATGCCGCGCCAACGACATCCCGTTCTTCCTTGAGTTCGTGGGTTACGAAGAAGGCGCCGACGAAAAGGGCCTCGAGTACGCGAAGAAAAAGCCCGAGATCGTCACAGCAAGTATGAGAGAGTTCAGCAAAGATCGCTACGGCGTCGACGTACTCAAAGTCGAAGTTCCCGTCAACATGAAGTTCGTCGAGGGCACCAAGTCCTTTGCAGGCCAAAAAGCCTACACAAAGAAAGAAGCCATTGACCTCTTCCACAAAGCGGCCAATGTCGCGACCAAGCCGTTTATTTATCTGTCGGCGGGAGTCAGCAACGCCGAGTTCAGCGAGACCCTCGAACTCGCCGGCGAGTCCGGCGTAAAGTTCAATGGCGTTCTCTGCGGCCGCGCCACCTGGAAGGATGGAATCCCCGTCTATGCGAAGCAGGGTGCCGACGCCTTCCGCAAGTGGCTCGAGACCGAAGGAGTGAAGAACATCAACAATGTCAACGCCAAGCTGAAGGCCGCAACTCCGTGGTACTCGCTCTACGAGGCGGAGCCGGCGCTGGTGGGCGCGTAAACCGCTTAGAGCAATGAGCCTCGCGAACAGCGCAGGCTCAGCCACTCGGCAGGGTGCAAATCACAAGGGCAGACGAAACCGTCTGCCCTGAATTTTTCCAATTCCTGCGCGGACATCGCTGTAACCCTTTTCACTGGCGGACACGAACAGCATCACTGGTTTTGGGCTCTAAGAAAAGTGCCCAGACGAAGAGCTAAGACCGGGCTTTCCTCACCAACTCCTCGATCTTTTCCAACACAGCGTCTTCCGACAAATTCGTCGAGTCGATCAAAACGGCGTCCTCGGCCGGCACTAACGGCGATGCCGCTCTCGTGCGGTCGCGCTTGTCACGTTCCCGCAACTCCGCCGCCATCGACTGCGCCGATGGTCCTTTGATCTTGTTCTGGTCCAGACGCCGCTGCTCCCGCACCACCGGATCCGCGTCCAGAAAAACTTTCACATCAGCATGCGGAAAAACCTTCGTTCCGATGTCGCGCCCCTCCATCACGACACCTCCGCCTTTACCCATCTCTTGTTGTCGTGCCACCATCCACTCTCTCACCGCAGGATGTACCGACACCCGCGACGCCGCCTCGGTCACATCACGATCACGAATTCGTGTCGACACATCTTTGCCGTCCAGCAACACACGGTTGCCGCCGACGGTCGGTTCCAGGCCGATCCGCGCCCGCTCGGCGAGCTTGCGCATTGCACTCTCATCATCGAACGATACATCCCATTCGATGGCTTTCAATGCTAGCGCGCGATACATGGCTCCGCTTTCCAGGTTGATGTACCCCAGCTTTCGCGCTAGCCGTGATGCGATCGTGCTCTTCCCGGCTCCCGCTGGACCATCAATAGCAATGATCAATTTTTTGGAAGGATTTCCGTCCATGGGGCAGGTGACAATACGACGATAAAGCGATTCAGCTTACCAGATGCGCAGAACTTCGCGCCCCGAAGTTCCCCGACGCCAGCCGGAAACGCTGTCATTCATCGATTCCGGTGATATCGAGCGAAGACACGCTCAGGGGAACGCTGCGGAAAGACCTCATTACCTCGCGGCAATCGCAAGCCTGCGGTTAACAGCGTTCACTGCCAAACTGTTCAATTTTGTTGGCTGTAAGTCGCTCTTCTCAGGTACTCACCCGCTCCGGCTCGACCTGTGAATTTATCGCCTTCTACTACCACGCGCCCGCGCGACAGAACGACGTCCGGCATCCCAGTCACTTCGATTCCTTCGAACATTGAGTAATCCACGCGCATGTGATGCGTCTTCGCGCTGATCGTGTGTTTCCGGTTCGGATCGAAGATCACCAGGTCAGCATCGCTGCCCGCCGCGATCGTGCCTTTCCGCGGATAAAGTCCGAAAAGTTTCGCCGGAGTTGTTGCAACAAGCTCCACAAATCGGTTCACACCGAATCTACCCTTGGCGACGCCGCCGGAATAAATCAGGCTCATGCGATGCTCCACGCCCGGTCCGCCGTTCGGGATCTTCGTGAAGTCATCTTTCCCGAGTTCCTTCTGCTCTTTGAAACAAAACGGACAGTGATCCGTTGACACCACCTGCAGGTGATCCGTTTTCAGTCCATTCCAAAGCTTCTCCTGATGCCATTTCTCACGCAGTGGGGGCGTAAATACGTACTTCGCACCCTCAAATCCGGGAGCATCGAAATTCTCAAGCGATAAATACAAATATTGCGGACACGTCTCCGCATACACTGGCAGACCGCGATCCCGCGCTTCCCGTACTTTTTCAAGCGCGTCATTGCAGCTCAGATGCACGATGTAAACTGGCGCTCCAGCCATCTCGGCGAGCGCAATCGCACGCCCTGTAGCCTCGGCCTCCGCAGTCGTGGGCCGCGTGAGAGCATGGTATTTCGGAGCCGTCTTCCCCTCCGCAAGGGCCTGTTGAACGATCACGTCGATAGCATTGCCGTTCTCGGCATGCATGCACACCAGCCCACCGTTCTTTGCCGTCGTTCGAAACGCCTTGAAGATGCTCGCATCGTCAAGCATGAAAACGCCGGGATAGGCCATGAACAGCTTGAAGCTCGTTACTCCTTCGCGCACCAGTGCGTTCATCTCCTCAAGTTGCGCATCGGCTAAGTCGGTGATGATGCAGTGAAACGCATAGTCGCAGACTGCTTTTCCCGAGGCCTTCTGCATCCATGTGTCGAAGGCCGTTCGTAAGGTTTGTCCTTTGTATTGAATCGCGAAATCGATCAGCGTCGTCGTGCCGCCGAATGCGGCCGCACGTGTTCCCGTTTCAAAATCATCGGCGCTGGTCGTTCCTCCGAAAGGCATATCGAGATGGGTATGGACGTCGATACCGCCGGGCATCACGAACTTTCCATTCGCGTCGATCACTCTCCCCGCGTTTTGGCGCGGCAGATTTTGGCCGACCGCTTCTATCTTGCCATTACTAATGGCAACGTCGGCGTTGTATGTGTCCGATGCTGTGACCACGCGGCCATTCGTGATGATGGTGTCGAAGCCCATTCCTGTTCTCTCCGGTCGAACTGGCATTCTATGCTAAACTCGCCAACTCCGAAGACTGATTTCCAACAGGAAGAGAACGGTATGCAGTTCGGTATCACAATCAAACCCGATATGTCGGTCGAGCGCATTCTCACGCTCACCCGTCAAGCCGAGCAGGCTGGTTTTCAGTACGGTTGGATTTTCGACTCGCACGTTCTGTGGCTCGAACCCTACCCGCTGTTGACGCTGATGGCGACCAACACAAAGAGCATGCATCTGGGTACTTGCGTGACGAACCCGGCAGTTCGGGATATCACGGTAACCGCCAGTCTCTTCGCAACGCTGAATCTCATCTCCGGCGGCCGCATGGAACTCGGCATTGGCCGTGGCGACAGTTCGCGGCGCGTTCTAGGCAAGAAGCCGGTAACCTCAGCACACCTCGAGGAATCCGTCAAAACGTTTCGTGAACTGACTGCCGGGCACGAAGTGCAGTACGAAGGGCAACCCACGAAAATCTCCTGGGCGCAGGGATCACCTCGTGTCTGGATCGCCGGTTACGGTCCGAAGGTTCTCGATCTCGCCGGTCGAATTGGCGATGGAGTGATTTTGCAGTTCGCCGATCCCGACCTCATCGAGTGGTGCGTCGGATTTGTGAAAAAAGGCGCAGAAGCGGCCGGGCGCGATCCAAAGAAGATTGAAGTCATGGCCGCCACCGCGGTTTGGGTTTCCGACGATTTGAAAGAAGCGCGCTCGCACGTTCGTTGGTTCCCGGCGCTCGTCTCGAATCACGTGATGGACCTGATCTCGAAATACAAACCCGAAGAATTGCCCGCCTCCCTCACCTCGTATGTCAAAAATCGCGGCGGCTATGACTACCTGCAGCATTGTGAAGTCGACAGCAAGAATTCCAAGTTCGTTTCCGATGAGGTCGTCGATCGCTTTTGCCTGGTGGGGCCAGCGGACGCGCACCGCGAGAAACTCCGCGCGCTCGCCGATGCGGGTGTCACCCAGTTCAACGTTTACCTGATGTCGGGGGACGAGGAGGCAACGCTCGAAGCCTACAAGCGCGAGATCCTTCCCGCGTTTGCTCCCGCAAGGGTATAGGGAGTTTCCTCGAAGTTACGAAGCCTCGACCAAGGGAAGTTCCGGCGCGCCCTGGAGCCTCATCAGCGCGTAGTACGCGGTAAATGACACAGCAAGACCCACAAACCAGGAATAGTCATACAACGTTCGCAACGAGGGAACCACAAGTCCCGCCAATGCCGTCCCCGCTCCCAGAGCCAGGGCACCCAGCGCCATCCAGTTGAAACCATGCGAATACTCGTACGCACCGTTTCGAAGATACAGATCTTCCACCATTAACACGCGCCGTCGGACAAGGAAGTAGTCGCAAATCATGATGCCGGCCACCGGCCCGAGAAACGCGGCATAGCCCCCAAGCCATCCGAGAATGAAAGTCTTGTAATTCGCAAGTAGTTTCCAGGGCATCAAGGCGATTCCCATGAAGCAGGTAATCACCCCGCCCGTGCGGAAGTTGATTTTGCGCGGCCATAGGTTCGAGAAATCATTCGCCGGAGATACCACGTTCGCGCCAATATTCACGTTCAGCGTCGCGAGCAGAATCGCAATCAGCGAAATCACCACGGCGACTGGCGAATGGAATCGGCTGAGTAGCTGGACTGGATCCCAAATCGCGGTCCCGTAGATCACCACCGTAGCCGACGTCACTAGGATTCCAATCAACGAATACAGTGTCATCGTTGTTGGGAGCGCGATCGCCTGACCGATCATTTGTTGCCGCTGGCTGCGAGCGAACCGCGTAAAATCCGGAATATTCAGTGACACCGTGGCCCAGAATCCCACCGTCCCATTCAATGCAGGAATCAGAAACTTCAGGAAGTCAGAAAAATTCGCGAAACGCGACGGCGCTGAAAGTATAGGCCCAAAGCCTCCCGCCGCGTGATACCCCCACCCCAGTAGCAGAAGCCCAACCGCTAGCAGAATCGGCGCGCTTACCCCTTGCAGAAATCGTATGTATTCGATTCCTTTCAGCACCACCGCGAGGTTGATGAACCAGAACGCCAAAAAGCAAATCGCGGTGCTATGCGGAAAATTAGCCCACCCGGGTGCGAGGGTCGCGATCAGCGTGCTGATCGCTTCTCCGCCGATCCATGCCTGAATTCCAAACCAACCGCAGGCCACCAGCGCCCGCAGCACGGCCGCAACATTGGCACCCAGAACTCCGAAAGAAGCCCGAGCCAGCACCGGAAACGGCACACCGTACCGCGCACCCGGATGCGAGTTCAACAGCATCGGAAGCAGCACAATACTGTTCCCCAAAAACACCGTACCCACCGCCTGCTTCCAGTTCATACCTCCCTGAATCAGGCTCGCCGCCAGCATGTAGGTCAGGATATTGACAGACATCGATACCCAAAGGGCCGCGTAGTTGTACAGCCCCCAGGTGCGATGCTCACTGGTCGCGGGTGCGAGATCGTCGTTGTACAGCGGACTCGATTGGATGCGGGAATAGAAAGACTCTGCGGGTGGATTCATCACAATCCTTGCGAAGTATCAGTCGGCGGCAGCCGCTTGTCCGGTCTGCGCCGTCAGCGGACCATAGGTCTCCGGCCGTCGGTCGCGGAAGAACTGCCACGTGCGCCGGACCTCCTCGATCATGTCGAGATCCAGTTCGGCAACAACAACCTCATCCTTGTCACGGCTGGCCTGCGCAATGATTTTCCCGCGTGGGTTGCAAAAGTAACTCTTGCCATAGAACTCCCCGATGCTCCAGGGCTTCTCTTTGCCAACTCGATTGATGGCGCCGACAAAATAACCGTTTGCCACCGCGTGCGCCGGTTGTTCGAGCTCCCAGAGATATTCAGAAAGCCCAGCCACCGTCGCCGACGGATTGAAGACGATCTCCGCGCCGTTCAGGCCCAGAATGCGTGCGCCCTCTGGAAAATGCCGGTCGTAGCAGATGTAGACCCCTACCCGCGCATACTTGGTTTGAAATACGGTGTAACCCAGATCGCCGGGTGTGAAATAAAACTTCTCCCAAAATCCCGGATGCACGTGCGGAATATGGTGCTTACGATACTTGCCCAGGTATTTGCCATCCGCATCGATCACCGCTGCCGTGTTGAAGTAGAGCCCAGGCATCTGTTCTTCATAGACCGGCACCACGATCACCATCCGATGTTTTGCCGCGATCTTCTGCATCAGCTTGATCGTTGGGCCGTCCGGTACTCTCTCCGTTAACTCGTACCAGCGGATGTTTTGTTCCGCGCAGAAATACGGGCCATAGAAAAGTTCCTGCAGGCAAAGCACCTGTACTTTCTTCTTCGCCGCTTGCTCGATGAGTTTGAGATGCTTATCAATCATGGCCTTCTTGATCGCCGACAGAGAATGACCGCTATCGAGTGCATTGCTCGCCTGGATGAGGCCAGACCGCACGATTCGAGACATACCAGCACCTCCGGGAACCGCCAATATAGCAGATGTTTTCGCTATTTTTGCCGGCGGTCACCGGCCGGAAGGACCGGGTGCCCCCCTGCGGGGCCGCCGGAATTCAGCCCTAGGACGGCTTCGCCACCAGCGATTCCCGAACGCGCGCGTATCCCGGTTTCAGCGTCTTGTAGATGAAATCGCAGCGCTGGTCGTAAGGAAGGAACGCGCTCTTCATGGCATTGATCGTCAACTTTTCGAAGTCTGCCAGCGTAAGACCAAACGTTTCAGAAGCCGCTTCGAATTCGCGTGTCATCGAAGTGTCGCTCATCAATCGGTTGTCTGTATTGAGCGTTACGCGAAATTTTTCTTGATACAGAATCTTGAAAGGATGTTGTGCCAGGCTCGGGGCAGCTCCGGTGTGAACATTGCTGATCAAACAGATCTCCAGCGGAATCCGTTTATCGAGAACATACTGCGCCAGATCTCCCAGCTTCACGGCTTTCCCATCGGCAATCGCAATGTCATCAATCAGCCGCGTTCCATGGCCGATTCTGTGCGCGCCGCAGTATTGAATTGCCTGCCAAATCGACTCTTTGCC
>Ga0210409_10003494_pt1 | contig 17507 bp, 15 predicted proteins | sample IncBWH17MmetaG_FD_161649 | JGI IMG/M metagenome (GOLD analysis project Ga0210409, IMG submission 161649) | Forest soil microbial communities from Barre Woods Harvard Forest LTER site, Petersham, Massachusetts, United States - Inc-BW-H-17-M | ecosystem: Environmental > Terrestrial > Soil >... | reverse complement strand
GACACAGCGGCACTTTGGCAGGTCAACCAGGCCTTGCGGGAAGCCGAGTTCGGCAACACCGTCCTCGCTCGCAAGGCTGTTGCCGCTGCGATGTCTTTGAGCTCCAGGCCCGACATCGAGCTGTTAGGGGCGCTAGCCCTGGCACGCAGCGGCGACACCGTACAGTCCTCGGCTCTGGCAGACAAAGTCGCTGCGGAATTCGACCGCGACACGATGATTCAAGCTTATTGGCTGCCAACCATCCGCGCGGCCATTGCCATCGATCGCGGCGATAGCCAAAAAGCAATGGAACTGCTGACAGTGGCTTCCGAATACGAACTTGGGGAGCCCTTACAAACGCCGTCTCACGGAACCCTGTACCCGGTGTATGTCCGCGGCGAAGCGTATCTGCGCGCGGGCGACGGTGCACAGGCTGCCACTGAATTCCAGAAGATGATCGACCATCGCGGTATCGTGTCGAACTTTCCGCTGGGTGCACTCGCCCATCTGCAATTAGGCCGCGCCTACAAGCTGAGTGGCAATGCCGAAAAAGCCCGCAAGGCTTACGCTGCCTTCCTTCTAGTTTGGTTGGATGCTGATCCCGATATCCCAATACTGAAGCAAGCGAAAGCAGAATACGCCAAGCTGCAGTAATCGGATCTCTGGCGCAATATCACCATTTCGCTCATTGACCGGGATGTCCACACTGGCTTAGACTCAACAGCTTCAAACAGGAGGGCTCATGAATTTCGGAACATTCACTCGCAGGAATTTCGCCGGGCGGCTGGCCGCAGTGCTTTCCAGTGTCGGCCTTACCGGAGCGGTGCTGGCGGGCAGCGCCGAAGCCACGGCGGATGACAGCATCCGCAAGCTCGGCGACGACGGCAAGCCTGCCGATGGAAAACAGATGATCACGCCCATCGTGGTTCACAATGGCCTGATCTACGTGGCCGGGCAAGGGGCGCACGATTCCGGTCCCGCCGAGCAATTCGAAATTGGACATCACACCACCATCGTGATGGACAATGTGAAGAAACTCGTCGAAGCCGGTGGCGGCACCGTGGACAGCATTCTTCAGCTCAGCGTTTTTCTCGCCGACATTAAGTATTACGACGGAATGAACAAGGTGTTCAAGACCTACTTCCCGAACGGCGGTCCCGCTCGCACGACGGTCGCGGTCGCCGCCCTACCCGGAAATTCGCTGGTGGAAATCAACTGCATCGCGGTGGTAGTGAAGAAATAGCCAAGGTTCTGTCGTAACACGATTTCTTTCATCGATTAATCCTGATATGGACTGGGTTACTTGCCCATAACGATGGCTCACGCAGGACACGAGAACCTGAATCACTGACTGCAAATAAATTCCGATTTGCTGAATGCGCCATGCACTGCTAGAGTGGCTGCCCCTTGCAGGCTTAATCCGAGACAGCGCCGGCAATCTTTATGGCACGGCGCTGGGCGGAAACGGATTTGGAAAAATTTTCAGGCTGAATGAGTCCGGCCAAGAGACGGATCTTCTGAACTTCACCTATGATTCAGGCTCTACGGGGCCGGGCGCGGCTCTCTTGCGCCATGTCCGTGGAAACCTTTACGGTTCCACCGATGAAGGCGGCACCCACCATTTTGGGACCGTCTTCAAGCTGAATAATGTGGGTCAGCAGGTCGTTCTCCACGATTTCACCGGGACTGCAGACGGCAGCACCCCCGACTCAACACTGACAATGGACGATGCCGGGAACCTGTACGGCACGACTCTGTCGGGAGGCACAGGTAGCTGCGAAGACGGTTGCGGCGTGGTGTTCAAGATCACGCCATGAATTTCTTGGTCTCGCCGGCGGAAAAATCGCCTTGCTCCTCGGCGGGTTTTGCGTGCGACCGCCATTGTCGGCATTGGCCTTCCGATGCGTGTTGATTGATGCAAAATCGCCATAGCACTCACTGACTGTGATCGCAAGCGCAAAGGCCCAAATTGGAACTGTGGCCGACAACCCGCCTGCTTTTTGCTTGCTTTTATCGGCCCACTCCGATAATATTAATGCATATAGATTATCTGCAAGATAATCTCCGATCTTTGATAATCTGATTCGCCGGCCTGCGCTCGACCAGTGCGGCAGAGGCGAAAGCCTCACACTCCGATTCACTACGCGCGGTGCCAGAACGGAACCGCGAGCTGTCGGGCGCTCCGTAACTCCCCTGTTTGCTAGATTTTGTCTGTAACCACCTTAAGAACCATAGATCTAGGAGGCAAGAAAATTTCCGCCCCTTTGTTTTCTAGATTTTGGGCGGAAAGAGAGAGTTTTTTTCGATTAAATTCTGCACCAATAATTGTGCAGTCCAAGCTCCGCGCGCGGTCGATGCCGATTACATTCCGCTCAATTCTGAGCCGAAAAGCCGGACGAGTTGTTGATCAGCGTCTCCACCGCGGCCGTAAAGACGGAACGCAGCTCTGGCACATGCGCCGCCGGGATCGATCTCGAAATCAGCAGCATAGCGGTTCCGTGCGCCATCGTCCACAACGCCAGCGATAGGCGGGTATGGTCCGCAGCCGTCCCTCCCAGCCGCTCGGCCAGTTTCGTCTCCATGAATTGCATGGTAGGCCGGTGCTCCCGGAGCGGAGAAGCATGATCCGAGCGCGAGGGATGAGAGAGTTCGTAGGCATGGGTGTAGAAGAGTTCGTACTCGTGAGCATGACTCACCGCGAACTCAAGGTAGCGCTCGCATGCTTCCTCGGGACATGAGCAGGGCCGAAGCGCGTCGATGACATCCTGCTGGATCCGGCGCAGCATGGCGCGAAGGATATCCTCGCGGTTCCGAAAGCGGCGATAGACGGCGGGAGTGTTGGTACCGGCCGCCTCGGCTACCGCGCGCATCGTGAGAGTCTTTTCCGCTCCCTTTTTCCAGAGCTTCTGGGCGGCGTCCAAAATACGTTCTTGCAGATCAGGATCGGGCAGTCTTGGCATTTCTGTCCTCTGAACCTACATAAAACGATTGAATAATTTATATTGACATCGTTAACGTAACGCTGTATACATAATCAATATAGGCCCCTTTCCGCGGTTTTGTATAGCTAAAATTCAGGAGTCCTCAGATGTTTTCCTGGGACAATCCGGATGACCGTGTCGCTGTGGTTCAAATGAACTCTGAGCTGCGGCATGCGCGTCTTGAACTGCTCAGCGCGGAGTGTGCAACCCATCAGCTTCGTCTCCGCTTCTCCGTTGAAGATCTGGCCCGCTTCGCCGAGGGCGATCTGTTGCGCAAGGCCATCGAGTCAGCGGCATCTTTGAACGAGTTTTACGCCTCAATCGAACGACAAATTCCGTCTGCCACTGAGCCCGGCGAGGTCAGCACGCCTCCGTTGACCGAAGACCAAGTCCGTGATTTCAGCACTTGCATTTGCTCGTATCTGCGCGAACAGCGCGACCGCTACTTTCCCATCGCTGCACCGTTGAGCGCACAGCGCAAAGCGACGATGGAGCCTTTCTTTTCCACGGCCTTCCTCAACCGGATCAGAATCGTGGAACTCATTGGCGAGCGGATTTCGGACCCGCCGTTCTACTCGCAGGCGAAAGATCTCGGCGTTACCAACCTGCCCAGCTTCCAGCAAATGGCTTCGCTCACGTTTCTGGATGTGGTGGTGTTCAACGAAAGAATCGCGGATCGCGCCCTGTTTGACGGGCTGGTGCATGCGGTCCAGTTTCACATCCTTGGGCTGAAGCGTTATTCAGACCTTTTTGTTCGTGGCTTCCTCAAAACCAACGCGCCCTTCGCGATCCCCCTCGAAGCCCACGCCCTGGCATTGGCATCAAGGTTCGCCCGCAATACCACGGCGAGTTTCTCGGTCGAGGAGCAGGTTCGCCTCTGGATCAGGGAAAGCCGCTACTAGTTTCTCCCCCGACAGCTTGCGGAAAAACTCACCAAGCCGAGTTTTTCCGCACCAGCTGTTCATTGCTACATTCCAGACTCATCCGCCGACGGCCCATAAATCGCGGGCACCGCGATGTTATTCAACCGCAAGTAAACTCCCAGTTGCGCCCGATGATGAATATTGTGATTCATCACCCAAGTGCGAAGACAGGCCATCCGTGGCATGGAGAAGACGGTCACGCCGTTGTTGAGAAACGACCAGTTCTTGCCGAGGTCGGCGTCGCTCGCCCCGGCGAGGGCTGAGCGAGCCGCCGCCACGTTCTTGTCAAACGACTCCAACAGCTCTTTGCGCGATTTGGGTACGGGCGGCGGCTGAAATCCTTTGCCCCCAGGATTCATGTCGAAGCCATCTTTAGTGATGGTCTCAACCGCCCAACCCGGAATGTTGGCCAGGTGTCCGGCCAGCCAGCCCATGGCGCCGGATTTTTCGTGCGGCTTCCAGGAGAACTTTTCATCCGGAACCCGCTCCAGGGTTTTGCGAGTGTTGGCCATCTCCTGATCGAACTCGGGTAAAAGCGATTGACTGAGTGACATTTTCGTTCCTCCGTTTATGATTTTCGGGCTCAACAGCGGAGAAGATCATAAGCGAATAAAAAGCGAAATGTCAAGGAGAAATATTCGACGCATGCAAACTAGGGGAGCCATAACTTTATACAGACCTTCGTGTATCTTTGTGTGCTTTGTGGTTCTTGCAATTGCACCTCATTGACCACAAAGGACACAAAGGCACCACGAAGGAGGATGCGGTCTTTGCTATGCTCCTTCCGGTTTAAAGACCATCCCCCGGCTATTCCTGCCGTTCATCACCACCACCAGAGGCGCCTCGAAGTGCAGATGCCGCACGCACCCGCGCTCCTCAACCGCGGGCGCAGAACCTAGCCATTCCCAATCCACAAAGCCCTCACCAGCATCGGGATTGACGGTGAAATATCCCACCTGAAATGCCGTGAGGTTCTGAAAAAAATGGCTGCCTTGCGACGGAGTCACGCGGAAGTCGCGGAAGCCCGCTTCCACGATCACGCGTGCTCCTGAAATTTCGTCCCATTCTACGGGGATGCCGAGCCAGGGATCATTCGATCCCCAGCGGCCCACGCCGATCAAGAGGTACGGAGTTCCGCCCTCGTTGAGTTTCGCGTTAAGGTGGGCCACCCCCTCGGCGACTTCCTGACTCCGCGCTCGCTCGAAGCGATGAAAGTCGACCACCACCACGTCGCGTAAATCCCGGACGCGTCCGTTGCCCAGCACCTTGGAGCTGTGACAGACCAGCCGCTCCGGATTCACATCTTCCATCCGCAGCTCTTCGCCTTCGCGCGAAAGTACTAGCGGACGTATTTGCAAGAACCCGAACTCGGCCGTTTGCCGTGGCCCTTGCGGCAGGCGCACCGCGAACTCCACTTCCACTGGCCGGCCGAATGCGTCGTCACCGATTCTCGTGAGCAGTTCAAGAATCGAGGCAAGGGGAAACACTCCGTGCTTGAGAATTGGAGCGAAGCTCACGATGCGGGTACCAGACCGGCTGAGGCCGTCATAAATGACGTTATTATCGGGAGAGTAGGTCGATCCCAGATTGTTCAAAGTTCCGTCGCTCTCCGCCACGTCCAGACCGAAGCGAGATTCTTTAAGCTCAAGCAGCGGATCGGAAGCGGGATCATCACGGCGCTCGATGTGATCAAGCTCCAGCGCCCAGAACTCCCGCTGCGAGTTCGCCAAAATATCTTCCACCGAGGAAAACTGCAAAAGGTTTTGCGGATAACGCGGACAGAAGGTCAGACACTTTCCACCGTCCACAACCGCTCGCCCCAGGCCCAATGCCACGGCGGCGATTCCGTCTCCATAGCTCATGGGCGGTACCGGATAGAAGTTGTGCGACCGCACTACGCCAGAAAAATCGGGGTAGAACCGCTGTCCGTCATGCGAACCGTGAATCGTGCCCACGACCTGTTGCACGATCACCGCCATCTTTTCTTCTTCCAAGCGGTAGGGCGTGGCGCGCACATATCCCTTGGCATGCTGGCTGAAGGTCGAGGCATACACACGCTTGATCGCCTCCATCAGTTGCTCAAGCCGCACCGACAGATCAGGATGCTGATTAGCCAGCATGAAAGTTTCATACACACCGGTGAAGGGCTGGTATTGCGAATCCTCGAGCAAGCTGGAAGAGCGCACCGCGAGCGGATAATGCACCTCGGCCAGAAATGCCAGCAGATCGTCGCGCAGCGAGGCCGGGAGCGATGCTTCCAGGAAGCGGCGCAGAATTTCAGCATCGTCGTTGCTATTGATCGCGAAGTCGAGCAGGTTATTCTCGCTGAGGAAGCGGTCGAACATATCGGTCGCCAGCACCACGCTGGGCGGAACGGCGATGCGGACATCGGCGAAGCGGCGCGCCGTCTGATATTTGTGTAGCAGGTGACGAATGAAAGCCAGCCCACGCGCTTTTCCGCCAAGCGAGCCGCCGCCAATTCGCAGAAAGAATCCCTCGGTCGACTTGAAAGTGGATGCGTTGAAATCCCCGATCAGAACCTGGCTCTGCTCGTTGCGATACTCGGCGATCGACTCGATTAGATCGCGGCGCAAGTCTTCCAGCGTGGCGAAATCGGAGACCTTCCGTGGCCGGAGTTTCTGCGCCAGGACGAACTCAGTCCGCGCCCACAGCCAGCGCGAGAAATGGTTCCTCTCGCTGTGGTATGCGATGCTCTCGGCCGGAACTTCGTGAAGCCGGGCCTCGAGTTCGTTCAAATCCCTGGCCCGCGCTACCTCGCTGCCATCGGGCAGACGGAACGCGAAGTCGCCGAAGCCAAACTGCTCGGTGAGGAAACGCCGCAGATCCCGCAACAACGTAGGCGACCGTTTGCGCAGGAACGAGTATCCCTCAGCATGCGCCCGCGCCCGGAATTCGGTTCGGCTGGTCTGCAGGACGATGGGAGCATCGGGCACTTCTTCGCGCACCATGCGGGCCAATTCGAATCCGGAGTCGGGGCTCAACTCGCCGGCGCGGGGGAATTCGACATCCGACACCACGCCCAGCAGATACTCGCGATATTTCATTACCTGCTGCGCCGCGTCTTCGTAATTCGTCGCCAGCAGAATCTTCGGCCGCGCCCGCATGCGCACCAGTTTGTGCGCCACGTTTAATCCTTCGCTGAGCAGGCGCCGGGACTGGGTAATCAGCTCGGTATAAATCGTAGGAAGAAACGAGGAGTAATAGCGGATGTTGTCTTCGACCACCAGGATCACCGGCACGCCGATGGCGCGTGTGTCGTGGTCAACGTTGCGCTTATCTTCGATGTATTTGACGATCGAAATCAGAATGCGGACATTGCCTTGCCACAGGAATATCTGTTGCAAGTCGGTGACTGGGTTGCGGACCACAAACTTCTTGATCTCGCGATAGTCATAGGCCAGCACAACAACGGGCACGTCGAGCCCTGCCGCCTTAACCTCGCGGGCCAACTGCGCCGCGTCCATGTCCTCGACTTCGAGATTGGTGACGATGAGATTGAATCGAGGCTGCGATCGCACCAGCTTCAGCGCTTCCGCGCCGCTTGAAACGTGGGTAATTCCGGGAATCTGCTGCTGCTCGAGTTCGAGCGATTCCCCGATCAGCAACTCATTCAGCCGCCCGTCCTCGCGCAGAATGAAGGAGTCGTAAAGGCTGGAGACCAGCAGAATATCCTGCACCCGAAAGGGCATCAGATTCTCAAAGCCTTCGAAGAGGCGCTCGGGGTCGACGATGGGATCGGGAGTGTGGAGCACGGACATGGCGTGCGGTTAACAGCTAATCATACTCGTACGGGACAGTCTCGAACATGCCAGAACTCCCTCGGACCAGGGCCGGGCTAAGACTAAGAAAAGAGGCGCTCTAAGTCGCGGGCGCCATGCACAACGCGGAGAACGAACACTTCGTCGTCGTCGAAGTGATAAGTGATAAAAGAGCAGATGCTTGGGAAATCCCGAGATTGTTGCCCGTCTTACGTCGCGAAGTGCTGGCGATCGGAATTTGCAGGGCGCGCCGCTGGCGGGTCGGGTCAGCAAGTGCGAAATAGCTGCCGTGACAGCTTTCTGCCAACGTTGAGCCAGTGGTTTTCCCGACCGAGCGGCGTACCACTCAGCTTGTTCCAGTATGTCGGCAATCGACGCGTCGCTGAAGACAAGCCGACGCCTTCTCATCGGCTGCGGGCACGCGCGCGGAGCGCGGAGATCAGGCCCTTGCGGCGAATTTCGGCCAGCGGGATCTCGATTTTCGGTCCCTTGGCGGCAGCGACGAGCTCTTGTTCGAGATTGCCAAGGCGGCGCTCCTTGTCCTGGCGAATCAGTTCGCGGACATACTCGCTGGGCGTACCCCAGTCGCCCGTAGCAACTTGCCCTTCTACATACTTCTTGAGAGCTTCGGGGAGGGAGATGTTCAGGGAAGTCATAGGCATAGCTTCATAATATGACACATTATGACGATACGCAGGGTCGCTGGGTGTGGCCAGACCATGGGCATCACGTTCTCGAAGCCCTCGAAGAGGCGCTCGGGGTCGACGATGGGGTCGGTTTGGTGAGCTACAGTCATTGCAAGGCACCCCAAGCTGCCCCATAGATCATCGTTCACGGCGGTTGGTACAAATCCCCAATTACCACACTCAACCTTGTTCAGTCTCGGGGCCGTCCTTGAAGGTTGTAGAGCATCCCCCCGGCGGGCGCTAGCGGATCCTTGATGCCGCCGCGCAGGGAGACCTTAACGTTGTGGCCCGCAATGCCTACCGTTTGCTTCAGTAGCCTTGCGTCTTCTGCTCGAAGGTATTCCACCGATAACTCATCGGCGCCCGACCACTTGAGATTGACGCCCCACGCGTTGTCGTTCCGGCTCGCGCCCACCAGGGAGGCCACTTCCTCGCCATGTCGGCTCCCCTTCGTTGCCAAGCGGACTTCGTATCCAAATGAACAAGGTGCCCCGCAGTCCTTTTCGAACAGAAGGGCATCCACTCTGCCATCTGGCGATGTCAAACGGAGGACTTCATCGCGCGACGAACAACCGCACACCAGTAAGCCCAGGCCGAACAACAGAGCTGCCACATATCGCATCTACGAGACCCTTGATTCATTCACGAAAACAGAGAGTTAAGTTGTGATCCGTCCGGTGCTGAAACGCCAATTATCCTCCCAAAAAACCAACGGGGTGGAACTTCTTCCACCCCGCATCGTAGCCACGCGAGACGTTGCGAGCAACGTCTCTACACCAATCCCTGATCCAGCATGGCATTGGCGACCTTAAGGAAGCCGCCGATGTTGGCGCCGTTCACCAGATTGCCCGGGGTGCCGTATTTCTCGGCCGTCTCGAAGCAGTTCTTGTGAATGGCGATCATGATTTTGTGCAGGCGGTCGTCCACTTCCTCGCGGGTCCAGCTGAGCCGGGCGCTGTTCTGGGCCATCTCGAGGCCGGAGGTCGCTACGCCGCCGGCATTCGCAGCCTTGGCCGGGCCGTAAAGAATCCCGGCTTCCAGGAACATCTTGGTTGCCTCGAGGGTGCTGGGCATGTTCGCGCCCTCGGCCACCAGCTTGCAGCCATTCTTGATGAGGTTCGCGGCGTCTTTTGCCTTGATCTCATTCTGTGTGGCGCTGGGGAACGCGCAATCCGCCTTGATGTTCCACAGCGGACTGTGCTCCAGCTTGATGTCGGTGGGCATGAAGATCGCCTTCTTGAACTTCTCGCCGTATTCGCGAATGCGTCCGCGGCGAACGTTCTTCAGCTCCATGACCCAAGCCAGCTTCTCGCGATCGATCCCATCCGGATCGTAAACTACGCCGTCGGAATCGGAGAACGTCAGTGGCTTTGCTCCCAGATCCAGCAGCTTTTCAACCGTGTATTGAGAAACGTTGCCGCTGCCCGAGATCAGGCAGAGTTTGCCTTCGAGCGAGTCTTTCTTGCTCTTCAGCATTTCAGCGGCGAAGTACACGCAGCCGTAGCCCGTAGCCTCGGGACGAATGAGTGACCCACCCCAACTCAGTCCCTTGCCAGTTAGCACCCCGGTGAACTCGTTGCGCAGGCGCTTGTATTGGCCAAACATGTAGCCGATCTCGCGTCCGCCAACCCCAATGTCACCTGCCGGAACGTCGGTGTCCGGGCCAATGTGCCGCGACAGTTCGGTCATGAAGCTCTGGCAGAAGCGCATGACTTCGTTGTCGCTCTTGCCCTTGGGGTCGAAATCCGATCCGCCTTTGCCCCCGCCCATGGGCAGTGTGGTCAGCGAGTTCTTGAACACCTGCTCAAAGGCCAGGAACTTCAAAATGCCGAGGTTGACCGAGGGATGAAAACGCAGCCCGCCCTTATAAGGACCGATGGCGCTGTTCATCTCAATGCGGAATCCTCGGTTTATTTGAATTTCGCCGCGATCGTCAAACCAGGGCACGCGGAACATGATGACGCGCTCGGGTTCGGTGATGCGCTCAAGAATCTTCGACGATCTATATTCTGGATGCTTCTGCAGCACCAGCCTTAGAGAATCGAACACTTCCTGAACTGCCTGGTGAAATTCAGGCTCCGCCGCGTTTTTCGCTTTCACGATGCTCATTACGTCTTCAATGTAATCGCCCGGATTTTTAATTCCGGGCGGTGTCATTACGCTCATAGGATTTCCCTCCAATGTGAGAAATGCTTTCAGAATTTACGATTTGTTTGTTTGAACATGGCACACTCATGAAACTTTGCCAACGCTCTATTTAAGGCCCGCATCCCGATTTCCGCCGTGACCGGCATCACCGGCGACCGTGACAATCTTACTGCTACAAGGCGCCAAAATCGCATCTTTTTGTGGAAATGGGCGGACCGCGCTCGGGACTAATGGCCGCGGATGAAGGAGATAATCCTTGCCTTGCATCCGCGTTGCTGGCATGGTAAGAACAGGTTTGCGAGGTGCTTCAATGATCGATCAGGAAAAGCTACAAAAAGGACGGGGCTGGGCGCATGTGGTCGGGCTAGTTGCTTTTGTGGTTGTTGCGGTGTGGAAATTGGCCATCCGCTAAGAGCTGGTGCCGCGACCCTTATATTCCCAGCTTCTTCACTTCTTCGTTGTAGTACTTGCGGTAAAGAATGTCCCATTCCTGGCTGCCTTCCAGGATGGTCCGCTTCTGATTCTCGATCTTGTGCCGGGCCGCCTGATCGATCTTCTCTTCCTGGTTCAGCAGGTCCTCGAGAATCTTGCGCACTTCCAGCCGGATCGTGTTCCGGTCCTCGATAAAATCCAGCGCATCCGTCTCGGCCAGCGCGTCCGTGACCACATGTGCGACTTTATTCACTTTGTCACGGCTTACTCTCACAGCACCGCCTTGTATTTGCGCACCAGTTCGTTCTTCACTTTGCGGAACATCTCCTGATAATTCGCTCCGGTTTTTTGCATCTCGGCGGAATAGGCCTCCAAAATCACGCGGACTTCATCGTTGATACGATCCTCGAGCGAGAATTCGTCGAGGATCGCCGCATGCACCTTCTCCGTGACCGCAGCCGCAGCCTTGGTCTCGATGAACTTGCCTGCAATCAATTTTTTCGTGACTTCGCGGGCCAAATAGCCCACATATTCTTTGGAAAGAAGCATGGTGCGGATCGGGGGTGCGTCGTGAAACAAATAGTGTAGCACAGGGGAAGATCGTCGTTGGTCGTTGGCCCTTGGTCGTTCGCCGGGTGCTTATCACCGCTTTGACGAACGACCGACGACTATCGACCAACGACGATCCCCATTTGCCCGCATTCAGGCATACAATGCAATTATCCAGAGCCCCATATGCCTTCCGTCTCCGACGATCTCAGTAGCCTCAAAGACGACATGGTCGCCTTCATCGAGGGCCATGGTATGCGCCGTTTTCCCGGCTTCGTCGACTACGAACAAGTGCAGAGCGTTACCTGGAAGTCGCAAGACAACCCTGACAGCTGGAAGGATTTCGTCGAGCTTGCCAAAGCCGCGGCTGCGCCGTTCCTCACCATGGACTCGTGGCGGCTGGACCGCGACGAACTCGATGCCATGATCGAACGCCTGAGCTCAGCCGAGTTCACCAGCGATGAGGAGCTCGAGGATGCCCGCTGGCTGCGTACTTACGTCGGCAAGACCGGCTTCGTGCAACTTGGCTTTCCGCAACAGGGTGTCATGATGGTTTACGAAGCGTCCACTCCATGGTACGAGCGCTACCAGAACATCCTCGAGATGGCTGACGATTTCGCCGGCCTCTCCATCGACGAACCCGATCAGGACGACGACAAACCTTATTAAATGCGAGGACCTTATTAGGTGTAGGGACGGGTCTCCGTCCAGCCGAGCGAAGCTTGGTTCATCAATTCATGAAATGGATTCCCAAAGCAGCTGACGTAAACCAAATCGAACTCCTCGCAGGGGAACTCTTGCCAAATGTCGCCCTGGGCTTTAAAACTCCACAACTCGCCGCGACTCTCGCTCGCCTACTGGTCATGCGTGGAATCGCAGACTCCGAAACTGCGGAACGCTTCCTCGCGCCATCTCTCGCGCATCTGCACTCACCTTATTTAATGGCCGGCATGAAAGCTGCCGTCGATCGCCTCGACGCCGCCATCGAACGCAAGGAAGGCATCCTGATCTACGGCGATTACGACGTCGACGGCACCACGGCAATCGTCATCCTCAAAACCGCGATCGAACTATGCGGCGGTTCTGCTGACTTCCACGTTCCCCATCGAATCAAAGAGGGCTACGATCTTCGCGGCGACGTGATCGAGCGCGCCGCCGCCGCAGGCATTCATCTCATCATCAGCGTTGATACCGGCATTCGAGCCTTCGCCGCCGCCGAAACCGCGCATCGCCTCGGCGTGGACCTCATCGTCACCGACCACCACCTCCCTGGCCAGGACGGCATGCCCACCGCGCTCGCGGTGCTGAATCCGAATCAGCCAGGTTGCGAATATCCCTGCAAAACGTTGTGCGGCGCGGGCGTTGCATTCAAATTGGCGCAGGCCTTGATGGAGCGCCGCCTAACTCATAGAGATCAAGCCCCGCTGCTGAAGTCGTTCATGAAAATAGTTGCCATCGCCACCATCGCCGATGCCGTACCTTTAACCGGAGAGAACCGCGTATTCGCCAAGCTGGGCCTAGAGGCCTTGCGCTCTGCGGTAAATCCCGGCCTCAAGGCTTTGCTCGAAGTCGCGCAGGTCGCTGGCAGGCCGCTGACTTCTGGTGAAGTCGGATTCCGCATTGCGCCCCGCATCAACGCCGCCGGCCGCATGGACGTTGCCCGGGACGTGATCGAACTCTTCAGCGTGAAAGACGCTGCCCGCGCCCGCGAGATCGCCAACAAACTCGACCAGCTCAACTCCGACCGTCAAGTGGAAGAACGCAGAATTCTCGATGCCATTCATTCGCGACTCGAGCAGGAGCCCGCGCTGCTCGATGCTTTCTGCCTTGTCATCGATGGCGATGGATGGCATCGCGGAGTGATCGGAATCACGGCAACGCGCGTTGTCGAACGCTACTGCCGTCCCACGCTCGTGATCTCGCGAGATGGCGACCAGGCCCACGGCTCGGGCCGGTCGATCCGCGCGTTTCACCTGCTAAACGCGCTCGAATCTTGTGCTCCATTGTTTACCCGTTTCGGTGGGCATGCCCATGCCGTCGGTTTCTCCATGCCCGCCGTGAACCTGCCCGAGCTGTGCGCCCATCTCGACGGATATGCCCGCGCCCGGCTGACGCTCGCTGATTTCGAACCCATCCTTGATGTCGATTGCGAACTTCCATTCGATCAAATCAGCCACGACTTGTTTCAAGCTTTGCGGCGACTCGAACCCTTCGGCATGGGCAATCCCGAACCAGTCTTTGCCGCCCACAACCTGCGCGTGATGGCGGTGCCACGAGTGATCAAAGAAAAACACGTGAAGCTGAAACTGTCGGCGCAAAACGAAGACCTCGGCGAAGCAAGCGTTCTGCCCCGAGTCCACGCTCAGAGTTCCAATCGTGGCTGGCGACAATCAATCGTTCACGATGCCCTCGGATGGCGCATGGCCGAGGGCATCCAGCAGGCAGAACTGCTTCCCGGCGACGCTTTGGATATCGCCTTCACCCTTGATCACAACGACCACCCCGAATTCGGAGGACTGGAACTCTCCCTGCGTGACTTCAGGTGCCCGCAGCATGAAGGTAAAAGTTTGGCGGGAGCCGCAGTCTCTGAAACAACGGCGACTGAGAACCGCTAGGGCTGGCTTGCCTTCACCGGCCAAACATAATTGATCGGAGCGTGGTCGACCAGCCCACGCACTCTTTCGTTGCCCATCCGGAAAGCATATCGTACTGTATAGATCGCGACGGCTGAAACATGGTCCCAGAAAATCGAGCTTTCACTGGGATTGATCGTCACTTTGCGGTTGCGTTTGATGTAATGCGGTACTCCAAGATGCCGATAGCCTAACTCCTCCGGCGGTATTCGCGCCACCAGGTCGCAGCAGTCTACGTAGCGACAGTTCGTCAGGCCCTGCAGCCCAGCGACAAAATCGCTGTCGCCCGCAAGCGGGCTGCCGAAAGTATAAAGAGCATCCGGTCGATGCAAGCCCGCCATCAAAGTCGCCATGGCCGCGCCCAGACTGTGGCCTGTGTAAACTAACCGGCACGGTCTCACGCTCTCGATGGCTGGCTCGAGGTCTTCCCGCACCTCATTGAGCGCGCTAAGAAAACCTTCATGTACTCTGCCCGCTCCCTGCCATTTCACCAGTTCAAGGTCAACATCGAAGACAAGATTACTCGCATCCTTAATATCCGTTCCCCGGAACGAGACCACGGCCAGCTTGCGGTTCTTCACTGCGTCATCCCCGACCGCCAGAAAGCAATGAGCTCCTTTGCCTTGTGGCCTGTTCTGGCTCTCGAAGAATTGGCATTCGAATCCGATGACTTTTAGAATTTTCTGGATTCGCTCTTGATCGAAACCAAAGTCCGGTTCTTTTCTGCAATAGGCTAACCTTGCCATCTCCGCGCACAAAGCCGCTTCAGATTGCGGTGCCGGAGAAAAGAAACCATCCCGACGCCCAGGGTTGAACAAATCATCCTGCGTAGCGCTATAAGAAATGCGGGGGCTCATCGGATCCTCCTGTTCGAGTGCCCAGGGGTCGGCCCGAGAATTCTAATTCTGGTCGCGTATCTTACACCCGAACGAACATGCGGTGCACAGAAAACCCATCTGAGAACTGAGAACGATAAACTGACGACTGTCTTTACCCCGAAGCCTGAAGCCTCAAGCCGCCCCTGAAGTACACTAATCTCCAGATGTCTTCTACTCTATCCCGCCTGCGCCGCTGGTTTGCTGGCGCCACGATTGCAGCCATATTGCTCGTCGCGGGGGCATATTTCTACGCGCGACATCGCATCCAGAACGCTTTGCAACAGGTTCCAGCCAAGATCGGCCTCGAAATCAAGCAAAGCGCGACCGGCTTCACCGTCTCGAAGTCTGAGCAGGGACGCACCCTGTTTACCATCCAGGCCAGCAAGGCAGTCCAATTCAAGCAAGGCGGACACGCCGAGCTGCACGATGTGCAAATCACTCTTTATGGAAGCGACTCCACCCGCTTCGATCAGATCCGTGGCGCCGATTTCGAATACGACCAGCAGTCCGGAAATGTCATCGCCAAAGGCGAAGTCCAGATTGATCTGCAGTCAAATCCCGAAGGCCTGCTGAATCCCGACCAGTCCCCTCCCACGGAACTAAAGAACCCCATCCACCTGAAGACCAGCGGCCTGATCTTCAATCAGAACACCGGCGACGCACACACCAAAGAGCGAGTCGACTTTGATCTGCCGCAAGGGAGCGGATCTGCCGTCGGAGTGAACTATGCGGCAAAGGCAAACGTGCTGACGCTGCAGTCGCAGGTGAATCTAGCGTTCAGCGGCGCGACCGCCGCAACCATAACCGCTGTCCTGGCAACCATCACCAAGGATCCACACCATGTGGTGCTCGACCACCCGCACGTGCAGAGTGGTGCTCGGCAGTGCGACGCCGACGAGGCCACACTTTTTCTGCGTTCCGACAACACTGTGGACCGAGTCCTGGCCCGCGGCAACGTTGTGGTCAGAGCCCAGGGCTCGCAGCCTGCAGAAGCCCGATCCGAACAACTCGAACTGATCATGGCCAAACAGCACGACACCCTGCGAACCGCTATTTTTTCCGGAGACGTCCGGACCCAAGTCGCGAGCACACAGCCTATGGAGGACGGGCGTCCCCGCCCGTCCAATCTTAGCCCCGCAGCGAAGCCCGGGGACGAAACGCCAAAAGAGTGGCCCATGCAAGGCAAGGCGGGCCGCGTCGTCCTCGAATTCGCCAGCAAGAATTTCCTGACCAAGGTCCACGCCGAAGATAACGTGAAGTTACTGCAGCATCAGAATCCCTCGATCGCCCCATCGAGCGCGCAGGATCTGGAATTAACCGCACAAGGCATGGATTTTTTTATGGCTGACTATTCTCATGCGGATGAGGGAAGCCACCTCGATCGCGCTGAGACTTCCGGAGCCGCCCAGATCACCGTTCACCCCGCCGCCGGGAGCGCACAACAAACGCTAGTCACAGCAGCCAAGTTTGAAGCTCACTTTGACAACTCCGGGCAATTCACTTCAGTGCACGGTGCTCCCGACGCCCGCATCGTCAGCCAGAATCCTGGTGAGCCTGATCGCGTCAGCACCAGTCGCGTTGTTGACGCGGCTTTCCAACCCGGCAGCGGCATCCAATCGATCGTGCAGCAGGGAAACGTTGCCTACGTCGACGGAGAGCGCAAAGCGTGGGGCGACCGCGCCCGCTACACGCCGACCGATCAAGTTTTGATTCTCACCGGCTCTCCTCGTGTGACCGACGGCGGCATGACCACAACCGCGAACTCCATGCGGCTGAATCGTGCCACCGGAGACGCCTTCGCCGAGGGCGACGTCAAATCGACCTACAGCGACCTGAAGCCACAGCCGGGTGGCGCGCTTCTATCTTCTTCCAGCCCCATCCACGTAACCGCTCACTCGATGAGCGTCCACGGCACTTCCGCGATCGCCCTCTACACTGGAGACGCCCGGCTCTGGCAGGACGCAAACGCGGTAGAGGCGCAGTCGATTGAATTCAACCGCGACCGCCGTTCCATGGTCGCCGTAGGATCGGCCACGTCCCGAACCGTCTCGACTGTCCTGGTTCAGGCCGAGAGGTCAGAAGGCACGTCTGAACCATCGACTCCGATTGCCATCACCTCCACGCGTCTAACCTACGCGGACAACGAGCGCAAAGCGCACTTCGACGGCGATGTCACCGCCAAAAGCTCCGACGTCACCATCACCGCCAAAAAAATGGACGCATTTCTTGAAGCCCGCGGCCCTGCCAAACAATCCCTTACAGGAGCAGGAAAACTGGAAAAGATCGTCGCCCAGGATCAAGTCGTGATAACCCAACCCGACCGGCGCGCCACCGGCGATCTCCTCACTTACACCGCCTCGGACGACAAATTTGTCCTGACCGACGGACCGCCCAGCATTTTTGATGCCGAACATGGCAAGATTACCGGCGTTTCGTTGACTTTCTTTAGGCACGATGATAGGGTGCTGGTTGAAGGCAATAATTCATCCCCCACCGTCACCCAAACGCGAGTGGCACGA
>Ga0210409_10003493_pt1 | contig 17508 bp, 24 predicted proteins | sample IncBWH17MmetaG_FD_161649 | JGI IMG/M metagenome (GOLD analysis project Ga0210409, IMG submission 161649) | Forest soil microbial communities from Barre Woods Harvard Forest LTER site, Petersham, Massachusetts, United States - Inc-BW-H-17-M | ecosystem: Environmental > Terrestrial > Soil >... | reverse complement strand
AATCAACGGTGCGGTGACCTTCACGCTTTACCCGGAGTGTGAGCCCACACACGTGGGGCCATGTCCCGCCGCGCAGGGGCTCATCCTGGCGGGAACTGGACAATAGCGAATGATGAGAGGAAGGTCGAGCCTCTCTCTAGAGCATACTTACCCTGGGTAGCTATTCTGCGCTCACGATTCTCGTCCTCATCCTGCATGCGCTGTTCATTTTGTGGGGAGTGTTCGGCGCCTTAGTCACGCGCTCGCGCCCGGTCCTTCGCTGGCTGCATATCGATTCTCTTGTCTGGGGATGCTTACGGAACTCCTTCCTTTGCCGTGTCCTCTGACTGTGCTAGAGAACTCGTTTGAAGCCAAGGCGGGAGTTCAGCCGTACCAGGGTGGTTTCCTGCTCCATTAGCTGGACAAGTTGGTCTATCCAGATATTTCTGCAACCTTGTTAACGGTTGCTGGGGTTATCATCTGCGCTCTGAACCTTGCGCTCTACGGACCGCAGATGTGGATCGCCCGGCGCCAGGAACGAATGCGGGGCACAAGGTTTCCGATACGAGCCTTGCCCAAATCCTTGCCTAAATGTATGACAAGTACGACCGAATGACGCCGTTTGACCCCTCGCAGCACTGGCAATAGCGTTGAATCGTAACGAGCACGGAACATGAAATGCCAATTACGAATCGGCTTGTCGACCAACTAAGCCTCCAGTTGGAGCGAGCACGGGACGTCGTCGTTAATCATGGGTTTAACACTGTGGTGAGCGGGTCGGTATGGTCTATCAAGGAACAACGGATGGACAAGTACCCTCTAGTTCGGCTGTTGGATAAAGTGCAATCCTCAACACACCTGAATACAAGGCCGCTGACGGAAAGAGATCCTGCAGGCAGTTTCTTGGGAGTGGGGGGATAAAGGGGTGTTTTTGAATTTCGCTCGATATCGCAGAGCGTAAAACTAGCGACGAAACTGTAAATCTGGAAAGGGTAGGGGGGTGCATGAATTGAATTAGAGTGTCCCCACGGTATCCACCATTGCGAAACGCTCGATGAACAGCTCGATGAACGCGGGCATAGTGTGCATGAATTGAATTAGAGTGTCCCCACGGTATGCACCATTGCGAAACGCTCGATGAACAGCTCGATGAACGCGGGCATAGGTCCTGCATATCACGCAACTGATCCAGTGGAATAATCACATTTGAGAAACCTGGACGCGCGGCGAAAACGTAAATTGACTGGCGGGGAGGCGGGTAGGGTGAATTGTACCAGCCATGGGCTGAGCTAATCCGTCGAGGGCTGAACCGAAAATTGAACTGCTCCAACAGAATTGGTTCGCATTTGTTTTTCCGTGCAGGTGACGTCCTCACAGTTCGATAAGGTGACATTTTCACAGTTTTGCGCTGCCAACCGCCTCTGCTCTGCTCGATGAACGCGGGCATAGGTCCTGTGGCACTCCAGGCAATACCGTCCGCCTTGTCGGCGCTCGTTGACCCCACCGTCATGCAGGTTAATGACGATGGTTTTCTCCGGGTGATGCACGTCCCAGAAGACCCTTTTGCCTTCCTGATAGAACGTCCCCGCCGTTATGACTCCGGGCACATTGGTTCCGGGCATCCTGATGCCGTGATACCAGCCTCGTGCGGCCTCCGGGTCTGCTCGGACAGCCGCAATGTGGACGAGCGGAATTTCGAGGCTGCTCTTGAATGCCCAGAGCTTGTCAGCGCCTCGGACGTGCAGCGTCAGCTTGCCTTCCGCTATAGACAAATCAACCAATGAAAGCCCCCTGTGGTTAGCCCATCTCTGCCACGACCGCCACATCGAACTTTGAATAGTACTTCTTCACGTCGCTGGCTCCGTACTTCTCGCGGAACTTCTTGATCACCGATTTCACGGAATTCGATTCCGTGATCGGCTTCGCTCGGAACTCTGCCTCCGCGGCCCGTGCATCAATCCGAATCGACGGGTTCTTGAGCACGTTCTTGTACCACTGGGTGTCGGAGCCGTGTACAGGCAGTAGGTAGGGTGTGTCGCCTTCTGCGACGAACCAGACGGGATTCGAGATCGTCTTGCCAGACTTCCTACCGATCACGCTGAGCTTGATCTGACGGTAGCGGGCGAGGCGTTCTTTGAGGTCGTCCTTTGGGTTTGGCATGACACACTCCTGTTGGTACCGAGAGGGGCGAATCTAGCAACAACCGCAGGTCTTCCCGCGCATGGCTTCCCGACCTTCCCAGGCGATGAGCGGCAGAACGACTAAAGCCGCAATCGGGTCAGCCCACGCGACGCGCCAGACGGCGTTGATCGCCAGTCCCGCCAAGGCGATGAGCGAGAGGTAAGCACACAGCGCCGACTGAGCTGCATCCGCCCTCAACGCGGCACTCCCTATAGCTCCTGACAGCCACCGCTTCTCTTTCGCTAGCCACGGCATGATGACGGCTGCTGCAACCACAATGGCGACTCCAGGAAATGTTGGTTCGGGTTCGCTATAGCCCAGTAGACTCGTGATCGAAGCGACGGCAACAAAGGCAGCCAGAGCGAACAACAAACCTCCCGCGACACGGGCAGCCCGCCTTTCCGCGTCCTCGTGAGCATCACTGACACGAAACCTCCACAGCACTACCACCGCTGAGAGAAGTTCGATGGCGCTGTCTCCACCGAATGCGAGGAGCGCAGGGCTAGTCGCCCGCCACGCTGCGAAGAGAGATACTGCCGCTTCTACGCTCATCCAAACGATTGTGACGGCCTGCACCCGTTGGATTCGCCGGATGGCGTCTGGAGAAGCTATTTGCAGCATGGAAGCCATTCACGACATTATGGCACTGTACTCGCATACGTTCGCAGTCATAGACCTCCCGCACATCCCGTGTGCCGCTAACCGATCCCCAAACTCATCGGCCACGGATGCGGCAGCAGCAAGAACATCAAGAGTGCCCCCACAAGCGCCATATTCTTCGTGAAGTTGATCATGTCGATCTGCTTCATTTGCGCATCGTCCACCTTCCAGTAGGCGTGCATCTGCAACGACACGCCGAGCAGGAAGACAATCAGCAGAATGATTCCAACCACAGGATAGACGCCCAGCAACATGCTGAGACCACCCAGCAGCAGGATCACTCCGGTTCCTCCCACCGCAACCTTGGGAGACGGTATTCCCCTCGCCTTCGCGTACTCGCTCATGTAGTTGAGGTTCTTGAAGTGGTTGAAACTTCCCATCAACCAAAACATGGCAAAGATAATCCTTCCGATCAGGAAAGCGATGTTCATTTCGGCTCCTTCCTTTCGCTTGACTCTGGACTGCACTCCAGATTGTATGATTCTGTCATGGCGACCAATCACCAAACCGAGAGCACGGCGATGCAGATCGGCGAGGTCGCGAAACGCACTTCCCTAACCGTAGACGCGATCCGATTCTACGAGAAGCGCAAGCTATTGCCCAAGGCGGTTCGCAGCGCAGGTCGGTTCCGCCTGTACGGACAGGGCACCATCGAGCGACTTCACTTCATCCAGCAGATGCAGGGACTCGGCTTCTCGTTGCGCGAGGTCGGGGAATTGATCCAGCTTCGAGAGCGGAAGGCGGATGCCTGCGAATCGGTAAAAGGGTTGCTACGGGCGAAACTGATCGAAGTCCGGGCAAAGCTGCAAGAGCTACGGCATCTGGAGTCGGAGCTAGAAACGGATTTGCGAAGTGTAACCGCGAATTAAACCATCGTCAGCGGCACGCAGCCTGCGCTTGCCCGGTGCTCGAAAGATGTGGCAGAGGTGAGTCAATGAGGATCGAGATTCTGTACGTCCCCGGCTGCCCGAACTACCAGCCTACGTTCGAGAGACTTCAGTCGGTCTTGGCATCCGAAGCGGTGAAGACTGCAATTCAGGGGATACCTGTGACCACCGAAGGCGAAGCGAAGGCTCTGTCATTCCCCGGTTCTCCCACCGTTCGCATCAACGGGGAGGATGTCGAACCACATAAGACGAGCGCACCCAGCCTAGCCTGTCGGCTGTATGAAAATCGGAGCGGTATTCCGTCAGAGGAGCTACTGCGGGCGGCGATTTCAGGCGGGAAATGGAAGGAATGAAGATTCGCATGCGAGTGGCAGAACGAGCAACACCCGTGGCGGCAGTGATCGCTGTGCTATCGACTCTGTCCTGCTGCTTGCCCCTCACGTTTCTGGGAGCGCTGGGGCTGGCAGGAGCGAGCGCCCGGTTGCAGTCATTGCGTCCCTGGCTGCTCGGCAGTGCAGCCATCCTGCTCGGCATCGGTTTCATTCAGTTGTACGTTCGGCGCAATCAATGCGAAAAGCAAAGCCGACTGAGCATCGCTCTGTTCTGGAGCGTTGCCCTAATCGTCCTTCTGGTGATCCTTTTCCCACAAGTGATAGCCAGCTTGATCGCGGGGTAAGACATGCCAACGCGAAGAGTCAAATACGGGTTCTGGCTAGTGGGGATCGTTGCTGCACTCCTGATCGTCTGGTACCTCTGGCTGTCGAAAGGAACGCCACACGGTGAGCGCCCGCTCACATCACTGACACAAAAGAACCTCGACCAGTTTAAGAACGATTTCAATGGCACGGGCGATGAAGCCCGGTTGGTGCTGCTGCTGTCGCCGACCTGACCGACTTGCTTGCGGGGGGCTTCCGCAATCGAAAAATTGCTGGAACAGGAGCATGCACTGCCGATCCGTGTCCTCGTGGTGTGGGAACCAATCCTGCCGACAGATTGGTCGCGACCCAGTGGGATGGTTCAATCTCGAATTTCAGACGCACGGGTTATCCAATACTGGGACAATGATCATCTCGTCGCAGGAGAGTTGCGCCACCAGCTTTCCTCGCAGCCAAGCTGTTGCCAGCGCAAAGGCATACTTTGGGACTTGGCTGTGCTCTATGAGAAGCAAGCGCAGTGGGGCAATTCTTCACCTGTCTTCTCAGATGGCCCCGTGGTGGATACAGCGCCCACTCTCGGAAAGCGACTCGCGTCGCTCTCAGATAGCAGCACCGGGGATTGAAATGGAGAATTCCTGCGGCTGAGCAGATGTTCCACAGGAGACATGACCGCACGAAAGACAGCGTGGTTGCTCTGGTACTTAACGGCGAGAATCGAGTAGACCTCGTTAGACATCGAAACCGAGAAGGGCCAGGAGGATCGCGATGGAAAGCACAATCTCTACCGGTTGGAGCCTCGTTCCAGCAGGCTCCAGACCAAGACGGGACCCATAATATCCTCAGACAGGGGAAGCTGGCCGTTTGCTAAGTGTGTGGAAGCAGAACAGATCACGCTGGGCGGCGCTTCTGGCGGATTAAGTCGGCGAGACCGACTGGAAGAACAGCCACTCCGGCAAGGCGTTAAACGTTCCTCAATGAGGGTGAGGAGGAATATATCGCCGCTGAGTTTTGCTACGTAGGCCGACACTTCGCGTAACAATGCCGCTGTAGTTGCGGCCGAAGAGCGGCGCGGCTGTCAATTACCAAGGTGCTGTTCCCGATCAAGTCTGGTCAGGGTGTATTTCTCGGATTCCTCCGACTTGCCATTTTTCCAAACTATTTCCAGGTCGATCGTTTTATCGTCGATGATTCTATAAACCACCCTCTCCACGTGATCCGCGTCCGCACTTTGCAAGTTTGTGATATCGAACATCTGAAACTCAAAGACCCCAGGTCGGGTATTCTCCCCCAGTCGCAACCGTGGCTGATTGCCAGCGTTGCAGAAGTGTGTCATCAACAGACTTTGGCCGTCTCGATAGAACACGGATAGTTCCTTGCCAAACCGCTCGGTCACAATCGAGCCCTTGGAGTCGCTCTCGTACGTCATCTCAATGGGAAGAGTCTTCTGCCCCGACCGAATCGCCCACTTTCCCTCGAATCCCTTGAATGTCTCGAAAGCAGTTTGGGAACTCCCTAGTGCCGCGGGGAGGGTTTTCGCTTGCGCAGCCCGAATCTGGGGCATCAGAATGTCGCGAACGTAATGCCAGTAAGGGACGATTTTGAGGGCAGCCTGTGCGTCCTGCTCGGCGGCGTTCAAGTCAGGTGTGGTTCGGTTCAGATTCGACCACGCGAGACTCATCAGCAACTCGGGTTCTCCCCATGAGGGATCTAGCGGATCGCTCGCGTCGCGCTTCTGGTTTCGGATGGCTTCCAAACCTCTGTTGTAACTTTCGAACGCCTTGTCCTGACCCCCTCCCCGCTCTGGAGGCGACGACCAACGCATGGGGCCGAGCACCCAGAGCAGCCGAGGATTGTCTGGGGCCGCCGCCATGGCTTCTTTCAAAAGCGGACTCGACTGTTGGAACAGTTCCTGAACACGGGTCGAATCGTTCTTGTGCAAGTACATCAGGTAGCCCAGACTAGAGCCTGCTCCAATCTCAGGCTCCACGGATGCAGGGTCTCGGGCAATGGCACCTTTGAAATCGGTGACCGCCTGCGTGAGGTCCTCTTCCAAGTCCTTGGGAGTTGGGGTTTCGTTAAAGCCGTTAATCGCTCTGCGCCACAACGCAAACCCGCGCCAGTAAAGCACCTGCGATGCCAGCTTCTTGTCTTCTGGAATGGGCGTCATCTCGTCGTGGAGGCGCTTCAGAGCCGGGCGGTCGCCTTCGTAGTCCGCCCGCTGAATCTGCGTGAGGATATGGATGATGGAATTGCGTGAAGGCTCAGGGCTGGTCTTATCGGCGGCGTAAAGCTCAGGCGCAGCGACGGACAAGACGAATATGGTCAACACGAACAAAAGGACTCTGCCCTTTCGAGCGCCCATGCGCCGCTCCTTACGACGCCGCACCTTTGGTATTGAGTCTGAGAGACTAAGTACTCGTTGCCGCACGGGCTTCGTGCTTGATGCGGTGGCTGAGGTTGTCATCGTAGACCCCCTCCGCTAATTAGACTCATCTCATAAACAAAGGTCATTCGCCGAAAAATCAGTTAACGGTGTTTGTTAGTGGCGAGTGCTTTGATTTCGTGGAAGAAATACATTGATGCCCTGGGGTCCTCCGCCCATACCTGCGATGGCCGTAGGTTGACTTGTCTCGTTCATACTTCTACCTGGGAGTTCAATGAGCGTATTTTACCGAACACCCGTAGGGGCGCGAAGTAGGTGTGCCAACGGGTTTGCCCGCCATCGCTTCCTCTAGGGCCTGTGTAACGTAATTGGTTGCGCTTGCAATGTCGGCCTGGTCTGCGGTGGCTTTGCTGTCGATGGCCCCATCGTAAATGAGAATTCCGGAGGGATTGATAATAAACATGTGTGGAGTCGTCTTGGCTGCGTACAGCCGCCCTAGATCTCCTTGCGAATCCAGGAGAGCGGCCGTTGGCGCAGCGTTCATCTGCTTCATGTAGTCGTTCTCCTGCTGGGCCGTAACATATCCCTGTTGGCCGGGTGCAGAGGAAATTACTGTGAACCAAATAATCCCTCGACTCGTCCACTCCCTCTGCAGACGCTGCATGTTGCCGCTTTCGTAATGTTTCCTCGTATAGGGACAGCCGTTGTTATGCCATTCCAAAACCACGAATTTTCCGCGATATTCCGAGAGCTTGTGTACCTGTCCATTGCTGTCTGTGGCTTGGAATTCTGGTGCAGGATCGCCCACCTTCTGTGCATCTGCCGAAAAGGTGAACAATACAGCAGCGACCAACCCCCACAATAGATTTCGCTTCATGATTTCCTCCATTAGTTCTTTATGGATTGCGCATGACTAGATGATCTTGAGACTGGAACGTCCAACTGGTAAGCCATCCCGTCGCCAAGAACCATCACTCCCCTTAAGCGTGGAATCGGCTTTAGCAGCTGATTCGATTTCTTGAGATGCAAACGAAAACCCCCAGGAATTGTGGTTGCCTTCTGCGGGGCCGCATTCTCAATCTGGTCCACCTCCAGCGGGAAAAATTCTGGCGAGCCAGTTAACTTTCCGCCCTTCAAATTCAACATGAACTCATCCCCCAGGGAAGTGGCAGAGATCTTCCAACTGGTGGGTGCTAGTCGAGGCAAACGCTCGCGGGTCGCTTCGAATAATGGAAGGTCTGACGAATTCTCGGTACGGTTCTTAACCGGAAGGGTTAACACAAGCTGTTTCTGCCCAGGTATACAAATATCCCGGCATACCAAATAATGTACGCGAGCGGCGATCCTCTCACTAACGCCCTCTTTCATTCCCCGGGGGCGGTCGAACGGCTACGACAAGCAATACTTGATGCTCATAGCCGTAGTCGGCAAACGGTGGATTGGAGAGTCGAACTGGGTATGGCCACCGAATCGCACCGGGTTGAAACCCCGCCGGCAATTCCCAGTCGATGCGGGGCGCCTCGCCCGAATCACCTGGGTTAATCCAGTAAGTGTGCCATCCGTCCTGCAGATCGAACCGGATGCCTACTTGGAACTCCTGATCGGCTGCAATCGCATCGTGTTCCGAGATCAACTGGACCTTTACGTGTTGGTCGGCAGGGTTTTCCGCTGCCGGTAACAGCGACACAAAGAGCGTCGTCGCTAGTGCCGCAAGGACAACGCGGGGATCTCGCATCACGACCCAAGAGCCTCTCGTCTGGTTTGATGCTGGATAAAGGGTGCCAGAATCGCATCCTAAGAAGGCGGTGGTGTCTTCGCCACTGGCGACTAATTGTCTCGAGTGCTGACAGGATATTTCTTCATTAAACCAGCATCCGTCGCCCTTCAGGTTCTCTTCATATTGGATGGCTATTATTTCTTGGTGGAGGGCTTGGATAATCGTCGCAGCAGCAATCATGCTTCTGTCGGTATTACTGCAAAACAGGGCGGGAGAGTCCGCAGTATCGCGACGGCAGGTCTCTAAGAGCGATCTGTGCAGTAGTTTTGAAGTGAACTTATCCAGGTTTCCAAATTTCAGTAGTGAAACGGAGAGCTTATGAAATCGATATTTTGCAATCGCATCATAATCGGCGCCATGATGATCGGCGTCACAGCTTTCGCCGCCACCAGGATCAACTACCACCTGGCGAACACCTATAAGTTCGGTGCTGCCCCGGGAGACCGCGAGTACTTCGATTACATCACCTTCGATCCCGACTCGCGGCGCCTGTACTTATCGCACGGCAGCGAAGTGCTGGTTGTCAATGCAGACACCGGTGCAGAAGAAGGAAAGATTTCGGGGCTGAAGGTGAGTCACGGTGTGGCGGTGGTACCCGAACTGGGACGTGGCTTCATCAGTGATGGCGCACAGGGAAAGGCGATCATATTCGATCTAAAAACGTTGAAGGTGGTGGGTGAGGCAAATGCTGCGCCAGACGCCGACTGCATCATTTACGACCCCGCGTCCAAGCACGTTTTCTCATTTAATGGCGACAGCAAGAACGCGACCGTCATCGATCCCTCGACGGGAAAAGATGTGGGCACGGTTGATCTGGGCGGCGGACCAGAGTTCGCGGTTGCCGACGGGCAGGGGACTATCTACAACAATCTGGAAGATAAGAGCGAAGTAGTGGCAATTGATTCCCGCAGCTTGAAAGTGAAATCGCATTGGCCGATTGCGCCTGCCGGAGCACCGGCGCCGATCGCGATGGACCGCGACCATCGACGCCTGTTCGTCGCGGGCCGGGAACCGGCGATGTTGGTGGTGATGAATGCCGACGACGGCAAGGTGATTCAATCATTTCCTATCACCGGCGGTGCCGACGCTGACGTATACGACTCGAAAACCGGGTTGATTTTCGTCTCCACTCGCGAGGGTTGGGTCCACATCTTTCGCGAGGACTCGCCTGACCACTATAGCGAGGCTGGCAAGTTGAAGACGGAGTTTGGCGCCAAGACCATGGCGTACGATCCGAAGGCGGAACGCATCTTCGTGGACACAGCCGAATTCGGAAAAGCGCCAGAACCGACCAAGGAACAACCTCATCCGCGGCCGAGGGCAATACCGGGCACGTTTCACCTTCTGGTTTACGCGCCATAACAAGCGGAGCGCCAAGCGATCATCGAGGCGCTGAAAGCGGCATCGGGAAGAATCTCCGGTGCGGGAGCGGCGGCGGAACGTCCTTCTTTGACTGCTCCTTCGCAGGAAAAATCCGGTTGAGACTAAATCGGAGAATCGCTAAAACGACTCTCCGACGAGTTCCTCACTTTTCTTCCAGAGCGCTTCGGCATTTTCGGCCTCGAGCGCATATCCACGTACGCCTTCGCTGACGGCGGTGATGGTCGCGTCGTCCGGCACGATTTGGCCGACATGGCAGTTCTCGCAATATCGTCCGCCAATCTCGTCGGCCGGAGCGACCACGGCAGCCCACACCGATGTTGCAGCTCCCTGCGGGACGGTCTTGAACTGGAAGAGCGCCTTACCCTGTGCGGCGAGTTGCTGATTGATCTCTTCGACGATTTTTTCGAGGCGGCTGGAGTCGATGTGGCGATCCAGTTCCGTTCGAATGCCCCCTGGATGCACAGCTGCGGCCCTCACACCGTGGCCCCGGTGCCGTTCGTCGAAGGCAACGGCGAAGAGGATATTCGCCGTTTTGGATCGGCCATAGGCAACGAACGGATCATAGGGCGTGTGCTCGAAACCTGGGTCCGCAAGATCAACGTTCGAGTAGCGATGCCCCGATGACGACAGATTGATGAGCCGACCACCGTCGCGAATGAGACGCGCAATGCGGTTGACCAGGACGAAGTGGCCTATATGATTGGTGCCAAACTGAATCTCAAAGCCGTCAGCCGTATGGCCAAATGGTGCGGCCATCACTCCGGCATTGGCAATGACGACGTCGAACGGTTTCCCTTTCGCCACCAGTTCATCAGCGCAGGCACGCACGCTCTTAAGGTTGGCAAGATCGAGCCCGACCAGTTCGAAGCTGCCGCCGTTGTCTGCAGCCTCCTTTTGCACCTGTTCGGTTGCAGGTTTGGCCTTGGTCAAATCCCGTGCCGCACCCACAACGTGCGCGCCGTGCGCGGCAAGGGAGCGCGCCGTTTCCACGCCGAGGCCGGCCGAAACACCGGTTACGAGAATTCGTCTGCCCACCAGATTTACGCCGGACAAAACGTCGTCTGTGGTCGAAGTTGCTCCAAATGAAGTTGTCTCAAGTATGTTCGTCATTTCCTACCTCCTTGTACTGGCACGTTCGATGTAATGGTTCATGGATCCGGTCGCACGCTAGCCGCGCACAGGGACGGCGTCCGCAGCATGTTCGAAATAGTGCTCCGCGTTCAGATCGGCAATGAGCCCAAGCTGAACCGGTCGCCATCCAAGGCGTTCCTGCGTTTGTGTGCTGGAAGCCGGAGCGTCTACACCAAAGAAGTGAGCGAGCCAGCCAAAATGATCGCCTGCGTCCTCGCGAGACTTGCTGACGACCGGTACGTTTAGGCCGCGACCGATTGCCGCAGCGATCTCTCGAGTCGGCACGCCCTCGTCGGCCACGCCGTGATACCTCGCCCCAGCAGTACCTTTCTCAAGCACGAGCCGGTACAAATGAGCTGCATCGAGCCGATGCACAGCGGGCCAGCGGTTGAGCCCGTCGCCTATGTATGCGGAAACGCCCTTTTCTTGTGCGATGCTGATCAGGCGTGGCACAAAGCCGTGATCTCCGTTGCCATGGACCGATGGGGGAAGCCGCAGCACAGATGCGCGGGCTCCGCGCGCCGCCGACCCAAGTGCCGCCTCCTCCGACTTGCGGGGGAAGCTGGGATTGTGTGCATCCTCTTCTGTTGCGGGCGAGACTTGGCGTTGAACGAGCAAGGTCCCGGAAGTGACGATAAACAGGCGATCAGAGCCCGCGAGCGCGGCGCCGAGAGTCTCGATGGCACGCCTATCCGCTTCGGCGGCAGGCCCGTAGTTTGAGAAATCGTGGATAAAGGCGGTATGGATCACTCCGTCGGCAGCCCCTGCTCCATTGCGAAGGCTTTCGAGATCTTCGAGTGAACCGCGATGCACGTCGGCTCCCGCCGCGACAAGCGACTTGGCGCCCGCATCGGAGCGCGCAAGGCCGAGCACCTGATGACCAGCGTCGATCAGTTCTCGGACGACTGCCGTACCAATAAAGCCTGTAGCACCGGTAACAAACACACGCATATTCTTACCCTCCTAACCGATTTGTGGTTCAGTCGATAGGGACGAAGCGCTCACTCGACTTGCGAGCCGAGTCAAAACCTTCGCAGTGATCAATCGCCATTCGCGGGCTGAAGTCGGAAGACCATCGATCTCGATCAGCTCGTGCAGCCAGTCTTCTGCCGAGAGCTCCGCCTGTTCCGACCCGAACAACTGGGTAATGGCGTTGAAGAATGCTGACAACTCCCGCTCCGCCATCGACATGAGGTCGGCGCAAGGAGGGGTGGAACCCTTCGACAGTTTATAACGAGCGAGTGGATTCATTCCGTCTCACTTCTCGGAAGCTGGTGAGCCTGAGAAACGCTATTGACAGGCTAACGCGTTCCGACTAAAACGGAGAGTGTCTCCGAATCAATAGATAAGATAACCGGAGACTAGCTCCGGTTGCAAAGATTTTTACAATGCCGAAGAGAATTTCACATCCCGTCGAGCGCAAGCCGCGCACCGACGCGCAACGCAATCGCGAGCGCATTCTGGAAGTGGCAAAGCGGGCCTTCACCCGGTCGGGCGCAAACGCCAGCCTTGACGACATCGCCAAGGAAGCAGAGGTCGGAGCGGGGACTCTTTATCGCCACTTTCCTACGCGAGACGCACTGATCGAAGCGGTCTATCGGACCGAAGTGGAAAAACTGGCCGCAGCCGAGAAGAAGTTCTCAGAAAGGCTTCCTCCCATCGAGGCTTTGCGAGCATGGATGTTACTTTTCGTCGACTACATCGCGACAAAGCAGATCATCGGCCCCGCTCTACATTCGGTGGTCGGAGGACCCTCGAAGCTGTATGAGGGTTCACGCAGTCAGATCCAGGGGGCGATTGATGCGCTGGTGAAGCGCGCAATCAAGAGCGGCGACATACGGAAGGACCTCGATCCATTCGATCTACTTCGGGCCCTCATCGGTGTTTCCAACGTTGCATCGACGCCTGACTGGCAGCAAAGCGCCAGACGACTGGTCGATATCCTCATCACAGGTTCGCGTCCAATCAAATAGACCCGTCACGCACGGTGGCATAGCAAAACCCGCCGATCTCCGGGACGATCGGCAAATACTGCTCCGCGCCTGCGCCGTCGGGCCGAAAGTCGGTTGAAGTAAAGAACTTGTGCTGGCATTTGCCACAACAAGCCATAGCGGGAACGTTGCCGTCGTAGCGTAGGGTGACGAAACTGCGCTCTGTCATGACGAGGAAAGTGTCGCACACTCTACTGTCGCACACTCTCAGGAGAGGTGCCATCGTGCAGTGGGTCCTCCTGAAGAATCGTGGCAGGACGCCGTCGTGCCCAACTCGGGAGCGGTCCTTCCCAAAATGGCTGCTCCAGATGAACAAGATTTTAAAGAAACTTTGGGGCGGCTCGCGCCTCTAACAAGTAGCAGAGCTCACTTTAACGGTTGCACCGCTCGTACGCGCGAGTGGACGTGCGCTTAAATCACCTTACAAAGAAACCTATTATTTAAGGAGACAAATATTCATGAAGACTGGCAAGTACATTGCTATCGTGGCGGTTTTGGCCTCTGGCCTGTCGCTTAACTCTTTCGCGAAGGATAAGAATGAGACACGAGTTACGCTCTCGGATGCTGTGCAGGTAGGCACGACCGATCTGAAGCCAGGCGACTACACGCTGCAGTGGGATGGCAACGGCCCGGACGTGCAGGTGAAGGTTCTGAAGGGTAAGAACATTGTGGCCACGGTTCCGGCGAAGCTGGCGCAGGGCACGAGCGGGTATGCCAACGCAATCACGACCCGCACAGTGGGCAACGTGAAGACTCTGGATGAGGTGGACTTCGCGGGCGGCAAGCAGTCACTGGTGTTTGGGGAAGCGACCGCAACCGAGTCACCCAGCGGACAACAGTAAGTACGGTACGAAAAAACGGTGGGCGGGAGATTTATCTCCCGCCCTTATTTATTTGAAGGTCACTTTTGCATTTACATGCTATCTTCGCCATTTTGCCATTCGCAAGAGAGGCCGCTGGCAAGTCCAATTGAAGGAAGGTACTACGACTGGCCAGTCGGTTACCCCGTCGGCTCGCAGTTGGGGGATTTTCTGGAAGCTCGAAGACTGCGGCCTGGGGCAAACTACTTTCTATTATTTTCCCGATTGCACGGCGCACAAGAATCGCATGCAGGGCAATGATTTTGTGCAGTGCGTGATGCACGGGCACGGAATCATGTGCTCGGGTGTCACGATGCGCACGGCACGGAGAACCGGGCGCAGCTGCTGGCGCCAGGGAACCAGCTATGCCTAGAATGTCATGGTACAACATCGCCCAACGGCCCGCACACGGCGACGCTGGAAGGGCATACACACCGTCGAATGGGCAGTCCGGGAAAGCGAGTGCGTGACTTGCCATATGCCGAAGATAGAGACCGAAGGCGTTCCCGGTTCGTACGTGCATGCGCATACGTTCCGTTTTATCGCGCCCGCGATGACGGATCAATTCAAAATTCCCAATCCGTGTACGACCTGTCACGTAGAGAAATCGACGGCTTGGGCCGAGGAAGCGATCAGTCACTGGCACAGAGCGGTCGGCGTGGAGGATTCGATAGATGCGTTGCAAACGCATTCAAGCCGGCACGCCGAGCTCCTTTGCAACTGCGGCCGTTCGTTCATAGCAACGCAGGCGGTCGGCATGTTCGTAAGTGTCAGTCACTACGATGAGCTCATCGGCTGCTGTCTCAGACACCAGCTTTTCCAAGCCCGCTTTGACTGTCGCGGTCGATCCTACTATGGCGGCGCTCAGTTTGGACTCGACCGCGGCCCTTTCAAAGTCATTCCATAACTCCTCCATTGAATCGACCGGTGGTAACAATTCCACAGGCTGGTTGCGGATCAGTCTTAGGAATCGCTGCTGGGGAGTTGTAAACAAACGGCGGGCCGCGGCGTCGGTCTCCGCCGCAATCACCTGCACCGCCACCATTAGGTAGGGCCTTCGCAATACCTCGCTCGGGCAGAAGCACTCGCGGTACAGGCTCGCAGCCGCGTGCAGATACTCCGGGGCGAAGTGCGCGGCAAACGCGAACGGCAGGCCCAGACTCGCAGCCAGTCGCGCGCTGAAGCCGCTAGAACCCAGAAGGGTGATCGGCACATTGCTTCCTTGTCCCGGAATCGCTTTCACCGCTTGCCCAGGCCGTGGCGGGCCGAGGTAGGCACGTACCTCTTCCAGCAATTCGGGAAATTCGTCTCCGGTCTGATGCAAATCCCTGCGCAGCGCCCGCATAGTTTGGACGTCGGCTCCGGGAGCTCGTCCTAGGCCCAGATCGATTCGTCCGGGAAACATCGCTTCGAGTGTTCCAAACTGCTCTGCCACCACCAAAGGTGCGTGGTTGGGCAACATAACGCCACCGCTGCCCACCCGAATCGTCTGCGTGGCGGCAGCGATGTGGCCGATCAACACAGGCGTCGCCGAGCACGCCAGCCCTTCGATCGAATGATGTTCTGCGAGCCAGAAACGGGTGTAGCCCAAACGCTCTGCGTGCCGGGCCAAGTCCACTGATCGAGCAATGGCACTGCCTGCGGGCTCGCCAGAGTGCATGCCGACCAGATCCAGAACGGAAACCGCCAATCCATTGGTCATGATGATATTAGATAGATCGAGCGGGGCAAGCGATGCGGAGGCGATACACAAGGAACCGCAAAACAATCTCGCGGGCGGTTGAGTACGTCGCTGCCATGTCCGTCTTTCCGTTGGTGACGAACCACATTACCGGGTTGCCTTCTGCGTTTCGCGGGCGCGGGTTTCATAGTCGTTCCGGAACTGGATGTACTGCTCATAGCCCTCGGTCGCAAAGGCCAAAGCACGATCGAAAAACTGGTCCAGCAGGCGTAACAATTCCATCTCACCGTAAAGTTCGACCGGGCTATTCATGAAGCCCTGACGCTGCAGGAATTCCCAGAGATGGTCCTTGGTCAGGACAATTGCCCACGAGAAGTCGGAAAGTGCGACCCCCTGGGAGGCACGGCGCTCACCGATCTCAAAATAACGCTGCTCGATGTCGTCGTTCGTCTTGGTGAGCAGCCATTCGCCAAAGTGCTGCAAGATTTCCTGGATATGTCGGCGCAATTCCTCGACCGGGACTTTGCGAAGCTCTGTGGTGCGGGAGAAAGTTTCGAGTTTCGCGACCAACTCGGCCGCGAGTTCGTCGGAATGATGTTCAATCAGTCGTACCAGCCTTAATGCGATCATGCCACCTTCTTCACTTTATTTGATGCAGATGCGGGTGAGCAGACGCAGGCAAAAACACTTCTGTGGCAAGAGTTTTGTAACGAAATGTAACTTACGGCTGAACTGGGAGATTTTCCCACGGACGCTGGACAACGAAATGAGCATCTCCGACTTGTCCGCTTCCGACGTCATCTGCTTCAGAGCGCTGAGGGATGCCCTCGAGAGCTGAGGCTCGTCAGCGGCCTACTTCCGATGGGAACGAAAAGGCCTTCGATCTTGGGGAACCCGGCGGAATAAGCCTTTCAATCCCCTGAGATGCTCATCGCAGAGTTTCATGTATATATGGTGGCAAATGGGTACCTATATAAGTCGCATGCGCTGGGAAGCGGCAACCTCCGAAAATGGTTGTCAATTTTGTGGTCCAATTGTAAGCCACGAGTACCTAGCATCCTTATTAAATGCGCTCTTTCGAGCCACCTGCCCCGCGTATTTTCCGTACGTCACGTACCCCGTCCATTTCACGGCGGGAACAATTGCTCGGTCAGTTCCGACCGCCGATTTGTTGCTAAGTCAGATCAAACTGGGTTTTTACGGAGAGCTAGATCGTTGTCTTCTGCTCGCTCAAGTCGCCTTTCCAAATCGTCGCTCCCTTACAAGCCTGGGACTATCACATCAGCCACCGCCCCTGGTGCTGCGAGTCCAGCTGCGAGAGAAGACTGGTTCGCCCGAAACAGAAGATCAATCACGTCCCGAACCGAGAAGACATCAAAGATCGGCGTCACATGGGTGATGTTCAGCAAATTCGCCACGTGAGGCGTTAAGTACAAGAGCTTGAGTTGCATCCGTTTTGCAGCGGCCCACTTACGCAACTCTACCAACAGGCCGACACCGGCGGCATCTATCGTGGAGATCTCTCCCATGTCCAGCACGACAATCTCAATATACGGATGACTGAGTACCGCGCGGCGCAAAATATGGCATTCGCCGAAGACGATTCGGCCGGTACATCGAAAGACGACCGCTTCGCTTAATTTGTGAACGGTCAACTTCGGCATGTTCGTTCCTCCTGAAGCTTAATCATCTGCGTAAAGTCGCTTGTTAGAGCGTACCCCGATTGCGCGAAGTATTCCGTCGAGCTTTGTAAAGGGACATGCAGATTTGTGAAAATGTCTCAGCGCCAGGAGACTGCCCCGACTGAGAAAGCCTCTTCATCGCGTTGGGGAGAACACGGCAATTCTGGGATGTGCAAGAAGGCTTGCATACGCCACGAAAACCCTGTGCGACACCGGGTCGACTGTCAACGTATGAGCGCCGTAGTGAGTGTGTATCT
>Ga0210409_10003492_pt1 | contig 17513 bp, 15 predicted proteins | sample IncBWH17MmetaG_FD_161649 | JGI IMG/M metagenome (GOLD analysis project Ga0210409, IMG submission 161649) | Forest soil microbial communities from Barre Woods Harvard Forest LTER site, Petersham, Massachusetts, United States - Inc-BW-H-17-M | ecosystem: Environmental > Terrestrial > Soil >... | reverse complement strand
CTTGAGCCGCTCGGCAAGCACATTCCATTGCGCCATTTCCAGAACCACGCCGCAATGGGGTACCGGAACGCCTTGGCCGTCGACGGGATTGTAGTGAGATGCCAGCTTGCCCGACTTGCCGAGCGTGGGGTTCAAGTGACAGACAAATTGATGGCCGAAGAGATTGAAGTCGACCCAGTGCACAGCGCTGCGTCCTTCGCTGCAGCCCAGGATCCCACCATAAAATCCGCGGGCTTCGGCAATATCGCGCACCTGCACCGCGATGTGGAAAGGCGTCAATTGTGTGGCCATCACGATCTCCCACTGCGCCGCAACTGCAGCAGTGCATACACGGCAACGATCATCAACAGCGGCGAGGAATAAAATCCCGGCGCTGGGCGCGAAAACCGCACCGTGGCGACGGTGTGACCCAGAATGGTGGCCACCGTGTGCCCGGTTGCATTGAGCACCCCGGCCACGATGGCAACAAAGAAAAAAATCGGGCGGAACCAGGCCGCGTTGCGAAACGCCGCGGGTGATAGCAGTGCCAATACCATGATTCCTATCGTCAAGTCGGTCAGCCATTCCCGGAATTCAAACGTGGGCATGGGCCAGTAACCCAGCTTCGCTCGCAATGCCAGGACCGTCGGATTGTAAACCGACAGGAATCCGGTGAGCGCTTCGTCGGTGACGTGGATCGCGAGCGCTATCCACATCATGATCCATGCCACTCCCAGCCGGATGCTGTCGCGCATCGGGTCAGGCGCCGGCGGCGGGCTTCATCGCGGCTTGCATCTCGGCGTGCATCGCCGCCATCTCCGCCTGGATTCTTTGCATGAACGCGGGATCCCGATACACCGCGGTTGAGCGCAGAAAATGCTGGATTTCCGTGCTTATCTTGTGAATTTCGGGTTCGCGCGCGGCCAGCCGATTCAACGCGGCGGAGAACATCAAAGTACCTTCGAATCCCTCGGGGCGCACGCCGCGGGTCTGCGGAAACACGAAATCCAGGTTCGCCACTCCCCAGGGTGTGTCAACGACGGGAGTGATCGCGGCAAAGTAGGGCGCTGCCAGTCCGCCCAGAGGATCGGCTTGGCCGCTCCGCGCCGTGAGAAGTTTCTTCAATTCGCAAGCCTCGATGGCGGCAACGCTCATGCCTTGACCGAAAATGGGATTGAAGTGGCATATGGCATCGCCCAGCGGCAGCAGTCCGCGCGGAAAGCTTTCCAGGCGTTCAAAGTGCCGGCGAACGCTCGCCGGAAATGCAAATCGCTCAATATCCCCGATGCGCTCCGCTGAGCGGATGGCGTTGTAGATGGTCGCCGTGCGCAATGTTTGCGCAAGCTGCATATAGCCGGCAGGATCGCCCGGCGGCTTGTCCCCGTGCGCCGCGGCGAGAGTTACCATCCAGCGTCGGCCCTCGAGCGGAAACACGCCGCCGCCGCTGCGATTGCCTCGCGGGTCTCCCATCACAGCCAGCACCTTCCAATCGGAGGGTGCGGAGTCCGGGATCGAAAATTGCGCGGTGGCATAAGTCACGTCAATCCCGATCGCGGTCTCCTGCGGCGGCGCAAGGCCGCAAGCCTTCAAGAATGCGAGCGTCGGCACGCCGCGACCCGATGCGTCGATGATGAGATCGGCGCTCAGAGTCTCGGTTGCCTTGTCTTCATTCTCGATGCGCACTCCCTGAACGACGCTTCCGCTCGACGCCGCGACAATTTCCAGGACCCTGGTCGCAGTCCGAACCGTCACGTTGGATATTTGTGCCAGGCGCCGCCGGACCACGGTTTCGAGCAGCGGCCGCGACATCGCATAGCTGAAGAAACCAAAGTCGCGCTGCGGATAGGGATGAAATCCCGGCTGTTCGACCCGGATGTCTTGTGAGACTCGATAGCGAACGGCGCCGGCAGCCGCGAGGTCATCCCCGCATCCCGGAAACAACTGCTCCAATGCCCGAAGACCTCCGACCAGAAGCAAGTGAGGGTGTCTGCCTTGGGCAACGCCGGGGCGGGGCGTGGGGCCCGCCGGCAATTCGTCGCGCTCCAGGACGATGACGTGCGGGAAGAACTGGGATAGCGCCGCCGCAGCCGAGAGGCCGGCGATGCCTGCGCCGATGACGACCGCTGTCCCGCCAATTGCAATAGCCATTGAGTCTCCCGGCCTTTATGAGTACTGGAATTCTAAGCTGCGGCCTGACCGGCCGCCCAACAATGTGGCAGGGCTGCTCAGTGGAATTGATATTTCAACTGCAGACCGATGGTGAAAGGCAGATCGTCCGCGGAGATTGGCGGGATCAAGATGAAGTTCGCGGCGAATCGCCCGAAGCGGGTAATCGCGGTCGGCGCCAGCAATGGCCCGGTGCGATTGCTTCGCCCCAGACCAATCTGGCCATAGTTGTAGCCGGAAATGATGCCGCCCATTGCGCCCAGCCGCAGCCACCCCCAGTGCGCGAATTCGGGGGTGAATATCGCGCCGCCGTAGAACGATGGCCGGTCCAGGGAATTGCGAAAATAGCCGGCCGCAGCGGCCCACTGCGGAGTGATCGAGCACTCGAGACCGGCGCCGGGATTGAAATCGTCGAAATGCCGATCGGGATGGATGTGGTATGAACCCACCATGACATCCGCCCACCAGCCGCTGGGACAGGATTCGCCCGCCTGCGCGCGCCCGACGCCCGCCGTCACGCTTGCCGTTGCAACGGCGCAGAGAAAGATGACCACGTCAATGCAACGCAGGATGGACCTCGGCGCTTGCTGGCCGCTGTGCGGCCCGGGCAACTACTGGGACAGCAGTATCACGCTATTGGAGTTGTCATCGTTGAAGTAAATTACGTTGCTCTTCGTGTTCATTGTGTTATAGCCGCCCATGGTCGTGATGGTTTTGGGCACCGCGACGATGCCAAAGATCGCGCCCCCCGTCCCGGTGTCGACGTTCTTGGTGGCGACCACGCCGGTGGCCGGTGAAATCTCGATCAGGAGATTCGTGCCGTTGGCATCGAGCGTGTTGCCCACCACGAGATCGCCGTTGACCAGCAGCACGCCGCTGATCGGACCATTGAGCGGCGCGCCGGAGGCGATCACCTTGGCGGAGGCGGCGGAGGCACCGGAAAAATTTGCGCCCGAGACGATGACGCCGTCCGCGCCGATCGCCGAGACATTCATCAGCGCGACCACGCGATTGGCATTGGTATCGACAACGTACAGCGTGTCTGCTGCCGCATCATAGGTGAGGCCCGCCGGCGCCGAGATCGATCCGGGAGCACCCAGATTCGTGCTGAATCCCGAGGCGATCTCGGTGAAGGAGGTCTGCGCATCGCCATTCAGAGCAATGCGGTCAATGGCCCCTGTCATTGCGTTGGAGACATACACGAAGGCGCTGCCGCTGTGGGTTGCGTAGATGGCGCCCCACGGTTCGGCGAACACATCCGTCGAAAAGGGCGTCGAGATCGTGCCGCTGGGCGCGATGAGCAGGGTGGCGTTGGCCTGGCTGGCGGTTGCAACCAGGCTTCCATCCGGAAGGCTCGTCAGTGCAGAGCAGCCCAGCAGTTGTGAGGACTGCGCTATCCGATACGGCATGGATCCGGTTGCGGGATGCAGCCCGATCAGCGTGGTGCCCATGCCCTGCGTGTTGGTCGCGCCGTCATTGAAATTGCATGCGATCAGATCGCCCGCCGTGACCAGCCCTGCGGTCGCAGTGGCCACGGTCAGGCCGTAGGGATTGCCGCCGTGCTCCGTAGGATCCAGGGTCGAGCCGATCGTGGTCATGGTGGCCAGTGTCGGCAGTATCGGGCCCGAGATGGTCGTGTTGGTGGTTGTAACCATGTTGCCGCCGCCCCCGCCATAGCCGCCGCCGCAGGCGGCCAGCAGTGCAAGCAGCGCGATCAGGGTGGCATGGCGCCCCAGGCACCGCGAAAGCAATTGAGTATTCATGGACGTCTCCTGTGTCGATGGCCCGTGTACAAAGAAGGGGCCCGAGAAGCGTCGCAGCGAGCGCGTGTTGTTCGGGTCAGATGTCCGCTCGTTACGGCCTGTCCCAGTGAGTACCGCAGCCGAGGCTTTTGGTTTAGCAGGGCAGAAAAAATCGCTCGTGATTCCGGAGCCGCGTCGTCGGAAAAGCTGCGGCGCAGCAGAACAAGGGCCGCTGGATGGGTGGGGTCAGCTAAGTGCGTCGATGCCAGGTCTGCGAACGGCCAAATAGCGACAGGCCAATGAAACCTCTTACGATCAATTCACTGCCATTCTTTTCCAGATGCATTTTGCAGCGGTACACCGATCCGGAATCGGGATCGAGGATGTCGCCGCCGCTGTAGTCAGGCCCGGTGTTTTTGATGCTTCGAATGATGATCATGCCGATGATGGGCTGATTCTTTCTGTCATCCGTGCAGGCCACACACAGGCTGTTTGCATCGGCGCCGCTGAGAATCTCGGTGATCCGCCCAAACAGCCTTGCATCTTTTTCAAAAATTTCGACGACCGCCGTCGCCTTGCCGGTCTTATCATCGATGGTTTCCCATAGCCCGATGGGAGACGCGGCCGTATCCCGCGCCGGTGCCGATTGTGCAACGGCGGGCAACGGTGCCAAAAACGCCAGGATCAACGCGGCACGTGAGATCCAGTACCTGCCGCTTGAGCTCATGAAATGACCCCGTGCTATTTCTGGCTGGAGTTGATGCGGCGCAGATTCTCCGCCGCGCGCCAGTAATCCTGGCCGGTCTGGCGCAAGCGCTGCTTTTCGAGCTCCGTCACATCGACCGGGCCGTCCCTGGTCTCGCACACCAGACGAATTACCCGTCCGGATTCAAGTGCTTCCAGCTGTTCCTCGACCTCGTGCTGCCGCTTCTCGAAATATTCGACGATGTTCACCATGCACCTCGCTGGGATCCGTTCGCCCTAGTTTATCGCGACGAACGGGTCGGGGCGCAATCGCGTTCGATGCCGAATCGTCACAGAATATTCATCCTCTCGATAAGATCGATCTACGGCGCTGTCATGTTGGCTGCGTAGCCTTTCTCCGGGCCATGGATATTTGGAGGAAGGTATGCTTTTACTCACCCGTAAAGATTGGCTGACGAAAATCACCGCCTGCGGTTCCGCCACCCTGTGGGCGGCCTTCAGCCTAACCGCGTCGATGCCGGCTGCGGCCGATGCCGACAGATCGGTGGATGCGATCAGGACCGCCACGCCAATCAAACACGTCATCATCATAGTCGGCGAAAACCGCAGCTTCGATCACCTATTCGCGACCTACGTCCCGGCTCGCCGGGATGAGAGAGTGCGCAATCTGCTCTCCGAAAGGATCATCAATGCGGATGGGACCCCCGGGCCGAAATTCGCCAGGGCACATCAGTATGAGATCACCTCAGCGCCGAATGGCGGAAAGTATTTCAGCAGTGCGGGCCTGGCCAGCAAGACGCTCTACGGCACGCTGCCGGCACCCGACCTGGGCGGTGTGGGAGCGGTTTCTCCGTACATCGGCATATTGAGCATTCCGGGCGGCGATCCCGGTCTGCCGCCCCAGGATCAGTTTCTTTTCGGCACGGGCGGCACCGGGCTTAGTCTTACGCTGGGCCCGGATACCCGCATCTCGAATGTCAGCGACCTGCCGCCGGGACCGTTTCAGATGACCGGACCCACCATGCCGTTCGACGCCTTTACCGGCGACACCATCCATCAGTATTTCCAGATGGTGCAGCAAGTGGATTGCGCCATTGACGCGGAACATGTGTCACGGAAAAACCCGACTGGCTGCCTGCATGACCTGCAATCTGCGGTCACCACCACCTACAGCACGCCACCCGGCGGCACGCCGCACGATACCGGCCAGACCATGGCGTTCTTCAACATGCAGCAGGGCGACGCGCCGTTATTCAAATCCCTGGCCGATGAGTACACGATGAGCGACAACTACCACCAGCCGGTGTTGGGAGGCACGGGCCCCGACAGCCAGCCTTTGGGCTTTGCCGACCAGGTGTTCTTCAGCGATGGCCACGGCAATCCCGCAACTCCCGCGGCGGCCAACATCTATGACCCCGATCCGCAAGCCGGAACCCTGAATCTCTATACCCATCGCGCGCAGTGGTTCAATTGCTCCGACGCAACCCAGCCCGGCATCGGGGCGGTCACTGACTATCTGAAGTCTTTGCCATATGCCGTGCAAACCAAGTGCGGTCCGGGACAGTACTGGCAGGCGGTCAACGTGAACCCGGCGTTCACGCCGATGGGCCAGGTGCAAGGCGGGCTGGTGGTTCCGCCGACGATGCAGCGGAGCATCGGCGATGTGCTCACCGCGAACAACATACCCTGGAAGTATTATGGCGGCGGGTTCAATGCTGACGGGACCAGCAGCCCGTTCAACGGCAGCTACTGCAACATCTGCAATCCGTTTGAATACCAGGCCAACTATCCGGCCGTGGTCGCGGATCATATGCGGGACGTCACCGATCTCTACGCTGATCTGGCGAATGGAACGCTGCCGGCGGTTTCCTATGTCAAGCCGGACGGCACGATGGATGGGCATCCGGCTTCTTCAAAATGGATTTTGTTCGAGGCCTTCGCTAAAAACATCATCGAACTGGCGAAGAGCAACCCGGAGCAATGGGCGGAAACGGCGATTTTCGTCACCGTCGATGAGGGCGGCGGCTACTATGACTCCGGGTTCATCCAGCCCGTCGATTTCTTCGGCACGGGGCCGCGGATTCCGATGGTTGCCGTGTCGCCGTTCTCAAAGGGAGGCCATGTCAGCCACGTCTACAGCGAGCATTCCTCGTTCGTGAAGTTCATTGAACGCAACTGGGAGCTCTCCGGCACCTTGAGCGCGCGGAGCCGGGACAACCTGCCGAATCCCAGACAGGGCGATGACGACGACTATGTACCGCGAAACATGCCGGCCATAGGCGACTTGTTCGACCTCTTCGACTTTGATGGCCATCATGACCATGATCATGATGGCGGCCGCGACTAGGATCGGAGTGTCCGATCGGCGTGCCGGCAAAGGTCACCTTGCCGGCACGCCCTGGAATCGCGGCGGGGTGAAATCCTGCAAGCGTCCTGCCTCTTGGGCGATAATCAAACCAAGATGGTGCGCGGACACTTGGAGGATGTATGGCGGAATTTGGCGCTGAGTCGACGACGGATGAAGTTCTCGAGGGCGTGAGCTTGGGAGGCAGGCGGATTCTCGTGACCGGCGTGTCGTCCGGCCTCGGCGTGGAGACGGCTCGCGCCTTGGTCGCGCACGGCGCGCTCGTCGTCGGCGCTGCGCGCAATCTCGCCAAGGCGCGTGCGGCCACCGAGCATATTCGCACGCAATCCAAAAGCGGCGGCATGGAGCTGGTGCAGCTCGACTTGAGTTCGCTCGCCAGTGTCCTCGCCTGCGCCGACGCGCTGCTGGCGGATGGCAAAGCATTCGATCTCGTGATCGCCAATGCCGGCATCATGGCGTGTCCCAAGGGTGCAACCGCAGACGGCTTCGAGATGCAATTTGGCACCAATCATCTCGGCCACTTCGTCTTGGTCAACCGGATCGCGCCGCTGCTCAAGCCGGGCTCGCGGCTGGTGAATCTTGCATCCGCAGGCCACCGCTTCGCCGACGTCGATCTCGACGATCCGAACTTTGAGCGCACCCCCTACACGGAGTTCGGCGCGTATGGGCGCTCGAAGACAGCCAACGTGCTGTTCGCCGTCGAGTTCGACCGCAGGCACAAGCAGCGCGGAGTTCGCGCCACCGCCGTGCATCCCGGCGGAATCCAAACCGAACTCGGCCGCTATATGACGGCGGCGGTGAGAGACAGTCTGATCGCCTCGATCAATGCCAGCCAGCCGCCGGGTGTTCCCGCGTTCAAGTGGAAAACCATTCCGCAGGGCGCGGCCACGTCCGTCTGGGCTGGCGTGGTCGCGGCGTCCGAACAAGTGGGCGGCCGTTATTGCGAGGACTGCCACGTGGCGGAGATCACCAACACCGAGGGACTGCGCGGCGGCGTGCGTCCCTACGCGCTCGACCCGCAGCGCGCCAAGGCGCTATGGTCGAAGAGCGAAGAGATGGTGGGCGAGCGGTTTTAGCAGGCTATTTCCCGCGGCGAAACTCTGCCCAGGGCGCATACAATACGCCGGCGACTCGCTGGAGCTCAGCATGAACAAGAAGATCTACGCTCTCGTGCTGCGCGGAGCGGCACAGCCCTGAACGCCGCCCGCGCAAGCCGCCGTCTTTTTCTGCAACGCGCCGCCTATGCCGGTGGCGGCGTATTGGTCGGGGCGGGCGGGGTGAACTTCGTTTCTCCTTTCATCTTTCGCGAACCCCTGCCCGTGGAACCCAACTTGAGCTACTGGGCGCGGAGTCAGCCGCCTCGAAATCCGCGGCTTGAGGAAAATCTGGCGGTCGACGTCGCGATAGTCGGCGGGGGTTTGACGGGACTGTCCGCCGCTTACTTCATTCGCAAGGTCTCACCCGAAAAGAGCGTCGTGGTCCTCGAAGCGCAGGGCTGTGGGAATGGCGCGTCGGGCAGAAACGGCGCCATGGTGCTGACCATGACGGCCGATCGCTTCATGAATTTCAGTTCCGATCCTGAGATGGACAAGAATCTGTACGCGTTGACTGCGGACAACATCCGTTCCCTCTCCGCTTTGAGCGCCGCGACTGGAATCGACTGTGAACTGCGCAGTCAGGGCGCCCTGCAGGTATTTGCCCGCAACGAGGAGGCACGAGCGGCGCAGGAATACGTACGTCGTGCAAGATCGCTGGGAATGCCGGTCGAGTACTGGGATGCGTCGCAAACCGCCGCGGCGATCGGCACCGAGGCCTATGCAGGGGGGTTCTTCGATCCGAGCGGCGGGCACATCCATCCGATGAAACTGGTGCATGTGTTCAAAGCGGCGGCCGAGAATCTGGGTGCGAGAATTCATGAAAACACCCTCGTGCAGGACGTCGAAGCCGGGCGTGAGCACCTGCTGCAACTGAGCGGCGGTCATCACGTCAGGGCCAAGTCGCTGGTGCTCGCGACCAATGCGTTTACCCCGAACCTGGGGTTCTTCCGCAACTCAATCCTGCCGCTGCGCGAAAATGTCGCAATCACGCGCCCGTTGAGCGCGGCGGAGCTCGAGGGTCTTGGCTGGCATTCGCAAGTGCCGTTCAACGACAGCAGAACGCTGGTCTATTATTTCGGCTTGACCGCGGATCGGCGCATTCACATCGGCGGCGGCAGTCCACGCTACAACTTCAACAACGCCGGCGCGATCCGCGATGCCGGCGATGCGCGCCGCCGTGAATTGCAATTGCAGCGGGAACTGCTGCGCGTGTTCCCTAGATTGACCGGTATCGAATTCGAAACCATGTGGGAGGGTGTGATCGACTGGTCATTGGACGCATCTCCATCGGTGGGATGCACCGGCCGGTATCGAAACATCTTCCATGGACTGGGCTACAGCGGTCACGGCGTCAATTTGACGTCGGTGTTCGGCAGGATCATCGCGGATCTACACGCCGGCCGCGAAAGTGCCTGGCATCAGTTTCCCTTCGTCAATGCCAATCTGGACTATGTGCCCAATGAGCCCTTTCGTTGGCTGGCCGCCGAGTCCGCCCTTGCCTGGTACAAGCTGACCGAACCCGGCGCATAAGCGGCAACGTGATCAGGCGGCCGCCACCGGCGCCATGCGCGCTTCCCGGATCGGCAGATTGATGAGCGCGGCCGCCGCCGCCAGGGCCATATCCGCGTACCACATCAAGTGGTAGTCGCCGAATTTAACGAGCACCAGGCCGCCGAGAAAAGCGCCAAGGAAAGCGCCGATCTGGTGCGACAGCAGCGTAAGTCCGAATAGCGTGGACAGGTAGCGGATGCCGAAAAGCTTTCCCACGATGGTGGCGGTGGGCGGAATGGTGGCAAGCCAGGTAAGCCCCAGGCCCACGGCGAAGACATAAAACGTCGCAACGGTTTTTGGCGCGATCAAGTACCCGCCGATCAGCAGCGCGCGCGAGCCGTACATCGCAGCAAGAATATACTTGCTGCGCAGCCGCTGCGTGAACGCGCCGGCCATCAGACTGCCCACGATGTTGGCGAGGCCGATGAGGGCGAGCGACCAGCTGGCGACCGACGGCGGCAGGCCGCAGAGATTGACCTCGCCCGGCAGATGCGTCACCAGGAACGCGACGTGGAATCCGCAGGTGAAGAAGCCGGCATTGAGCAGAAGATAGCTGCGATCGTCCACGGCATCCCACACGGCCTTCCATGGGGTCGACCCCTTGCTGTCGGCACGGTGTGCGGGGCCTCCGGGATTCAACACGCGCACCAGCGGCAGTGCAGCCACGCTGATCAGCGCGAGCGACCACATCGCACCCATCCAACCGAGCAGCTGGATCAGGGCTTGAGCGAGCGGCGCAAACACGAATTGCCCCAGGGACCCGCCGGCGTTGATGATGCCCGCGGCCTTGCCGCGGTTTTCAGGCAGAAGATGTCGGGACGCTGCACCGATCAGCACCGAAAAACTGCCTGCACCGGCCCCGCTTGCCGAGAGGATGCCGATGGATGCGACCAGGCCAAGGCCCGAACCCATGAACGGCGTCAGCGCCGTGCCGGTCGCCATCACCAGCAGCCCCGCGATCAGCACTTTTGCGGGTCCGTAGCGATCCGCCACGGCGCCGGCGATCGGCTGGATGGCGCCCCACATCAGTTGTGCGAAGGCCAATGCCAGGCTGATGGTGCCGATGCTGAGTCCGGTTGAGCTTTTGATGGGTGAGATGAACAAGCCGAGCGTTTGCCTCGCGCCCATGGTGACCATGAGGATCGCGGCCGCCGCCAGTGTGACCACCCATGCGGCGCGTTCGCTGCCTTCGCTATCCGCCGGCATGTCCTGCTACTGCTCCCGGAAATATTGATGCGCCCACAAGGCACGCGAGAATTTGATCGTCGGCCGGTATGATCGGCGGAGTCGGGTGTCGATTCAAGCTCCAGGGCCTTTGAGTCTCTCAGCGGCGCTTTCGATTAGAATCCCCCCGACAATAAAAAAACGGGGGCCGCATGAATCTTTGCTCAAAGCTGTCGATGTCGCTGCTTGTCATTTGCGCCGCATCCGCGGCTCAGGCAACCACCGAATACCGCTACACCATGATTTTCAACGGGCAGGTGGGCGGCGAACACATTACGCGCATCGCCGACGATGGATCGATCGCCACGGTATTCAGCTACCGTACCAACGGCCGCGGACCCGACTACAAGGAGGACATCGCGCTGGCGAAGGACGGCACGCTGCGGCGCTTTGCGATCACCGGCAAGTCGACTTTTGGGTCGCTGGTCGATGAGCGGTTCGAGCGCCGCGGCGATCATGCGGAATGGGGTGGCGTGGTCGATCGCGGCTCCCTGCAGATCAGCGGCCGTGCATTGTACGTGCCGATCGAATCAACCATCGAAGTGGCGGGCGTGATGATGCGCGCCTTGATTCACGAGCCCGGCGCGAAGCTCCCGGGCATTCCCGGCGGCGAGCTCGCGGCGCTGAAACTCACCGAAGCACGCGTCACGAATGGCAAGGAGTCGCGGGCGGTGACGCTTTACGCATTGCGGGGAGCCGAACTTGAGCCGCAGTACCTCTGGATGAGCGCGGATGGCGCGCGCGCGTTCGCACTGATCTATCCCGGCTTTGCCCAATTGATTCTCAAAGGCTGGGAGTCGCAAGCCGCGGATCTCGAGCAGCGGCAGATCGAGGCCCAGGACAATTACCTGCGCGACCTCGCCAAGCGCGATCGCCACGAACTCAAGCAGCCGATTCTGATCAAAAATGCCCGGGTGTTCGATTCCGAGCATGCCTCGCTCGGCCCCCTGCAGGACGTTTATGTGAACCACGGCCGGATCGGCGCGGTGTACGAGGCGGGTTCGCAGGAACTGGGTCCCGGCACGGTGATCGATGCGCAGGGACGCACGCTGCTGCCGGGACTCATCGACATGCATGCGCATGTGTCGCCGAGTGACTACCTGCTGAATCTCGCCGCCGGCATTACCACCGTGCGCGACATGGGGAATGACAACGCGGTTTTAGGGCAGGCGATCGGCCGCCTGGATCGCCACGAGGCGATCGGACCGCACGTGGTTACCGCCGGGTTCATCGAGGGCAAGAGCCCATTCAACGCCAACGGCGGGATCCTGGTGGCAAGTCTTGACGAAGCGAAGCGCGCCGTCGATTTCTACGCGCAGCGCGGCTATCCGCAGATCAAGATTTACAATTCCTTCAAGCCGGAGTGGGTGGCCGAGACCGCGGCCTATGCGCATCAGCGCGGTCTGCGGGTGAGCGGCCATATCCCGGCCTTCATGAAGGCCGAGGACGCGGTCAAGAGCGGCTACGATGAAATTCAGCACATCAACCAGGTGCTGCTGAATTTCTACGTCAAGCCGGACACCGATACGCGTTCTTTGGAGCGATTTACTCTCATTGCCGAGAACGCCCACGCGCTCGATCTGGATGCCCAGCCGTTCCAGGATTTCATCAAGCTCCTGCTCGCACACAAAACCGTGCTCGACCCGACGCTGGGGGCTTTTGAAGCGCAGTTCACCCAGAAGCCGGGGGAACTCAATCCCGTACTTGCCGCGGCGGCCGAACATCTGCCCATTACCTTGCGTCGCGGCTTATATAAGAGTGAAAGCGAGCTGACCGATGAATTAGCGCCGCGCTGGCGGGCGTCGTTCCAGAAGATGCTGGACGCGGTGGCGCGATTTCATCGCGCCGGAGTCCCGATCGTCTCGGGGACCGATAATTTCGCGGGATTCACCCTGCAGCGGGAACTCGAACTCTACGTCCGGGCCGGAATCCCGGCCAACGAAGTCCTGCGCATCGCCACCTGGAACGGTGCGACCTATGCACGCGTGCTCGCCGATCGCGGCTCGATCGAACGGGGCAAGCGCGCCGACTTGATCCTCATCGACGGCGATCCGACGCGCGACATTGCAACGATTCGCAATGTGGCGCTGGTGCTGCAGGATGGCGATGCCTACTACCCGGCCGAGCTGTATGCCGAACTCGGCGTGAAGCCGTTCGCCCCTGCGCTGAAACCGGACTCAAGCGCAGCGGCTAACCCAGGCCGAGGCCGGTAGCTCGATGCAAGGCATCGCCGTCAGAAAGGCGACCATGGAGGATCTCGCCACGCTCAATCTCTTTCAGCAGGGCATCGCGGATGCCGAGCGCGTTTTCGACCCGGCCATCAAGGACGGCGCGGTTCAGTACTACGATATTGCGAGCATGCTGACCGCTGATGACACCCGCTTCGTGATCGCACAAGCCGGGACGCGAATCGTTGGTTGTGGCTATGCGCGGATCGAAGCGGCAAAACATTATTTGAAGCACTCGGTGCACGCCTATCTGGGATTGATGTACGTCGATCCGCAGTATCGGGGCCATTCGGTCAATCTGGCCATCATCGAGGCGCTCAAGGATTGGTCGCTTTCAAGAGGCGTCGGCGAAATGCGCCTGGAGGTGTACCGCGACAACATCGCGGCCATCAAGGCCTACGAGAAGGCGGGGTTTGGCCAGTGGGTGATCGAAATGCGCTGGGCGCAAAATGATGGGGGCGGCCGGCAGAAATTGCTGAAGTGACAGCAGCGAAGTAGGTCCGCCCGGCTCCAATCGGCCAGGATGGCGGCCGCCTACCGGCGGTCCGGCCGGATATCGAGCGACGATCGTCAGCGCATCAGTGCATCCATGTCCGCTTGCATGCGCTCTTTGTATTCGTCCGACCACTGAGCGCCGGGCTTTAGCTTGCTGTTGTTTTGCAGCCGCGGGGTGGGCGAGGTCTTGCTCTCTCGTGGCGACTTTCGCGCGCCGATTTTGAGCTTGAGCGTGGTACGTGATGATGAAGGGCTAGAGGAAGAATTCGAATGGTTCATGCGGTTGTGGGGCACCTACTTGGGTTGTTGCTGATGGGACATCGAGTTTGCATACCGGCTGTATATTAGACATGCGTTGTTACATTTGTACATGGCAATGCATTGCGCGTCGGCTTTGCCGGGAAACTCATTGCAGAGCGATGCTGCCGCCAAATTCGACCTGCAGCTTGAGCCCGGCGATTTCCAGCGTCATTTTGGCCGCAAAGGTTTCTGCGCCGTGGATGGCGCCGGCAGCCATGGCTTTGGCCACTGCCTGTTCGATTTCCCGCTGGGAATTGATGCCGACCGTTTTCAGGAACTTGCGTATGCTCAAGTTCAGCGTCTCTTCGTTCATTGCCATCTCCCTTCCGGCAGCCGCACCCGCCAATCGTGCCACAGGCGCGCCCCCCTCGCACCTGACCCATCTCTCAACTTTTCCGCTGCCCGGCCGACACCTCGAGATGGCAGGGCCTAGGTGAGCCAGGAGGTACAGTTGACGCCGGAAAGCTTGGTCGCGAGCATCGAAGATCTGGTGACGCTCCCCGAAGTTGCGATGCGAATCTCGCGCATGGTCGAGGATCCGACCTCATCGGCGACCGACATCGGACTCGCGATCAGCAATGATGCGGCGCTGACCGCGCGTCTGCTGCGGGTCGCCAACAGCCCGGCATTCGGGCAGCTCGGGAAGATCTCGACGATCAACCGCGCAATCACCGTGTTGGGCGTTCGGCAGGTGCGCGATCTTACGGTGGGACTTACCGCGGTCCGGACCTTCGAGGGCATTGGCAACGAACTGGTGACCATGGAATCCTTCTGGCGGCACAGCGTGCTGTGCGCGGTGGCGGCCGGGCACATCGCGGCCCGGCGCGGCTGCGGCCGCGCAGAAAGTCCGTTCATAGCGGGCCTGTTGCACGATATCGGACAACTGGTGATTTACAGCCGCGCGCCCGATCTCGGGCGCCGGGCGCTGTTGATGTCGGTCGATGCCCCCGAGGATCTCGGCATCAATTCATGCGAACGCGAGGTAATGGGCTTTGATCACGGCGCCGTCGGCGTCGCGCTCGCGCGAAAGTGGGGGCTGCCGCGTTCGCTGCAGGAATGCATCGAATTTCATCACGACCCGCAGCTTGCCAAGGAGTATCCGATCGACGCTGCGATCGTGCACATCGCCAACAGCGTCGCGGTGCTCGCGGAGATCGGCAGCACCGACCTCGGCGACGCTCTGGCCATTCTCCCTGATGCACTGCGCGCCACCAGGCTGGATTCAGCCGGCGTCGTGGAAACCGTCCTCAAGACCATGGAATCGGCGCCGGAAATGCTGGCGGTGCTCGGCGGCGCCGGCGCGGCGCGCACCCCCGCCCCGGCCGTGGCGCAGGCGTTGTGACCGCGTTCGCAACAATGCCAGCCCCGGCTTAAAGGGGCCACCCGGCCGGGCGCCGGACGTAAAGATTCGCCCCGGGATGGCGATATTACTGCAGTGGTGCGCACGGCGCAGGTGATGGGCATGCCCCAAGCGGAGACGGTTTCAGATGGCCAAACGAATTCTTGCGGTCGACGACTCGGCATCCATGCGCCAGATGGTCCTGTTCACCCTGCAAGGAGCGGGTTACGAGGTGCTGCAGGCCTGCGACGGCCTCGAGGCGCTCGGCATGGCGCGCGCTTCCACCGTGGATCTTGTGCTCACCGACGTCCACATGCCCCGCATGGACGGCATCACCCTGGTGCGCGAGCTGCGTACGCTTCCCAATTACAAGTTCGTGCCCATGTTGATACTGACGACCGAATCGAGCCAGCAAAAGAAGATGGACGGTAAATCCGCCGGCGCAACCGGCTGGATCGTAAAGCCGTTCAATCCGCCGCAGCTGCTCGCCACCGTGGCGCGAGTCATATGATGACGCTGGATCCAGAAATGGCGGAAATCGCCAAAGTGTTCTTTCAGGAGAGCCGCGAGGGGCTCGACGTGATGGAGTCGGGACTCCTCAGCCTCGACGCCACCGCCGACACGGAAAACATCAATACTATTTTCCGCGCCGCGCACTCCATCAAGGGCGGCTCAGCGACCTTCGGATTCGTCGAGGTTGCCGATTTCACACACGGTGTGGAGACGCTGCTCGACCAGATGCGCAATGGCGTGCGGCCGGTCACGCCCGAAGCCATCCAGACCTTGCTGCAGGCATGCGACTGCCTGCGTGAAATGGTCGCGGCCACCGAGGCGGAGAAGCCGCTCGATAAGGACCGCATCGCAGCGCTCAATGCCGACATCACCCACATACTCGGCGAACCGGTGCATCAGGCGCCGACTCCCGGTGCGCACCAAGGCGCCTCCGATGCAGGGGCTGTCGACAATGCGCGGCCCGGGATCGCGGCGCTCAACCAGCACAGCGGCTGGCGCATCGCATTCGAACCGGTCGCCGACCTCCTGCGCGTACGCAACGAACCGACGCGGATGTTCGCCGAACTCGAAGGCATGGGAGCCTTCACGGCGCGCGCGGACGTGTCGCGATTGCCGCCGCTCGATGAGCTCGACCCGGAAACCTGCTATCTATCGTGGAATATCGAAATCGCAGGAGAGATTCCCCGCGCCAGGCTCGACGAGGTATTCGATTGGGTGGATTCCCGCTGCCGGCTCGAAATCGTGCCGATCGGGGATTCCGCGGCCGCGGCCGCGGAGCCGGCGGGCAACGCGGCCCCGCACCCGCCGGGCGCAGCGTCCGCCGACGCCAGGAGCGCGGCCGCGGAAGCGCAGCGCGGACCCGCGATTGCCGCCGCTCCGGCGCAAAAAGCGGCCGGCGAATCCGGCTCCATCCGTGTGGCGACCGAAAAGGTCGACAACATCATCAATCTGGTGGGCGAATTGCTCATCACCCAATCCATGCTGAGCGGGTTTGCGGACGGCATCGACCCCGATGATCTCGACCGCCTGCGCCAGGGCCTTTCGCAGCTGGCGCGCAATACGCGCGAGTTGCAGGAAAGCGTGATGCAGATCCGCATGCTGCCGATCAGTTTTGCGTTCAACCGCTTTCCGCGCATCGTGCACGATCTGTCGCGCAAGCTCGGCAAGAAGGTCGAGCTCAAGCTTTCAGGCGAAGGCACTGAACTCGACAAGACCGTGCTCGAGAAGATCAGCGATCCGCTGGTGCATCTGGTGCGCAATGCGCTCGATCACGGCCTGGAATCCCCCGACCGGCGCCTCGCCGCCGGCAAGCAGGAAACCGGCACCATCGAATTGGCGGCATTTCACGAGGGCGGCAACATCATCATCGAAGTACGCGACGATGGCGCCGGACTCAATAAACCGAAGATATTGCAAAAGGCGCGGGAGCGCGCGCTCATTGCGGCGGATATGGACTTGAGCGACGAGCAAATCGACAACCTGATCTTCATGCCCGGTTTTTCAACCGCGGAACAGGTCAGCGACGTCTCCGGACGCGGAGTCGGTATGGACGTGGTACGAAGGAACATCAACGACCTGGGCGGTCATGTGCAGATTTCCTCCAAGGAGGGTCTGGGCAGCACCATTCGCATCCGCCTGCCGCTCACCCTGGCCATTCTCGACGGACAACTGGTCCGGGTCGGAAAAGAGGTGTATGTCATTTCGCTGCTCGCCATCGTCGAGACCATCCAGGTGGGGCGCGAGCGCGTCAATACGCTGGCGGGCCGCACCGAAGTATTCCGGCTGCGCGATGAATATCTTCCCGTCATC